>RRZU012057959.1_pt1 | contig 18023 bp, 9 predicted proteins | sample 2165561 | NCBI WGS metagenome assembly RRZU01 (sample SAMN10456909, study PRJNA506462) | wastewater metagenome | isolation source: wastewater sludge | place: USA: Moscow, Idaho | reverse complement strand
GCTTTATCCATCCTTACAATGAACCTGTCCAAGGTTTCATTGCGCATTTTTTTGACTCTCATCCAATGGATGAGCTTACCCAGAATTGAACCCCTGGTGAACCCGTAAGCTAAAAATGGGGATTTATTCAGCAGGCATTAAATAAAGACTAGCAATTTTCTCCATGAAGGATAGTTGCCAGTCTTTATTTATTTTGGAGAGTGTAATAGAACAATACGAATGCATTACACACGGGAACATAGTCTAATAACAAATTATGTTCCCATGTAAATCAAAATAGCTGTAGTTGCCTTATAAAATAGGCTAATTTCAATCCACGCACTCACAAGGAGTGCGACATTTTTGAGAGAATCTCATCTATTTATTTTGTATAATTTCAATCCACGCACTCGTGTAGAGTGCGACGCCGGGCAGGATGTCGATTAGTTCTTCGTTTACATCATTTCAATCCACGCACTCGTGTAGAGTGCGACCAGGGCACACGTTTATGGTGGTTGGACGTGAGTTATTTCAATCCACGCACTCGTGTAGAGTGCGACGGCGGCGGTATCGACACGTTGCGATTTAATTTCAATCCACGCACTCGTGTAGAGTGCGACGTAAAAGCCTTGAGAAACAGGTTCGGAAATGTATATTTCAATCCACGCACTCGTGTAGAGTGCGACGTATGCAGCGTTAACGAGACGAGGAGCCTTGGGTATTTCAATCCACGCACTCGTGTAGAGTGCGACTTTTTTGGGCCGCGATAACCAGACAACCATGCGTATTTCAATCCACGCACTCGTGTAGAGTGCGACTACTATGCTCCGAAGCTAATCCAGACAGAGAAGCTATTTCAATCCACGCACTCGTGTAGAGTGCGACGTACCCCGTACTAGACCCAGCACCGACGGCAATCGATTTCAATCCACGCACTCGTGTAGAGTGCGACGATTCTATTGATCCAGTTTTAATGCCGCCGCTTGTATTTCAATCCACGCACTCGTGTAGAGTGCGACTGTTTGTAGCCATCCCGTGACGGTCTGCAATCCTTATTTCAATCCACGCACTCGTGTAGAGTGCGACTTACAACGTCACGCAAGAAGACCTGGATGCTTTTATTTCAATCCACGCACTCGTGTAGAGTGCGACCTAAGGAGGCGGAGAAGGTGGAAACCGAAAGAGTTATTTCAATCCACGCACTCGTGTAGAGTGCGACTGGGTAACGGCTGACATGCGGATTGTGGACGACCAATTTCAATCCACGCACTCGTGTAGAGTGCGACTAGCGGTTTTTGATCGCCTTGATTTCCGACTGGCTATTTCAATCCACGCACTCGTGTAGAGTGCGACCAAAACATTCTCTATGAACATTTACTCGCGGATATTTCAATCCACGCACTCGTGTAGAGTGCGACCAATAACAAGCTCTATATAACCGACGCCCATGTCCTATTTCAATCCACGCACCCGTGTAGAGTGCGACGAGGTCAACAGCTATGGTAACAATATTGCAATTCTATTTCAATCCACGCACTCGTGTAGAGTGCGACATGATAGGTTCCATAACTACACCTGCGAATGTGGAATTTCAATCCACGCACTCGTGTAGAGTGCGACATCGTCGGGGATCGTTTCCCGAATGTCGGATTAAGATTTCAATCCACGCACTCGTGTAGAGTGCGACCGAGCGTGCCCGGCTCCGCGACCGAAGCGCTACGCATTTCAATCCACGCACTCGTGTAGAGTGCGACAAACCTTTTTTCGCTTCCCATGCCATATGACCGTGATTTCAATCCACGCACTCGTGTAGAGTGCGACTTGTCTTCGCCATACGATGCGATTTGATTGACCATTTCAATCCACGCACTCGTGTAGAGTGCGACTTCGGAGTGGGGAGCAACTTACCCAGGAGCAAAAATTTCAATCCACGCACTCGTGTAGAGTGCGACAACTGTTAATGTGAGCAAGATGCGAAATAAATAAATTTCAATCCACGCACTCGTGTAGAGTGCGACATTGTCGTGCTAGATACGTAGATGATGATGTTTTATTTCAATCCACGCACTCGTGTAGAGTGCGACAAATGGACATCACGGGATTTAAAAAGGAACCAGTAATTTCAATCCACGCACTCGTGTAGAGTGCGACACGGCCAAAAATGGCGCATATTGTGCTTCCATCCCATTTCAATCCACGCACTCGTGTAGAGTGCGACAGACTGGAAGACGCCAGACAAATATTAATATCGCTATTTCAATCCACGCACTCGTGTAGAGTGCGACACAAAGCAACAACCGCGAAACCTGGTCTGATTATATTTCAATCCACGCACTCGTGTAGAGTGCGACATGGGACGAACGGCACGGACAAGTGACTTATGGAATTTCAATCCACGCACTCGTGTAGAGTGCGACACGTCGGGATATAAAATACTGCCCGATGTGCGGAAATTTCAATCCACGCACTCGTGTAGAGTGCGACTAGCGGCTCACCTCTGCAAAACTTCATGTAGTGATATTTCAATCCACGCACTCGTGTAGAGTGCGACTTTTTGATGCCACGCGTAACGTCTGCCGGATACTATTTCAATCCACGCACTCGTGTAGAGTGCGACATATGGCGGTTGTAGGCACGCTTTCAGGGACGAATATTTCAATCCACGCACTCGTGTAGAGTGCGACAAGACGCAGCGACAGAAGACAGATGCGGAATATGTGATTTCAATCCACGCACTCGTGTAGAGTGCGACGTTCTCGAATTGGTACGGTGTGCGTGCAGTAAGCATTTCAATCCACGCACTCGTGTAGAGTGCGACGATACCTTCTTCTGCGATGTAACCACTGGCAATAAATTTCAATCCACGCACTCGTGTAGAGTGCGACAGCTGCATCGTAATTGGCAGGATCCACACAAGCGATTTCAATCCACGCACTCGTGTAGAGTGCGACACGAACTACTTCTTCGTGTTTGGTGGGAAAGATATTTCAATCCACGCACTCGTGTAGAGTGCGACTGAATAGATTTGTGGCAAAACACGACCTGGACAAATTTCAATCCACGCACTCGTGTAGAGTGCGACGGATGCGGAACTTGCCCAACGCCCATTGAATTTTACGATTTCAATCCACGCACTCGTGTAGAGTGCGACACGAATGTTTTGCCGTTACGATGACGGATGGTTTAATTTCAATCCACGCACTCGTGTAGAGTGCGACGTGCGATAAATGCAAAAAAGGCGTGATCTATATCATTTCAATCCACGCACTCGTGTAGAGTGCGACTTATAAGCCTGTCCGTTCACTTTGACGACAATGATTTCAATCCACGCACTCGTGTAGAGTGCGACTCAGGATCATGCGGAATAGCGTCTTCTACTTGCGTATTTCAATCCACGCACTCGTGTAGAGTGCGACTTCATTGATGCTGGAAGGTGGTGAAAAGAATGAGTATTTCAATCCACGCACTCGTGTAGAGTGCGACAAATTCGGCGAATGATTGAAACTGACGCATGATTACATTTCAATCCACGCACTCGTGTAGAGTGCGACTTGTTTTCCCGGCCATCCCGAACTGTTGACCGTCATTTCAATCCACGCACTCGTGTAGAGTGCGACCAGACGGAATCAAGTGATTGATCAATGGCGTTCAAATTTCAATCCACGCACTCGTGTAGAGTGCGACTTAACCGGCGTTGCAGCCCGTTCCTTTTTGGCAATTTCAATCCACGCACTCGTGTAGAGTGCGACTTAGCATATCGGGCGGTTTGCTTCGTCTCGCGTAATTTCAATCCACGCACTCGTGTAGAGTGCGACGAGACAAGTTCAAAAAGGCGATTGCCTTGCAAATCATTTCAATCCACGCACTCGTGTAGAGTGCGACTTGCAGATAGTTCTTTTCCTTCTGGATCAGATATTATTTCAATCCACGCACTCGTGTAGAGTGCGACTCCTCCACTATGGCTATCGCTTCACTGATTACGTCATTTCAATCCACGCACTCGTGTAGAGTGCGACTAATGTCGGCGATGAAATAGGTGAAGTCATGGAAATTTCAATCCACGCACTCGTGTAGAGTGCGACTCGCACACGAAATCACATTAGAGCAAGCTTTGGAAATTTCAATCCACGCACTCGTGTAGAGTGCGACTTGCGGTAAATAGACAGTTTACGAATCAGGCAGGAATTTCAATCCACGCACTCGTGTAGAGTGCGACTTTGGGAATCACAAACCTTACAGCATATTTCAGGGATTTCAATCCACGCACTCGTGTAGAGTGCGACAGAAGCACGCACAGGGATTTAATCGGTCGCAGGTTATTTCAATCCACGCACTCGTGTAGAGTGCGACATCGTTATAACTTGCCTTCACGCGGCTAACCAATATTTCAATCCACGCACTCGTGTAGAGTGCGACGATGGCTCCCACGCGCGAATCTGTATGATGCGTTTATTTCAATCCACGCACTCGTGTAGAGTGCGACCTTCGGTCATGCTCACGCCCTGTGCAATTCCGTATTTCAATCCACGCACTCGTGTAGAGTGCGACATCGTTTAAAGCACTATTGTAAAACACATTTGACTATTTCAATCCACGCACTCGTGTAGAGTGCGACACCACCCTTTCGGTTGCACGGCTCCTGTGTCGGTATTTCAATCCACGCACTCGTGTAGAGTGCGACAGGTTAGGTTTGTTGTTTCCAGGTGATTGGCAAGTATTTCAATCCACGCACTCGTGTAGAGTGCGACTTATTGCGTTGGCGAAAAGTTATGGAAGTGATACATTTCAATCCACGCACTCGTGTAGAGTGCGACAAACGGCGAAAGACAAACATAGCGCCGAATACTTTATTTCAATCCACGCACTCGTGTAGAGTGCGACCGGCGGCAGATGTTGCGATGTAGAGCCTATGCTGATTTCAATCCACGCACTCGTGTAGAGTGCGACACAACGTTGGAAGCAACTGGTACGTGGGCTATACATTTCAATCCACGCACTCGTGTAGAGTGCGACTGACAGTCGCTTATTATACTAACGACCAGGATCAGATTTCAATCCACGCACTCGTGTAGAGTGCGACAAGGCGCTTTAGTAGTCCATATCGACATTTTCAAATTTCAATCCACGCACTCGTGTAGAGTGCGACATAATTAGCAGTCGAACCAAACTGTTGACAGAGTATTTCAATCCACGCACTCGTGTAGAGTGCGACAGATCCTGCAGTCGGAGCAAAGGAGAGAACATCATATTTCAATCCACGCACTCGTGTAGAGTGCGACTCTTAGAGGAAAGTCGTTTCGATGATGTCATATTATTTCAATCCACGCACTCGTGTAGAGTGCGACAATATCTCTTTTCAAAAATGCTCTTGAATAACCCAATTTCAATCCACGCACTCGTGTAGAGTGCGACATGAGCCAATATAAACACCATCGCCAGTAAATTCAATTTCAATCCACGCACTCGTGTAGAGTGCGACTTATCAATTCCGCATTCAGCACCCCAACATCAATATTTCAATCCACGCACTCGTGTAGAGTGCGACCTGAAATGATAGATACATTCATGTACGCGTTGATATTTCAATCCACGCACTCGTGTAGAGTGCGACCGTCGTACCATCTTACTTGATCAATATCACTCGGAATTTCAATCCACGCACTCGTGTAGAGTGCGACGCGCGCTATTGAAATCTGCTTTTGTAACGCTGTTATTTCAATCCACGCACTCGTGTAGAGTGCGACTACTCTTTCTTTGTCTTGGCCGGGATGCCGTTGATATTTCAATCCACGCACTCGTGTAGAGTGCGACTTCGGATATGGAAAAGATAAAATCCGAAAAAAAGTATTTCAATCCACGCACTCGTGTAGAGTGCGACATTAAAAGTGCAGGAACAGATTGCACGTTGTACATTTCAATCCACGCACTCGTGTAGAGTGCGACTCACGCCATTGGTGGATTTTCCGGTTTCTTCATCATTTCAATCCACGCACTCGTGTAGAGTGCGACAAAAGAAAAAAAATTATGGTTCGCGTTGGATATTATTTCAATCCACGCACTCGTGTAGAGTGCGACGGTAAGGATATGGTAATAAAAAATATATCACCGAATATTTCAATCCACGCACTCGTGTAGAGTGCGACAATAAAGTGATGGCTATCGTATCAGATGATGAGCATTTCAATCCACGCACTCGTGTAGAGTGCGACTGTATACACGCATTCACCATTTGACCCTTCGAGCATTTCAATCCACGCACTCGTGTAGAGTGCGACCGTTTGTTTTGTGTCCGCTGAATTCGTTATGTCCGAATTTCAATCCACGCACTCGTGTAGAGTGCGACAGCCGCCATCACGTTGTGCCGATCAAGTTGACGGATATTTCAATCCACGCACTCGTGTAGAGTGCGACTGCTTATTTTATGCGGTTCCTATCCAATATCTACACTACATAAGCGAAATAGTGAAGATATTTTGTATATTATCCAGATAAATAATCCTTTTTTAGCGCGACTGACCCGACTTTTTATGCTCAACACAGGTTCGCTACAATAAGAAAACATCCGATTCGGGATTATATGCCCCATCTCTCCCCATAGTTTCTACTCTACTTATCCAATTTTTTCCAAGTAAGTAGAATCGAAGTGAATCTTTTTGATGATCAATGATGCCGTCCAATTGTGATTTTACTTTAACAAATTGAGCTGGATCAATCGTGCATTCAAAAACCGAATTCTGAACTCTCTGACCATAGTTGATACACGTTTTTGCAACTTTTCTCAATCTCTTCCTTCCAGATGGATCTTCAGTATTTACATCATACGTTATTAATACCATCATCAGAATCATCACCTCTATGAGATAAACGGTGGATATTCATCCAGATCACCACGAATATGTCTTGACAACAGTTGTGCTTGAACATAAGGAATTAGTCCAATCGGAATCGTCTCTTTTATGAAAGGATGTGTAATTTCGATTTGTTTCCTTTTTTGCCATTCGGTTAATATTTTCTCTCTTCCTTTTTCGTTTAAAAGGACTGCATCATTTTCTTTCACTTCAAAATCACTCTTTGATATTTGATTACGATTAATCATAGTCAATACCAAGCGATCAACCATGTATGCCCTCAATTCTTCTATCATATCTAAAGCTAGACTTGCCCTTCCTGGTCTATCAGTATGGAAAAAACCTACGTAACTATCTAACCCTATAGTTTCTAAGGCTGCTTGAACCTCGTACGTAAGCATGCTATATAAAAAGGATAACATAGCATTGACCCTATTCATAGGAGGTCGCTTACTTCTCATAACAAATTTGAAATCCTCTTGCTGACTCAATATTAAAGAATCGAATTGTTGAAAGTAAATCCTAGCAGCATCACCCTCGACACCTCTTAAACTCTCTTTTTCTCTAATATCATTCACAACTTGGATTTGGTTATATAAGTAATCTGTTACCTTTTGGATCTTCTGGGAATCAATTTTATCTGGGTGATCTCTCAGTAGTCTTAAATATACCTTCCTGCTGTTAATTAACTTAGCTTCAATGCACCGCTTGGCAATCATCAAAGAGCGATCATCATCCGATATCCGATATTGCGTCCGTCTTAAAAGAACGTTCCCATTTGTAACACCAATAAACTTCCCGCAAAATCTACCATTAGGAGTTAAAAAGGTAATTGAAATATTGTTTTCATTGCATAATTTTACAACACCAGGACTTGCTCCGACGTAATTAAAACATACGATACCTTCAAGTATATGTATTGGGAATCTCCGAATGGTCTTACCATCTTCTTTGATAATTATATTCTCGCCGTCACGAGCAAGATAGTATTCTTCATTTGTTATGTATAGCGTATTTAACAGTTTTCTCATGTCAAATCCTCATCCAATCGCTGCGACATATAATTTGCTATGCTTACTTTTTTCTTAGTTATTCTAGGCATACAAATATCAACAAGAGAGCATTCTTTGCAATTTTTTGATATTTCTGCGGGTGTAGTGATATTCTGTTCATAAAGATGATGCATTTCATTCGATAGGTGAAAAACTAAATTTCTCAGCTCTTCAGTAATGTCCACTTCTATCTTCTTATTTGTTTGATTATAGTACAGATAGGATTTTGGAATTTTTATATTTAACTTTTCCTCCAAGCAAATAACTTCCGCCACCAGTTGGACGATATCACGTAAATCTTTTTTTTGTTTTCCCCGCTTAAATTCTACGATTACAGGAGACCATTTCCCCCTCTTACCAGGTACCGAAATTCCATTTATGTCATCTTTTGTAAATTCTACAACATCTAACACACCACTCAAACCTAACAGGGATGAGGCAACCGGCATGGCTCTAGAAAAAAATCGGTCTTTCCTTTTTTCCTTTACATACGGATTATCCGCTTTCGTATGAAGCAATTGTCCTTCCATCGTCCATCTGTTTTCGCTCCATTGCTGTTCAATGTGTATTAAGCACCACTGCCGTTTGCAAAAGTAAAAATGCTGTATCCCTGACAGCATCAGAAAATCATCGCTATCATAGACCATACATATGTTCAAACTTAAGACCCAGCAATCCTGCTTCCTCAATTTTCTTTTCATCCAAATGGATTTGATAGTCTTCATAAGAATGAACGTCAAACGAATCCAATTGCTTATAAGTTAACATATCAAACACTTTAGAACTTGATATCACACCTAACTTAGAAGGATGTGTGAACCAGTATATCTCTTTCACATCCATGCTCCCTTCAGGTCTTGCAGAAGAAGAATCGTTTACAAAAAGAGTACGAAGACTTTCCTTAAGTATATCAACATCTTCATTCGAAAAGCCGGTTTTTTCTGCAAAATAAGCATTTATGCTTCCTTTAATCAAGTATACTCCGTACTCCACAAATGGTTTTGTTCCCATGGTATCTGAAGATCTTCCCTCTGCCTCCATTCCGTTTGTGCTACGAGTGATTTGCATTGAAGTAATATTTACAGGAGAGAGACTTTTGGCCATGCTGATTGATACTGGACCACGTATGCCAATCGATTTTTTGTCGAATGTAATAACCTGTCCGAAACTTCTTACGTCGAGCCATTCATCGCATGCTCGTTTATAGATTTCATCATCAATGTCTTTAGGTGAAAATAAATTTTGATATCTTTTTTGAAGAGAACGGAATCCATCGTCAATACGATCATTAGACTTTACAAAAATATTATATCCCATATCCTGCATGCGATTGCGAATTTTCCTTTTAATACTGACATCACTCATTACTCCTAGGCCCTCTAAGTCGGTTCTGGGATAATTTCCATTTAATGGGTCCCCATTAGGATTAGCGTCCACAACTTGTACTGTTACAATAAAATCAACCTTTTTTTCAAACTTCGTCATGATTATTTTCCTCCCCTTGATTCATTTTTTTTGTATAAGTTTGTTTTTTTTGAGCGTAGTAACCGAAAATAAAATCTTCGTTCAATCTTGAATTTTGTTGTCCACTGCTTAAATTTAACTCATTGATTGCATTAGTCACTTCTGACAGCAAAGCATCATAGTAATAATAATATTTATTGTTTTTTTTCAATCGATCCAGGTAAGGTCTGATTCTCTTGATAAGTATTCCGTACGTTTTTTGAGGTGACTGCATATATGTCGCCCAAAGTTTTTCAGCGTTAGTAATTTTATCACTACTTGTTGCAGTCGTTTCGATTAGTTCAATTACAGCCAGTAACCTACCATACAAGTAATCCCTACTATTATTCATCTCGTCCAACTTACTTGTCACTTCCTCCCGTTTGTAATCCCATTTATATTTTTTTAATACAGAACATGCAGTGTTTAACAGCGTATCCCATCCTTCTTTGTAAGCAATGCGTTTCGATAGATTATTCATTGTCTTATTCACAATATCCATCGGTATTTTTTTCCCATCCACTATAGATGGCAGCAATCGCTCCACAGTTTTTTTCCGCAAGGCATCATCATACATTTCAATGCGTTTTGAATCTTTATTAAAATGTCCATATGTAACATTGGCAATTTGAGACAATGAAGGTGTCTTTACTTTTAGATATTTCCCATAACCATACTGCCAATTTGTTGTTGCATACCAGTTGCTGACGCGAGTGGTCAAATCCCCCATAAATATTTCCCTGAAATATTTGACGGATATTCTTCCATTACTAACTTTATCAATAATTAGTACATAGAAACGTAAGCTATCAAAGTCTTGGTATAAAGCAGAATGTGTACTCAGCATTTCCCCACGGATATGATCATTTACAATCTGCGCTTTGTTAGAAGTTATCGTATATTCTTCCGTGTCATCCCAAAAAGATAACGAATCATCCTCAACTTGAGCCTGTGAAAATGTTTGTTCACCCATAAAATCATAATCATAGTCCTGCAAATCTACACTCGGCCAAGTTACGACCCTAGAACTAGCATCCAGCATGTGACTGGTACTCTTATTTTCCAGTAGATACTTCAACATATTATGAATTTTCTGAGAGGTGACATATCCCACTTTGGTAACAGAAGAACCATCCTCGAATCGACCATAATACGTCTCAATGTGGTTACTAACTGAAATTAATTTCGCATTCCCCATAAGGCCGCGGTGTTTTTTAGTACAATAGGTTTGTAGCCCACTAATATCACATATCTCTTTTGGTAATTTGTCTAATTCACTTTCAACAAAGCTGATATAGTTTTTATGTAATTCCTTATCCTTTGAAACTTTCCGGTTTCTTTTTGACTTTGTTTCAATGCAAAATGTAATAAAATCTTTCGAGGATAGAGTGAAATTACTATCATCAGCCGATACCATAATTTTATTAGCATCGATTTTATATGCTGAACGAGGATAAAGATAGAGTATTATGTCGCTTAAGAGGGTATCTTGTTTCAGATATTTCCATATACTGTTCAATACGATATTTCCATTGTCTCCATCATTAAAGTTTACCCATTTTTCAAGATTCGAAATGTACGCATCAAATTTTTCTTGTGAAAAAGCGCTAGTGATATAGGATAATTCATCACACAGAGGATGTGGTGCCTTATCATTTGCCCTTGCAACAGAAGCTTCCGTTACGGGGAAAATGATAATTTCATTTTTTTCAAGGTAGTTCGCCCTTAAAAAATCTCCCTCTTCGCTTAGTGTTATTTCAATGATATCTTTTCCGTTATTAGAGCGTTTGTTAGTATGAAATATCGGTAGCAATACTGCACTATTATTTAAATTATCCACATCATCAACCAAATCGCTCTCTTCACAACTCAGATAAGTTTTATATAAAGCAGTAAATACATTCAATTTATCTACACCTCCTCCATTTTACATTTTTCGTATTCCTCATCTACTGATGTTATTCCATCAAGCGTAAAATTTTTGATAGAATAATCTCTGAGTTCTTGACGAATTACGCACTCCTCAGGTCGCCCGAATGTAATCACACCTTCATGCATCTGAATAGCTGAAAAGTTGGATACTAATTTTCCAGCTGAAGATTCATCATATGATTCTCCTGGATAAGAAAATGAATGAAACATAATCCCAAAATTAATAGATTTGTCATGATAGTAAGGGACTGCATCTTGATAGTCAGTCGCGCTTATTCTTTCTACCGCTCCAATGCATTCCCTAGTCCCAATAAAAACATCCCGTCGTCCACCTCTGTCTAGTGAACGCAACAATATTTGTTGATGCTTTATCTCTTGTCTATCGTTCTTCAAATCAGGACAATTAAGATTCCATTCAAAATGAAATTTCACCAAGTATTCAACTTTTGTGAGATACGTATAGTAACTAAGATCATTGCCTCCGTTTCCGGTCGTAATTATCGGCCGCATACCCATCGTTTCAGTCTGGATTGGATTCATCACTTTCAATTCATCGATAAAAAAAAGCAGTGTTGGCTTCCAATAAATACCCTCTGTAATTCCTTTCATAGCCTGATATGTAGGGATTGGATAGGTAAATTTCTCTCCTCCCCCTTTTGTGACCGGATCCGTAAATAAAGCATATTCTCCTGTCAAGCGATAATAAAAAGGTTTCGACTTAAATTGTCTATCCATTTTTTACTCCTTCCTTTTCTTTACGGTAAAAGCAATTGCAATGCACTTATGTTTAATCCAATTTTTTCATCGTAATATTCCTTCAACAAAATATTTATCGAGCCATCCATTAACTCTTCAACGTAATCTTTCATTTTACCTATATCATACACCTGTATTGTATACGGTTGCAATTTTTTTAAAACTTTTTTCACATTATTGAATTCATATTTTTGTATTGATTCATGTAGTTCTTCTATGTAATCCAATACGTCGCTATGGGTATCTGAAAAGAAATAAGGAACTATGACTGTGACGGTTTCTTGTTTAATCAGATCAAAACTTTTACCAGCTGTCAAAAAAGATTGCGCTATAAACAAAGAATTATTCAGTTCATTGCAACTATCCCGGGCTTCTTTGTTGTATCCTAATAATTCTATCAAGTTAGTTCCATTCGTGTTGTAACCCATTAACGAGGTCTGATTTGCATAATGTTTTTCATAATACAATTCCTGTAATTCCTCTAAATGGAATATTTGGTCGTTATCCGTAATGTTCAATTGATTCATGGCATATAAGCTTGCATTCCTTGCTTCTTCAATTTCTTTTAGACTCTTCAAATTTTCTTCTTCGTATTTAAAAATTTTAAATAAACCACGAGATAATTTACCGTTTCGATTACAGCGACCGGCTGCCTGAATCAAAGAATCCACTCCGCTTAAGGAACGGTAGACAACATTAAAGTCAAAATCCACACCAGATTCAACTAATTGAGTGCTGACCACGATAATTTTTTCAGGATCGGTCACTTCTTTAAGAGTAATCTTTTCAGTGTAATCCTTAATTTCATTAATAATTTTAATCCTATGTGCCGCACATAAATTAGTGGTTAAATAGAATATCTTAGACTTACTAACTTTTTTTAATTCTTCGTATAAGGTTAGAACAGCTTTTTTTGTATTCAGGATTATCAAGACACTTTTATAGTTGCTTAAATCATAGTTTATCTTATATATGAGTTCACTTGTATTCAATGTCTGCTGATTTTTCCCTATTAAATTATACGCATCTACTCTGGCAAAACTCTTTTTCATTGTTTCATCAAGAATTGCCAAATCAGCGTTGAAATTAGAATTCTGAGTATATTCTATTGGATAGTCTAGTTCCGAATAATCTAAGGTAGGTTGAGTGGCAGTACACAAAACAATATTGGTCTTCATGATAGTACTCATAAAGTTCATCATCAGATTGAAATGATACAGCACATTAACTGGCAAACTTTGGACCTCATCAATAATAATTATGCCATCAATGAATTGATGGAACCGTCGAATATTACTGCTCTTATCTTTAAACATCGTTTGAAAAAACTGAACCATTGTTGTTAGTACCACTGGGCTGTTCCATGAATCAATCAAATACTGTTTTTGTCGATAATCTAAAGTTGAGGATTCCTCATCTGAATTAGTGTCTCTTTCGCTTATGATGTTGGAATGATGCTCCAAAATATAATCTGAATCAGATAATGTTTTTTTTATAACCGCAGCATTTTGTTCGAGAACAGATAGAAAGGCAGTTATGTAAAAAATGCGTTTTTTATTGTGCGAACAAGCGTTGTTTATAGCATAGCGCAAAGAAGCATGAGTTTTGCCAGATCCGGTTGGCATTTCCAGTTTGTATATGCCATAATTATTTTGTATGCCGGCAACACGAAGCTGTTCCGAAAGAAACACACGATTTTTATTAAGCTCACTCGGATTTTCAGATTCACTAAATTGCCGTGCGATATTTTCAACTTCTTGTAGGCTTCTTTTGAAAAAATCCTCCTTTTCAGTTTCATCTATCTTCTTAGTTCTATCGTCTTCAAATACATTCGCAGAGTCGTAAATATCACCCTCTTTTAATATTGATAATCCCAACCGAACAATGCAGTGTAAATAGTACGCATAGGCGTTCTTTAGTAATTTTTTATTTTTCTGATTGCATAATTTAAGTATTTTACTATCTATTGCCTCAAATTCCATTAAAGCATCAGAATAAAAGTCCTCCAAAGTTTTTCCTTTTTGCTTGAATATATCTTCCTTCAATTGATTCACGAATGGTATGACGTCCTCTTCAAAATGATACTCTTCAGTTTTATCGTATGTTATCCGTCTCTTCATAATGTAATCGCATTCAAAATTTACCACATCAAACAAACCATGATGTGAAAAAACTATGTACTGGATAATTTCGTTCATTACCTTCTGAGATCTTTTAATTGGACTTTTCCCTAAAACATTAACAAGGTATTTCCCACCTGCCGAAGAATGGTTCACCCGGTCTTTTGTTCCATTGTTGATATAATGCTGAAAACGACGATCCGCCTTACCAAGATCATGCAGTATCCCTACTAAATACATAAAGTTGGATAATTCAATATGAGCACCTGTCTCTTCACAATATTCAGCAACGGAGAATAGATGCTCTGATAACGATTGTTTTTTCCCATCTGTATTTGATTCTCTATGTGCAATTATCATGATTGTCACCTCTTGATGGTAATATAGCATACTCATTTTCTAATTGCAATAATTAATATATATAAATAGAATCTTTATAATGAAAATCCCTAACAAATAAAAAATTTGAATTTCCTTTACCTATCATGTAATATTACATTGTCGCGTATGCGTGGATTGAAATTATTTCTATATCTTAATAGATATAAGTGCCCGTGCAGAATTTTCATGTTCTGCACGGGCTATTTTTTTGTTCTGTAATACTAATTTTTCAGAGTCAATTGTCCTAAGCTCAGCAATTTACTATTTCATGAGTCTCCTCAATTTGTTAATCTCCAATTTTTGGGTTTAGTCGTTTTGAGTCTTTTTATCATTGTTTCCTTTTGAGTCTCTTTCCGTCATAAACACCACCGCTCAGTGATTTCCATACTATAAAGCATACATCTATATAGTTTGATAATCAAATCATTTTCATCACTTTTCTCCATCATTTCCACTTCTTAATTCCGCTCATATCATTTCCCCGCCCCATCTAAAAGTGCTACACTTTAGTTGATATAAAAGCAATCATCAGGTTTAATTATGTACAGTCCACATGGGGCACTCACAACGACTTTCAAATCAGAATCATCCTCAGGAATGGAGAGAAAAAACTATGGATACGATCAGCAATTATGTAGATTCCGTCTTCGCACAGTTACCAACCACTCCCGAAGTATCAGAGCAAAAGAACGCCATGCTAACGAAAATGCAGGATAAGTACCAACAACTGAAAGCTGAAGGCAAAAGCGAGCACGAGGCAATCAGCGGCGCCATAGCAGCTCACGGAAACATCGATGACTTCACCTCATCGTCCACAGCATCCGCTTCGGCTGCACCTGCAGCAACCCCTGAAAACGAGGTCTTCCTTTCTCCCGAACAAGTCGACGAATACATCAATCATCGCCACCACTTCGCTTGGGCGATGGCGACCGGTGTTTTCTTGTGCATCATGGGGCCGGCCAGCCTGTTCCTTGGCCAATACCTCACCGGTTTCAGGGGAGGCCGCACGAGTGAATTGTTGGATATCCTGACGATTGTACCGCTGTTCCTCTTTATAGCAGCCGGCGTCGCGCTGTTCATCCTTTATGGCATGAAGGAGCAGCAATTTGAGCTAGAGGAGAAACGGGTCCAGCTCGATACCGCAACCTACGCCAGGCTGAAAGCTGAACACAAAAATTTCCGGCCGCGGCTGGCGGTCGCTGTCGCAATCGGGGTCGCGCTCTGCATCCTGGCGCCCGTCTCGATGCTGCTTTCCGTCGTCCTGCTCGGGGAAGAGAATGGTCTGTCGCTTGTGTTTCTGCTCAGCTTCATCGCGATCGGTGTCTTCCTGTTTATCTTTTATGGCATCCAGGACGAAACGTACGAGAAACTGCTGTCGATCGGCGATTTCTCAAAGGATAAGGCCGAGAAAAATAAATTAGTCGGTATCGTCGCTGGTGTCGTCTTCCCGTTGGCAGCCGCCATCTATTTGATTGCCGGTTTCGTCTACTATGCTTGGGCGAGCGCCTGGATCATCTTTCCGATCACCGGCATCCTCTTCGGGATTTTCGCGACTGTCTATAATGGGTATATGGATCTGAAAAAGAAAAAGTAAGATACCGGAAATCATCTAAAGAAGTCTGCATAAAAAAGAATGGGGTCTGTTCATTGCGTTAAATGAACAGACCCCATTTTTATTTCGTGCCTAAAATAGATTGGTGTCGGGTATTGTGACGGTTTCGACCGCTGAACAGTCGACAGTTGAGGGATCTCTCGGCTGTTCGCTTTGTAATCGATCCAGATCAACCGACACTTCGACTATCTCTCGACTCTTCACGACGCAATCGATCCAGATCACCCGACAGTCGCATGATCTCTCGGCTGTTCGCGACGCAATCGATCCAGATCAACCGACACTTCAGCTATCTCTCGACTGTTCGCTAAGCAATCGATCCAGATCAACCGACATTGCGGCTATCTCTCGGGTTTTCACACCGCAATATGCCGAAGCGCTAGACAAAGGGCCACCTCGAAAATCGAGATGGCCCTTCATGCATGTATTTAACTATTCCACGGTATTCTCATCCATGATTTCGATATTCGTACGCATCAATTCCTCGATCTGTCCGCTTTCTTTCATCTCATCCAAAATGTCGTTCACCGCATCCAGAAAGTCTTTGTTATCTTTCGCGACGGCGATAGCTGACTCGTTTGGCGTACTGGCAACATCAAAGCCCGCGATCTCAAGACCTTCATTCTGCTCGACATATTGCTTCGCAACCGTTTCGACCATCAGCACAGCATCAACCTTTCCGGTCACCAAGGATAGGATGGCCGTGTTCCATTTCGGTACGGACTGCAGCGCAGCATCCGGGAAGTTTTCCAGCAGGTACGTTTCCTGGATCGTTGCCTTTTGTGTCGCCAGGCTGGCTTTCTTCAGGTCATTTTCCGATTGGATATTTTCCGCATCTTCTGATTTGATCACCAGAGCGTCCTTCTGCGTATAGTAGATGTCCGTGAAATCAACACTCTGTTTTCTTTCATCAGTCGGGTTCATGCCGGCGATGATCATATCGATTTTGCCTGTCGACAACGCCGGAATCAAGCCGTCGAAATCCATGTCTTTGATTTCCAACTCAACGCCCAGTTCATCCGCAATGGCTTGCGCGATATCGATGTCAAAGCCGATGATTTCATCTTTCCCATCTTTTATCAGGTGCCATTCGTATGGGGGATAATCCGCACAGGTTCCGACGACCAATTTGCCGCTGTCTTTGATTTCCTGCAATGCGCCGTCTGCCTCGGCAGCAGCGCTGTTCGCTGTCCCGCTCGTGTTTCCGCATCCTGCCAAAACCAAGAGGCTCATCGTTCCCAAAACCATTCTCATAAACCCTTTTTTCAATCGTGATTCCTCCGCATCCTTTTATTGTCCCAAAAAAAGGATGCCCTTTTCAGAGCATCCTTGCACTTTTATTGGTATGTTACTTTTTTATTCGGCTGTGTTGTCTGTTACGATTTGATCGTTAAGTTGGTATAACTCTTCGATTTTGCCACTTTCTTTCATTTCATTTACGATATTGTTGACTGTTTCCAGGAAATCGCCGCCGTTTTTCGCAACTGCGATAGCTGCTGCATTTGGCGTGCTGTTGATATCAAAGTTGGCAACCATCAAATCATCATTTTGTGCAATGAATTGTTTCGCAACGGTATCCACCATCATGACGGCATCCACTTTTCCGGTCGTCAAGGACATGATTGCTGTGTTCCATTTCGGTACGGATTGGATTTCAGCGTCTGGGAAAGCTTCCAGTAGATACGTTTCTTGGACTGTCGCTTTTTGCGTAGCCAATTTAGCTGTCTTCAAGCTGTCTTCTGAAGTGAACTTATCAGCATCTTCTTTTCTGATCACGACAATGTCTGTTTGCGTATAGTAGACATCCGTGAAATCAACGCTTTGTTTTCTTTCTTCAGTG
>RRZU010662322.1_pt1 | contig 18024 bp, 15 predicted proteins | sample 2165561 | NCBI WGS metagenome assembly RRZU01 (sample SAMN10456909, study PRJNA506462) | wastewater metagenome | isolation source: wastewater sludge | place: USA: Moscow, Idaho | reverse complement strand
GCAAAGAAAATCAAAGGGCTACGCGAGCAATTCACGTTTTCCGCAATATCCCGCTGGGTGAATGACCACGTGCCATCAATGCCTTGTTTCCTTTGCGTTCTTTGCGCCTTCGCGTTGAGGTCTTTATTGTTCCGGCGCGGTAATGTTTGAAGTCCGTTCGCCCTGAGCTTGTCGAAGGGGGGCGGGCTTCGACAGGCTCAGCCTGAACGGGAGTTGAGACTTCTTCGTGCCGGATCAACCTAAAAACCTCACCGCAAAGGCGCAAAGAACGCAAAGGAAACAACGGGTTGATCGTACTTGATCATTCACCCTATGGGTGACTACGTAAGATACGCGCCGTTCGCGTAGCCCTTTGATTTTCTTTGCGAACCTTCGCGCCCTTCGCGCCTTTGCGGTGAAGAACTGAGGTTTTAAGGGTCATTGCACACGTCAGCGTGGATAGTCCCAAGCCGACGAAGATGCATCAGGGACCTTGATCGACTGAAGTTGTCTGTAGTCTCTTGAATGCCAGGCGGTAAAGAACTCGGCACTTTTCAAGGGCGGACCATCTCCCCGCATACGCTGCGCCACACGACCGCCATGCATCTGCTGCAGGCTGGCGTCGACCTCACCGTCATTGCCCTGTGGCTCGGGCACGAGAGTCCGGTAACGACCCATGGCTACGTCGAAGCTGATCTGGCGATGAAGGAGCGCGCCTTGGCTGCGATCGCGCCTCCCGAAACCCGACGCACGCGCTACCGGCCGACAGATGCACTGCTGAAGTTCATGCAGGCCCTTTGATTATGTGTAGCCGATAGGGCCGGGCCGTCCCAGATGGGGCGGCCCGCTCCCGGCGACTCAACATAATCGATGACTGGGCATAACCGCTGGAATTTTCTGTTTGCCGCTTCCGATGCCGGCGGCGAACGGGCCGCGGCCATCTACAGCCTGATCGGCTCGGTCAGACTCAACGGCCTTGATCCGGAAGCCTATCTGCGTTTCGTCATCGCGCGTATCGCCGAACAGCCGGCCCATCGCGTCGCCGAATTGTTGCCTTGGGTCGTGGCCACGCAGATTACTTCGCCGTCCGCCACTTCAGCCTGATTCCGCCTCCAACTTCAAGACGGCGCTCACCGGACGCTTACCTTTCACCTCTATGTAAGTACGACCCGCCGGGCACACAAAAAAAAGCGGCCCCGACGAGTTGTCGGGGCCGCGCTGTTTTCAGCTTTCAGTTTCTGAACAGGGCGTCGATCAACCGCCTAGCCGCGAGATGAAGTAACCGGCACAGACCGCCGTGCCGATCACGCCGGCGACGTTCGGGCCCATGGCGTGCATGAGCAGGAAGTTCTGCTTGTCGTACTGCGCGCCGACGACCTGCGACACCCGCGCCGCCATCGGTACCGCCGAAACGCCGGCCGAACCGATCAGCGGGTTGATCGGGTTGCTTGGCGAGAGCTTGTTCATCAGCTTGGCGAGCAACACGCCGCCGGCCGTCGAAACGGCGAAGGCGACGACGCCCATGACGATGATCATCAGCGTCTTGGTTTGCAGGAAGTTCTCTGCGCCCATGGTGAGGCCGACCGAGGTGCCGAGGAAGATCGTCGTGATGTTGATGATCTCGTTCTGCGCCGACTTGGTGAGGCGATCCACGACGCCCGACTCGCGCATGATGTTGCCGAGCATGAGCATGGCGATCAGCGCCGATGCGGGCGGGACGACCAGGATGACGACCACCATGACGACCAGCGCGAAGACGATACGTTCGAGCTTGCCGACGTGGCGCAGGGTCTGCATGCGGATCTTCCGTTCCGCATCGGTCGTTAGCCACTTCATGATCGGCGGCTGGATCAGCGGCACCAGCGACATGTAGGTGTACGCGGCGACGGCAATCGGTCCGATCAGATGCGGTGCCAGCTTGTTGGCGGTAAAGATCGACGTCGGGCCGTCCGCGCCGCCGATGATACCGATCGACGCGCCTTCTCCGGGCGAGAAGACACCGCTCATGACCGCGACGAACATGGTCATGAAGATGCCGAGCTGTGCGGCGGCGCCCAGCAGCAGCGTGCGCGGATTGGCGATGAGCGGGCCGAAGTCCGTCAACGCGCCGACGCCGAGGAAGATGATCGGCGGGAAGAGCTCGAGGTGGATGCCCTGCGAGATGTAGTAGTACAAGCCGCCGGGTACGTGGATCAGGCCATCGACGAACGGCTCGTTCAACACCCCCTGGGTCGGGATGTTGGCGAGCAGCGCACCGAAGGTGATCGGCAGCAGCAGTAGCGGCTCGAATTCCTTGACGATCGCCAGATAGAAGAGCACGGCGCACACGGCCCACATGATCACCATGCCGCCGGTGATCTGTGAGAAGCCGGTGGACTGGCTCATCATCAGCATGAATTGTTCAATGATTCCGGACATGGGAACCTCAGCTCAGTTGAACGAGAACCTGACCCTCGACGACCGCATCCGATTCCTTGACCAGGATCGAAGCGACGGTACCGTCACACGGGGCGTAAATCGGCGACTCCATCTTCATCGCTTCGAGGATCATGAGTTCCTGATCCTTGATGACGTGCTGGCCGACCCCCGTCGTGATCTTCATGACGGTGCCCGGCATCGGGCTGGTGACCGGAAGACCGCCGGCAACCGGCGCAGGTGCGACGGGCGCAGCAACCGGCGCCGGCGCTGGAACTGCCACCGGAGCTGGTGTTGCGGCGATCGGCGCCACAGGGGCCGGCGCAGCGGGGGCCGCAGCCGGAGCGCCGGCCACGGTGTCGAGCACCTCGACGCCGACTTCGTAGGTTTTGCCTTGCAGGGTGATTCTGAGCATTTTCATGATTGTTTTCCTGATCCCTATATTGACGCCGAGCGGTGGCTCAAAGCGCGTGTGATGTGTGGTGTTGAACGCGACCCTGGATCGACCAGGTCCAGTCCATGCTGCCGAGCGGCCGGAAGCTGACGACGGCGACGGCCTGGCCCAGGGCTTCCGTCGCGGCGACGGCCAGGATGGCCATCAACTGCTCGTCGGTCAGTCCCGGATGGATCGTTGCGGGTGCAGCGGGGGGCGTCGCAGCCGGAGCCGGTTTGGGTGCCGGTACGGGGGCGGGCGCGGGCGCCTTTGCCACCGGTGCCGACGTGTGACTTGCCTTGGCCTTGCCGTGGTACTGGTCGGGCGCGATCCTCTTGAGCAGCCAGCCGATCAGATAGCTTAGAACGGTCAGCGAACCGAGAACGACGAAGACGACGAGCAGGCCGGTGAACTGGAACTCGACAAGTTCACCGAGGGAGGCCTTTTCGCTGAATCCGCCCTTGCCGGCGCCCTCGGCGGCGATGACGGCTGAAGTGCCGGTCATCGCCAGGGTGGCAAGCAGCGCTTTGGCACGGCTGGCGATCTTTGGAAGAGAGGAATGCATTCTCATAGCGGCATCAGTCCATGTTTTTTCGGCGGACGCGTCAGCCGTTTGGTTAGCGAGATCCGCAGCGCCAGCGAGAGCTTGGTCTTGGTCTCCGACGGCATGATGACGTCGGTGATCATGCCGTGCTCGGCGGCCTGGTAGGGCGAAGCGAACTCCTTGCGATACTGCGCGATGAGTTCGGCTTCCTTGGCCTTGCGGTCCTCGGCGGCCTCGATCTCCTTCTTGTAGATCACCGCGACCGCACCTTCGGCGCCCATGACGGCGATCTCGGCGGTCGGCCAGGCATAGACGAAGTCCGCGCCCATGTCCTTCGAGCACATGGCGAGGTAGGCGCCGCCGTAGGCCTTGCCGAGGATGACGGTGATCTTCGGCACGGTCGCTGCGGCAAAGGCGAACAGCATCTTGGCGCCGTGGCGGATGATGCCGCCGCGTTCCTGCGCCAGACCCGGCATGAAACCCGGCACATCGACGAGGATGACCAGCGGGATGTTGTAGGCGTTGCAGAAGCGGATGAAGCGTGCGCCCTTGTCCGACGAGTCGACGTCGAGCGTGCCGGCCTTGACCGGCGGCTGGTTGCCGACGATGCCGACGACCATGCCGTCGATGCGGGCGAAGCCGATCAGGATGTTCTTGGCGAACTCCTTCTGCACTTCGAGGAAGTCGCCGCCGTCGACCAGGCGTTCGATGACCTTGCGCACGTCGAGCGGCTTCTTGGTGCCCTCGGGAATCAGGTCGTTCATGCCCGGATCGTCGAAGTTGGCGACCTCGTTCGGGATGCGATGCGGCGGGTCCTGCATGTTGTTCTGCGGCAGGAAGGAGAGGAGCTTGCGCGTGATGTCGAGCGCATGCTTGTCGTCTTCTGCAACGAAGTGAATGTTGCCGCTCACCGAGGCGTGCGCGTCGGCGGTGCCGAACTGCTCGATCGGCGCTTCCTGGCCAGTGGCGGCCTTGATCACTTCCGGTCCGCAGATGAACATCTGCGCGCTCTTGCGCGTCATGATCAGGAAGTCCATCAGCGCCGGGCTGTACGCGGCACCACCGGCGCAGGGGCCGGCGATGATCGCGATCTGCGGCACCAGACCGGACAGCTCGACGTTGCGGTAGAAGACCTTGCCGTAGCCGGAGAGCGAATGCACGCCTTCCTGGATGCGTGCGCCGCCGGAGTCATTGATGGCGACGACCGGGATGCCGAGGTTGGCCGCCGTTTCCATCATGTCGCAGATCTTCTGCGAGTGCATGCGGCCGAGCGATCCGCCGGAGACCGTGAAGTCCTGCGAGAAGGCGGCGACCGGACGGCCGTTGACGTTGCCGATGCCCGTGACGACGCCGTCGCCGGGCATCTTCATGTGATCCATGCCGGACGTGTCGTGATCGACGTGCATGCCGGATTCCTGAAACGACCCCTGATCGTAGAGTTGGTCAATGCGTTCCCGGGCGTTGAGCAGTCCGCGCTTGCGGCGCTTTTCCTGCTTTTCGATTCCCCCGCCGGCGTTTGCTGCTGCACGGCGCGCGATCAACTCTTCCACTAGTTCATTGCGTATTGCCATTGACGCTCCTTGGCTGTTCTAAAAAAGAAAATCTGGTGATCCCGTGCAGCGCGACGTTTTTCCGCAACGCTGCCGGTCGATTACTTTTCCTCAGGTCATTCTCCGGTGCTGCGCCTGGATTTTCTTTTTCTTTTAAAGACTTGTTTCCAGGTTTCAGATACAGGTGATTGCAAGCCCGATGATTGTTTTTGTCGCCTGCTTTCCCGAAATTCACCGGTCAGCGGCTGGGCTTGCGCACCGGGAAGAGTATAGGTGTGCCGTCGAGCGAGGGTCAATCGCCGATTTGCCGACAGAACGCGTACCTGGCTCGCGGCGGTGTCCTTCCGGTCAGTCCCAGCGCGCCTTCGACAGGAAGAACATGGCGATGCCGAGACCGGTCAGCACGACATCGCTCACCGGGATAAAGGGCGAGAGGAACAGCGCAATGACGAAGGTCGGGAGCGAGATGACGAAGGCGTTCGGGTAGCGCAAGCCTACGCAGAAGCGGACGAGTTGTTGCGGGAGAAATTTCGCGAGGCGGGGATCGACGCCCATGTGATTGAATCCTTGTGGTTGAGTTGGCAGTCAGGGAAGTGACGCATGTTATTGGGTGAGTCGCCCGCGTCCTGGCTGCGTGCGACTGTATCGGCAGTCGATGGGACTGTCCAGCGCGGGGAACAGACGATCTCCCCTCGGGTGCGAGCGGACGCAGGTCGTTGTCCGCACTGGGTTAAACTCTCGCCTTTTACTGAGCTTCCGCCATTCTTGACTCGCCGACGCATGCCCGAATCCAGCTATCTATCGTTGTTCCTGATCGGCCTCCTGGGCGGTACGCACTGCGTCGGCATGTGCGGCGGCATTGTCGGCGCGCTGTCGATGGGGCAGGGTGGGCGCGTGTCGTTGCATCTGGCTTACAACGTCGGGCGTATCGTCAGTTACGCAGCTGCGGGCGCGATTGCCGGTGCCGTGGGCGGCGCCGGACTGGCGCTCTCCGGACAACTGCCCGTGCGCATCGCGTTCTTTATCGCCGCGAATCTCATGCTTGTGGCGCTCGGCCTGTATCTGATGGGTGTAACGCGCGTATTGCTCTTCACCGAACGTCTCGGACAGATCCTGTGGCGTCGCCTGCAGCCGCTTTCGCGGCGTTTTCTGCCGGCGCATACGGTGGCTCAGGCTTTCCCGCTGGGCCTGCTGTGGGGCTGGTTACCTTGCGGGCTGGTGTATAGCGCGTTGGTCACGGCCTTGACGAGCGGTTCCGCGGCTCGCGGTGCGGGGTTGATGCTGGCCTTTGGCGCCGGCACGCTCCCGAATCTACTGCTCGCCGGATTACTCGCCGCCCGGTTGAACGAGTACGCGACAAAACCGGTCGTAAGACTGACTGCCGGACTGGTTGTGCTTGCCTTCGGCCTGTGGGGGCTGAAGCAGGCAATCGACCTGGGGCTGGCCTGATGACTCCCGATTTTTCCTGATATGTCGAATCCCGATACCTCCTTCAATACTGAGTCGTTGCGCCGCATTGATTTGCCGATCGGTGGCATGACCTGCGCCGCTTGCGCTACACGCATCGAAAAGGTGCTCAACCGTCTGCCCGGCGTGCAGGCGAACGTCAACCTGGCGAGCGAGCGGGCGCGCGTCGACCTCGCGCCGGATACGACGTCGCCGCAGCAGGTCGTCGCCAGTATCGAGAAGGCCGGTTTTTCCGTGCCGCAGCAGACGGTTGAGCTGGGCATCGAGGGCATGACCTGCGCGGCGTGTTCGACGCGTCTTGAGAAAGTGCTCAATCGGCTGCCTGGCGTCGAAGCCGCTGTTAACCTGGCGGCCGAGCGCGCGCGCATCCGCTACGTGCCGGGGATTACGGAACCGGCGGCCCTGATCGCCGCCGTCGACAAGGCCGGGTTCAGGGCACGGCTGGCGACCGATACCTCACGCGAGGAAGAGAAGGCGAAGAAGCTCGCCGCCTACCGCGCCGAGTTGCGCCGCTTCTGGATCTCCGCCGCGCTGACGCTGCCGCTGGTGGCGCAGATGGTGACGATGTTTGGCGGCGATCCCGGGCATCACCAGGACGTCCTGCCGCGCTGGCTGCAACTTCTGCTGGCGACGCCGGTGCAGTTCTGGATCGGCTGGCGTTTCTACGACGGCGGCTGGAAAGCCCTGCGCGGCGGTGGGGCGAACATGGACGTGCTCGTCGCGCTCGGCACGACGATGGCCTACGTCTTCAGCCTCGTCGTCACGCTGTTCGGCTTCGCGCACCTGCACGTGTACTTCGAAGCCTCGGCGGCGGTGATCACGCTCGTGCTGCTCGGCAAGCTGCTCGAAGCGCGGGCCAAGGCCAAGACGACGGCGGCGATCGAGGCGCTCGTCCGCCTGCAGCCGAAGACGGCGCGCGTCGAGCGCGGCGGCCAGCTGATTGAAGTCGATGCCGGCCTGCTGATCCCCGGCGACGTCTTCATCGTGCGGCCGGGCGAGAGCCTGCCGGTCGACGGCGAGGTGCTCGACGGTGCGTCGAGCGTCAATGAGGCGATGCTGACCGGCGAGAGCATGCCGGTGGCCAAGGCAGCCGGCGACCGCGTCTTCGCGGCCACGGCCAACGGCGAGGGCATGTTGCGCTGCAAGGCGACCGGCGTCGGCGAACACACCTTGCTCGCCGGCATCATCCGCATGGTCGCCGAAGCGCAGGGGTCGAAAGCGCCGGTGCAGCGCCTCGCCGACCGCATCTCGGCGATCTTCGTCCCGGTGGTTTGCGCGATCGCGCTGGTGACCTTCGTCGGCTGGTGGGCTTACGCGGGCGACTTCGCCGAAGCGCTGGTCAACGCCGTCGCCGTGCTCGTCATCGCCTGTCCGTGCGCGCTGGGCCTGGCGACGCCAACGGCGATCATGGTCGGCACCGGGCAGGGCGCGCGCGCGGGCATCCTCGTCAAGAACGCCGAGGCGCTCGAACGCGCCGAGAAGATCAAGGTGCTCGGCGTCGACAAGACCGGCACGCTGACGCGCGGCGAGCCGGTGGTGACCGACCTCGTACCGCTGGCCACGGCCGGCGACGAAGCGCTTCGCCTCGCGGCGGGACTGGAGCAGGGCTCGGAGCATCCGCTGGCGCGCGCCTTATTGCAGCGTGCGCAGGCATCGGGCGTGGCCTTGTCCAGGGTCAGTGATTTTCGCGCAGTCGCAGGCAAGGGCGTCGAAGGCGTTGTCGACGGGCGAAGCTTGCAGTTCGGCGCGCCGGCGTGGTTTGCCGACGTCGTATTGCCGCTGGATCAGATCAATGTGCTGCAGTCGGCGGGAAAGACCGTGGTCGTTCTCGTCGAAAAGCAGACGCCATTGGCGCTGCTGGCCATCGCTGATCCGTTGCGCGAGTCGTCACGTGCGGCGGTGGCGCGCCTGAAAGCGATGGGGCTGAGCGTCGTCATGCTGACCGGCGACAACGCGGCGACGGCGGCGGCGATCGCCCACGAAGCCGGCATCGACGACTTCCGCGCCGGCATCCTGCCGGGCGACAAGGCAGCAGCCGTCGAATCGCTGCGCGCCGCCGGACAGATCGTCGCCATGGTCGGCGACGGCATCAACGACGCGCCGGCGCTGGCCGCGGCCGACATCAGCTTCGCCATCGGCGCCGGTTCCGACGCGGCCATCGAAGCGGCCGACATGACGCTGGTGCGCAGCGACCTCGCCGGTATCGCCGACGCCATCCTGCTTTCGCGCGCGACGCTGGGCAAGATTCGCCAGAATCTTTTCTTCGCTTTCATCTACAACGTCCTCGGCATCCCGCTGGCCGCCTTCGGAATGCTCAATCCGGTGATCGCCGGCGCGGCGATGGCGATGAGTTCGGTGTCGGTCGTCTCGAATTCGTTGCTCTTGCGACGCTGGCGGCCGCACCGCGTAACAATTGAAGGCGCGCGGGACTGACATGGCACAAATCGCGGCCACGCCGAATGACGAATTCCTCTCCGATCTGCTCAAGGCCTCGGAGCACATCCTCTATCGCATCGATCTCGTGCGCGGCGGCTACGACTACATCAGCCCGATTGCCCTCGAAATATTCGGCGTCAGTTCTGAAGTGCTGTACGAGCGGGGTCTGGATTTTCTGCTCAACGAGCTGTTCGATCCCGTCGAGCGTGTTCGCTTTACCCGTCACATCATGGATTTGTGCCGGAATTCGCCCGGGCAATCGATTCGCACGCGACTGGAGTGCCGGCTGAAGAACAAGCGCGGTGAAGAGTTCTGGCATCAGAACTCGATGACGCTGGTGTCGAGCCCGGAAGGCAAGCCGCTGCTGGCGAGCGGTATCTCGGTCGATGTCACCGCGCGGCGACGGTCTGAGCTGGCCTTGCGCGAGAGTGAAGAAAAATACCGGGCGACGATGAACGCGGTGCCGGTCGGCGTGTTCGTGGCGCAGGACTTCAGATTCCATTTCGCGAATCCCAGGATGTGCGAGATGTTCGGCTATAGCCTCGACGAATTCACCCGTCGCCTCGGAGCGCTCGACCTGGTTCCGCCCGAGCAGCAGGGGAAATTGTCCGAGGAAATTGGCCGCTGCGCCGTCGGCGAAGCCGGTGAGCCCTACGAGCTTATCGGTGTGCGCAAGGACGGCAGCCAATTCCCGGCGCTGGTGCTCTGGCAGCCGAGTGTTCTGAACGGACGTCCGGCGTCGGTGGGTACGGTCATCGATCTGAGTTCGCAACGTCATGCCGAGCAGGCGCTGGTCGATTCCACCCGGCGCTATTCGGTGCTCTTTGAAGGCGCAATCGACGCGATCGTCGTTGCCGACGCGGAAAACGGCCGCATCATCGACGCCAATGTCGCGGCCGAGCTCCTGCTCAAGCGCCCGCATGAGGAAATGATCGGCATGCATCATTCGGCGTTCCGCGAGGAATCATGCGAAATCTTCGAGGAACACGTGCTGAATGGTCGAGAGGGCGTCGAGGAGACGGAAATCATCGACGCCGACGGCGAACGGGTCGCCGTCGAGATCAGTTCGAACACGATTGAAACGGCCAGCGGACAGAAGCTGAGCCAGTGCGTGATCCGCGACATCCGCCAGCGCAAGCACGACGAGATGGAGTTGAAGCGCGCGGCGCTTGTATTTGAAACAAGCCAGGAGCTGATCCTGCTGACCGACGCCGATTGCCGGATCATCTCGGTCAACCAGGTGTTCGAGGAAATGACCGGCTATACGCCGGACGAAGTGATCGGCCAGAATCCGCGCCTGCTTTCTTCCGGCCGCCACACGCCGGAGTTCTACGCCGCCATGTGGCAGGCGATCGGCAGCCGGGGCAAGTGGCAGGGCGAGGTGTGGAACCGGCGCAAGAGCGGCGACGTCTTCCCGGTCTGGCTGACGATCAGCGCGTATCGCGACGCGCAGGGCAGGGTGCTCAACTACGTCGGCGTCTCGTCCGACATCTCGGAGCGCGTCGCGGCGCAAGAGCGCATCCGGCAACTGGCTTACTTCGACTCGCTGACCCACCTGCCCAACCGGCGGCTTCTGCAGGACCGTGCCGAGCAGGCGCTGGCCAGCGCCGAACGTGAAGGGAAGCAGGTCGCGCTGCTCTTCGTCGATCTTGACCACTTCAAGACGATCAACGATTCGCTCGGTCACTCGATGGGCGACCGCGTGCTGACGGAGGTCTCGCAGCGCCTGCAGAGTTGTGTTCGGCGCATGGATACGGTTGCCCGACTCGGCGGCGACGAGTTCGTCGTGCTGCTGACCGACGTGACGATCGAAGGCGCGACCGAAGTGGCGCGCAAGCTGATCCGGCGCGTGGCGCGACCGTACCAGATCGAGAATCACGAGCTCGGCGTGACGCCGTCGCTCGGAATCAGCGTTTTCCCGCAGGACGGGCGCGATTTCGAAGCGCTGCTCAAGCATGCCGATACGGCGATGTACCGCGCCAAGGAGTCCGGGCGCAACGGTTATCAATTCTTCGCCAGCGAGATGAACGTCGCGGCGCTTGAGCGGCTGATGCTGGAAAACAGTCTGCGCCAGGGGATAGAGCGCGGCGAATTCGTCCTCCATTACCAGCCGCAGATCGATCTGGCGAGCGGCCGCATCGTCGGCGCGGAGGCGCTGGTGCGCTGGCGGCATCCGCAGCTCGGCCTGGTGCCGCCGGGCAAGTTCATCCCGGTGGCCGAGGTTTCCGGCCTGATCGTGATGATCGGCGAATGGGTGCTGGGCGAAGCGTGCCGGCAGAACCGCGCGTGGCAGCAAGCGGGTCTGCCGGCGATCAGCGTCGCCGTGAACATTTCGGCCGTGCAGTTCCGCAGCGGGCGCATCGAGGACAACGTGGCCACCGTCCTGGCCGATACCGGGCTCGCGCCCGAGCTGCTCGAACTTGAACTCACCGAAGGCATCGTCATGGTCGGCGCCGACGCGACGGTGGCGACGCTGCAGCGGATTTCGGACATGGGCGTCAAGCTGGCGATCGACGATTTCGGGACCGGCTATTCGAGCCTGTCCTACCTCAAGCGCTTCCCGATCGACCGGCTCAAGATCGACCAGAGTTTCGTGCGCGACATCGTCACCGATACCGATGACTGGGCGATTTCTTCGGCCATCATCAGCATGGGGCACAGCCTGCGCCTGCAGGTGATCGCCGAAGGCGTCGAGTACGCCGAACAGCTTGAAATGCTGCGCCGTCAGGGCTGCGACGAGGTTCAGGGTTATTATTTCAGCGTTCCGTTGCCGGCCGACGACTTTGCCGTGCTGTTGCGGCAGCAAAAATTTCTCGTAAAGGATTGAGCATGCAAGAGATCGTGATCGGCGTTGGCGGCATGAGCTGCCAGGGCTGCGTGAAGAATGTAACCGGCGTTCTGCAGGCGCTGCCGGGCGTCGAACGTGTCGAGGTGTCGCTCGAAGCTGCCCGGGCGACTGTCGTCTTCGACCCGGCAAAGGTCGGCGAGGCGCAGTTCAAGGACGCGATCGAGGGTGCCGGTTTCGACGTCATCTGAGCGCGTAGTCGCCCGCGGTATCCAGATTTTCCCCATTGTCTTGTTGTCCCGAAATCCATGATCAAGAAGAAAGAAAGTCCGGCAGCTGAGCCGGCACCCGCGCCGGCATCGACCGAGGCGCCCGCTCCGATCCGCCTGACCTCGCTCTCGCACGGCGGCGGCTGCGGCTGCAAGATCGCGCCCGGCGTGCTCGAAAAGATTCTCGCCAAGACGGCGCCGTCACTCGTGCCGCCGCAATTGCTCGTCGGCATCGAGACGAGCGACGACGCGGCGGTGTATCAGATCAACGACACGCAGGCGATCGTCGCGACGACCGACTTCTTCATGCCCATCGTCGACGATCCCTTCGACTTCGGCCGCATCGCGGCGACCAACGCGATCTCAGACATCTACGCGATGGGCGGCACGCCCCTGTTCGCGCTGGCCATCGTCGGCATGCCGGTGAATACGTTGCCGATGGACACGATCCGCCTCATCCTCGAAGGCGGCGAGTCGGTCTGCGCCAAGGCCGGGATTCCGATCGCCGGCGGCCACACGATCGACTCGGTCGAACCGATCTACGGCCTCGTCGCCATCGGCCTCGTGCATCCGGCCAACCTGCGCCGCAACAGCGGCGCGCGGCCGGGCGACAAGCTGATCCTCGGCAAGGGGCTGGGCGTCGGTCTGTACAGCGCCGCGTTCAAGAAGAACCTGCTGGCGGCGCACGACTACGCGACGATGATCGCCTCGACCACGCAGCTCAACACGCCGGGTTCGGCGCTCGGCTGCCTCGCCGGCGTGCACGCCATGACCGACGTGACCGGCTTCGGTCTGCTCGGCCACCTGGTCGAGATCTGCAAGGGCTCGGGGATCGCCGCCGAACTCGACTACGCGGCGCTGCCGATCCTGCCCAACGCGCTCGACTACGCGGCCAAGGGCTGCATCACCGGCGCCTCGGCGCGCAACTGGGCGGGCTACGGCGAACACGTCGTACTGGATCCCGGCCGTTTCGGCGACGTCGAGCGCGCGCTGCTCACCGACCCGCAGACCAGCGGCGGTCTATTGATCGCCTGTGCGCCCGAGCTGGCGACCGAGGTACTCTCGATCTTCCTGCAGCAGGGCTTCGAGCACGCCGCGGTGATCGGCGAAATCGTGGACGGCGAACCGCAGGTGCGCTTCACGCATCCGCCGAAGGCTCGCTTCAAGTTCTCCCTGCCGTCGCCCTTCAAGAAGGCGTAGGTTGCCGTGATGGGCGTGGCGCACGTTTGCGCCACCGCCGGCACGCTCGACCAAACTGGAATAGCGGAATAGCGCCTTCTTTGCGGCGATGGGGAGTCAGTAAACGTGATGTTCAAGAGCATCGGCTGGGCGCTGTGGCGCCAGGGGCGGATCCGCCAGACCTTCGCCATCAGCGTGCGAACGAGCGTCGCCTTGCTCGGCGTGATGCTCGCGTGCTTGGCGTTGGGGCAGGTGAGGGCGGCGATTCCCCTGCTGCTCGGCGTGATCGCCAGCGCGCTGGCCGAGACGGACGACCACTGGCGCGGTCGCTTGGTCACGCAATGTCTGACGCTTTGCTGCTTCGCGGCGGTGACGCTGGCGGTGCAGGCGAGCTTCGATCACCCGCTCGGGCTGATCGGCGTGCTCGCCAGCGCGGCGTTTCTGTTGACCCTGATGGGCGCGCTGGGCGACCGTTACCGGACGATGGCGGCCGCCACGCTGATCATGTCGATTTACGCGGCGCTGGCATTGCAGCCGCACGGAGAAAATCCGGTCGCTGTGAACCAGATCGCCTTGCTGCTCGCCGGTGCGGCGTGGTACGGCGTGATTTCGGTCGCGTGGTCGGCGGCTTTCCCGATGCTCGCCGTCGAGCAGAACATGGCCCGGCTCTACGACGCGCTCGGGCACTATCTGGAACTCAAGGCGCGGCTGTTCGAGCCGGTGCGCGGGATCGACTTCGAACGGCGCCGGCTGGCGCTCGCGCTGCACAACGGGCGCGTGGTGGAGGCGCTCAATGCGACCAAGGAGAGCCTGTTCAGCCACCACCGGCGTGCGGCGATGAGAGATATGCCGGACTGGCTGGCGCTTTCGCTGCACCAGTTCTTCGTCGCGCAGGATCTGCACGAGCGGGCGAGTTCCTCGCACGAAAACTACGAGTTGCTGGCCGAGCGCTTTTTTCACAGCGATGTGCTCTATCGCTGCCAGCGCGTCCTGGGTCTGGTCGGGCGCGACTGCCGCTCACTGGCCGAGGCGATTCGCCTGCGTACTCCCTGGCAGCGCGATGCCACGACGCCGCTGGCCGTCGAGGCGATGCAATCGGCCGCCACTTTCGCGGGTGAGCGCCTTCGTGCGGAAGACGCCGCCGGGCTGCGCGCACAGCAGGCCTTGCGCGCGCTGGTGACCAACCTCTCGGCGATGGACGAGGAAGTGGCCGGCGTCATGGCGCGGGCGGTTCATCGCATGCCGGCCGATACGGCGCTACAGGACACCGCAACGCGCAGTTGGTCGCAGGTGCGCGCAAGGATCGGGGCGCACCTCAACTGGCGCTCGCCGGTCATGCGCCATGCGATCCGTCTGCCCCTGGCGTTAACCGCCGGCTATGTGTTGATGCGCACGACCGCGGACAGCTATGGTTTCTGGATTCTTCTGACCATCGTCTTCGTGTGCCAGCCGCAATACGGCAGCACGCTCATGCGCCTGGTCGAACGCGTCGGCGGCACGCTGCTCGGGCTGCTCATCGGCTGGGCGCTGCTGCGACTGTTTCCATCGCCCTGGGTGCAATCGGGCTTCGTCGTTCTTGCGGCTGTGCTTTTCTTCATCCTTCGCACGCAGCGCTACGCGATGGCGACGGCCGCGATCACCGTCTTCGTCCTGCTCTCTTTCAACCAGGTCGGCGACGGCTTCGGCGTGATCGTGCCGCGCCTGCTCGACACGCTGGCGGGTAGCCTGATCGCCGGCCTCGCCGTGCGACGTATCCTGCCGGCGTGGAACTCGCCGCGTCTGCCGGCCCTTGGTGCGGCAGCGCTGCGCGCGCAGCGACGCTACTTCCTTGCCATCATGGGACAGTACGGCGTCGTCGGAAAGGAAGACGACCTCGCTTACCGGATCGCCCGGCGCGACGCGCACAACGCCGATGCGGCATTATCCGGCGCCTTGTCGGCGGCGTATCTGGAGCCGGAACGCGTGCGCAGCAAGACCGACGCCGGTACGCGTTTCCTCGTGCTGGCGCATACCTTGCTCAACTATCTTTCCGCTCTCGGTGCGCACCGCAACGCCGAACACGCGCCGCTGGACGACGCCGTGGCCGCCGCCGATTATCTGGCCGACGCGCTGGAACGCCTGGCCGCGACCCTCGAATCAGGGCAGCCGCTGCCGGCGTCCTTGCTCTGCCAGGAGACCATCGATCGCTACGCGCTCACCTGTCCATCGGACGGTGCGCAAGAGGCCGAGATCCACCGCATCCTGCGCAGCCAACTCGTTCTCGCGTTGCGTCTGCTGCCGCCCTTGCGTGAGGCCGCTGACACGCTACATGCTGCGTAGCTTGAGGACGTGAGCAGCCTGTCTGGTCTTGATCAGCGAGTGGGCCCGGTTACAGGATTCCCAGGATCAGGTCGATGCCGACGACGACCGGCAGCACCGAGACGATGCGCTGGATGGTGACGATCGTCAGCTTCTTGACGAGCCGTGCGCCGATGAAGGCGCCCGCGAAAGCAAAGACGACCGCGATGCCGACGGCCAGCCAATCCACGTTCTTTGGCGTCGTTGTCGCTTCCCAGCCATAGACCAGCATTCGGGTGACATCGACGAGCGCGGCGAGGGCGATGACGAGGGTATCCATGAGGCGTCGTGCATCCGGAAGTGATGGCCGGACACGATGACGCCTCAGCGAGCGGGTTCAGCGTTTCAGCAGGACTGACGGCACTCGATGTGGTCGCGGATGCGCAGGTCGGTCTGCAAGAGGTGCGTCACCAGCCATTCCGTGAGAACGTCGAGCGCCTTGTCGTGAATGCGCGGATCCTTGGCGACGCCGATGCTGAGATCGACGATGCTCTCGATGAATTCGTGGTGCTCGTTCTTGTGCGCGTCGAGGTTGGGGTACTCGATCGACTGCATGAGCGCCTCTTCGACGTGAAAATGCGTCCGCGAGTACTCGAACAGGTCGGCCAGGATGTCGTGGAAGGTTTCGGTGTGCGGGGCGTTGTCCAGCTTGCAGCAATCGACCAGCTTGTTGCGGATGCCGATCAGCACCTGATGATGACGATCAATTTCTTCAATACCGATAGCGAGCGTATCGCTCCAGCTTAGTTTCTCCATGCCTGTTCCGCCGTTCCTGTCGCTTTGTGATGGCCATTCGGAATGGCCATTCGTCATGGGCGAGTCAGTTCGTTGAAATGTGCACGAGGACGCGCCGGTTTTTGTTGTTACAAATCGTCACGCAGCATAGCACCGTGATCGTGCCGGTTCAAATGAAATCTGCGTCGACGCAGCTTCTGTAACCACGGTGCTTGCCATGCAATTACGCACGCTGCAACCAGACGGCGGTGTCGTGGTACGCCGCCCCGGACGCCGGGAAGCCCGGTTCCGCGCTCACCAGCACATTGATGCCGATGCCTTCGATAAAGGCCGCGCCCGGCCATTGGCTTTCGACGATCAGGGTGTTTTCCTGCAGGCCGGAGAAGGGGCGGGCGTGGAGCAGCATTGAACCGCGTTCGTTGCCGATGCGCACGACGTCGTCTTCGGCGATGCCGAGCCGGTCGCAGACGGCCGGGTGAATCAGGGCGGTCGGGCGTTCTTCCTTTTGGCGTGAGCTGGGCGTCTCGGTGAAGGTCGAGTTCAGGAAGTTGCGCGCGGGCGCGGCGACGAGGCGGAAGGGCTTGTCCGGTGTCGTGTTTTCAATCACGTCCAGATGGTCGGGTAGCGGTGGCATCACAGCGTGGCCTTCACCGAGCGCCGTCCAGTCGGGCGCGAAGCGGAAGCGCCCATCGGGATGACCGAAACCGTCGAGGAAATGCGCCCGCTCGAAAGGCTGGGCGCAGTCGATCCAGCCGGCATTCAAGAGATCGTCGGCGCTGCCTTTGGCTGAATCGGCGAGCACGCGGTCGACCAGCGCCCATTCGCTCATGGCAAACGCCGGGTGCGTCAGGCCAAGCCGTTCCGCCAGTTGGCCGATGAAGGTGTGGTTGGAACGGCACTCGCCCGGGGCCGGAATGACGGCGCGCGAAGCCTGCAGGAAGGTGTGGCCCGATGCGGTGTAGAGGTCGTCGTGTTCGAGGAAGGTCGTCGCCGGCAGGACGATATCGGCCAGGCGCGCCGTGTCGGTCATGAACTGCTCATGCACGCAGGTGAACAGGTCGTCACGCAGCATCCCGGCGCGCACGACGGCGCTCTCCGGGGCGACGACGGCCGGGTTGGTGTTCTGGATCAGCATTGCGGTGACCGGCGGGCCATCGCCGATGTCGCGTGGATTGCGAGCGAGAACCTGGCCGAGCCGGCTCATGTCGAGCTGGCGTGCCGGCGCGGCGTCGCGGTCGAGTCCATAGAGGAAATTCGTGTTCAGACGGTACAGGTCGCCGTTGCTGTACAGCGCGCCGCCGCCCGGATGCGCCCACGCGCCGGTGATTGCCGGCAGGCAGCTGACGGCGTGCATGGCCGCCGCGCCGTTGCGCTGCCGCGTGAAGCCGTAGCCGACGCGCAGGTAGCTCCGCTTCGTCGTGCCGTAAAGACGAGCGAAGGCGACGATTTCTTCGACGGTGAGGCCGGTGATGGCCGCCGCCCATTGCGGCGTGCGTTTGGTCAGATGGCGCTCAACCGTTTCCGAGAAATCGGTGTGCCGCGCGAGGTAGTCGCGATCGGCCAGGCCTTCCGACAGCAGCACGTGCATCACGGCGCAGGCCAGTGCGCCGTCGGTTCCCGGCTTGAGCGCCAGGTGCGCATCCGCCTTCTCGGCCGTCGCCGTGCGGTACGGATCGATGACGACGAGCCGCGTGCCGCGTTCGTGCCTGGCTTTCTGCACCCAGTTCATGAAGTTGATCTGCGTATGCACGGGGTTGCCGCCCCACACGACGACGAGGTCGGAATGCACGATTTCGCGCGCGTCGACGCCCCGCTTCGCGCCCACCCCGGCCAGCCAGCCAGGATCGGAGAGTGCAACGCAGAACGTCTGGCGCTGGCGTGACCAGCCGGCCACG
>RRZU011509263.1_pt1 | contig 18025 bp, 19 predicted proteins | sample 2165561 | NCBI WGS metagenome assembly RRZU01 (sample SAMN10456909, study PRJNA506462) | wastewater metagenome | isolation source: wastewater sludge | place: USA: Moscow, Idaho | reverse complement strand
CTTTTTAGCTTTCTCTCTAAATTTATCAAATCTCAATCATAACAAGCCCATCCTACCTCTTTCGTTACGAGTCATCGGTATCCAGCATCCGTATATGACATCACCCTACGGCCTTGCGTGCGCAAATATTACGGCGTTGAGGGGAAGCGCGGCGAACGTTGGTCTTTTGGCGTTCCATAGTGCTTCATAAACGGTTGTGCGGATGGCGTAGTTATCATGGTCTAGCTACGGTATGTGTTGGATATTGACGTCCTACAGAGCTTCATAAGCGCTTGTGCGGGTACCGATGACAAAATCTAAGTCCTTAGGATTAGCTTGTTATGATTGAGAGTTTTCTCTTTATACAGTCAAAGTGGCCAGACAGTGAACTCAAGGTCTACGGCTACGCCAATGCCCTTTTCATTCACTGTCTGGCCACTTTTCTGACTTTCCTCTAAATTCTCAAACACTCAATCATAACAAGACTTTCCTACCTCTTACCTTTCGGGTCATCGGTATCCAGCAATCGAATATAATATCATCCTTGGACGTCTAAACAGCCAAACACATACGCAAATCTAAACCATTAAATACCTATCGCCATCTTGCACACGGTTATGACTCTCCGCATAGGCGTCACACTTCCAACTTTAACGGCGCATAGGGGGTGCGCGGAAAACGGTGGCCTTTTTTAACACTATTCACGATAATGCAAAGCCGTAAATAAACCTTACTCCCCCAGCGAGCAAAAGCACTTAGCTCCGAACAAGACCTTCATCAAGAATAAAATCAGTGGCACTATATGACGTCGTTCCGAGACGCCATAATCGTGAGCTGAATGCCGGTGCCCCGCAACCTTTGAGGCTGTATAGGTTTGTTATGATTGATATTCCTCCAGCCAAGAGAAAACATGTAAAAATGCCGCCTATGATGGAAGAAGATGGCATTGGCGCAGCCGAAGACATCGAGTCCACCATAGGCGGTCTTTTACTTTTATAGTATGCGAATTTCAATCATAACAAACCAACCACAGTATTATAGGTACTGGCATCGACATTCGCGCTAACGCTTATATAGCTCTCATAGACGTCATATAACCACGTTTTTTTCAGATGAATGTCTTAGGCGGAGCCCAAGTACTTTCGCGAGCGCAGCAAGACGCGCGGAACGTGCTTGGCCGAGCGTAAGACCATCCGCTATAAAGGCTCACAGCTATTTGCTGATGTGTTGGACTGTGTGCCGTCGTTCCGAGATATCATATTCGTGAGCTGAATGCCGATGGTACAGGCAGAAAGCGATAGCTGTGGCCGTTTTGGGCCAACTCTTTATCTATAAAGTGACATAAACATAGAAAAGTCCCCATACAGCGAGGGCAAATACCATTGGCGCAGCCAGGTTTTGAACTTGCTGTGTGGGGACTTCTTGTTTAAGTTTGTAGAGACGAGTGGCCCAAAACGATAACGCTAATGCCTTGACCATCGGCATTCGCTCTATCGCTTATGAAGCTCTAACAGACGGCGCACACCTCTCCCCTTAAATTGTAAGCGGCGAGCGCAGCAAGACGCGCGGATGCACTTGGCCGAGCGTAAGACATTTCGGTATAAGACGTCCGTAGGAAAGCGCCATACTCGGGAGGCTGAATGTCGCGGCCCCGTAGCGTTCTAGACTCTACAGGTTTGTTATGATTGATATTCCGCTAGCTAAGAGAAAACGTGCAAAACGGCTCCCTATGGTGGAGGATGATGACATTGGCGTAGCCGAAGACATCGAGTCCACCATTGGGAGCCGTTTACTTTTAAATTGCAAGGATTTCAATCATAACAAACCAACAGTGCCATTAACATTACCGGCCGCGACATTCGCACAACCGCTTATGAAGCTCTAACCGGACGTCTAACACCCAAGGTATTACTTCCGTGCCAAGTACTTCCGCACGTCTACTGCGACGGCGATTACAATGATTAACCCTTTGATTATCAACTGCCAGTACGGTCCCATCCCCACAAATGTCAAGCCGTAGTTAATAACGGTGAAGATGAGCACGCCGGCAATGATACCTTGCACGGTACCGATACCACCGGTAACGGATACACCGCCTACAACGGCTGCGGCGATGGCATCCAATTCGTACATGTTACCATAGTTGTTCGTCGCACCACCGGTACGAGCGGCTTCGAGGATACCGCCTACACCGTAGAGAACGCCGGCGATAACGTAGATAGCGATCAATGTGGTTGCCACGTTGATACCGGATACAACCGCTGCCTGCGGGTTGCCGCCGATAGCAAACATGTTTTTACCTAAGACGGTCTTGTTATACACGATGTACATGATTATCGCAATAACTGCCGCTATGATGACGATATAGGGTATACTGATAAAACCTAAATCTAACGCACCGGAGCCAAACACGGTGAATTCCGGACGCAACCCGCCAATCGGCTGGGAGTTATTTGGCGGCATATCAAAGTACAAGGAACACACACCATAGGTCATAACCATCGTACCTAGTGTAGCGATAAACGGTACAATTTTCAAATATGCAACGATTAAGCCAGATACCAAGCCAACCAAAGCACCAACGCCGATAGCGATTAAAATCGGCATAATAACCGGTAAATCCGGCGCATGTTCAAAGAACGGGCGCGGATAGGACGGCATCTGCGATAACGATGCGGATACAACGGCTGTTAAGCCTACAACACGACCGGCGGACAAGTCACACCCTGCCGTGATCAAGATCATAGCCGAACCTAACGCGATGATAACACGCGGTGACGACTGGATCAAAATGTCTCGGAAGCTAGTGAGCGACAAGAAGTTAGGGCTGTAAATCGAGATAGCCGCTACTAACGCCACGAGCACAAAGTAGATTGCATTTTGTGAAAAAAACTTATTGATACGAGCTCGGTCCATATCAAATCCCTCCTACATCAACCCCGCCGTGGCGAGCTCCATAATCTTCTCTTCCGTCGCTTCCTTCGCATCGATAATACCTTCCATGATGCCGTTACTCATAACCATAATGCGGTCACTCATACCTAAAAGCTCCGACATTTCCGAGGAAATCATAATCACGCTCTTGCCTTCGGACGCCAATCGATTGATAATCGTATAAATTTCGTACTTCGCCCCAACGTCGATACCGCGTGTCGGTTCATCGAGGAGCAAAATATCCGGTGCCGTGTTCAACCACCGTGAAATCAACACCTTCTGCTGATTACCACCGGATAACGACTGAATACGCGTATCCGTACCCGGCGTCTTTATGCGCAAGGATGTAATCCCTTGTTTCGTATCCGTTTCACGAAGCAAGTCATTTAACAGGCCCACTCGATTCTTATACTTCATCATGGACGCCATGGTGTTGTTGTCTACAATGTTGAGCATTGGGAAAATCCCTGTAGTACGCCGCTCTTCCGTGAGCAGCGCCATGTGATACTTCTTCGCATCACGGGGATTTTTAATTTTAACTTCCTTACCATGTAGGTAAATCTTACCGGACTGCAGATGACGAAGCCCAAAGAGCGCTTCCACTACCTCCGTACGGCGCGACCCAACGAGACCGCCAACGCCTAAGATTTCCCCCTTGCGCAAGGAAAAGCTTACATTTTTGAAAGAATTTGACAGAATAGACGTAAGCCCTTCCGCACGAAGCACCTCTTCGCCCGGTGTATTCGTTTTTTCCGGGAACAACTGCGTCATTTCACGACCTACCATTCGCTTAATGATAAGGTCCGTCGTCAGCTCCGAAGCAGGCCACGTGCCTATATACGTACCGTCGCGCATAATCGTCACTTCGTCGGATATGCGCAGGATTTCTTCCATTTTGTGAGAAATATAGATAATCGCCACGCCACGCTTCTTCAAACCGGCTATAATCTTAAATAAGTGCTCTACTTCGTCGCCAGTCAAGGAAGACGTCGGTTCGTCCATTACGATAATCCGCGCATGGTGCGATACCGCCTTGGCAATTTCTATACTTTGCAATTTCGATACGGATAAATTCCCCGCTAATTCTTCCGGGTCAATATCAACTTCGATTTCGTCGAATAACGCCTTCGTATCTTCTCTCATTTTTTTATGGTCAACCAACTGAATCGGTCCAAAACGCTTTTTAGGGAAGCGGCCCAGCCACAGGTTTTCCATAACACTACGCTGCAATACAGGGTACAATTCCTGGTGAATCATGGAAATTCCCAGCCCCAATGCAGTGCGCGAATCCGGAATGTCTACCGGCTCGCCATTAATCAAAATCTGTCCTTCGTCCTGCTTGTAGATGCCAAACAGGCACTTCATCAACGTCGACTTCCCGGCCCCGTTTTCTCCCATAAGCGCGTGCACCGTCCCCGGTTTGAGCCGCAGCGATACATTGTCTAATGCTTTTACGCCGGGAAATGTCTTCGTGATATGCTGCATCTCCAAAATATACTCGCTCATGATATCCTCCTACCATAGCAGGGGGTGCGGGGAATCTGGCGACTCCCCGCGGTATACCTGCCGTTTGTACAGCCTATCGCTTATTTATCACCTAAAATTGCATCAGCGTTTTCTTTCGTTACGATTTCGTAAGGAACCCAAATGTATTTGCCGTCAACGATATCGAAACCAGTGTTTTCCTTGGTTGGTTTTTCGCCCTTAGCTAATACGAGAGACAGGTTGAATACAGCGTCGCCCTGTTTCTTAGCATTGTTCAATACCGTACCGAGCAAGGTACCGTTCTTCAACGCCTGAATAGCCGGTGCCGTCGCATCGACACCTACAACCGGCATGTACTTGCCATTCTGGAAGTAACCGGCTGCTTTCAACGCTTCGATAGCACCTAATGCCATGTCGTCATTGTTACAGATAACGGCGTCAATCTTATCACCATAGCTGGAGATGAACGCTGCCATCTTTTCCTGGCCTTTTACGCGGTCCCACATTGCCGTATCCTGGGCAATTTCCTGAACCTTGATGCCTTCCTTCTTCAACGATTCGATTACGTATTTAGAACGAAGTTCTGCGTCCTGGTGACCCGGTTCACCTTTAATCAATACATAGTGTAAGACACCGTCGCCACTCTTATAGGCTTCCGGATGTTTTTTGAAATAATCCGCTAAGATCTTGCCCTGCATTTCGCCGGACTGTTCAGCTTTGGCGCCTACGTAGTATACTTTATCCCATTTCTTCATGTCTTCCGGAGTTGGTTCGCGGTTCATGAATACCAACGGAATGTTAGCAGCTTTAGCCTTATCGATGATAACGCCTGCTGCCGGGCGGTCAACAACGTTAACCCCGATAGCTTTGTACTTCTTGTTGATAAACAGGTCAATCTTTTCGTTCTGGGTCGGCTGCGAGTTCTGGCTATCTACAATGTCTACCTTAGCCTTACCCTTCGCGTCCGCTTCAATTCTTGCTCGTACCCCGCTCATAAAGGTATCGTCGAATTTGTAAATGGCCATACCGATTTGCGGTAAGTCACCACCACCGCTACTACCGGAACCGCCACCGCAACCGCTCACAGCGATTGCACCAACTGCAAACGTTGCTAATAATGCTGCTTTCCATGCCTTTTTCACGAGAAACTCCTCCTTTGAGAACCTTTTTTATTGTGTATACTACGCCGTTGTGGCGTTACTACCGCTTATTTACCGTTGATCCAAATAGAACCGGCTCTGTTGCAGCAGATAATATCCACCATGCCCAGCAACGTATAGTACGCCCCATTGCCGGAGTAAGCCAAATCTACCGGGTGCACCTTGTGCAAATTACGTTCTATTACATCACGGAGAATCGGGTCCATAATGCTAACCGCATTCCCCATAGCACTACTCAATATTACTCGTTCCGGATTCATCAAATTACACAGATTAGCGAGAGCCCCGCCTAAATACTTCCCTACGCGGTTCAACGCTTCCAAGCACAGCTCATCACCCTGCACAGCTGCTTCATAAATCGGCTCTACGCGGAACGCATCGTCTAAAATCTCCTTGTTGTCCTTCACCGATGTTTCACGGCCTTCGGCAATCTTAGCCAACACGTATTCACGAATCGCCGTTTCCGACGCTACATCTTCCAGATGCGTATAGGAGCCGTCGTCGTTGAAATTAATAATCGTGTAACCAATTTCCCCGGCGCTATCGTTGAAGCCACGGTACAAGGAACCTTCATAAATAAGCGAAGCCCCTAAGCCGTAGCTAAACTTCAGCACCAACAAATTATCGATATTCTTGCCACGGCCATAATAATATTCGCCGGTGGACAAGCAACGCACATCATTTTCTACATAAACCGGCAACTGGAAACGTTCTTCTAAAATATATTTAAAAGGCACGTTCGTCCATTTCGCATGCGGCGAATAAATGGAAATCCCTTTGCTGGAATCTACCGGGCCGCGCAAGATAAGGCCGATAGCCTGAATCCGATACGGCGCCTTGTTGTACGACGGGCTAAGCAAGATGGATTCGGTGCCGGTCATAATCAGCTTCGACACTTCTTCCGTGCTCAGACCAATAATGGATTTCTTACTCTGTTTTAAAATTTCACCATCAGCGGTCACTACATACCACAAAATTGCGTGGGTACGTACATGGATAACCAATAAGGTTTCCGTTTCCGCTTTAAACTTCAATAACATAGACGGTCGGCCTAACGCACTGCGTTCCTGCCGATCTTCATAGATTAAATCTTTCTGGGCCAACGAAGCCCAAATATTCGTCACAGTCGGTGGCGTAATACCTGTATTTCTTGCAATACTCGCCTTCGACACAGAGCCGTTACGACGGATATAATTCAAAATAATTTCATCGTTGCTAAATTGCTGCTTCACTGCTATACTACTACCTCCCTAATCAACATCCAGCGCACACACGCCATCGCCGATGATGGCATCATACATACTCGGCGCCGTACCGATGGCGGCTTCGTATTCCTTGGCCACCGCTTCTTTGAAGGCCGGCACCTCTGCTGTTGCTACTAATGCAATAGCACAACCACCAAAACCAGCACCTGTCATACGCGAAGCCAGACATCCTTTCTGTTTCCGCGCAATGGCAACCATAGTATCGAGCTCGAGGCCCGTCACTTCAAAGTCGTAGCGCAGCGATTCGTGCGAGGCGGTGATAATTTCAGCTATCTGCTTCGAATTACCACGCTTCAACGCTTCCATGAATGCCAACACTCGTAAATTTTCCGTGATTACGTGCCGTGCTCGGCGACGCAACACATCATCTTCGATAAGTTCCAAATCAGCTTCGGTACCTAACGCCAAAGCCTGCAACGGTTTGTGAGCTCGAATCGCTTCCAACGCCGCGTCGCATTCCCCTTTGCGCTCGTTGAACTTCGAATCCACTAAACCACGTTTTTTATTGGTATTCATAATCACCAGCTGGTAATCGCCCCAATTGAGCGGTACATGGCGGAATTCCATCTTCGTGCAGTCTAAGAGCACGCCATGGTCCTTCTTGCCCTGACTAATGGCAAATTGGTCCATAATGCCTACCTTAACGCCTACAAAGTTATACTCCACCTGTTGCGCCATTTCCGCCAGCGCCGTCCGATTGATAGGCTCTTTTCCTAAAAGAGACCACACCATGTACCCCGTCAAATCGAGGATACATGCAGACGACGACAGACCCGCGCCAGCCGGCAAATTACCGGAAAAATACAAATCAAGACCTGGCACGTCTTCGCCAGCCTTGCGCACATAATCGATAATACCTAAGGGATAGTTCGCCCAATCCCACTCCGGTCGATACACCAATTCTTCGCCGGGTTCCACGATAATTTCATGGTCCATATTATCCGAATAAAGACGGAATTTACCGTCATTGCGAACCCGAATGGCACCGTAAATCCCCGTGGTCAACGCCGCCGGAAATACATGGCCGCCATTGTAATCCTGATGTTCACCGATAATATTTACGCGACCCGGAGCAAAATAACAAGCAATAGGGGCTCCCGTAGCGCCAAATCGCTCTACCACCCGCTGCAATAACTCGTCCCTGGTCATCTTATTCATCGTCTCCTTCCACGCCCGGCTTCGCCGTTTCACCTTCTTCGGCGGCAATATCAGCTTCAGCCGCTGCTACTAATTTACGTAATACCGGCGCTGTTTCTTCCACAGCACTCGTATTGGCCGCTGCCCATGCACCCATTTCAGAGGATGCATAGTACTTAATCTTATCCGCTTCGCGAAGAGGCGGATAAAACTCAATATGAAAATGGTAATAGTCCTCGGAATCCTTGTAGGTGTCGCAATTCACCGGTCGCTGATGGTACACCATCATGTACGGGAAGGGCTTCTGAAATAAATCGTCGAACCCTTTTGTCAACGCTTTCAAAATCTTTGCCAAATCCCGTCGTTCCGCCGCGGTACACTCAGATAACATGCCAATGTGACGCTTCGCCACTACAAACACGCCATAGGGATAGTCGGTAAAGAACGGAATGTACGCCAAGAAACTGTCGTTTTCAGCTACAATACGAAGCCCTGCATCCGACTCCGCTTTATTCATAGCGCAAAGTAAGCATTCCCCTGCTTCCTCATAATAGGCCTTTGCACTATCCAGCTCCGTTACAATCTTCTGCGGCACGAAGGAATACCCATACAGCTGCCCGTGCGGATGGGGCATTGTCACGCCTACTGCTTCACCCTTATTTTCAAAGGGGAACACATACTGTATCTTCGGGTCCTTGCTCAATTCCGTACAACGGTCTGCCACGAGATTAAGTAATTTCACAATGTGGTCTACGGATAACTCGTAGAACTTGATGGTGTGCTGCGGCGAATATAAAATAACTTCGCACTTGCCATAGTTCTCCGCACTGCGATAAAATCCAGTAGGATCTTCATAAGGCGTCTCCGGCGTTTGCGTTAGCGCCGGGAAATCATTATCATAGGAATACACTTCAAAATCATCTCGCACCTTCGCGCCATCGCCCGGGCAAAACGGGCACCAATTCTTAGGCATATTCGGACGCATCTTGCGGTTTGACGCCACCATCGTCCACGTCCGCAGTAAAGGATTCCACCGTAACTCCGACATTTTCTCGACTCCTCAGTGTACTAAAAATTTCGATTACTAAACTACTTAACAAAATATCTTACAAACATATTTTTTCATAAATTATCTAAAATTTCAACATAAAATTATAACTCAGCCTTGCGAATTTAACATAACTAACCCGAGAATAGAAAAAAGCCTATGAACACACGCTTTTGTAACGTTTGCTCATAGGCTTTATTTACCAAATTATCAAATTTTGCTTTATATTTTTCAAAGATAGGACTCGTTTTTGTCCGTACTAGCGATACACATAACATAGACGCATACCTAATCTTTATGGTAGCAATTAAGAAACCATTCCTAGAAATGCGTACTACTACGGCCAAAACCGATGATTACCTACTTATCGGTTTTGCTCGTCAGCGTGGACAAGTCCGTGTCCAATACCTTATCCATCAATTCGTCATAGCTCATGTCACCCTGTAACGTATCAGGATCGATAGGAGCCGGTTCCGTTTTTACGGCTAATTCGCCTTCCGGACGCCATACTTCCGCTTCGTCGCTATCGATTAAGAAGCGAAGATAGTCCCAGACAACGCGGTTGTGATGTACGAAATCCGTCGCTGCAGGCACAACCTTAGACACAATGCCCGCTTCTACGGCCAGCTCCGCAATGGCCGACACAGCGCCTTCCGGACGGCCGGCCCCAATGGATTCGATAGCAGTCTGCACAGCCGCATCGGTACGACGACGTACAGCGGCTACGGCGTTCGTGTCACCATTGTCGGAATACTTAGACAACAAGCGAGAACGCACCAACATTGCTTCTTCGGAACCAATTTTCATAAACACAATACCCATGTCGTCACGAAGCGCAGCCCGTTCGCCAAACAAGCGATTCATAGCGTCTTCGCTGATTAAGTACGTACCGGCACTTTCGCGGAATTCGTCTTCCGTAAAATGTTCTGCAATGGGTCCCGGATTACAAGCGCGGATGACTGCCGTAAGGCCTACTTCCCACAACGTAGCGGCTTCACGGTCCGTAAACACGCGGCGTACCACCGGCACCTCACGGCGGCCCTGGCGTTTTACCGCCAATTCCAACAACGTGTTCGTGCTATGTTCTTCAAAAAACTGTTTTTCGTAATTGTAACGCGTTTCCAATAACGCCCGTAACAGCTCATCGTGCGGCGGCGTTCTAAATTTTCCTTTAAAGGGGTCACCGGCGTACCAGTGCACCACCACATCATCAATCACTACTAACTGTAACGGTTCGTAAACATCCAATGTGCCCAACTCAATCGACTTGCTGACCTGACCGGCTAGCAACATATATCCCTTGCGGATTACTTCCGATTCACATCTGAATTCACGCATATTACACTTCCTTTCTGCGGTCCCCTAAGGCCGTTCCTCTATTACCTATATGAATGTGAAATCTCTACATCTATGCAAATTCGTAATACAATCAATGCATTTCTTACTACATTCTATCTAAAAAACACGTTTCATACAAGTAAAATAAGGAAAATACTAGGTTAAATGCAATATCCGCAACGTTAGAAAATAGTATGCCAGTTCGTTATAAAATTGGCATATTATGTATTGCGTTCTCTGTGAAATGAAAAGCTATGCGCCATATTTTTCTAAAAACGGAAGTAAATATTCCAACACCTGCCCCGGCTGTTCTTCCGGCACAAAGTGACCACAATCCGAAATGCCATGTCCTTCCATATCAACAATCAAATCACGCCATTTGGCCGGTACATCCCACAAGCGACCAACGACGCCATTTTCGCCCCATAATAGTAGTGTCGGTGATTGGATCTTCTTACCTTGTTCCCGGTCAATTCGGTCATGTTCCAAATCAATACCAGCCGATGCACGGTAATCTTCACAAATACCATGAACTGTTGCAGGATCACTAAAGCACCGCGTGTAATCCGCCAAAACATCTTCACTAAATTGCTTCCGTGCCGTCGGTCCAATTTTAAGCTGCAAGTTATAATGAATGAATCGGTCCGGATCCGCACTTAACGCAGCTTCCGGGAAGCCACCACCTTGAATATAAAAGAACCAGTGCCAATATTTAGTAGCAAATTCTCGGTTCGTTTCTTCATACATATCCAATGTGGGCACAATATCCATCATGGTACAGCTGATGATTTCATCCGGCCAATCCATCACCAACCGATGCATAACACGCGCACCGCGGTCATGAGCCACACCATGAAACTTAGTAAAGCCTAAGGACTTCATAACCTTCACCTGATCAGCCGCCATAACACGATTTGAATAATTGCTATGGTCCTCGTTGCCAACAGGCTTGCTACTATCCCCGTAACCACGCAAATCCGTCATAACCACCGTGTATTTCTTAGCTAGCTCCGGTGCTATAAACCGCCAAATCAAATATGTTTCCGGATGACCATGCAATAACAATACGGCTTCCTTACCCTCGCCGCCTACAAACGTATTAATCGTAATCCCTGGTTCAACTTCCACCTGCAGATGCTTAAATCCCGGAAAATACCGTTCAGAAATATCCATCACTGCCTCCTGCTTCAAAAGCTACCTTACCTGAAATCAAAACCTATCATGCTCATAGTTATCCCACTATTGATTACTTCTACACTAACAAATTTATTCCTGTTTGCTTAGCTCTTTTTTGATTAGCGGCTTAATCCCGCCTGCTTGCAAAATCGATGCCACATAGTCCGACAGCGGTTCTGCGTGAGCGACAACAACGCCATCGGCTTTAACATCACCGGTCTTCATATCCACTTCAACGGTCTTACCGGCTAAATCTAGCTTAGAAATCCCCGGGCAGGTGAGCAAAGGAACACCAAGGTTAATGCCATTGCGGAAGAAGATGCGCGCAAAGGATTCGGCTAAGATGGCCCCAACGCCAACGCCTTTTAAGGTAATAACGGCATGTTCACGGCTGGAGCCGCAACCGAAGTTTTTGCCGCCAATGATAATGTCGCCCGGCTTAAAACGGTCCACAAAGGTTTCATCAATACCGGCCATGGCATGCTTAGCCACGTCGGCTATTTCTGTCAGTTCCACGAAACGGCCCGGATAAATTTGGTCCGTATCGACATTATCAGGGAAAACAAAGGCTGTACCTTTAATCGTATTCATATGTATTCTCCTCCCTCAATTAGCGTGCCTGTAAATACGGCAAAGGGTTCGTAATTTTACCATTAATCGCCGATGCAGCTACCGTCGCCGGCGAAGCCAAGAAGATTTTGCCATCGCGATGACCCATACGGCCCGGGAAGTTGCGGTTCGTAGTGGTGATGCAGAATTCACCGGATGCCAGCATGCCTTCATGCGTACCTAAGCAAGCAGCGCAGCCCGGAGTTACAAAGGTAGCACCGGCTTCGATTAACGTAGCCATGTAGCCCTTTGCAATGGCTTCCAGCAACACATTCTTCGATGCCGGCACTACGACTAGACGCACGTACGGCGGAATATGATGACCTTTCACAATTTCAGCCGCTACCTTCAAATCTTCTACGCGACCGCCCGTACAAGAGCCAATGTACGCTTGGTTAATTTCATGGCCTTCGAAGTCTTTTAAATCAAATACATTATCGACGCTGGATGGGGCCGCAACCTGTGGCGCAATGTCTGTCACGTCAACGACAAGGTCGGCGGCGTACTGGAAATCTTCATCAGTGGTGTAGATTTCATAGGGCTCCGTCACGTGTTCATCTAAGAATACCTTCGTCACGTCATCCGGCTGGATATACGCAGCTTTTGCACCCATTTCGGTGGTCATGTTGCACAGGGCCATGCGTTCAGAAATCGACAAGCCCGCAATCACCGGGCCGGCAAATTCAACGGCCTTGTAAACCGCAAAGTCAGCGCCGTATTTACCAATGGTATGTAAAATAATATCCTTCGCATACACGCCGGGCTGACGAGTGCCGGTAAACGTGAAGCGGATAATTTCAGGGACGCGGAACCACAGCTTGCCCGTTGCTAAAATGATGGCCAAGTCCGTAGCACCAACGCCGGTACCGAAGGCGCCAAAAGCACCATGCGTGGTCGTGTGCGAGTCGGTGATGACGATGATTTCACCAGGATGAGAATTTCCGGTATCCGCCATGACCTGATGGCACACGCCTTGATCAATATCCATCAAATGAGAAATGCCCTGTTCCTTGCAGAATGCGCGGAACTGCTTCTGGTTGTCCGCCTGCTTGATGGACGAAGCCGGCGCATAATGGTCCATGAACATAAAAATCGAATCCGGATTGGCTACCTTCTTGCCACCCATTTCGTAAAATGACCGAACCGTCTGTAAATACAAATCATTGATACCGGCTTTATCTACGGTACAGTTGATGATTTCGCCGGTGTGAACCTCTTTCTTACCGGCTTTTACCGCCAATAACTTTTCAATAGCATGCATAGTTGCTCCTCCTCTGTTGTGAACGTTGCGACTACCGATGTTCGTTGATTTCATTATAGAAAGCGCACTTTGCATTGTAAAATATATCTATTCAATGTTAATATAGTTTTAAACTATCCATTGTCTAGAATTTCGCTTAGGAGGCGAAGGTTATGACCCTTCAACAGCTTGTCTATTTTTGCACCATCGTAGAATACCAATCAATCAGCCGTGCCGCCGATTATTTGCATATTGCCCAGCCCTCTTTGTCCATTGCCATCAAGAAACTGGAAGATGAGCTGGGACTTAGTCTGTTTCATCGCATCAACAAGCACATTACCATCACCGAAGAAGGGCGATTATTTTACAAGGATATTGCGCCACTCTTAACACAACTGGACGCCATTAAGAAGAAAATGACCGAATTGGCCCGTAAAATGCCAAAACTCACCATCGGCGTGGCGCCAATGATGAGTCGCTTTTTATTTCCCTTGCTGTATGAAGATTTTCACAACGCTTACAAAGACATTGAAATAGAAACCGTCGAAGCCGGCGTGCACACCTTGGAAGAAAAACTGCTCCGTCACGAGCTGGATGCGGCGTTCTTAATCCAACGGGACCAGCCGTCACCGGAGCTTAGCACCCATCCGGTTCTCACTACACAGTACCGCTTATATGTAGGGCCACAGCACCCCTTGTATGGCGCGTCACACATAAACCTTAGCGACCTACAATCGCTGACCATGGTGCACTACCAGGACCATTCCTACGTAAAACAACAAGTGCGCCAGATCCTAGGACCTGACGCACCGGAGCCACCTGTGCTACTACAGAGCAACCAAATTCACACGTTAAAACAAACCGTCTACCAAAGCCAAGCGGCCGCGTTCTTTACCGAAAAATCCGTTGGTCCGGAAGACGGCCTCCACGGTATTTTGCCAGAACCAGTCTTGCCCATTACCATCAACTTGGCATGGCGCAACGAAGAACATCTGAATAATAGCCTGCTAACGTTGATACAATTTTTTGCGTAAACATAAAAAGAGGTGCCCCACTCAAGGGAGCACCTCTAATTTTATATGTGATTCAACTGCACCGCGGCATTATGAGATTACATTCCGCCAAGGAGGCAGTTCATTTCACCTTACGCTTCGCGTTTCCCTGCATCAAACAAGGCCTGCGGTTCGGTAAATTCGAGAAGGCCGTCCAAGCCACCTTCACGACCGATGCCGCTTTCCTTGAAGCCACCAAACGGAGCTGCTACGTCACGCGGACCGTCATTGATGTAAACGTTGCCGCTCTTCACGTGGCGCGCTACAGCGATAGCCTGCTGTTTTTCGCCCCAAACCGCAGCGTTCAAGCCATACGGCGTGTCATTGGCGATAGCAATGGCTTCATCGATTGTGTCATAAGTAATGACGCACAATACAGGACCAAAGATTTCTTCCTGCGCGATGACCATGTCGTTCTTCACGTCAGTGAAAATAGTCGGTGCAATGTAGTAGCCCTTGTCGTCAGCCGGCGTGCCGCCACAAAGCAAACGAGCGCCTTCTGCAACGCCTTTAGCGATGTAATTCTTAACCGTTTCGTACTGGTTCTTCGAAGCCATCGGACCGAGCTTAGACGCCGGATCCAACGGGTCTCCTACGGTGTACGTCGGCACAGCCGCGAGCAATGCCTTTTCGATTTTCGGCAATTCAGCCTTCGGCACGATTAAGCGAGACAAAGCCGTACAGGTCTGTCCGGAATTCAAGAAAATGGAGTTGAAGCACGTCGTCACAGCGGCTGCCAAAGAGTCGCCATCAGTGCCCGGCAAAATAACCATCGGCGATTTGCCGCCCAATTCCATGCTGATTCGTTTCATCGTAGCCAACGCACGCTGGGATACACCAACACCAGCGGACGTAGAACCGGTAAAGGAAATCATGGATACCAACGGATGATCCGTCAAGGCATTACCCACTTCGCCGCCACGACCCGTTACAAGGTTTACAACACCTTTCGGGAAACCAGCGCGATGGAATGCTTCCGTCAAATAGTACGCAGCCAGCGGCGTATGCTGACTCGGTTTCAATACGACCGTGTTGCCCATGAGCACAGCCGGGATAACCTTCTGCACAATCTGGCCCAACGGATAGTTCCACGGCGTAATGCACGCTACAACGCCAACCGGGTCACGATATACCGTCGATTGCGGTAATTTTTCAACTAACGGCGCTTTCGCTGCCAATTCGATATACGAAGCAATACGCACGTACTGGTAATCCACTTGAACGGCCTTCGAGAACGCCACCGGCGAACCCAATTCCTGAGTAATGGCCATCGTCATGTCTTCGCCCAATTCCTTTAATTTCACAAGGAACAGGTCCATTAGCTTAATGCGGTCTGCCAAGGGCGTTGCGGCCCAACCCGGCAACGCTTTATGCGCCGCCTGTACCGCTGCGTCTGTATCCGCCTCACCAGCTGCAGGCACCGCCGCAATCACTGTCTGAGTAGCCGGATTCAACACATCTATCTGCTTAGTCGCCTTCGGCGTCACCCAAGCACCATCAATATATAACTTCGTAAAATCCATGATTGTCACCTCCAACATATCTACAGGATAGCACGAGACGACAGGGAGTTCAATTGTAATTAATGCCAAAAATTGTACCCTACCTATGGGCACTTGTCACATTCTATAGAGTTTGACTCGCTCCTTTAAAATAACCTTCCGCCTAGGCGTCGCTAAAGTATTTCTTCGCCATGTCCGACAGCTGTGCCGGCGGTAACGTGCTGTCCCTTAGCACCTTGCTGGTTGCCTTGGCCGTTCTTATCGTCCTTCTTCGGCGGTTGATGGTTAGCGGCAAAGCTTTCCGGCGTTACTTTTTCCTGAGCGAACTGTAAAATGACATACCTGCCCGGCACGTTTTTATCGGTCATAGCGGCTTTGTCGTTCATATAAACAGCCGTAATCGTCTGACCCGGTACCGAGAAATCCGACGGGCTCAGCGAAGCCGCATCAACAGCGGTCGGAGTTACATATATGTAGATAGTTTCATCATAGGTACATTATATGATTTTGAATATGAAAGGCATATTAAAAAGAAGGACTCAAAACAAAAACTCCGTCTGCCCATCAAAATAGCTTTTCTGCTTCGTTTCTTTCACAACGTCCCCTTTTTCCAAGTGCCCAATGAGCAACGGCGATTTCGGGTCGTGCAGTTTCATATTCTGCACCACCGTTTGTCTATCGTGGTTAGCATAGCAATAGCGGCAGCCATGACCGCAGGTATTATAGGTGCCAATATCGTTGCCTAATAAGCACTCACAGCTTTCGCGAGGCGGCTTCAGTTGTTTGGGTACGATGAGCTTAGCACCGATGGCATCTTCCAAAACGTTTTGGGTCATGCAACCACGGGTGTCGACGCCATAGGGCGCGAGGTCATTGCCTTCGGCACAGGTGCGAATTGTAAGACCATGTCGTTTTCCAATTTCTACGAACGCTTTGCCTATGCGCGCCCGTTCACCAACATTCACAGACCTCACTTCCGGAAAATTTCGCCGCGTCTTTTGATACAAGTCGATAAAGCTAATGACGCAGTGCTTCGTGTAACCTTCTAATACGGAAGCCATGCGCTCAAACTCCGCAATATGGTAGTCTACCGTATATGTTTCGTTAATGAGTATCGGATCGTAGCGCCAATCGACGCAGTTGGGCCCTACCTCATCAGACAACCGCTTAAAGGATTCCATCACCGTATCCTTGTGTGGCACATAAGGCTCAATATCGGTGCCGTACGGCGTTATGGTGACGAACCAAAATTGGCGAAAATGGCTTATTTCACCAAGGCGCGCCAACATCGGCTGGGGATTCTTGGTACAAAAGCAGAGGATGTCCACCACGTCCGGCGACAGCTGATAGCGCTGCACCTGCTCCGGATAATACGGATTGCGCACCAACACATAACCTTCAGCAATGCGATTATAGAACCACTCGTTGAAATAAGCCGGAATATCCGTACGCGAACCAGAATTGATAATCATGGGAACACCTCCTTTCTAAGACTTAGCCGACACCAGCAGCCATTTATACCTCTATTATACCAACACAACAAGCCCCTGCGCCAATACACAGCGCAGGGGCTCAATAGCAGTATGAAGTTATTTTTGTTTTGCTTTCACGTAACGCAAACGACCGCCGGCCAACAGCACGTCGATTTCTTCGTCAGACACGTCTACTTCGCAGTCGAAGCTGGTGCCTTTGGTGAGGTTTTGAACCGTCACTTTGCGTTGCGGCAACTGGGTGCGGAAGTCGTGGATAGCCAGTTCGTCGCCTTGGTCAATGCCATCGTAAGCGGCGCTGTCAGCAAAGCGGAGCGGTACGACGCCGTGGTTAACGAGGTTACCACGATGGATGCGGGCCATGCTCTTGGCTATAACCGCCTTCACGCCTAGGTACATAGGATTAATGGCCGCATGTTCACGAGACGAGCCTTGGCCGTAATTCTCACCACCAACGATGATGCTCTTACCCAATTCCTTCGCACGAGCCGCAAAAGTAGGATCGTAGTTGTGGTAGCAGTACTGGCTCATGAGCGGAATGTTGGAGCGCATGGACGAAAACTCAGCGGACGCCGGCGTAATATCGTCGGTAGTGATGTTATCGCCTGCT
>RRZU010407166.1_pt1 | contig 18029 bp, 17 predicted proteins | sample 2165561 | NCBI WGS metagenome assembly RRZU01 (sample SAMN10456909, study PRJNA506462) | wastewater metagenome | isolation source: wastewater sludge | place: USA: Moscow, Idaho | reverse complement strand
CTGCCGCCATTTTTTTTTTCCTTTCGCCGTTTTTTTCAGCATTACGGTTTCGCCGTAGCGATCGGCTTTCAGGCCCGGCAGACCATCGGACTCGCCCTGCACCAGCCTCAGTCTGTCCTGCCCGCGCAATTCCGGTGTCAGCTGACGGCGTTCGACGGCGGCCTGGATCTGGCGTTTGAAGAAGGCGTCGTCGACGATCTCGTCGGGGTCGAAGGTCCACACGCGGGCGCGGATTTTCGACTCGGGGCTCCACGCCGCTTTCGCCAGAGGACGTCCATTGGCAGCGACGACATCGACGGTATCGCCCGGTCGCGCGCGACCGCTGAGCTTCTCTACCGCAGCCGCAAAGATCCAGGGGTGGCGACGAGCAAGCGAGCGATCCTTGCCGGACAGAAGAACGAGCTGGGCCATGCTGAGTATCCCTCGCCCGTGGCCGGACGACAATGAGCTGAAACGTAACGCGGCGCGATACCAGAGGTACGCGCCGCGCGTGTTGCATACACCGACAAGTCAGGTCTTGGGTTTGGCCGGAGTGCTCATTTCGGTTTGCCCATCCTTGGCTTTTTCAGCCGAGCAGGCGACAGCATGTGCACTTGATAGCGCCAGCGCCACGGCCAACAGGCCGGCGGTTAGTTTCCCCATACGCTTCTCCTTGTGGCTGCCGACATTGGCGGAGTCACTGTAGGCCTTCCCGTCGCGAAATACAACCCCTATTTTGACAGTGCCTTTCAGCGATGTAATCTTGCCCACGTTCTGTTAACATCGGCAGCATTGCAAGTGTGTCTCAGGGACAAACCATGCGCCTGGATGATCAGAGCGAGAGTCAGAACGTCGAAGACCGGCGAGGTGGCGGCGTCGTGGCCGGCAGCGTCGGCATCGGGACACTGCTGGTCGCCCTCGCCGCCGGCTATTTTTTCGGCATCGACCCGGCGGTGATCCTTGGACTGGTTTCGAACAGCAGCCACAACACTTCGTCCGCAGCACGCCCGGCAGCGAAGCCCCCGGCCAATGATGAAATGGCGAGCTTTGTCGCCAAGGTGCTCGGCAGCACCGAAGCGACCTGGCAGACGGTTTTTCGTGAGGCCGGACGCCGTTACCAGGAACCAAAACTGGTGCTGTTCGCCGGCGCCACACCGACCGCATGCGGCACGGGCAAGTCTGCCATGGGTCCTTTTTATTGTCCGGCCGATCAGAAGGTCTACATCGACCTGGCGTTCTACCGCGATCTCAGAGAACGCTTTCACGCACCCGGCGAGTTCGCCCAGGCGTACGTGATCGCACACGAAGTCGGTCATCACGTACAGCACCTGCTGGGCATTTCCGACAAGGTGCATGCGGCACAGCAGAAAAGCGGCAACCGGGCCGCCGCCAATGCGCTGTCCGTGCGGCTCGAACTGCAGGCCGACTGCTTTGCCGGCGTCTGGGGCCATCGCGCCGACAGCATGCAGAAAATCCTCGAACCGGGAGAGACCGAACAGGCGCTGACCGCAGCGTCAGCGATTGGCGACGACCGCCTGCAACGCCAGACGCAGGGCCAGATCGTCCCCGAATCCTTCACCCACGGCACTTCCGAACAACGCGTACGCTGGTTCAAGCGGGGTATGGACAGCGGCGACGTCCGCCAGTGCGACACTTTCAGCGCTGCGTCGCTGTAGCGGGGTGGATGCCATGACGCTCCGCCAGCGTGTCGCCCTGTGCCTGCGATTCTTGCTTCCCCTGCTGTTACCCTCGCTCACGCACGCCGCCTTGCCCAGGGCAGCCAGCGTCCCCGGCGGCGTGGCGGTGGTTTCGCTCGGCCCGGTCGCGACTGGCGCCAGACCGCCACGCGCCTGGCTCGGTGAACAGCCGGTGCTGGTCGCTGCCGACGCCGGTCAATGGGTCGGCGTGGTCGGTCTGGCGCTGGACACTCCCCCCGGAACGTACGCACTGCGGGTGGAGGAAAAGGACCAGGCGACTGAACAGGGAAAATCGCGCCGCGTGCATTTTCATGTCAGCGCCAAGGACTATCCGGAACAACGAATCACGCTCAAGGACAGCAGCAAGGTGCAGCTCTCGGCCAGTGATCTAGCGCGCGTCGAGGGCGAAATCGCCGCCATCCAGGGCATCAAGCGCCATTGGCGCGATGCCGACGATACCGACACCGACTTCATCCTGCCGGCGGCGGGTCGACTCACCGGCCGCTTCGGTGTGCGGCGCTTTTTCAACGGTGAGGCACGTTCGCCACATGCCGGCTTCGACATCGCCTCGCCACGCGGCGGCGCCGTCAAGGCTAATGCCCACGGCATCGTGCTCGCCACCGGTGATTATTTCTTCAACGGCCAGACCGTGTTTGTCGACCACGGCAACGGCCTGATCAGCATGTACTGCCACCTCGAGCGCATCGATGTGCAGACCGGCGAGACGGTTGGCAAGGGCCAGCGGCTCGGCCGGTCCGGAATGAGCGGCCGCGCCACCGGTCCACACCTGCACTGGAGCGTGATTCTCAACGGGGCGATGGTCGACCCGCAGTTGTTCGTGGCCAGTCCAGGCAGAATGCGCTGACGCTGGCCCTTGCAGCGTCGGGAAATCGATTGGCGCTTGCATGCAAGCGCACTTATGGAGAAAAGCATGAAACACGTGATCTGGGTACTGTGGCCTGCGTTCATCGCCGCGGGAATCGCCGAGGTGATCTTCTTCACGATGATCGATCCGGCACAGTTATACCTGTTTGGCGAACTGGTGCAATGGTCGGCAATAGCGACCTACTCGACGGGCTTCCTGCTCTTCTGGCTGGTCTGCATCGGCTCCAGCCTGATGACCTACGCGATGATGCCGGAAGCGGTCAAGGAGGCGCTCAGAAAAGCCGCCAGCGAGCGCGAAGACCTGGCTCGGCCAAAACGCAGGGAACCTGTTGTCGGCAACGACCGTTAAATCAACGACAACCCGGTTTCGAGGTCGTCCTGCAGATCGACGACGGCTTCGAGGCCCACGGCGATGCGCAACAAGCCCTCGGTGATGCCAGCCGCCGCCCGCTGCTCCGGCGTGATACGGCCGTGCGTGGTCGAGGATGGGTGCGTCAGGGTGGTTTTGGTGTCGCCGAGATTGGCCGTGATCGACAGCAAGCGGCAGCTATCCACGATCTTCCAGGCTTCTGCACGGGCTCCCTTGACTTCGAAGGAAACAATGGCACCACCGCCTTTCTGCTGGCGTTGCGCGAGTTCGAACTGCGGATGAGAAGGCAGGCCGGGATAGTAGACGCGCGCCACCCGCGGATGATCTTCCAGCCATCGCGCCAACTGCAGCGCCTTTGACGACTGCGCCTCGAGGCGAATCTGCAGCGTCTCCATCCCTTTCAGCAACACCCAGGCGTTGAACGCGGAGAGCGTCGGACCGGCGGTGCGCAGGAACTTGAACACTTCATCGGTCAGTTTCCTCGGCCCGGCGACCGCGCCACCGAGAACCCGGCCCTGCCCATCGAGAAATTTGGTCGCCGAATGAACGACCAGATCCGCTCCGAGGTCAAGCGGGCGCTGGAGAATCGGCGTACAGAAACAGTTATCGACCGCCACCAGCACGCCCTGCGCGTGCGCAATGCCTACCAGAGCAGCAATGTCGGCAATCTCGGTCAGCGGATTCGACGGGGTTTCGAGGAAGAACAGCTTCGTTTCCGGCCGCATCGCGGCATGCCAGGCCGCGACATCGGTCTGGGCGACAAAGCTGGTCTGGATCCCGAAGCGCGGCATGATGGTACCGAGCAACTGCTGCGTGGCCCCGAACAAACCCGTTGAGGCGACGATGTGATCGCCGCTGCTGCAGAGCGCCATCACCAGCGAGAGGATCGCCGACATCCCGGAGGCGGTGGCAATACACGCCTCTGCACCTTCCAGGGCGGCGAGGCGATCCTGGAAAACAGCGACTGTCGGATTGGTGAAGCGCGAGTACACATTGCCTTCTTGCTCACCGGAAAAACGGGCGGCTGCCTCTGCAGCAGAGTTGAAGACAAAACTCGAGGTCAGGTAGAGCGCTTCACTGTGCTCGTTGAACTGGCTACGCTCCTGACCCGCTCGCACCGCCAGCGTCTCCAGGGAAGGTCTGCGCTTGCTCTCCATGCTGTTCTCCATCATGCTCAGCCTGCCGACAGCAGGTTGAGATGCAACTGTTTTGACGCCCAGCGCTCTTCCTTCGTCGTTGGGTGGTGACCCTCACGGGCCATCTCGATGGCCGTCAGGTACTCTGCACTGACATCGCCGGTCACGTAACAACCATCAAAGCACGAAGTATCGAAATGGCAAAGCGACGGTTTCAATTCACGGATCGAAGCCTTGAGTGCATCCAGATCCTGATAGACCAAGGCGTCGGCACCGATTTCACGGGCAATCTCCTCGCCGGTGCGGCCGGTCGCGATCAGCTCGCTACGCGTCGGCATGTCGATTCCGTAAACATTCGGGTAACGCACCGGCGGCGAAGCGGATGCGAAATACACCTTCAATGCTCCGGCTGCTCGCGCCATCTCGACGATCTCGCGGCTGGTCGTGCCGCGCACAATCGAGTCATCGACCAGCAGGACGCGCTTGCCCTTGAATTCCTGCGCCACGGTGTTCAGTTTCTGGCGAACCGAGCGCGCCCGCGTCGCCTGGCCGGGCATGATGAAAGTGCGGCCGATGTAGCGGTTCTTGACAAAACCTTCGCGGTACGGGACGCCGATGCGCTGTGCCAGTTGCATCGCCGAAGGGCGACTCGAATCGGGAATCGGGATGACCACGTCGATCTGATCGACGGGAATGTGTTTGAGCAGTTTGTCAGCGAGATGCTCACCCATACTCAAGCGTGCTTCATAAACCGAGACCCCGTCGATCACCGAGTCCGGCCGCGCCAGATAGACGAATTCGAAAATGCAGGGGGACAGTGCCGCATGCTGCGCACACTGGCGCTGATGCATACGGTGATCGAGATCGATGAAGATTGCCTCGCCGGGATCGACGTCGCGAAGGACCTGGAAACCCAGAGTATCGAGCGCAACCGACTCGGAAGCAAACAGGTATTCGGTACCCTCTGGGGTCTCGTTGGTTCCGAAAATCAGCGGCCGAATGCCGAAGGGATCACGGAACGCGAGCAGGCCGTGACCGGCGATCATCGCTATCACCGCGTAGGCACCCCGGCAACGACGATGCACGGCCGCCACCGCAGCAAAGATGGTATCGAGATCCAGGCGACATCCCTTGGCTGTCGCCTGCAGTTCGTGCGCCAGCGTGTTCAGCAGCACCTCCGAATCCGAACTGGTATTGATGTGCCGCAGGTCCTGACAGAACATCTCTTCCTTGAGGTGCTCGGCGTTGGTCAGGTGGCCGTTGTGCCCGAGAACGATCCCGAACGGCGAGTTCACATAAAAGGGTTGCGAGAGGGCTGCGTCGAAAGCCGAACCGGCGGTCGGGTAGCGACAATGGGCGATCCCCATGTTGCCCGGCAGAGCCCGCATGTTGCGGGTGCGAAAAACGTCGCGCACCAGCCCAGACCCCTTGTGCATGTGAAAAGCGTCGTTCTCGGCGGTGACGATGCCGGCGGCGTCCTGTCCGCGATGCTGCAGGACCATGAGTCCATCATAAAGCAACTGGTTCACCGGCGTAGTTGCGACAACCCCGAGAATTCCGCACATAGTCTTTTTTCCTACCCAAACCTGATTCGTTTCGCCACGTCGGATGGCAACCAGGGCTTGCTGGCCAGAACGGCCGTTTCGAGCGGGGCAGCGAAATACGCCTCACTCCACCACTTCTCTTTCGGTAACGCCGTCATGCCGCCAACGGCAACCAGGAGCAGAACGATCGCCAGGCCACGGGCAACACCGAAGAGGAGTCCCAGGAGTCGATCGCTCAGAGTCATTCCCAGCGCCTTGATCAGGCTACGCACGGTCAGGCGAAGAAGCGCCATGATGACCAGCGTGGCCATGAACACCGCCACCCAGCCGGCAACGATGCGTAGCGTCGGATCGGAAATGGCCGTGAACCAATGGGCAAGCGGTGTCCCCCACCATTTCGCTGCGAAGAAAGCCAGCACCCAGGCGACCAGGGCAATGATCTCGCCCACCACGCCACGCCACATGCCCAGCAACAGGGAAGTTGCGACGATCAGCAGCACAAGGTAGTCAAAGACTGTCATTGCCGACCGGCGACGACTCCAGTGACGCCAATTTTCTTCAGTTGTTCGAGAGCCCTCTCGGCGGCTTCTCGATTTGGGAAAGGGCCGGCGCGCACGCGCGTTTTCTTGCCGTCCGGTGAATCAAGAACTTCGGTATAGCTATTGACACCGGCTGCGCTGATCTTGCTCTGCAACTGCTTGACGTTTTCGGCATTGACAAAAGCCCCGATCAGAATCACCCGCTGCCCGCCAGATTTTGCTGCTGCGGCTTCAGGCGGTTTGCCGGCTGGCGCCGTATGCGAGGCATCGTCGGCAGAAGGTTTGACGGCGTCTTCGGAAGCGGTCTCGGACGTTTTCTCGGCGGGTTTGTCGACCTTCTTGACCGGCGCTTTTTCAGGCGGCTTCTCGGCCGTTTTCTCGATCGCCTTTTCAGGCAGCTTGTCGGCAGTTTTTTCGACCTTCTTTTCGACTTTCTTTTCGATCGGCTTTTCAGGCGCCTTTTCGATCGCCTTTTCAACAGGCTTAGCGGTTTTGGCCGCCTTGTCCGGCGAGGTCTCCGCCAGTTTGTCGGATTTCTTGTCGACCGTCTTCTCCGGCACCTTCTCTGCCGGCTTGATGACTTTCTTGTCGGCCGCTTTCTCTGGTACTTTCTCCGTCGGTTTGGCGACATGGACAGCCTTGTCGCCGCTTTTCTCGACGGGCTTGACGACCGGGGCAGCGGCGGGAGCAGCAGCCGGCCTGGCAAGCGGCACGGCCACTGGCGATTGCGGAGACGCGCCACCCGCCGCCATCTGCGGCTCGCCAGCGGCAACCGCTGCGGGGGCTGCTGCCCTGGCAGCCAGTTCCTTGGGTTGGTAAGGCAACTGCTCCTGACCGGGAATGCGTATCGGCACGTCCTGCGCCGACTGCTTCGGTTCCTCGTCCAGGACCATCGGCAGAATCACGGCAGCCAGTCCTGCAAACGCGACCGCACCCACGAGGCGGCGGCGAGCCCGTTTCTTGAGTTGCAGTTGCGGGTCAGGTGATTCAGTCATCGGTGGAGTCCACTCGCGTCGCTTCGATCATCGACCAAATGCATGCTGTGCAGGATGGCCGCGACCGTGTAGAACGATCCAAAGACGATAATTCTACCATTTTCCCCGGCCAGCTCGGGAGAACGCGCGAAGGCTTGCGCCGGTGAGGCAAAGCATTCGACGTGGCCAGCGAGGCCAGCGCCGTTGATGGCAGTCGCCAGGACTGCCGCCGACGCGCCACGCGGCACATCGAGGTCGGCCAGCAGCCAAGTGTCAACCATGCCGGCCAAGGGTGCCAGCGAGCCGGCAATGTCCTTGTCGGCAAGCATGCCGACGACGGCAATCGTCCTGGTGAAGAAAGCCATGTCGCGCAGATTGTCTGCCAGGGCACTCACCGCCTGTGGATTGTGCGCCACATCGAGGATGATTGCCGGGCGGCCCGGCAACACCTGAAAACGCCCTGGCAAATCCAGTTCGATCAGCCCGCGCCGTATCGCCTGCATCGAAACCGGCAAACGCTGTCCAAGCAGGTCGACGACTGTGAGCGCCGCCGAGGCATTGCGTAGCTGGCAGGCGCCACGCAAACCTGGATTCGCCAGGCCACCACGCCGCCGGCCGCCATGCCGCCAGAAGGTCCATTGCAGCCGGTCTCCGAAATGGCCGAAATCACGACCCAGCAGGTGCAGTTCGGCGCCCAGCTCCTGCGCATGCGCCAGCAGCGATGACGGTGGATCGGGGTCCGCACACACTGCCGGTCTGCCCGCACGAAAAATGCCGGCCTTCTCGAAGCCGATGCTCTCGCGTGTCGGACCGAGCCAGTCGGTATGATCGAGGGCGACACTGGTCACCACGGCACAATCGGGATCGTAGGCATTGACCGCATCGAGGCGCCCGCCCAGCCCGACTTCGAGAATCATGACTTCGACCTCACGGACGCGGAAGACCTCGATGGCGGCCAAAGTACCAAACTCGAAATAAGTCAGTGCGACAGCGCCAGCCGCCTGTCGCGCCGCCTCAACCCGGGCAAAGGCCTCGCACAGCTCGGCGTCTTCTACCGGGATTCGATCAATGCGCACCCGCTCCTTGTACTCCAGGAGATGCGGCGAGGTATAGCAGGCCACGCGGTAACCGGCAAAGCGGTAGATCGCTTCGAGATAGGCGCAGGTCGAACCCTTGCCGTTGGTGCCGCCGACAGTGATCAGCGGGCATTGCGGATGCTGACCCAACTCCTCCTTGACGCGCCGGACCCGTTCCAGCCCCAGCTCGATTCCCGCCTGCCCGCGCGGGTGGAGACTTTCGAGGTGGGCCAGCCAGAGTTCCAGCGAGAGGTCAGGAATCGCGGCGGCTGCCGGCGGCCTGCCCTCCTGGCTGCTCACGCCGCGCTGCTCACGGCAATGCCGGCCGCTTCTGCAGCAGGGTCAGCAAACCGGCAACGCGCGCTTTCATTTCCCGGCGGTCGACGATCATGTCGATCGCGCCCTTTTCGAGCAGGAACTCGGATCGCTGGAAACCCTCCGGCAGGGTTTCACGGACGGTCTGCTCGATGACGCGCGGACCGGCGAAACCGATCAGGGCGCCGGGTTCGGCAATCACCACATCGCCGAGAAAGGCGAAAGACGCCGACACACCACCCATCGTCGGATCCGTCAGAATCGAAATGAAGGGCAGCCTGGCTTGCGAAAGGCGGGTCAATATGGCCGTCGTCTTGGCCATCTGCATCAGTGAAAACAGTCCCTCCTGCATGCGCGCACCCCCCGAAGCGGTGACGCAGATGAACGGCCGCGCCTGCTCGATCGCTGCCCGAACACCGCGCACGAAGCGTTCGCCAAGCACCGAGCCCATCGAACCGCCCATGAAATCGAACTCGAAAACGGCCAGGACCACCGGCAGGGTATTGATCGAACCGCTCAGGACGACCAGTGCGTCGGTCTCGCCGGTGGCCTCGGTGGCATCCTGCAAGCGCTCGGGATAGCGGCGACTGTCCTTGAACGACAGCGAATCGACCGGCAGTACCTCCGAAGCGATCTCGGAACGTCCATCGGCGTCAAGCAGGAGATCGACGCGGGCACGCGACTCGAGACGCTTGTGATGGGCACACTTGGGACAGACATTGCAGTTGTTCGCCAGATCGGTCGCGTAGAGCACGGCTTCACAGGCCGGACACTTGCTCCACAGGCCTTCCGGCAAGGATGATCGGCGTGCGACACCGCTGTCGTTACGCTTGATTTTTGGCGGCAGCAGTTTGTTCAGCGAGCCCATGTCGTTCCTCCCGAGGCATTCGTTGCCGCATCCATCCCGCGCCGGATATCGGCGACCAGCGCCAGCACCTTCGCGCAGGCCTGATCGGGTGCCGATTGCTCGATTTCTTCGATGATCCGGCTACCAACCACCACGGCATCGGCAATCCCGGCCACGGCGGCGGCAGTCGCCGCGTCACGAATCCCGAAACCGACCCCCACCGGAACACCGGTGCGCGCCCGGATTTCCGGAATGCGCGCGGCGACGGCAGCGACGTCGAGTGCAGCCGAGCCGGTGACCCCCTTCAAGGAGACATAATAGATGTAACCACTGGCCAGGGCACCCACCTGCGAGATACGCGCATCGCTCGAAGTCGGCGCCAGCAGGAAGATCGGATCGAGGGCATGGCGATGCAGAATGCGGGCAAAATCAATACCTTCCTCGGGAGGATAATCGACCACCAGCACGCCATTCACCCCGGCAGCGCAGGCGGCACCGGCAAAGACCTCGACACCCATCGATTCGATCGGGTTGGCGTAACCCATCAGAACGATCGGTGTCTGCTGGTCATCGGCGCGGAAGCTCTCGACCAGTTCGAGCACCTGGCGCAGGCTGACACCTTTCGCCAGTGCCCGCTCGGAGGCCCGCTGGATGGTCGGTCCGTCGGCCATCGGGTCAGAGAAAGGCACGCCCAGTTCGATGATGTCGGCGCCGGCACGGACCAGCGCATGCAGCAAGGGCACGGTCCATGCCGGATCGGGGTCGCCGGCGGTGATGAACGGGATCAGCGCCTTGCGCCCCTGTGCCTGCAAACGCTCGAATACAGACTGTATAGTAGTCATGATCAGAAGGTGATGCCCGATTGGTCGGCAACGGTGTGCATATCCTTGTCACCACGACCGGAGAGGTTGACCAGCAGGATCTGCTCCTTCGCCAGCGTCGGCGCCAGCCGGGTCGCATACGCCAGGGCATGACTCGACTCCAGCGCCGGAATGATACCTTCGAGACGGCACAAGTCATGAAAAGCCTGCAGCGCCTCGGCATCGCTGATGCTCACGTACTCGGCCCGGCCACTATCCTTGAGCCACGCGTGCTCCGGGCCGACCCCCGGATAATCGAGCCCGGCCGAGATCGAGTGCGTCTCGGTGATCTGGCCGTTCTCATCCTGCAGCAGATAGGTTCGGTTGCCGTGCAACACGCCGGGACGACCCGCCGTCAATGAGGCAGCGTGCTGTCCCGTGGCAATCCCTTCACCCGCCGCCTCGACGCCAATCAGACGCACCCCGGCGACCGGAATGTAGGGATAGAAGATCCCCATCGCATTCGAACCGCCGCCCACGCAGGCAATCACGGCATCGGGCTGGCGGCCACACTGTTCCTGCATCTGCACGATCGACTCGCGGCCGATGATCGACTGGAAGTCGCGCACCATCATCGGATAAGGATGCGGGCCGGCCACCGTGCCGATGATGTAGAAGGTATCGGAGACGTTGGTCACCCAGTCGCGCATCGCTTCATTCAAGGCATCCTTGAGCGTCCTGGAACCGCTTTCCACCGGTACCACCACGGCCCCCAGCAGTTTCATCCGATACACATTGGCCGCCTGCCGCCGGATGTCTTCCGAACCCATGTAAACCACGCACTCCATGCCATAGCGCGCGGCCACGGTGGCCGTCGCCACGCCATGCTGACCGGCTCCCGTTTCGGCGATGACGCGCGGCTTCTGCATGCGCCGCGCCAGCAGGGCCTGACCGATGCAGTTGTTGATCTTGTGCGCACCGGTATGGTTCAGATCTTCGCGCTTCAGGTAAATCTGCGCACCGCCAAGGACTTCCGACCAGCGCCTGGCGTGATAGACCGGACTTGGCCGGCCCACATAATGCTTGAGTTCATCATTGAATTCGGCGACGAACTGCGGATCTCGCTGCGCGGCGGCGTACGCCTCCTTGAGTTCATCGAGTGCCGCGATCAGGGTCTCGGCGACAAAGACGCCACCGTAGGGGCCGAAATGGCCTCTGGCGTCTGGCAAATCGTAGTCATTCAAAAATCATCTCCTTGCGACGGGTTGGGACAGCTTGCACTGCATCTGCATGGAAGCAAGAGCCGCCCCCTCAGGTATGTTTGGCCAGGTAGTGCCGCCAGCAAGTCCGCGTCCGACCAGCAGTTGTCCTGCGCATCGATAATCCCGTCAAAACCTGTCGCATCCATCGCCACCCATCGATCCAGCCGCCCGCACTGCACCTACAAAGGCACGCATCTTTTCGGCATCCTTGATTCCCTTGCTCGCCTCGACTCCCGACGAGACATCGACCGCCGCCGGCCGAAGACGGCGCACCGCTTCTCCGACATTGTCCGCATCCAGACCACCGGAGAGAATCAGCGGCTTGCCCAGCGAGGGCGGCACCAGAGACCAGTCAAAAATCCTGCCGCCGCCGCCATAACCGTCCACAAAAGCGTCGAGAAGGATGGCCTGCGCCGAAGGGAAGGCAGCCGCGTATTGTACCAAATCCATTCCCGGCCTGACGCGCGCTGCCTTGATGTAAGGTCGGTCGAACTGCCGACAATAGGCTTCATCCTCATCGCCGTGGAATTGCAGCAGGTGGATCGGCACGGCAGCCAGGGTTGCCCGCAACTCGGCCGGATGCGCATTGACGAACAGACCGACAATGCTGACGAAGGGCGGCACGGCATGCGCCAGCCGCGCCGCCGTCGGCAGATCGACGCAGCGCGGACTCGGCGGGTAAAAGACCAGACCAAGCGCATCAGCACCCGCCTGCACGGCAGAGTGCAGGTCATCGCTGCGGGTCAGTCCGCAGATCTTGATACGCGGTGGCATGGACAAGATACGTTTACTCCTCAGCGGTAGGGCAGGAACAGCGACTCATCGCTGCTCGGCAAACCCCAATGCGGTAGATACCGGACAGTAACGAGATACAGACCGGCAGCAGCAAAGGTCGGCGCAGCCAGACGACGATCCCCCTTCGCCAGCAACTCGGCGATCCATTCCGGTGGATGCTTGCCCTGACCCACATCCACCAGACTGCCGACCAGATTGCGCACCATGTGGTGCAGGAAGGCCGAAGCCTCGAAGTCAAAAACCAGCAAATCGCCACAACGTTGTATGTCGGCTCGGCGCATGATCTTCACCGGCGATTTGGCCTGACACTCGGCCGCACGGAAAGCAGAAAAGTCATGCTCGCCTAGCAACTGTTCCGCCGCCGCCTGCATCAGCTCCAGATTGAGCGGATGATGATACCAACCCACCCTGCCGTGCCAGACGCCCGTCCGATGTGGCCGGTTGATCAGCAGATAGCGATAATGCCGGGAATACGCCGAAGACCGCGCATGAAAATCGCTGGTGACGGCCTGCGCCCAGCGAACTGCCACTGCCGCTGGCAGAAAAGTGTTGGCTCCGCGCACCCAGGCATACATGGATCGATCAAGAGCGGTATCGAAATGCACCACCTGCCCGGTCGCATGCACACCGGCATCGGTACGCCCGGCGCAAACCACCTGTACCGGCACCGTGGCAAACTGCTGCAAGGCATCCTGCAGCGCGTCCTGAACGGTACCCCCGCCTGGCTGCGTCTGCCAGCCTCGAAAACCGCTACCGTCATACTCGACAGCCAGGGCAATTCTCATCCCTCACGTCTGCCGAAAGTAGAACACCGGCAGGATACTGGCCAGCGCAATCATGATGATCAGGTAGTCCCGCCTGGAGAGCCGGCGATCCGTGAGTTCGAAGACCTCGCTATTGGCACTTGCCGGAACATCAAGCAACTGGCGCCAGTCGCCTGGCCGTGGCATCGTCTCAAGATAGCGCAACACCAGCAGCAGCCGCACCAGACCGCGCTCGGTATCGAGTCCGCAGTGTCGTAGCGGCTCCAGCAGGCGATGTATGGCGGTCAACAAATCAGCCAGAGGCATTCGCTCACGCAGCACTGCGACCGCCATCAACATCAGCAGCAAACGTCCGACATGCGTCGAGGCATCAACCAGCCCCTCACGACTGGGAGCCATCATTCCGCTCCAGGCGGGATCACCGGCACCGCCCCAGGCAAGGATGACAAACACCGACAGCAACAGCCAGCGCGCCCCCCGGATGAGTTGCCCGCAGCGTCGCAGAGCCGGCCTGCCGAAGAGTGGCAAGACCAGCAGGGCAGCCAGCAGCAGGCGGCCTTCCAGACCTTGAATCGCCACCAGTACCAGAAACCAGACGAGCAGACGGGCGCTTGGATGCACAGCAGCTTCCGACCTTTCGTGTCAAGAGAGCGATGACCATCGCCCTGGGTGGCTAGGGCCGTATCGTCGACGACTACTCGCGCATTCCGCCAAGGAGGTTGAGCGCCTCTTGCCGCTGCGCCACATCGCCCTCATTGACAACCTCCTGCAAGAGTTCACGCGCGCCTTCCAGGTCGCCCATTTCCTGATAGGCTTTGGCAAGGTCGATCTTGGTGGCTACCTCTTCGCTGGAGGTGATCTCGGGGCTCAATGTCGAATCGGTCAGCGAGCCAAGCGGCGATTCTATCCCGGTGTCGGTCTCTTCCATCGCAAAATCCGGATTCACCAGGGTATCCTCCTGATCCTCCTCGAAGGCAGAACCCGTTGAACGGCTGACCAATACCGTGGGGGCTTCGTTGAAGGCATCGTCGCTGGCCAAATCAAGACTGATCGACGACATGTCAAACGCCGCATGCTGCATCGCGTCACCAAGGACGGTCGACTCCGTCAGCGCGACATCGAACTCCAGCGCTTCCGTATCCGACGATCCGATGTCGAAGGTCTGTTCCGGCTCAGCGTGCGTAACCGTTCGTTCATCCCAGCCGGCCTCGTCAGGCAAGTCGGATCCCAGCTCAAACTCGAAATCCAGGCCGGCGCTCGGCTTCGAGTCTGCAGCCACCAGCATGGTAACCTCCAGAGAACTGGCGTCATCCACCAGTTGCACATCATGCCTGTCCTCCTCTGGAGGCGGCTCGGCATTCGGCAGGGAGGCGGCCAGATCAAAATCGAGGGTGTCCCGTTTGGCAGGATTCGGGTAGGCGAGAGTGGCTTCAAGGTAGGCATCATCAGTGACCTCCGGCGCCGCTGAACGAGGCTTGTTGCTGCCGAAATCGAAATCCAGATCCGCCAAAGAGACCGGCTCCGGCCTCGCTTCCTGCACCTCGCCGGCAAGTCCCACTGCCGACCGCTCTGCGGCCACGCCAGCAGCCACACCAGCAGCAGCCGTCATCGCCAATATTTGCTCCGGCTTGGTAAGCGTGTCCCGCAAGGATTCAGGAGAGGTGGCGGGTGCTTCAGCTTCCTCAGACACTGCTTCAGCCTGCTGCCCGGCAGAGCCAAAGAGCGGATTCCGGGGATCAAGCTGGAGACCCATCGCCACCGCTTTCTCCCATTCCGCGCCAACCCCACCGGTGGCGTTGAACAGTTCGGTGGCGAGCACGCCAAATGGTTTGACATCCTTGCGGCTGGCGTAAATCTCGAGCAGCTTCAAATGAATGGCGTGGCGCCTGGGATCTTTCTGTTTTGCCTCGAGGAGAATCTCTTCCGCTTGTGCGTCACGGCCGTACGCCATGTAGACATCAGCTTCAGCAACCGGATCCACTTCATCGGTGTCGATGCTGCCTGGACCGGCCTGGCTGAAATCGGTTTGCGGCATTGAATTGGTGGTATCGACCGTTTGCCCGCCGGTAGTGCGGAAAACCGACTTGGCCGCGAGGTTTTCATCCACGGCTGGCGCCAATGTACTGTTGTCCTCGAGCGGCGCCTCGCCATCGCCGGCGCGACGACGTTTGGCAAACCAGTACGCGGCGAGAAGCGCGATGATGATGCCCCCTGCCGCCAGGAAGGCCGTACTGTTGAGCAACTCTTCGATAAAACCGGGCTCCTCTGCAGGCGGTGGGGGAACCACCGCCTTGGGTTTCGGCAGATCGACCGGCTTTGGCGGCTCCGCAACCGGGGGCACTTCTGCTTTGACCTCAGCCTTGACGGCTTCCGGCTTGGGTCCGACGGTCTCGGGCTTGGCCACAGGTTCCACCGGCTTGACATCCACCGGTGGTTCCAGAGGCTTTGCGGGAACTGCCGGGACGGCTGCCGGTGCAGCTTCCACTCTGGCTGGCGGCGGCGCCGCAGCGGGCGTAGGCGAGGCAGCGACCTCCGGCACCTTCTTTGCTTCGGTCGCGGGCACGGCCTTGGCAGCAGACTGCCGCTCCAGATCTGCCAGGTTCTGGCTCTTCAGTTCCACCAGGCGCTGCAGTTCCGCAACATTCCGCTCGAGGCTTGCCAGGCGTTCGTTGGCGTCCCGGAGAGCTTTTTCCTTGGCAATCAGATCCTCGTCGGTACGCTTGGACGCTGGCAGGGATTTGCTACCGGGGAGATCGGTTTTGGATACCTTCAGTTGATCCTTGGGTTCGGCAGCAGGCCCCCCCCGGTCTTCGACCCTGGTGGTGACCTTGCCGGCCGCCGCCTGCCTGGCACCTTCTTCTCTGCCGGGAGCATCGGCCGCGACGGTTGCGAGTTTCCGACGATAAGTGCCCCAGTTCGACGACTGTGCGACGATGACGGTCCTGGCTTCTCCTTTCGGAATCGTCTCAAGGGTCGCCTTGTCCGGTACGGAAAGAATCTTGCCAGCCTTCAGGCGGTTGATGTCACCACCGTCGAAGGCATTCTGATTGGCTTGAAAGAGCCCAAGCAGCATCTGGTCCAGAGACACACCCTCAGGCCGGAGTTCACTCGCGATCTTGCTCAGTGTTTCACCGCGTTTGACTTCGTAGGTGGCACCGCCATCCGCAGGCTTCTGCACCTGCTCGCTGGCCCGCGACCTGGAGGATGCCCTCGCTGGCCGGTCCTCCAGCGGCGGACTTGCTTCTGCGAGCGGCCTGACAATGGCTGGTGCCGCGGCGGCGTTCTTGGCAGCGAACTCGGGCGGATCGAGCAGAAAGGTATACTCGCGGATCAAGCGGCCGCTTGGCCAGTTGAGTTCAAGCAGCAAATCGACAAATGGATCGTTGATCGGCCGGGTCGAGGTCAGCCGGATGATCGGCTGGCCGTTGGCGCGCTTGTCCAGTCTGAGCGTAATGCCGGACAAGGCCGGCGCGTAATCCACACCAGCCTGTTTGAAGGCATCCTGAGAGGCGAGTTGTGCCCTCATTCCCGCGAGTTCTTCGCGGGTCGCAAAGACCTCCATTTCGGCGCGCAAAGGCTGACCAAGCGCAGAGAAGATGGTGATCTTGCCGAGCCCGGCAGCCTCAGCGGCCAAAGGCAAAGCCGCCAGCGCCAGAGACGACGCGACTGCCCATGCCGAGACCCGTAGTCGGAAATTAGCGGTTGTGTCATTCATATTCTTGGCCACGGCGCATCCCTGAGCGTCCACATCGGAATAATTAAAATAACATCATGAACTTAGCCATGCAAGCTAAACATTCTTCTGGTCCAAAGGCCTCGATAAGGTCAGAAACGACTTCCCGGACCCGATGATTCAATCAGTCCTCTATCAGAATACGGAGCATTCGGCGAAGCGGTTCGGCCGCTCCCCAGAGCAACTGATCCCCGACCGTGAAAGCGCCGAGATACTCCGGCCCCATCGCCAGCTTGTGCAAACGACCCACCGGAATGGCCAGGGTCCCGGTAACCGCGGCCGGCGTCAGTTCCCGCTCGGTGATCTCGCGTTCATTGGGAACCACTTTCACCCACGGATTGGCCTGGGCAATGATCTCGTTCAGATCAGTCAACGGCACATCACTCTTGAGCTTGATGGTCAAACCCTGCGCATGACAACGCATCGCACCGATACGTACGCACAAACCATCGACCGGGATGCTGCCCGGCGTGCGAAAGGCCGGACGACCGAGGATCTTGTTGCACTCGGCACCGCCTTTCCACTCTTCCTTCGACTGGCCGCCCTCGACCGGCACATCGATCCACGGTATCAGACTACCGGCCAGCGCCGTGTTGCGAAAGTTCCGGGTCGGGAAATCCGGCGATCGCATGCTCCTTGCAACCTTGCGATCAATATCGAGAATCGCCGAGGCCGGCTCGGCCAGATCGGAGCGCACCGCGTCATGCAGCGCGCCCATCTGCTGCAGCAGTTCGCGCATGTTCTGTGCTCCGGCCCCGGACGCTGCCTGATAGGTCATGGCGCTGACCCATTCGACGAGATCCTGGCGGAACAGACCGCCAATGCCCATCAACATCAGCGAAACCGTGCAGTTGCCACCGATCCAGTTGCGACCGCCCCTGGTCAGCGCATCCTTGATCACATCGAGGTTCACCGGATCGAGAATGATCACCGCGTCGTCGTGCATGCGCAGGGTGGAAGCCGCATCAATCCAGTGCCCCTGCCAGCCGGCAGCACGCAGCCGAGGGAAGATTTCCTTGGTGTAGTCGCCCCCCTGACAGGTGATGATCATGTCCATCCGGCTCAGCGCCTCGATCGACATCGCGTCCTGCAATGTGCCGGCGTCCTTGCCGGCCAGCACGGGCGCCTTGCTTCCGACCGATGAAGTCGAAAAATAGAGCGGATCGACCTGTTCGAAATCCCCCTCTTCGAGCATCCGCTGCATCAGGACCGATCCCACCATGCCGCGCCAACCCACCAGACCCAGCTTCCTCATTCTTGCACTCCTGTCATTCAACTCAAAGCGCCGCCAGAACGGCATCGCCCATGGCGCG
>RRZU011990716.1_pt1 | contig 18031 bp, 15 predicted proteins | sample 2165561 | NCBI WGS metagenome assembly RRZU01 (sample SAMN10456909, study PRJNA506462) | wastewater metagenome | isolation source: wastewater sludge | place: USA: Moscow, Idaho | reverse complement strand
TATGTGGAAATTCGATATTCAAAATTATGTATATCGAAATTCTTGCTGGGCGTGGTTTGCGTATTTGAATCCTCAGATTGCGTATAATTGACTTCCCTACACGGGCCGTTCGGTTGAACCGGACATAAAAAAGGCGACAGGCTCCGATTTCGGAGCCTGTCGCCTGATACTTATATTGTTACTGTGTGTCGTCCGTTGTTCCGGCGCAAACCGGGGTGGTCTGGTGTCCCTGTCCCGGCTACTCACCCGCGGCGGGTTGCTGGGCTTTTCCCGGAAGGCTGCATCCCAATGCGAGCAATAAGCCCCAGAGGATCGGTTTCACAGGCGTGGGGCGCTTTATTTCGTTTCGTGGCCGAACAGGGCGTTCACGAACTCCCTGCGGTCGAAAATGCGGAGCTGGTCGATGCCTTCCCCGATCCCGATGGCGCGCACCGGGATGTGGAACTGGTCGCTGATGCCGATCACCACGCCGCCTTTGGCCGTGCCGTCGAGCTTGGTGATGGTGAGCGAAGTGACCTGCGTCGCCTGCGTGAACTGCCGTGCCTGTTCAAAGGCATTTTGTCCCGTGGAACCGTCGAGCACCAGCATCACCTCGTGCGGGGCCCCCGGGATGACCTTGCCCATGACGTTGCGGATTTTGGTCAGTTCGTTCATCAGGTTGACTTTGTTGTGCAGGCGGCCTGCCGTGTCGATCAGCACCACGTCGGCGCCGTTGGCCTTGGCCGACGTCAGCGTGTCGAACGCCACCGATGCCGGGTCGGAACCCATCTCCTGACGGATCATCGTCGCCCCGGCGCGGTCGGCCCAAACTTTGAGCTGGTCGATGGCTGCGGCGCGGAACGTATCGGCGGCGCCGATCCAGACTTTCAGTCCGGCCTTGGTCAGCTGTGCCGCGAGCTTGCCGATGGTGGTGGTCTTGCCCGCGCCGTTGACGCCGACGACCATCACCACGTAGGGTTCGCCCTGCCTGGCGTCGAGCCCGAAATGCTTCTCCGAGCCGTGCGACTCCTCCATCAGCGACATGACCTCCTCGCGCAGGATGGACTGGAGCTCGGACGTATTCATGTATTTGTCGCGCGCCACACGCTCTTCGATGCGCCGGATAATCTTCACCGTGGTTTCCACGCCCACGTCCGACGTAATCAGCACCTCCTCCACGTCGTCCAGCAGGTCGGCATCGACCGTCGAGCGGCCTGCTACGGCACGGGCGAGTTTCGAGAAGATTCCGGTCTTGGTCTTTTCGAGCCCCGCGTTAAGCTCTTCCTGCTGCTGTTGCCGGCTCTCCGGAATGTCCGCTGCGGCGCTATCCTGTTTCTTTTTGAAAATATCGAAAAATCCCATACTTATATTTATATATCCTGACAAAGATAATAAGAAAGTTTGGAAAAAAACGTTATATTTGCGCTATATACATTTCCTGCAATGATGAAAAAAACGATCCTGCTGCTGTTGGCAGCGTTTTGCGGCGTACTGACTGTCGCAGCCCAAGACCTGATAATCAAGGCTGACGCCTCGAAGGTCGAAGCGAAAGTGACGGAGATTACCCCCGAGTCCGTCCGCTACAAGCGTTTCTCCAATCCCGACGGCCCGACTTACGTCCTGCCCGTGTCGGAAATCAGCTATATCCAATATGCAAACGGCGAGAAGGAGTATTTCAAGGCTGCCGCGAGCATTCCTGCAACACCGTTGACCCCGGCCATCCCGGCCGAGGAGCCCGCTAAGGTTTCCGCCGCTCCCGCTGCGGCCGAGGCGCCTGCCGCCAGCCCTGCCGATGGGGTGAAGTATGTGGTCAAGGAGTACGAGATCGGCGAATTCTATAACCAGGACGGGATCAAGGGCGTCGTGTGTATGCTCTCCGACGACCGCCAGCACGGGCTGGTAATCTCGCTCGATGAGATTTACCTGCACTGGAGCGAGTTCCGCAAGCCCGACCTGCGCGTCATCGGTACGGACAACCGTTCCGACGGCAGTGTGAACATGGAGAAAGTTGCGGCCTACATCGCCGAGAACAACCTTTCGTGGGACGATTTCCCGGCATTCAAGTGGTGCCGCGAGAAGGGTGAGGGCTGGTACCTTCCGTCGATCGACGAACTGCTGAACATCGGCCATAATTACAGCGGCGGGACGCGTGTGCAGTCCAGCCGCCAGGCCCGTAACCGGTTCAACAACGCCCTCAAGAATAACGGCGGCAAGCGTATGGATCGGCTGGTCTACTATTTCTCCTCGACCGAGAAGGACGAGAAGTCGGCCTTTACGTCGCATATGGGTATCGAACCTCCCTATGTCGTCGAAATTCCCAAGTATAACAATTTTCTGGTGCGCGCGGTACACAAGTTCTGATTCGCCGGGAGAGAGCCGGAGAAATACAAAGGGCATCCGATCGGATGCCCTTTGTATTTAAGATTAGCTCTTAAAATACTTATTTCTTCTCTTCGAAGAATTCCTTGACCTGGTCGTTGGGAATGATGCCTTCCTTGAACATGTAAGCACCGGTCTTGTCCGACTTGACCATCTTGATGCACTTCGTAAAGTTCTTACCCGTGCCGGTTTTCAGTGTTGCGACTACTTTCTTTGCCATAGAGCTTCAAAACTATTTAATTTCACGGTGAACGGTGACCTTCTTCAAGAACGGATTGTACTTTTTACGCTCCAGACGGTCGGGGGTGTTCTTTTTGTTTTTCGTCGTGATGTAACGGGACATTCCCGGAACTCCGCTCTGTTTCTGTTCGGTGCATTCGAGAATGACCTGAACCCTGTTGCCTTTCTTTGCCATTTGTTACTTCGGTGTTTTAGTAAACGGACTTGGGTGCGGCAGCCTCGCGCAGTGCTACTGCAAGACCCTTCTTGTTGATTGTTTTCATTCCGGCTGCCGACACCTTCAGGGTGATCCAGCGGCCTTCCTGCTCGGACCAGAAACGCTTGGTTTTCAGATTGGGGCTGAATTTGCGTTTGGTCTTGTGGTGCGAGTGCGAGACGTTGTTGCCCACGATCGCTACCTTGCCTGTGATTTCGCAAACTTTCATTGTTGTTTTCGCTAAATTTGTTCGTTATTCCCGTAAGGGAGTGCAAATATAAGGAAAAAATGAGAATTAAAGATTAATAATCCACATTAATTTTCCGGTGTGTGGTCTATTGTATTGGTTTTTAGTGTTTAACGTAACGGTATCGAAAGTGCGAAACGTGCCCCTCCGCTGTAATTTGTGTCGAGTTTTATCGTGCCGCCCAGGGCCGAGGCGATCAGCCGGCACACGGTCAGCCCGAGCCCGAGCCCTTGCGAGAAGGTGTCGAGCTTGACGAAGCGTCCGAAAATATGCTCGGCCTCGCAAGCCGGGATGCCGGGCCCCGAGTCGGTTACCGTGAATGTGATGCGGCGGTTGCCGCCGTCCAGCGTATATGCGAGCGTGATTTCTCCGTCGGCCGCGAAATGTACGGCATTGCGCAGCATTTCGGTGATGGCTTTGGATATCAGCATGCACGAAGTGTGCAGGTGGAATTTCTCGCGTGCCGGGACAAAACGGATACTCACCGCCCGGGAACTGGACTGTGAGACCTTCTGAATACACTCCTGGCAGCATTCGTTGATGTCGGTCGGGCTCATGGCCGGCGGGGTTTCCGACGATTCGAGTCCGGCGATGTAGAGCACGTCGTCCACGAGTTTTTGGAGATAGCCGCTGTTTTCCTGGATGATGCTTATATAGGATTGCCGCTCGGCGGCGTCGGCATCGTCCGAGGCTGCGGCCAGCTCCGCAAATCCGACGATGGAGTTGAGCGGCGTATTGATCTCGTGCGTGATGTTGCGGATGAAGATGCCTTTCATCCGGTTGCTCTCTTCGGCGGCTCTCTTCGCGCGGGCGAGGTGGCGGTTCATGCGGAGCATTACCGCGATGAAGACGGCGGCCAGCAAGAGAATGCACGCCAAGCCGATGGTGCCCAGTTGGGTGCGGTGCAGGCGCTCTTCCTGCGCCTGTTGGCGCAGTTCTGCTTTTTCCATGTTCAACCGGTTGACATCAAGCAGCGTGGCGAATTCTCCGAGTGTCTTCTCGTTGTCGTCGTTGACTTGTTTGTGGTAGAGTTCTGTGTAATGCTGTATGTCCCGGTAGGCGGCTTCGAAATTGCCGAGGGCGGCGTAGGCGGCTGCACGGTTTTCATAGAGGTAGTAGAAATAGGATTCCTTGTATCCTTCTCTTTCGAACGACCTGATCAATTTGTCGATTGCGGCGATCATCTTGCCGTATTCGTGCGAATGGTTGTAGATGGCGACCTCGATTTCAGCGAGTTTGATCTCCGAGAGGTTGCCGTTCTGCCCGGCCTTGATCTCGTTGAAAAGTGCTTTGGCTTTGTCGGTCTGGCCTGTCTGGGCGAGCAGGTGCGTTTCCTTGGCCTTCAGACCCCAGATGTAGTCCGGTAGCGGAATGCATGCCTTGCCTTTTTCGACGGCTTCTGCGGCTTCGGGATAGCGTTGCAGATCCATCAGCATGGTCGCGAGTTCCGAATAGAGGTTCGAGAGATGGAATGTGTTGAGCCCGTTCTGGATGATGAAATCGATTGCCTTCCGGTAGTATTCCACAGCGGGTTTTTTCAATCCGCGGGTGCGGTAGATGTGTCCGAGCTGTTTGTATGCCTCGGCGGTTGCGGGTTTGTAATTGTCCTTTTCGGCCTGCGACATATACTGCTCCAGTTCGTATTGGGCGAGCGTGTATTGCGCCTGTTTGGTATAATAGAGAATCAGCCGCGACCAGGTGAAGTAGTAATACTTGATCTGGTCATTCTTGCGGGCGAAATCCTGCACGCGGGGAATCCATGCCTTGAGCGAGTCGAGGTTGTTGTTGAAATAGTAATGGTCGGCTTTCAAGCTCAGGGCAACGGCCTGCATCCGGATGTCGTGCTTCTCGCCCGAGAGCCGGAACAGCGTGTCCGCCTTGCTGAGGACGGCCGTGTCGCGTATGTTGTTGTTGCACCAGCGGTAATAGGCGTAAAGCGTACTCTCTACTTGTTGGTGGCTTTCGTTTTCAGCATGGGCCGTGGTGAGGAGCATACCGAACAACACCGACAGGAATAAGGTTCTTTTCATTTTGCGCTGGGCTGAATTGCTGCAAAAATAAGCTAAATTGTTTGCAAAAACAAACGGATCAGCCGTAATTTGAAACTATTTGCCCGGTTGGGCGGCGAGCAACTCTTCTTCGAGCAGTTCGATGGCGGCCGTTCCCGCTTCGCGGATGATTTGCGTGCGGTCGCCTTTGGCATGGATCAGCCGGGCCGTGGTGCGCAGGGGCGAACTGACGGCGATCCATACCGAACCGACCGGGTATTCGGGGGTGCCGCCCGTGGGGCCTGCGATCCCTGTCGTGGCGATAGCGTAGTGTGCATTTGCCAGATGACGGACGCCTTCGGCCATCTGGCGTACGACCTGTTCGCTGACGGCGCCGTAGCGGGCTATCGTATCGCAGCAGATGTTTACGAAGTTCTGCTTGGCATCGAGGCTGTAAGTCACTACGCCGCATTTGAAATAGGCCGAGGCGCCCGGCATGGCCGTGAAGCGTGCGGCGATGGTACCGCCCGTGCAGCTTTCCGCCGTGGCAAGGGTCTGGATGCGGTCGGTCAGGAGTTTATGCACCCGCTCCTCGGGCTGCTGACGCATGCAGGATGTGAGGGCGAGGAGTGCACCGATGGTTGAGGCAAGTATTCTATGCATGGGACGAATGTATTATTTACCGTTGAGTTCGTCGCGCAGCAGGCTGATGGCGAAGGCGCTGGCCCGGTCGATGATCTGCCCGCGGTCGGAACCGCACTGTTTGAGGATGGCGGTCGTCCGGTGTGGGGTCGCCACGGCGATCCATACCGTGCCGACCGGCTTTTCGGCGGAGCCGCCCGCGGGGCCTGCGATACCGGTGGTCGCTATGGCGTAGTCGGCACCCGAGATCCGTCGTGCCCCTTCGGCCATTCGCCGTGCGACCTCTTCGCTGACGGCGCCGTGGCGGGCAATGACCTCCGGGTCTACGCCCAGGATATCGTGTTTCGAGGCGTTGCTGTACGAAACTACGCCGCAGAGGAAATAGGCCGAAGCACCCGGCATGGCCGTGAAACGTGCCGCGATGTTGCCTCCGGTGCAGCTTTCCGCCGTGGCGAGGGTCAGCCCGCGCTCGGTGAGCAGCTTGTGTACCAGTTCCTGCATGGTGGCCGTTTCGTACCCGATGATGTTGTGGGGGATGATTTTCCGCAGTGCCTCGAATTGCCGTTCGATCTCCTTCGAAACGCTTTCGCCCTCGACCTCATAGGCCGACAGGCGCAGCCGTACGGCGCCCGGATTGGGCAGGTAGGCCAGTTTCAGGTAGGATGGCAGGGCGTTTTCCCATGCTTCGATCTTTGCGGCGAGCATCGACTCGGGCAGCCCGGCCGTGATCATCGTGCGGTGTATGATCTGGCGTAGTTCGAAATGCGCTTTCAGGCGCGGCATCACTTCGTCCTGCATCAGGTGTTCCATCTCGTAGGGGACACCGGGCAGCGAGACTACCACCTTGCCGTCGCGTTCGAACCACATGCCCGGAGCCGTGCCGTGGGCGTTGAACAGCACCGTGCAGCAGGCCGGAACCATCGCCTGCCCGCGGTTGAGTTCGTTGAACTCGATGCCGCGCCCTTCGAGCATGCGTTTCACATGGTCGGCGACCCGTTGGTCGGGCACCAGTTCGCAGCCGAACATTCCGGCCAGGGTCTTTTTGGTGATGTCGTCCTTGGTGGGGCCGAGCCCCCCGGTGATGACGACGACGTTGGAATCTCCCAGGGCGCGTTCCACGCTCCGGACGATCTGTGTGCTGTCGTCGCCGATCGAAACTTTCTCGTGTACGACGATGCCGGCGGCGTTGAGGTGCTTGGCGATGGATACGGAGTTCGTATCCACGATCTGGCCGATGAGGATTTCATCGCCGATGGTGATGATCGTTGCTTTCATGGCAATATTTGAGGCTCAGGATGCGGGCTGTTTCTTGCGGGTGTCCGGTTCGTTATCTGCAGGTTGTGCCGGGCTGTTCTGTGTTTCCGGTGACGGGTTCGGCACCGATTCTGCAGGTGCGGCGGCCTGCGTTTGGGCTGTCGCGGCGGTTTCCGTTCCGGGTGCGGCCTTCCCGGCTTCCGGTGCCTGTGCGCCTGAAGCCGTCGCTGCTGCGGCTTTTGCCTCAGCGGCCTGAGCAGCAGCCCGGGCCTCTTCTTCGGCTCTCGCTTCTGCGGCTGCCTTGGCTGCTGCGGCCGCTTCGGCATCGGCGATCAGCGAACGGCAGATTTCGCCGACCAGTCCCGGCCCTTCGTAGATGTAACCGGTGTAGAGTTGCAGGAGGTCTGCGCCTGCGTCGAGCATCGCCTTGGCATCGGCGGGGCTCATGATGCCGCCCACACCGATGATCGGAAAGTTGCCGCCCGAGCGGGTGTGGATGCGCCGCACGACCTCTACGGCCCGTTGGGTGAGCGGTGCGCCGCTCAGGCGGCCGCTGCCGATCTTGTCGAGCGCCATGTGGCTCGTATGCAGCCCTTCGCGGCGGTGGGTGCCGTTGGTGGCCACGATGCCGTCGAGCGGTGTTTCGAGCAGGATGTCGCTGATTTCGTCGATGACTTCGTCCGACATGTCGGGCGACACCTTGAGCATGATCGGCCGGTACTGGTTCTGCCCGCGGCGGAAGTCGAACAGCGGATCAAGTATCTGGAGTATGTGCGTGCGTGTGTAGGTGGTGCCTTCGCGGCAGGAGTTGTCGCAACTGATATTCACCGTGAAATAGTCCGCATACTGGTAGAGGTTGCGGAAGAGCCGGAGGTAATCTGCCGCCGCATTTTCGGGGGGCGTCACGGTGTTCTTGCCGATGTTGCAGCCCACGATGAACCCTTCGTGCGGGCGGCGCAGGTGGCAGATCGTCTTGTCCAGCCCGCGGTTGGAGAGCCCGATGCGGTTGATGATGGCGCGGTCTTTGGGCAGCCGGAACACGCGCGGGCGCGGGTTGCCCGCCTGCGGGCGCGGGGTGACGGTACCTATTTCGATGAACCCAAAGCCGAGTGCCGCCAGTTCGCGGTAGGCTTCGCCGTTGTGGTCGAAACCTGCGGCCAGGCCGACGGGATTGGCGAATTTTACGCCGAAGACCTCGCGTTCGAGCGCCGGGTGCCGTACGGTGTAACATTTGCGCAGGAACCAGCGCCCGCCGGGTATGAGCCCGATGATGCGCAACAACAGAAGCGCCACATGGTGTGCCCGCTCGATGGTAAGCGAGAAAAGGATGGGCTTTATGATTCTCCGGTACATTTTCTTAAGGGCATTGTCCGTGGCCGCAAAGGTACTAAAAAAGAATTGATTTCGCTAAAAGTATTCCCTGCGGTAGCGGTAGTGGTCGCGCATGGCCTCGAAATCGGCGGGCCGCGCCTTGAGGCGGCAGCTTTCGGCTTCGATGTCATAGGCGTCGCCGATGGTCGTGCAAAGCTCCTGCCACGGGATCGGCCGCGGGACGGAGGGGGCGGCTTCGGAGGGGTACCAACCCCGGAGCGGGAGGCCGAAGAAGCCGGCCAGCGTGGCGACGGACATGGCCGTAGCGGTGGCTTTGCCCTGCTCGGAGTAGCCGGCGACGTGGGGCGTGGCGAGCAGCGTTCGGTCGAGCAACTGCGGGTCGAGGCGCGGTTCGTGTTCCCAGACGTCGAGCACGCAGGGATGGCCGCTCCGCAACAACGCGTCGCCGTCGACCACTTCGCCGCGCGAGGAGTTCATCACCACGGCGCCCGGTTTAAGCCGGGCGAACAGCTCCTCGCCGGCCATGTGCCGCGTCGTGGTGTCGAGCGGCGTGTGGAAGGTGAGCAGGTCGGCTTCGCGTGCGACCTCTTCCAGCGGCAGGAACCCGCAATGCTCGCGCTCTTCGCGCGGCGGGTCGCAGCAGACGACGCGGAAGCCCCACAGGCCGGCGTATTCCCGGATGAGGGATCCCACGTGCCCGACGCCCACGATGCCCAGCGTCCGTTGTGCGGGCTTCCACCCCTGTGTACGGGCGAGATGGGCCAGTACGGCACCCGCCCATTGCAGTACGCCGCGGGCGTTGCAGCCTGCTGCCGTGGCGACTCGTATGCCGTGCGCCGCGCACCACGCTGTGTCGATGTGGTCGAACCCGATGGTGGCCGTGGCGATCAGACGGACGCGCGAACCGGCGAGCAGGCGCCCGTCGCAACGGGTGCGGGTGCGGATGATGAGGGCGTCGGCATCGCGCACGTCCTCCGCGGCGATCCGGCTGCCAGGCAGGTAGCGTACCTCGGCCCACGGCTCGAGAACCCCCTGCAAAAAAGGGATGGCACTGTCTGCGACGATTTTCATGGATAGTTGCTTTTTCCTGATTTCTTTTCTTTCCGGAAACAAATATAGGGAAAAATTAAATTTTTTGTACCTTTGTCATTTAAAATGAACATTTTCATTAAGCGGGGGCAGAGGTTGCAAGCATACTATCTGTGCCGGGCGCGGAAAATGGAGAATGAAATTCAACCGTATGGAACTAAACGCCTTCGATCCCGACGGGGTCGGTGTGGATAACGGAACCTATTTCGGGCTTCCTTTCGAGCCGGGAACGGCCGAACTGGTGCTGGTTTCGGCTCCGTGGGACGTGACGGTGTCGTACGGCGCCGGGACGGCCCATGCGCCCGATGCCGTGATAGAAGCCTCGACGCAGCTCGACTTCCATGAGCCGCTGGCTCCCGGCGTGTGGCGCCGCGGTATCGCCACGGCCGATGTGGACTATGCGTTGCTGGAGGAGTCGCAACGCTTGCGCAGCGATGCGGAGAAGGTGATTGCCCATCTCGAAGGCGGGGGAAGTCCCGAGGACGACTATGCGGTACGCAAGGTGCGCCGCATCAACGAAGGCTGCCGCGCCATGAACGCCAACATCGGGGCGCAGGCGGCGCGGTGGCTCGACGCAGGGAAGACCGTGGGACTGGTCGGGGGCGACCATTCGACGCCCTACGGACTGATCCGTGCCCTGGGTGACCGCCACGGGGAGTTCGGCATCCTGCATATCGACGCCCACTGCGACCTGCGCGATGCTTACGAAGGCTTCGAGTTCTCGCATGCTTCGATCATGTTCAACGTCCTGCGCGACGTGCCTTCGGTGAAAAAAATCGCCCAGGTCGCAGTGCGCGATTTCAGTGGGACGGAAGCCGCCCTGGCCGCTTCTTCCGCCCGTGTTGCCACCTTCGACGACCTGTCGCTCGCCGCCGCGATGTTCCGCGGCGAGACCTGGGACGCGCTGTGCCGGCGAATCGTGGATGCGCTGCCGCAGGAGGTTTACGTGAGCTTCGACATCGACGGCCTCACTTTTGAGAACTGTCCCCATACGGGTACGCCCGTCTGCGGGGGGCTTACGTTCAATCAGGCCGTGTGGCTGCTCGATACACTCGTGCGTTCGGGGCGCCGCATCATCGGGTTCGACGTCGTGGAGGTCGCTCCGGCGCCCGAAGCGAAAGTGGATGCCATCACCGGGGCGCGCATGCTCTGGAAATTGTGTAATTTGACATTAAAATCAAACGGACAGTAAATGCGACTATTTTCAATGTACCGCTGGGTACGTGAGCGTCATATGATCGGTATACGCGGCCGCAATTTTCTGGAAGCCCCCTGGGCGGGAGGCGTCGTACTGCTCGGTTGTGTGATCGTAGCCATGCTGCTGGCCAACCTGCCCGGGACTTCGCTCTATTACCGCCATCTGCTCGAAACGGATCTTTCGCTGATGGTGCACAGCCCCGACGGGCTGATCGACTGGGTTTTCCCGCGCGGAATGACCGTCGAGAAGCTGATTAACGACGGCCTGATGGTGATTTTCTTTTTCGCCGTCGGACTCGAAATAAAGCGGGAGATCGTTTGCGGGCAGCTTTCGTCGGCACGCCAGGCCATCCTGCCTGTATTGGCGGCCGCAGGCGGCATGCTCGCCCCTGCGATCATTTTCCTGTTCTTCAACCACGGCACCATAGCGGCCAACGGATGGGGTATACCCACGGCCACGGACATCGCCTTTGCCATCGGCATCCTTTCGATGCTGGGCGACCGCGTGCCGGTTTCGCTCAAAATATTCCTCACGGCACTGGCCATCGCCGACGACCTGGGGGCAATCCTGGTCATCGCGCTCTTTTACGGGGGGCAGGTGCAGATAAGCTGCCTGCTGGCGGCATTGGTCATCATGCTCGCGGTCTACTTCATGAAGGAGATGGGCGAAAAACGCATGTTCTTTTACCTGGTGCCCGCCGTGGTGATCTGGGGGTTGTTCTACTATTCGGGCGTGCATTCGGCCATTTCGGGCGTGGCGATGGCCATGCTGATCCCGATGACGCCCCGTTACAGCAAGGAGTATTTCGCCCATAAGATGCGCCACCTGAAGGAGTTGATGCTGGCTGCGAGAACGTCGGGCGATGATTTTCCCAACGAGCACCACCGGTTCTACATGCGCCGCATGCGTTTGCTGGCGGCCGACTCGGTGGGTATGAGCTACCGCCTGGAGCATTCGCTGGCGCCCTATGTCACGTTCCTGGTGATGCCGATTTTCGCACTGGCGAACGCCGGTGTCGAGATCACCTCGCCCGAGTACCTGAATATTTTTCACTATTCGTCCGAGATCGGGTCGATCGGGATGGGTATTTTCTTCGGGCTCGTGGTCGGTAAGCCTTTGGGCATATTTCTTGCGAGCTGGGGTGCCGTGAAATCCGGCCTTGCCGTGATGCCCGAGGGGGCTACATGGCGCCTGTTGCTGGCCGTGGCCTGCCTGGGCGGCATAGGTTTCACGATGTCGTTGTTCGTCGATGCGCTGGCCTACACCGAACCCGACCTGATCGACCGGGGCAAGATAGCGATCCTGATGGGCTCGACGGCCGCGGCCGTGCTGGGAAGCCTGCTGATTTTGGTTTTTTCGAAGAAACGGAAATAAATAATATGCGTAAAACATTTTTTGCCCTGACAGCCATGGCGTTGCTGGCCGGAGCCTGCTCCAGGAAGTCGGGCGGGGGCGTGAAACTCAAGGCCGACACCGATTCGGTAGCTTATATCATCGGTATGAACGTGGGCATGAACCTGCTCAAAATGGATTCGACGCTCAACGTCAATGCCGTATGCGAGGGTATCCGCGACGTGTTCCGTGCCGGGGCGAAACTCTCGGCGGACGATGCCGAGGTCTATTACCTGCGTTACATGAACTATGTGCTGCCCGAAAAGGCGCGTGCCTACGAGGAGCAGTTCCTCGCGGACTTCGCCAAATCGAACCGCAGCTATGCCCGCACGCCGTCGGGCGTGACCTACGCCGTGGAGGTGCTGGGCGATCAGGAGCAGATTCCGGTTTCCGACCGGGACAGCGTTGCGCTGCGCTACATCATCCGCACGGCCGACGGGGCCGACGTCTACTCCTCCTACGAGCGCCGCGACACGCTGCGCACGTCGCTCGGCAGCCTGAACAAAGGGATGAAGGAGAGCGTGAAGCTGATCGGCAAGGGCGGGAAGATCAATGCATGGATGCCTTCTGCGGTTGCCTATGGCTCTGCGGGGGACAAAGAGCTCGGGATCCGGCCCAATGCCACGCTTTATTACGAAATCGAGCTTGTCGATCTCGACAAATATACGAATTGGTCGCGGCGCAATAATTTACGCCGGTAATTTGGGGCGATATCGTAATTATTTTATAACTTTGCGCGGGTGAACCCCGAACAGGCTCAAACGATTAGACTAAACATATTCAAAAAACGATGAAAAAGATTCTTTTTGCCGCGGCGCTTGCGGGTGCCGCAATCCTGACCGCCTGCGGAGACAAGGGCGGCGGTGTCCGTATGGGCAGCCTTTCCGAATTCGACTCGCTGTCGTATGTGCTGGGTGCGAACATTGGTAACGGTATAAATTTTGAAATGAGGGACATCCCCTTCGATTTCAAGGCCATCGACAAGGGTATCAAGGAAAGTGCGATGGGTAAGGCTACGCAGGAGCACGACAAATCGCTCGAAATGCTGCGCGAGTACTTCATGACCAAGCGCGGCGAGCGCGCCCAGGCAATCGCCGCCAAACGTGCCGAGCAGGACAGCATCCGTCTGGCCGGAGGCGACAGCACGAAGGTCGAATATCCCACGGCCGACCCTGCCATGTTCGAGAACGAGGAGGAGCGCGCCGAGATTTCGTATGCTTTCGGTAACGACATCGGTTACAACATCAGCCAGAGCGGTATGCCCATACAGCTGGTTTGGATCGGTCAGGCCATGCAGGACGTACGTGACGGCAAGGCCAAGATGACCGAGGACGAGGTAAACCAGTACCTGCAATATTATTTCATGGTGAAGCGCCCTGCCGAGAATGCCGCCGCATCGAAGGCATGGCTGGAGAAGACCGAGAAGAAGTCGGGCGTCAAGAAGACCGAGTCGGGCCTGCTCTACAAGGTTACCAAGGAGGGCGACGCTGCCAAGATGGCGAAGGATCCCCGCGATGTGGTTCGGGTACACTATACCGGATATACGCGTGAAGGCAAGGTGTTCGACACCTCGATCTTCAAGAACCGCTCGAAAGAGCAGCAGGAGATGATGCGCAAGCAGAGCCCCGATTCGTTCGATGAAAAGGGCGCTCCCAAGGAGGCTGACGAACCCGCCAAGTTCCCGCTGAACCGTGTCATCAAGGGTTGGACGGAAGGTCTCCAGCTCGTGGGCGAGGGCGGTAAGATCACGCTCTGGATTCCGAGCGACCTGGCTTACGGTACGCGTGGTGCAGGCCGTGACATCGGCCCCAACGAGGCGCTCCAGTTCGATGTGGAAGTGATCGAAGTAATCCCTTACGAGGAGCCCGCACCGGCCGATTCGACCGCGACGACTCCTGCACCGGCACCTGCAAAATAAGCGGGATGCATTTCCGGAAGATATTTGGAAGCGGGCTCCGAGCGGAGCCCGCTTCTTTTTTATATAAATAGGTATTCCATCGGTGTGAACCGGATGCCGTCGACGGTGCGTTCGTCGCCGGTCGCGCGGAATCCCAGCCTGCGGTAGGCTCCGACGGCATAGGGCGAGGAGTTTACCGTGATCCGGGGCGTGTCCGGTGCCGTGCGGCAGTGGTCGCGCAGTGTTGAGAACAGGGTCCGGGCGATGCCCTGCCGATGGCAGGCTTTCTCCACGAAAAGCAGGCACAGGTGGCTGCGTCGCGTCAGGGCGATGATCCCGACGAGCCTTCCCCGCCGGAAAGCGCCCCACGATTGCATCGACCCGTTGCGGTGCTGTGCCGCGAGGGCTTCCGGTGCGACAAAGCGGAGGAATGTGCCGATGCCCTCGGGGCTGTATTCCGGGGCTTCGAACTCGGCGAAGACGCGCCCAGCGAGGGCGGATGCTGCCGGCAGTTCCGTTTCGTGCAGGGGGCGTATGGCGGTGTCGGTAGGTTTTTCCATGTTTATGCGTATAAAGCAACGGCGGCCGGAAATCGCTCCGGCCGCCGCTGTGTATGGTGTCTGCCCGTTTTAGAACGGCAGGTCGTCCACTTCTGCCGGGGAAGAGGCGTATGAGGGCTCTTCGGGAATGGGCGGCATGTCGGGCATCGGGGCGGCGGATTCGGCCTGCTTGGGTTGGATGCGCCATGCGCGGATGTCGGTGTACCAGCGGCCGTTGTATTCGCGCGACTCGATGTTGACCGAGACGGTGTAGGCGGCACCCTCTTTCAGCCGGGCGACGTCTTCGGGCTTGTTGAAGAACGTCACGCAGATTTTGCGTGCGAACGAGCCTTCGTTCATCTCGAACACTACGTCCTGGCGCTGCCAGTCGCCGCGTGCGGAGGTGCCTTTCGTCACGGGCATTATTTTGTAAACGGTTCCTTCGAATTCCATGGTATCGATGTAAAATGTGTTGATAGATTTGTTTGTGACAAAGGTAGGAAAAAAATCGGGACATTCGGAGCGGGAGCGGTTGAAAAAGCCGTAAGAATTTTTTGCCGGGCGGGGCGTAACGGCCGAATCTCCCCCGATTCGCAGTCCAAAAACCTCAATTTGATGCCGCAACACCCGCATCCTGCATATTTTCATTGTTTTTTGCACGGCCAACGCCGGACTCCCTATGTTCGGTTGCCTGTCCGGTCGGCCAGTACAGCCGGGTAAGATGATTTTGTGCGATTTCCGGCCTGCCCGAAGGGCGGGTTTTTCATTTTTGCACGCTGCATGCCCGGCTGTCCGGTAGCTTGGGTATTGTGCGCTGCCTGCCTGATATTCGGTTGTTTGCCGGGCTTTGGCGGCAGGTAGGCAGCCTGTGCGGGGATAGTACCTTTGCCGGAAAAGTTCGAAATATGATTTTTTATATTCGAAAAATGACTTTTTGGATTCGTATTTTTTGCAAGAGCGTGTAAAAGTAAAATAAAAACATTATTTTTGGCTTCAAAGGAAATTAAAAACAACCTGAAACGAAACCAAATCTTAATGATTATGAAAAAACTATTACTATTGTTCCCATTGCTGCTAAGCTGCCTGTGGGGCATTGCCGCAGATGAGTTTCGTGTGGCGGAACTGAGGTGTGAATACCGGGACAACCCGTTGGCGATCAATACGCTGACGCCGCAATTCAGTTGGCAGACGCTTTCCGTCGGCCGCGGATTCCTGCAGGCCGGGTATCAGATTCAGGTGGCGTCCGACCCCGCCGACCTGGCCAGGGGCCGGAAGCTGTTGTGGGACGAACAACGTAAATCCGATGTCTCACTGCATGTGCGCTATGCCGGGCGGACGCTGAAGCCGGGGCAGCGCTATTACTGGCGCGTGCGGGTGAGCGATGCTGCGGGGAATTATTCGCCGTGGAGCGAAATCCGCTCGTTCGCGGTCGGCCTGCTCGACGGCAGCGATTGGGACGGAGCCCGGTGGATCGCCTTCGAGGAGCTGCCCGACAGCCTGCGCGTGGTGCCCGGACAGGAGTTCAACAAAATAAAGATCGGCGACAGGAAAACGGCGCTCAACCGGCTGCCGCAGTTCCGCCGTGAAGTGAAGGTTACCAAGCCCGTCGAGCGGGCGACGGTCTATGTCAGCGGCCTGGGACAGTTCGAGTTGTTTCTGAACGGGGCGAAGGTGGGCGACAATTTCCTCGACCCTGCGTGGAGCGACTACGACAGGCAGGTGTGCTACCAGACGTTCGACATCAGCGAAGAATTGCAGCCGGGAGGCAACGTGTTCGGTGTGATGCTCGGCAACGGCCTCTACAATGTGCCGCGCGAACGCTATTTCAAGGCGCTCATCAGCTTCGGTTATCCCAAGATGATCTTCAAGGCCGAGATCGAGTATGCCGACGGGACGCACGAGACTATTGTCAGCGACCGCGCCTGGCGTGTGACCGAAAGCCCCGTGACGTACAGCAGCATCTTCGGCGGCGAGGATTACGATGCGACACGCGAGCGGACAGGATGGATGCTGCCCGGCTACGACGCTTCGGCCTGGGCCGAGCCGCTGGTGACGACCCAGCGCGGGAAGTTGGTTTCCCCCGTCGCCGAACCCGTGCGGGTGATGGAAGAGTTCCCCGTGGTCTCGATCCGCAAGACCCGCCACGGCAAATGGCTCTACGACATGGGCCAGAACTTCTCGGGGACGGTGCAGCTGGAAGTCCGCGGCAAACGCGGGCAGAGCGTGCAGCTCAACACCACCGAGCTGTTCAATTTCGAGTGCGACTCGATTACCGAATGCGGCGGCTACCGCGGTGAATACAGGTTGACCTACACCCTGCGCGGCGACGAGGTGGAGACGTGGCGCCCCCAGTTCACCTATTTCGGACAGCGTTACGTGTTGGTGAGCAATGCCGTCCCGGCCGGAGAGGAGAATCCCGAGGGGCTTCCCGAGATCGTTACCCTCCGCGGCCTGCATACGCGCAACGCCACCCGGATGGCCGGGACGTTCCACTGTTCGAACAACCTGCTCAACAAGACCGAGGAGCTTATCGCGTGGGGTATCAAGGGCAATATGGTGAGCTATTTCACCGACTGCCCCCACCGCGAGAAGCTGCCGTGGATCGAGCAGCTGCACCTGATGTTCGGGTCGCTGCAATCGAAGTTCGACGTGTATACCCTCTACGACAAGATGCTGACCGACATGGAGCTCGCGCAGACTCCCGAGGGGCTTATTCCCGATATCTGCCCCGAATATGTCACTTTCCTCGACGGATTCCGCGATTCGCCCGAGTGGGGCAGTGCGTTCGTGCTGGCGCCGTGGCTGGTCTACGAGTACTACGGTGATTTCCGGTTGGTCGAACGGCATTACGAGGCGATGAAGCGCTATGTGGATTACCTCGGCACGAAGGCCGACGGGCATATCCTTTCCCACGGGCTCGGCGACTGGTGCGACCTGGGGCCCAAATACCCCGGCCGAGCGCAGCTCACCTCCCTGGCCGGAACGGCGACACCGATCTATTATATGGACGCCGAGACGATCCGCAAGGCGGCCGAGAAGATGGGGCGCAAGGAGGATGCCGCGAAATACGGGAAGCTGGCACAGGATATCCGCAAGGCCTACAACGAAAAATACTATCATCCCCAGACCGGGAGTTATGACAAGAACAGCCAGGCCGGCAATGCGCTGGCGCTCTACTCGGGCATTTGCGAGCCGCAGAACCGCGATGCCGTGCTGGCGAACCTGGTGCAGGACATCCGCAGCCGCGGCAATGCGCTGACGGCGGGCGACGTGGGATACAACTACGTGCTGCGGGCGCTGGAGCAGAGCGGGAATTCGCAGGTGATCTTCGACATGAACTCGCGATACGACGTATACGGCTACGGTTATATGCTCGCCCAAGGCGCCACGGCGCTGCCCGAATCATGGCAGGCACTGCCCCGCAAGTCGCATAACCATCTGATGCTGGGACACCTGCTCGAATGGTTTTATACCTATGTGGGCGGCATCCGCCGCGACGATTCGGTGCAGGCCTATAAGAAATTCATCGTCAGGCCCGAGATCGTGGGAGACCTGCGCAGCGCCGAGGCCTCGTTCCGCTCGCCCTATGGACTGATCCGCAGCGAGTGGACGACCGAACAGGGCGGTTTCGACCTGTTGGTCGAGGTGCCGGCCAACAC
>RRZU010175586.1_pt1 | contig 18032 bp, 10 predicted proteins | sample 2165561 | NCBI WGS metagenome assembly RRZU01 (sample SAMN10456909, study PRJNA506462) | wastewater metagenome | isolation source: wastewater sludge | place: USA: Moscow, Idaho | reverse complement strand
GGTGGAGATCTGCTCTGAGAGATCCGCCGCCGGAATGATGACCTCGGCCAGGCTGACGCTGTAGTTCGGGATGAAGACCACCTTCAGCCGGCCGCCGACCCGCGGGTCGTTGTTGATGACCTTCGCGATGTCGCTGGTCAGCTGGATCACCAGCTTGGCCATGCGGTAGGCCGAGGCCGCCTTGCCGGCGAACACCACCACGCGCGGCACCCACTGCGCATCCGGATTGGCCAGGATGCGCTGGTAGCGGGTGACGACATGCAGCAGGTTGAGCAGCTGGCGCTTGTATTCGTGGATGCGCTTGACCTGCACGTCGAACAGCGCGTCCGGATTCAGGTCGACGCCGAGCTGCTTGAGCACCAGGCGGCCGAGCCGCTCCTTGTTCTGGCGCTTGACCTTGCGCACCGCGCCCAGGAAGCCCGGCAGGTCCAGCGCATGGCGCAGGCTGTCGAGCTGGTCGAGCTGACGCCGCCAGCCCCGGCCCAGACGCTGGTCGAGCAGCGCCGCCAGCCCCGGATTGGCCTGCGCCAGCCAGCGCCGCGGCGTGACCCCGTTGGTCTTGTTGTTGAAGCGCTCGGGCCAGAGCTGCGCGAAGTCGCGGAAGATCGAGGCCTTCATCAGGTCGGAGTGCAGTGCCGAGACGCCGTTGATCGAATGGCTGGCCACCACCGCCAGATAGCCCATGCGCACCCGGCGCTCGCCGGCCTCGTCGATCAGCGAGACACGGCGCAGCAGGTCCGGATCACCGCCGCCGCGCTGGGCAACGCCGCCGAGGAAATGCGCGTTGATGTCGAAGATGATGCGCAGATGGCGCGGCAGCACCCGGCCGAGCATCTCGACCGGCCAGGTCTCCAGCGCCTCGTGCATCAGCGTGTGGTTGGTGTAGGAGAACACCTTCTGGCAGAGCTGCCAGGCGTGTGTCCAGGGCACGCGGTGCTCGTCGACCAGCAGCCGCATCAGCTCGGGGATGGCCAGCACCGGGTGGGTGTCGTTGAGGTGGATGCTGACCTTGTCGGGCAGCGCCTCGAAGCCGGTGTGGGTGCGCAGGTAGCGGCGCAGCAGGTCCTGCAGGCTGGCCGAGACGAAGAAGTATTCCTGGCGCAGGCGCAGCTCGCGCCCGGAGGCGGTCGAGTCGTCCGGATAGAGCACCCGCGAGACGTTTTCACTGTGGTTCTTGGTCTCGACCGCGCCGAAGTAGTTGCCCTGGTTGAAGGCGCGGAGATTCATCTCCTCGGTGGCCTTGGCCGACCACAGCCGCAGCGTGTTGGTCGCCTCGGTGCCGTAGCCGGGAATGATGGTGTCGTAGGCCATCGCCAGCACATCGTCGGTGCCGACCCAGCGCACCGTGTCGCCGTGCTGCTCCAGATGGCCACCGAAGCGCACCCGGAACTGCACCTCGGGGCGCGGGAATTCCCACGGGTTGCCGCCGGTCAGCCAGTAGTCGGGCACCTCGACCTGGCGGCCGTCGACGATCTGCTGGCGGAACATGCCGTAGTCGTAGCGGATGCCGTAGCCGAAGCCGGGCACGCCCAGCGTCGCCATCGAGTCGAGAAAGCACGCCGCCAGCCGCCCCAGGCCGCCGTTGCCCAGCGCCGCATCGGGCTCGAGGTCGAGCACCTTGTCGACGTCGACGTCGAGCTCGGCCAGCGCCTGGCGGATCACCGGCATCAGCTCGAGCGCCAGCACCGCATTGGTGAAGGTGCGCCCGATCAGGAACTCCATCGAGAGGTAGTAGACGCGCTTGACGTCCTGCGCGTACTGCGCGCGGGTCGTCTTCATCCAGCGCTCGACCAGGTGGTCGCGCACCGCGTGCGACACCGCGTGCAGCCAGTCCTCGGGACGGGCCGAGACGGGATCCTTGCCGACGGTGTACATCAGCTTGGTCGAGATGGCGCGCTTGAAGGCGCCGACGTCACGGGCAAGCTGCTCGTACTGGTGCTCGAACTGGGTCAGGTCCATGGGAATGATCGGGCGAAGAGGGAGAGATTGTCAGGCGCTGACCTGGCGGTAGAGCGCCTGGTAGTGGCGCGCGGCGGCCGTCCAGCCGAAGTCCTGCCGCATCGCGCGCTGCTGCACGGTACGCCAGTCGGCCGGGCGACGGAACAGCGCCGCGGCCCGCTCGGCGGCCCACAGCAGCGCGCCTGCGGAAAATTCGTCGAAGACGAAGCCGGTGGCGTCGCGGTCGAGCGTCTCCAGTCGCGTGTCGGCCACGGTGTCGGCCAGGCCGCCGACACGGCGCACCAGCGGCAGCGTGCCGTACTTCAGGCCGTAGAGCTGGGTGAGCCCGCAGGGCTCGAAGCGCGAGGGCACGGCGATCGCGTCGCTGCCGGCGATCAGCCGGTGCGCGAAGCGCTCGTCGTAGCCGATGCGCACCGCGATGTCGCCCGGATGGGCAGCGGCGGCTTCCGCGAACGCCGTCTCCATCCAGGCGTCGCCGCTGCCCAGCATCGCGAACTGCCAGCCCAGCGCGCGCAGGCCCGGCAGGGCTTCCAGCACCAGGTGCAGGCCCTTCTGCTCGGTCAGGCGGCTGACGATGCACAGCAGCGGCCGTGCCGGATCGACCGTCAGGCCGAGCTCCTGCTGCAGCGCCGCCTTGCAGGCGGCCTTGCCGTCGAGCGCATCGACATCGTAGTTCGCTGGCAGCAGCACATCGGTGGCCGGATGCCAGACCGCGTCGTCGACGCCGTTGAGAATGCCCGAGAGGTCGACGCCGCGGGTACGCAGCAGCCCGTCGAGGCCACAGCCCTGCTCGGGGCCCTGGATCTCGCGCGCGTAGGTCGGGCTGACGGTGGTGATGCGGTCGGCGAAATACAGCCCGCCCTTCATGAAGCCGAGCTGGCCGTGGAACTCGACGCCGTTGACGCCCCAGAAGCCGCTGGGCAGGCCCAGCTCCTGGAAGTGATGCCCGGCGAAGCCGCCCTGGTAGGCCAGGTTGTGCACCGTGAAGACGCTGCCGGCGAAATGCTGGTGGCGCGCCTGCTGCGCCGCACGCAGATAGACCGGCGTCAGGCCGGCATGCCAGTCATGCGCATGCAGCACCGTCGGATGCCAGAAGGGGTCGAGCCCCTGCGCCAGCTCCGCGGCGACCCAGCCCAGCAGCGCGAAGCGCAGATGGTTGTCGCCGTACGGGTGGCGGTTGGCGTCGGCATACGGCCCGCCCGGACGGCGGTAGTAGCCGGGCGCGTCGATCACATAGGCGGTGACGCCCTCGCCCACCGCCGGCAGCCGGCCCCACAGCAGCCGCGTGCCGCCACTGCCCCAGTGCAGCGCCGGCGGCGGCTGCAGCTCGGCCACGACCACCGCCTCCTGCAGCCCGTCCAGGATGGCGTCGAAGCCCGGCAGCAGCACCCGCACCTCGTCGCCGAGCGCGGCCAGCGCCGGCGGCAGGGCGCCGGCGACATCGGCCAGACCGCCGGTCTTGAGCAGCGGGAAGATCTCGGCACAGACCTGCAGGACTCTCATAGCGCGGCCAGCATCCTGCGGGTCACCAGGACCACGCCGTTGTCGGTGCGGAAGAAGCGCTGGGCATCCAGTTCAGGATCCTCGCCGATGACCAGGCCGTCGGGCAGCCGGCAGCGCCGGTCGATCACCACCTTGCTCAGGCGGCAGCCACGGCCGATCTGCACGTCGGGCAGCACCACCGCCTGGTTGATCTCCGAGAAGGAGCGCACCAGGACGTTGGAGAACAGCACCGAGTTGCGCACCGTCGCGCCCGAGACGATGCAGCCGCCCGAGACCAGGCTGTCGATCGCCTGACCGCAGCGGCCCGGCTCGTCGTGCACGAACTTGGCCGGCGGCAGCTGCTCCTGGTAGGTCCAGATCGGCCAGTCGCGGTCGTACATGTTCAGCTCGGGCGTGGTCGAGGCCAGATCGAGGTTGGCCGCCCAGTAGGCATCCACCGTGCCGACATCGCGCCAGTAGGCGCGCGAGTACGGCGGGTTGGCGATCGCCGACATCGAGAACGGATGCGCCAGCGCCTGGCCTTCCGAGACCGCCTTCGGGATCAGGTTCTTGCCGAAGTCGTGCTCGGAATCCGGATCGGCCGCATCCTCCTCGAGCAGGCGGTAGAGATAGTCGGCGCTGAACACATAGATGCCCATGCTCGCCAGCGAGGTGTTCGGATCGCCCGGCATCGGCGGCGGATCGGCCGGTTTCTCGACGAACTCGACGATGGCGCGGCTCTCGTCGATCGCCATCACGCCGAAGCCCTTGGCCTCCTCGCGCGGCACCTCGATGCAGCCGACCGTGACGCCCCGGCCGCTGGCGGCGTGGTCGGCCAGCATGATCGAGTAGTCCATCTTGTAGATGTGGTCGCCCGCCAGCACGACGATGTACTCGGGCGGGGTCGAGTTGCGGATGATGTCGAGGTTCTGGTAGATGGCGTCGGCGGTGCCGCGGTACCAGGATTCCTCATCGACGCGCTGCTGCGCCGGCAGCAGGTCGACGAACTCGCCCATCTCGTTGCGCAGGAAGCTCCAGCCGCGCTGCAGGTGGCGCAGGAGCGAGTGCGACTTGTACTGCGTGATGACGCCGATGCGGCGCATGCCGGAGTTCATGCAGTTCGACAGCGCGAAGTCGATGATGCGGAACTTGCCGCCGAAGTGGACTGCCGGCTTGGCGCGCCGGTCGGTCAGATCCTTCAGGCGCGAACCGCGGCCACCGGCCAGGACCAGGGCAAGCGTGCGACGTGCCAGCGTGCGGCTTTCTGTGTAGCGGGTGATGTCCATGAGGCAGGTCTCCTTGTGCTCTGCTTGCTGTGTGCTGGTGAGGAACGGGAACAGGCGGGATCAGGTGTCAGGTGATGACGGTCGGCGCAGTCTGGCCGGAGAGTTCGCGGATGCGCGCCACCGTGTCGGCCAGCGCGATCAGGTCGGCCAGCGCGTCCTGGGTCGGCCGGTCATGGTCGCCGTCGGCCGGCTCGAAGCGCTCGAGGTAGACGCGCAGCGTCGCACCCTCGGTGCCGGTGCCCGACAGGCGGAAGACCACCCGCGAGCCGCCGGCCAGGATCAGGCGCACGCCCTGACGGCTGGAGACGGAGCCGTCGACCGGATCGGTGTAGGAGAAGTCGTCGGCCTGCGCGATTTCCAGCGCGCCGAAGCGCCGGCCCGCCAGCGTCGGCAGCTGCTCGCGCAGCGCCGCCATCAGCGCGTCGGCGCGCTCGGTCGGGATGCCCTCCCAGTCGTGGCGAGAGTAGTAGTGGCGGCCGAAGCGCTTCCAGTGCGCCCGCACCAGCGACTCGACCGATTCGCCGGTCGCCGCCAGCAGGTTCAGCCAGAACAGGATGGCCCACAGGCCGTCCTTCTCGCGCACATGGTTCGAGCCGGTGCCATAGCTTTCCTCGCCGCAGAGCGTGGCCCGGCCGGCGTCCAGCAGATTGCCGAAGAACTTCCAGCCGGTCGGCGTCTCCCAGGCCGGAATGCCCAGCGCCTGCGCGACCACGTCGGCGGCCTGCGAGGTCGGCATCGAGCGGGCGATGCCGGCCAGGCCGTCGCGGTAGCCCGGCACCTTCGTCGCATGCGCGGCCAGCAGCGCCAGGCTGTCGGAGGGCGTGACGACGAAGTCGCGGCCCAGGATCATGTTGCGGTCGGCGTCGCCGTCCGAGGCGGCGCCGAAGTCCGGTGCGCCCGCACCGCTCATCGCGGCGATCAGCTCGGTGGCATGGGCCGGGTTCGGGTCCGGGTGATGGCCGCCGAAGTCCTCCAGCGGCTCGCCGTTGACCACCGTGCCGTTTGGTGCGCCCAGCAGGCCCTCGAGCACCGCGCGGGCGTAGGGGCCGCTGATCGCGCCCATCGAGTCCATGCGCATGCGCCCGCCCCGGGCGAACCAGGCGCGCATCGCGTCGAAGTCGAAGAGCTTTTCCATCAGCTCGGCGTAGTCGGCCACCGGGTCGATCACCTCGACCGTCATGCCGGCCAGCGCGGTGGTGCCGAGCCGGTCCAGGTCCAGATCGGCTCCGCCCGCGAGCGTGCGGTACCCGGCGATGTCGCGGGTGCGGGCGTAGATGGCCTCGGTGATCTTCTCCGGGGCCGGGCCGCCGTTGGCGATGTTGTACTTGATGCCGAAGTCGCCGTCCGGGCCGCCGGGGTTGTGGCTGGCCGACAGGATGATGCCGCCGTAGGCGCCGTGCTTGCGGATCACCGCGCTGGCCGCCGGCGTCGACAGCAGGCCACCGCGGCCCACCATCACGCGGCCGACGCCATTGGCGGCAGCCATCTTCAGGATGGTCTGCACCGCCACCCGGTTGTGGAAGCGGCCATCGCCGCCCACCACCAGCGTCTGGCCCGCCAAGGGGCCCACCTGCTCGGGCAGGATGTCGAACAGCGCCTGGACGAAGTTCTCGAGGTAGTGCGGCTGCTGGAAGACGGTGACCTTCTTGCGCAGGCCGGAGGTGCCGGGGCGCTGGCCGTCGAACGGCCGGGTGGAGACGATCTGGACGGTCGGAGCGTTCGGTGCGGTCGAGGTCATGGGAGCGTTCGGACTCATGGAATGAAGCTGGAAAACATTGTGCGCGGAGGCTATGCGCCGCGAACTACGGCGATTCCCGATGTGTTCACCGATCTGCGGCCTCGCTGCGATGGATCAGCAGCGCACGCGCCGGCAGCACCGCGACCGCGCCGGCGGCCAGCGCGGCGGTCTCGGGGTCGGGCGCGCCGCCCGGGCGGCTGCTGTCGAAGAGCGCGACCCAGCGCCGCCCAGGCCCCGGGTCGGGCAGCCGCGCCTCGCGGGCGATGTGCTGCGGATGCACCGACACCAGCACCGCCTGCGCATCGGCCGCCGCCTGCAGGCGGATCAGCAGCGTGCGGTCCTGGGAATCGCTCCAGTCGCCGTCGTGCATCGCACGGCCGGCCGGATGCCACCAGAGCACATCGGTGCAGCCCTGCGCGTCGGGCGTGCCGCGCAGCCAGCGGCCGATGCGCAGCGAGGCCAGCGTCTGGCGCCAGTGCCCGAGCCGGCGCGCGGTGGCCAGCAGGTCATCGTCCTGCTGCGGCCAGTCCAGCCAGCTGATCGGGTTGTCCTGGCAGTAGGCGTTGTTGTTGCCCTGCTGGCTGTGGCCGATCTCGTCGCCGGCCAGCAGCATCGGCGTGCCCTGCGACAGCCACAGCGTCGCCAGCAGCGCCCGCTGCAGGCGCGCGCGCAGCGCGAGCACCGCGGCATCCTGCGTCGGCCCCTCCACGCCGCAGTTCCAGCTGCAGTTGTGGTGGTGGCCGTCGCGGTTGTGCTCGCCGTTGGCGTGGTTGTGCTTGTGGTCGAAGCTGACCAGATCGCGCAGCGTGAAGCCGTCGTGCGCGGTGATGAAGTTGATGCCGGCGGTCGGCGCGCGGTGCTCGTGGCGGAACTGCGCGCTCGATCCGGCGAAGCGGTGCGCAAAGATGCCGCGGTCGCCCGCATCGCGCAGCCACCAGGCCCGGATCGTGTCGCGGTACTGGTCGTTCCACTCGCTCCAGCCCGGCGGGAAGGCGCCGAGCTGATAGCCGCCCGGGCCGATGTCCCAGGGCTCGGCGATCAGCCGCACCGAGGCCAGCACCGGATCGGCGCGCAGCGCGGCGAAGAAGCCGGCCTCGCGGCTGAAGGCGCCGTCGCGCCCGCGCGCCAGCACCGGCGCCAGATCGAAGCGGAAGCCGTCGACGCCATAGGTCTCGACCCAGTGGCGCAGCGAGCCGGCCACCAGCTCGACCATGCGCGGCTCGGCCAGATTCAGGCAGTTGCCGCAGCCGGTCCAGTTCTCGTAGAGATCGGCGCGACCCTCGGCCCGGCGCAGGTGGTAGGCGCGCGCATTGGCCAGCCCGCGCAGCGACAGCGTCGGGCCCAGCTCGTCGGTCTCGGCGCTGTGGTTGTAGACCACGTCCAGCACCACCTCCAGGCCGGCGGCGTGCAGGTCGCGCACCATCTGGCGGAACTCGCCCTCGGGCGTGGTGCCGGGGCGGCCGCTCCAGTAGCGCGGCTCCGGCGCCAGGAAGCCGATGCTGGAATAGCCCCAGTGGTTGGACAGGCCCAGGCACTGCAGCCGCTCCTCGTCGGCGCGCGCATGCACCGGCAGCAGGCTCAGCGTGGTCACGCCCAGCGCCTGCCAGTGCGCGATCATCGCCGGATGCGCCATCGCGGCGTAGCTGCCGCGCAGCTCGGCGGGAATGCCGGGATGGCGCATCGTCGTCGAGCGCACATGCGCCTCGGCGATCACCACCCGGTCGGCCGGATGGCGCGGGCGCTCGGCCGGATCGACCTTCGGCGCCGGCGCGACCACCCGCGCCTTCAGCGCGACCGCGGCGTTGTCGCGCGTGTCGGGCTGGCGCACGTCGGCGGCATCATGGCCGTGATAGAGGCTCAGGTCGACGCCCGGCCCGCCATAGGTGCCGACCACCGCCTGCGCCCACGGATCGAGCAGCACCCGGGCCGGATTGAAGCGGTGCCCCTCGCGCGGCGCCCAGGGCCCGTGCGCGCGCAGGCCGTAGACCGTGCCCGCGCCCAGCCCTTCGCCCAGCAGCCGGCCATGCCAGACACCGTCGGTGCAGCATGGCAGCCGCACCCGCGCCTGTTCCATCTGGCCGTCCGCATCGAACAGGCCGACCTCGACCGCCGTCGCGTCCGGCGCCCACACCGCGATGTCCAGCCCGCCCGCGACCGGCGTCGCGCCCAGCGGCGCCGGCCGGCCCGCCTCGATCCTCACGACCTTCATCACCCGATCCGACCGATCCGTCAATCGATCACCAGCATCACGGTGGCCAGCGGCGGCAGCGTCATGACGATCGACTGCGCCTGGTCCTGCCACGGCAGGGCCTCGCTCTCGAGCACGCCGTTGCCGACGCCCGAGCCGCCGTAGACCGCCTGGTCGGTGTTGATCAGCTCGCGCCAGGCGCCGGCCTGCGGCACGCCGATGCGCCAGCCGTGGCGCACCACCGGCGTCAGGTTGCAGATCACCAGCACCCGCGAGGCGTGGCCCGCCTCGTCGGGCGCGGCACGGCGCTCGAAGACGATCACCGAATGCTGCGCGTCCTCATGGCTGACCCAGGCGAAGCCGTCGGGCTGCACATCGCGCTGGTGCAGCGCCGGATAGTGGCGCAGCACGCTGTTGAGGTCACGCACCAGGCGCTGCACGCCGGCATGCGGCGCCTGCTCGAGCAGCGGCCAGTCGAGCTGCGCGGCCTCGTTCCACTCGTTCCACTGCGCGAACTCGCAGCCCATGAACAGCAGCTTCTTGCCCGGATGCCCCCACATGAAGCCGAGGTAGGCGCGCAGGTTGGCGAACTTCTGCCAGTCGTCGCCGGGCATCTTGCGGATCAGCGAGCCCTTGCCGTGCACCACCTCGTCATGCGAGAGCGGCAGCACGAAGTTCTCGCTGAAGGCGTACATCAGCGAGAAGCGCAGCTGGTCATGGTGATGGCTGCGGTAGACCGGATCACGCGAGAAATAGGCCAGCGTGTCGTTCATCCCGCCCATGTTCCACTTGTAGTGGAAGCCCAGGCCGCCGGACTGCAGATCCTGCGAGGGCGGACGCGTCACCAGCGGGAAGGAGGTCGACTCCTCGGCGATCATCACCGCCTCCGGGCGCTGCGTGCCGACGATGAAGTTGGCGCGGCGCAGGAACTCGATCGCCTCGAGGTTCTCGCGGCCGCCGTGGCGGTTGGGGATCCACTCGCCGTCGCGGCGGCTGTAGTCGCGGTAGAGCATCGAGGCCACCGCATCCACCCGCAGGCCGTCGATGCCGAAGCGCTCGATCCAGTACAGCGCGTTGCCGACCAGGAAGTTGCGGACCTCGGTGCGGCCGTAGTTGTAGATCAGCGTGTTCCAGTCCTGGTGGAAGCCCTCGCGCGGATCGGCATGCTCGTAGAGATGCGTGCCGTCGAACTCGGCCAGCGCGAAGGCATCGGTCGGGAAGTGGCCCGGCACCCAGTCCAGGATCACGCCCAGCCCGGCCGCGTGCGCCGCATCGACGAAGGCGCGGAAGTCCTCCGGCGTGCCGAAGCGCGAGGTCGGCGCATAGAGGCCGGTCGGCTGATAGCCCCAGGAGCCGTCGAAGGGATGCTCGTGCACCGGCAGCAGCTCGATGTGGGTGAAGCCCAGATCGCGCACATAGGGCACCAGCTGCTCGGCCAGCTCGCGGTAGCTGAGCCAGCGGCCGTCCTCGCCGTGCCGCCACGAACCCAGATGCACCTCGTAGACCGACACTGCCGCGTCCAGCGCATTGGCCTGGCGGCGCGTCTCGTCGATCGCCACGCCGGGCAGCAGGCGCTGCACCACCGAGGCGGTCTGCGGCCGCACCTCGGCGCGGAAGGCGTAGGGGTCGGCCTTGACCCGCACCACGCCGTCGGCGCCCAGCACCTCGAACTTGTAGAGATCGCCCTCGCCGACCTGCGGCACGAAGATCTCCCACAGCCCGCACTCATGGCGGCGGCGCATCAGGTGGCGCCGGCCGTCCCACTGGTTGAAGCTGCCGACCACCGAGACGCGGCGGGCGCTCGGCGCCCAGACCACGAAGCGGGTGCCGCCGGTGCCCTCGTGGATCTGCGGATGCGCGCCCATCCACTCGTAGGGCCGGTGGTGCGTGCCCTCGGCCAGCAGATAGAGATCGGTGTCGCGGATCAGCGGCGCGAAGCGGTAGGCGTCGTCGACCACCACCGGAGCGAGCGCGCGTCCCTCGGCATCGGTCCAGCGGATGCGCAGCCGGTACTCGAACGGGTTGCGCCGGCGCGGCACCGCGCCGGTGAACAGCGCGCTGCTCTCCTGGCGCGTCAGCGCGCACAGCCGCCGGCCCAGCACGTCGAGCAGCTCGACCTCGGCTGCGCCGGGCAGCAGCGCACGCACCACCAGCGCGGTGCCGGTGTGATGCATGCCAAGCACCGCGAACGGATCGCCGTGGTCGGCGCGCATCAGCGCGTCCAGCGTCGCGGCATCGACCCGGCCGGTCTCGGGCACGGCAGCAGGTGCGGTGCCAGCCGTCTGGGATTTCTTCTTCGCAGGGGCGGCCGGAGCCGGGGACGGAGCGGAGGTCTTGCGGGGCATGAGGCGAGAAGAAGCGAGAAGAAAACGGTGAACGGAAGTTATGCGGTCGCCAGTGCAACCGCTGCGCCAAGCGGATCGATCTGCAGGCGCAGGCCATCGGCGCCAAGCCGGGCCGAGGCGCCCAGCGGGGTGCCGGTCTGCAGCGCGACTCCCTGCCAGCCGGCAGGAAGCAGCAGCTCGACCGGTTGATCCGAGGTATTGAAGGCCAGCAGCATGCACTCCTGTGGTGCGCCCGTGGCGTCAGCAGGATCAAGCCGGCGCTCGAACATCAGCACCGATTCGGGCGCATCGACAAAGCGGATCGAGCCCTCGCGCAGCAGCGGCGTGGCGCGGCGCCAGGCCAGCAGCGCCTGCGCGGTCTTCAGCACCGAGTCCGGCGCGGCCTGCTGGCGGTCGACCGCGCGCGCCTGCTGCGCCGCACTGACCGGCAGCCAGGGCTCGGCGGTCGAGAAACCGGCCTGTACCTCGTCGGCCTGCCAGGGCATCGGCGTGCGGCAGCCGTCGCGGCCCTTGAACTCCGGCCAGAAGGCCAGGCCGTAGGGATCCTGCAGCCGCTCGAAGGGCACGTCGGCCTCGGGCAGGCCGAGCTCCTCGCCCTGGTAGAGGCAGACGCTGCCGCGCAGCGTCAGCAGCATCGCCAGCTGCAGCTTCGAGCGACGGTCGTCGGGCAGGCCGTCGCTCGACCAGCGGCTGGCCACCCGCGGCACGTCATGGTTGGAGAAGGCCCAGCAGCCCCAGCCGCCGGTGCGCGCGATCTCGCGCTCGAGCTTCTCGACCTCGGCGCGCAGATGCGACGGCGCGCAATGGGCGGTCAGCAGGCTGAAGCTGTAGGCCATGTGCAGGCGGCGCCCGGCCTCGGTGTAGTCGGCCATCAGCGGCGGCGCGTTCTCGTCGCCGACCTCGCCGATGCTGGCCGCGCCGAAGGCATCGAGCACGCCGCGCAGCCGCTCCAGGAACGCCAGGTTCTCGGGCCGGCTCTTGTCGTGCAGGTGCTGCTGCATCGCGTAGGGGTTGTCGGCGCGCACCGTCGAGACCTCGCCGCCTTGCGCCGGCGGGTTGTCGCGCAGCTGCGCGTCGTGGAACTGGTGGTTGCAGGCGTCGAAGCGGAAGCCGTCGACGCCCTTCTCGCACCAGAAGCGCACCTCGCCGAGCAGCGCGTCCTGCACCGCCGGGTTGTGGAAGTTCAGGTCCGGCTGACTGGAGAGGAAGCTGTGCAGGTAGTACTGGCGCCGGCGCGAGTCCCACTGCCAGGCGCTGCCGCCGAAGACGCTGAGCCAGTTGTTCGGCGGCGTGCCGTCGGGCCGGGCATCGGCCCAGACATACCAGTCGCTCTTCGGGTTGTCGCGGCTCAGGCGACTCTCCTGGAACCAGGCATGCTGGTCGGAGGTGTGCGAGAGCACCTGGTCGATCATCACCTTCAGGCCGAGCTGGTGCGCGCGCGCCAGCAGCGCGTCGAAGTCGGCCAGCGTGCCGAAGATCGGATCGACATCGCGGTAGTCGCTGACGTCGTAGCCGAAGTCCTTCATCGGACTGCGGAAGAAGGGCGAGATCCAGATCGCGTCGACGCCGAGCGACGCCACATGCTCCAGACGCGCGGTGATGCCGGGCAGGTCGCCGATGCCGTCGCCGTTGCTGTCCTGGAAGCTGCGCGGATAGATCTGATAGATCACCGCGCCGCGCCACCATGCGACCTCGGACGGACCGGCGCTTGGCGAGGCCGGATTTTTCATGTTCTGGATCATGCGTTTCATCTTGCCATGTAACCGCGACGGAACCCATCCTGAGGAAGACCCGGCTGTTCCGATTTTCGGCAGAGCAATCCAAGCAATCGGCGTGCTCTGGCACCGCTTTCATTTCAGTCTGGATTCCTGCCGGGCCCATGAACAGATGATTCGTGACTTAACTTGCATCTGGTAACTTTCATGCGCGTGAATTTTTCGCGCGAGCACCAGAAACCGCATCGTTGCCCGTCACCATGCCAGGAACATCCAGCCCCTCCGGGCAAGCCACCGATCAGGCGCGCCAGACGCATCCAGCGCATTGCGTGCCTCAGGTCGATCCGTGCCGACAGGACTGGGTCGACATCGCGCGCGGACTCTGCATCCTGGCGGTCGTCGGCTACTGGGCCACACGCAGCCTGCATGCCAGCGATGGCGCCGCCAGCTGGCTGGGCTATCTGAGCGCCGCGATGCAGCCCTTCCGGATGCCGGACTTCTTCCTGCTGTCAGGCCTGTTCATGGCGCAGGTCATCCGCAGGCGCTGGTCGCATTTTCTCGATCGCCGGGTGCTGCATCACCTGTATTTCCTGCTGCTGTGGGCACCGATCCTGGTGATCGGGCAATGGCTGCTGGGCCAGCACCGTCCGCAAGGCATGACGGATGCGCTCGCACAGCTGCTGCTGGCGCTGTGGAAGCCCCCGGCGATGCTGTGGTTCCTGCTGATGCTGCCGATCTACGCGCTGGCCTCGCGCCTGCTGCAGGCGGTCTCGCCCTGGGTGGTCGGTCTGGCGGCCACGCTGATGCATCTGTTCCCGCTGCACACCGGCATTCCGGTGCTCGACTGGTTCGGCATGTACTTCGTGTTCTTCCATGCCGGCCATGTGCTGGCGCCCTTCTTCATGGCGCTGGCCGCACGCAGCCAGGACCGGCCGCGCTGGGCGCTTCGCATGCTGGCGCTGTGGCTGCCGGCCCATCTGGTGCTGATGCTGTACAAGCCCGCGCCGTGGCCACTGGTTCAGTTCATGCTGGGCATGGTCGGCATCGCGGCGGTGGTGATGGTGTCGGCCCTGCTGTCAGGCCGCGCACCGGGCCGCTGGCTGCAGGGCGCCGGTCGCAGCTCGCTGGCGATCTATCTCGGCTTCTGGCTGCCGATGCAGGCACTGGCGCCGCTGCTGGCCGATCTGGGCCTGCCGCTGGCCTGGCGGGCGCTGCTGCTGCCGGCTGGCGCGATCATTGCCGCGCTGGCGCTGAACCGGCTGGCGCTGCGTCACGGCGCCGCCTGGCTCTACCGGCGCCCGACGCGAGTGCGGCTGCCGGTCGATGCCGGCGATCGCCGGGTGGCGACCTGAGGACGGGGACGGACCTCAGTGATCGTCCTCGGGCAGTTCCTCGTCGGGAACCATGCCGGCGTCGATGCTGCGGTCGAACAGCTCGATCTCGGTGAGCGCATGCGGGATCAGCGGACGGTCGAGCGGCCGGCAGACCCGGCGCTGCAGCCGGCCCAGGCGCTCCGAGCGCTCGACGGCGGCGAGAATGTCCTGCGGATTCATCATCAGGGCGAACGGATCGGCGGGAAACGTCGTGTACTGCTGGGCGTTCATCGTGGCACTCCTGAAATCCATGGAGCCACTCTAGGACCGGGCCGGGCTGCGCACCATCGGTGCCCTGCCCGAGCGCATGTCGGAAGCTGTCCGACAGGCCGTCCGCGCCTGTCCGTCAGCGCCGCGGACGCACCCGCAGGGCCAGCAGCACGCCGGCCACCAGCAGCACGATGCCCGCCAGCGTGGCCGCATCCGGCCAGCGCCCGCGCAGCAGCATCGCGTAGCCCAGCGCAGCCAGCGTCTCGAACACGATCAATTGCCCGAGCAGCGTGGTGGGCAGGCGCTGGCTGGCGGCGTTCCAGCACAGCGTGCCGACCCAGGACGCCAGCAGGCCGACCGCCAGCATCATCAGCACGAAGCGCAGCGGCTCCGGCCCGAAGGGCATGGCCACGCCCAGCCCGGCCGAGCCGGCCGGTGTCAGCGAGACCAGCCCCAGCGCGCCGTAGCCCAGCGCCGCCAGCGGCAGCGTCATCAGCCCCTGCGCGGTGGCCCAGCTGCGCGGATGGCGGTCCGGATGGGCGCGCATCCAGTCGGCATTGCGGATCGGGTACCAGGTCCAGCAGGCCACCGCAGCCAGGGCCAGCAAGGCGCCGCCCAGATAGCGGCCCGCATCCAGACTGCCCTCGGCGCGCAGCCGCTCCAGCTCGACCTGATTGACGCAGGCGATGCCGATGGCGATCAGCACCAGCGGCGGCAGCAGCTCGCGCCACGGCAGGCGCTCGCGCGGATCGCGCAGGTTCGAGCAGATGGCGATCACCACCGGCAGCGTGCCGATGATCATCGTCGGCAGCGCACCGCCGGCGCGCTGGATCGCCGCGGCCAGGCAGAGGTAGTACAGCAGGTTGCCGATGGCCGAGAGCTTGAGCGCCTCGATCCAGTCGCTGCGCTCGAGCTCGCGCAGCCGCGCGCGGTCGAACCAGGCGATCGGCAGCGCGATCAGCCCGAAGGCCAGATAGCGGCCGCAGGACAGCAGCGCGGCCGGATAGTCCGGCAGCAGCAGCGGCGTGACGAAGACCAGGCCCCACATCAGGCCGGCCACCAGGGCACAGAGAATTCCGATCGACATGCCGGGCAGTGTCGGTCAGGCGTGCCGGCGGGGTCTTGTACCGGATTGCTGCAGCTGCTGGCGGTAGCGCGCCGGCGTCACGCCGTAGCGGCGCGAGAAGGCACGGGTCAGATGCGCCTGATCGGCCAGGCCGGTGGCCGCGGCCACCTGCGCCAGCGGCTCGCCGGCGGCGATGCGGCGCTTGGCCTCGAGCAGGCGCAGCGCCATCAGCATCTGCTGCGGCGTGGCGTGGTGCTCGCGGCGGAAGCTGCGCAGGAAATGGAAAGGGCTCAGGCCCGCGGCGGCAGCCAGCGCGTCGAGCGTCAGTGGCTCGTCCAGGCGTGCGCGCATCAGCTCCATCACCGGGCGGAAGCGTGCCGCGGCGCAGGCCTCGCGCGGCACGCCCGCGTCGCGTGCATGCGGGCGCAGGTGCTCGACCAGCTCGACGAGCAGACTGTCGAAGGCCAGCGGCTCGGCGCCCTGCTCGGCCGCGCGCCAGAGCCGATGCATCAGCGCGCTGACCGGCACGACGGTGCGCGGATCGCGGATCAGCGCCTCGTCGAAGCGCCAGGCCGCACCGCCGCCGAGGCCGCGCAGCAGATCCTCGTCCAGATAGACCATCCGGTAGGACCAGCCCTGCGGCGTCTCGGCGCGACCGGTGTGCAGATCCTCGGGCTGCATCGCCACCAGCGTGTCCACCGGCGCGAGATGCTCGGCGCCGCGCAGCCGGAAGCGCTCGACCCCCTGGTCGATCACGCCGAAGCCGTAGGCGTCATGGCCGTGCGGCTCGAAGGCGCAGTCGACGATGGCGGCGCGGTAGAGCTCCACGCCGGCGCGGTGCGCCGGGCGCAGGAACTCGGCGCGGTCGCGCGGCGAGTCGAAGCACTCCGGCACGCCTTCCATCGTCCGCGTCGCCCCAGGCCGCTCAGGCCTTCACGCAGTCGATGAAATAGCGCTTGCGCCCGCCGCCGATGTCCTCCTCGACCAGACCGTGCACGTCGGTGTGGAAGCCGGGGAAACGCTCGTTGAAGTCGCGGGTGAAGCGCAGGTAGTCGACGATGCGCTTGTTGAAGCGCTCGCCCGGGATCAGCAGCGGAATGCCCGGCGGGTACGGCGTCAGCAGCGAGGTGGTGATGCGGCCCTCGAGCTGGTCGATCTCGACCCGCTCGGTGCGGCGGTGCGCGATGTGCGCGTAGGCGTCGCTGGGCTTCATCGCCGGCTCGACATCCGACAGATAGACCTCGGTCGTCAGGCGCGCGATGTCGCCCTCGGCGTAGGCCTTGTGGATGAGCTGGCACAGGTCCTTCAGGCCCAGGCGCTCGTACATCGGGAACTTGCCCGCGAACTCGGGCAGCACGCGCCAGATCGGCTGGTTGCGGTCGTAGTCGTCCTTGAACTGCTGCAGCGCGGTCAGCAGCGTGTTCCAGCGGCCCTTGGTGATGCCGATGGTGAACATGATGAAGAACGAGTACAGGCCCGTCTTCTCGACCACCACGCCGTGCTCGGCCAGGTACTTCGAGACGATCGAGGCCGGAATGCCGGTCTCGGCGAAGTCGCCCGAGACATCCAGTCCGGGCGTGATCAGCGTCGACTTGATCGGGTCGAGCATGTTGAAGCCGGCGGCCAGGTCGCCGAAGCCGTGCCAGCTCTCGTTGGCCTGCAGCACCCAGCCTTCGGCGCGACCGATGCCGTCGGCGGCCAGCGCCGGCGGGCCCCAGACCTTGAACCACCAGTCGTGGCCGAACTCCTCGTCGACCTTGCGCATCGCGCGGCGGAAGTCCAGCGCCTCCTTGATGCTCTCCTCGACCAGCGCGGTGCCGCCCGGGGGCTCCATCATCGCCGCGGCGACATCGCACGAGGCGATGATCGCGTACTGCGGGCTGGTGGAGGTGTGCATCAGGTAGGCCTCGTTGAAGAGGTGGCGGTCGAGCTTCTGCTCCTGCGCGTCCTGCACCAGCACCTGCGAGGCCTGGCTGATGCCGGCCAGCAGCTTGTGCGTCGACTGGGTGGCGTAGACCATCGCCTGCTTCGGACGCGGGCGGTTCTTGCCCATCGCGTGGTAGCTGCCGTAGAACTTGTGGAAGGCGGCGTGCGGCAGCCAGGCCTCGTCGAAGTGCAGCGTGTCGATCCAGCCGTCCATCATCTGCTTGATGGTCTCGGTGTTGTAGAGCACGCCGTCATAGGTGCTCTGCGTCAGCGTCATGATGCGCGGCTTGATGCCGGTGGTGTCGACGCCGGCCAGCAGCGGGTTCTTCGCGATCTTGGCCTCGATGGCCTCGCGGGTGAACTCGGTCTGCGGGATCGGGCCGATGATGCCGTAGTGGTTGCGCGTCGGCGTCATGAACACCGGAATCGCGCCGGTCATGATGATCGAGTGCAGGATCGACTTGTGGCAGTTGCGGTCCACCACCACCACGTCGCCCGGCGCCACCGTGTGGTGCCAGACCATCTTGTTGGAGGTCGAGGTGCCGTTGGTGACGAAGAAGCAGTGGTCGGCGTTGAAGATGCGCGCGGCGTTGCGCTCGCTCTGCGCCACCGGGCCGGTGTGGTCGAGCAGCTGGCCGAGTTCCTCGACCGCGTTGCAGACGTCGGCGCGCAGCATGTTCTCGCCGAAGAACTGGTGGAACATCTGGCCGACCGGGCTCTTCAGGAAGGCCACGCCGCCGGAGT
>RRZU011312723.1_pt1 | contig 18033 bp, 14 predicted proteins | sample 2165561 | NCBI WGS metagenome assembly RRZU01 (sample SAMN10456909, study PRJNA506462) | wastewater metagenome | isolation source: wastewater sludge | place: USA: Moscow, Idaho | reverse complement strand
TGCTCACAAAAAAGCACAGCGTGACGCGTCGAAACTACTCATTCTAAACAAAAAATACCTGTAAACATCCGTACCAGACCGCTGCCAGACGTACGCGCAATCAGTGCTTACGCTATGCGCAGCTTGTGCCAGGCGCAAACATGGGATGGGTACGTGTGTCAGTTATTCCAGCCGTCTCGGTTTCAGCCCCGGCGGCGCGTTCGGTTGACCGCAGGCTTGCCGCTGTCCATGCGCTTGCCACGGCCAGACGGGTTGCGACCCGTTGCCTGGCGTTTGGGGCGGGCGAAGCTGTCGGCATAGCCGAATCGGGTGGATGCGGGGTTGGCAGGCGCGCCACGGCGTGTGTTGCTACGCCCGCTGCCACGTTCATCGGCTTGTCTGCCGCCCGATCGTGTATTCGACCATACCTCCGAGCGCGTGCCCGTTCGTGCATCTGATCGTGTGCCTGTTCGCATATCTGAGCGTGTGTCTAACCGTGTGTTTGGCAGACTGCCAGGGCGGGCAGATGATCGTTGGCTGGCGCCTTCATCGGCCCAGCCTTCGGTGCGTGGGGCAAAACGGTTGCCAGCAGGGGCGGCAGGGCGTTTTTTGCCTGGGCCGCTGCTGCTGCGATCCGGATTGCGCCGGCGTGTTTGCTGCTCTTGCCGCAGGCTGGCGCCGCTGCGTTGGCGACTGGGTGCGGGCATGCCTGCCAGATCGAGCAGGGCTTGGGTATCTCGTGGCCCCAGTTCCATCCATTGGCCGCGACGCAGGCCGCGTGGCAAGTGCAGGGCACCGTAGCGGATGCGGATCAGGCGGCTGACGGCATGGCCCAATGCCTCGAACATGCGGCGTACCTCGCGGTTGCGGCCTTCGCCGATGGTGACGCGGTACCAGCAGTTGACGCCTTCGCCGCCGCCTTCTTCGATATGGCTGAAATGGGCAGGGCCGTCTTCCAGCTCGATGCCGGCCAGCAGGCGCTGTTTTTCTTCTTCGCTCAAAGCGCCCAGTACCCGCGCGGCGTATTCGCGTTGCAGGCCGAAGCGGGGGTGCATGAGTTGGTTGGCCAGCTCGCCCGAGTTGGTGATGAGTAGCAGCCCTTCGGTATTGAGATCCAGCCGCCCCACGGCCTGCCATTTGCCTTGCGGCAGGCGGGGCAGGGTGCGAAAGATGGTGGGACGGTTTTCAGGGTCATCGTGTGTGACCAGTTCCCCCACGGGCTTGTGGTAAGCCAATACGCGCGGCGTGGGCGCGTCGATGCGGATGCGCACAGGCTTGCCGTTGATGCGGATGCTGTCGCCGTGGCGGATGCGTTGTCCTACATGGGCAGGCTCGTTGTTCACGGTGATGCGGCCTTCGGTGATGAGGCGCTCCATTTCAAGGCGCGAACCCAAACCCGCCTGCGCCAAGACTTTGTGCAGTTTGGGTGCATCCGTCTGGGGGGTGAGCACCCGTTTGGCAGGCTGCGCAGGTGCCGCAGCAGCGTCCATATCCTGCATGCCCATATGTGCATCAAAACTGCCTGATTGCACGTCGGCAAACAGATCGTCGGGTTGCGATCCGGGCGTTGTTTCAGCCAGCGGCGCTTGGCGCACAGATTTGCGTGGCGCTTTTACACCCGTTTTTTTGGTATCCGTTACTTTGGCGTTCGTCGCCTTTTTGGCAGACGTTTTTGCAGAGGATGTGCGCGCTGCCTTGGCAGCACCAGCCGCGGCTTTTACCCGCGGTTTTTTGGCTGCTGACTCGCTTTTTGGGGCGCGCGCCGTTTTGGCTTTGGCTGCTGTGGCAGCAGATTTTTTTTCGGCTTTTTTGTCGGTGTTGTCAAAGAGGTCAGGCTGCATGGTCGTCTTCTGGATGAATGGGATCGGCGGAATGGTTGGTCGGCGCGGCGTGCTCGATATGCTCCGTGCTGGCGGTATCGGCTATAGAGGCTTCTTGGGCAGCGGCCGGGACCGCATCAGGCGGCGTGGCGTGCAAAGGTTCGTTCAGCGCATCCGAGTCGGATTCGCTGGCTGCGTGCATTTCGTCTACCGGTTCGGCAGTGCTGGGTGTGTTAGGGGGCTCTGTTCCTTCATGGGTTTCTGTTTCGTGTTCCGCAGCAAGCTGGGTGGGCAATTCCAGCTCGGTTTGGCGCGGATCGTGCTCTGCCGTGTGGTCAGGTGCAATGCCATGGGATTCGGCCAGTTCTTCCAGCAACGCGGTTGCTTCGGCCGAGGCGATTTGCGGTAGTTGCGCCAGCGACGCCAGCCCCATGTCGTCCAGAAATTGTTTGGTGGTTGCCAGCAGTTCAGGGCGACCCACGGTAGGGCGGTGCCCCACGGTTTCGACCCAGCCGCGCTCTTCCAGTTGCTTGATAAGCGCCGAATTGACCGTGACGCCGCGAATGTCTTCAATATCGCCGCGCGTAACGGGTTGCCGGTAGGCGATGATGGCCAGCGTTTCGAGAATGGCGCGGCTGTATTTGGGGGGCTTTTCGGGGTAAAGATGATCCAGATGGTCACGCATCTCGGGTCGTGTTTGAAAGCGCCAACCACTGGCGACGGATACCAGCTCCAAGCCTTTGTGTTCCCACTCTTGGGCGATTTCGTGCAGCAATTGCTCAATGGCGTCGTTTTCCAATGTGTCTTGCAGCAAGGTGCGCAAATCGCGCAAGGGCAGAGGGTGTGGCGCGCACAGAATGGCGGCTTCCAGAATGCGCTTGGTGTCGAGAAAATTCATGGCGTTTGCAAGGGCATGGTGGAGGTAAGGGAGGGGCTGGCCGCTTGGCGGCATGTGCCGTTCCAGAGCGAGTCGGCACATTGCAGATGACCGATATAGCTCAGCCTGGTAATGGGGGTGGTGGCGGGAATATCGCCCTCGCGCATGCGCAGAATGTCGTTGGGGTTGATCCATTCAGGCGGAGTGTTCGTCAGGGGCTTGCCTGCCTGGTTGAAGGCTTCGATTACGAATTGCGAGCAGAAATACCGCTGGCCGGAAAAAGGCGTGATCTGTACCGCTGCCAGCGCATTCAGGCACAGATGGCGCACGGCGCGCGGAATGACCGGCAGTTCACAGGCATGCCGGGTGACCGAATACGGCGTTTGCTTGGCAATACCGAACCGGTTGTAGCTGCTGCCCTGCAGGCGCTGCGCAAAGGCGCGGATTTTGTCCATGTCTTCTGGCAACAGGTCGGGATGGCGAAAGGCCACGGCCAGACTGGTTGCCTGCAAAACTTCGGCCAAAGGACGTATCTGTACGCCCGTGCGTACAGCTTCGGCAATCTGGCCATCGCCCAGATACAAAAAAGCGTGGCTGACCGGCGCATGATTGATCAGCAGTATGCCTGCCGAAACCAGCGTTTTTTCGGCTGAAAACAGAATATCGCCCGGTTGCAAATCGGCTTCGGTGATCGGGGTAAATCCTTCCTCGGGCTGTGTAGTGCCTTGCACGGCATGCAGACGCAGGGCAGGTAGGCGCTGTGTATTGTCCGCGGATGCCGCATCGGCATCGTTGCTGGTATGACTGTGCCATTCGGTCGCACACCCTCCCAGTAGCAGTGCCGCCAGCACGAGCAATGAATGGAGAGTGGATTTCATGCTTTTCATGGATGAATACCCTATGCGTTCAGCGTAGTCGATTGAAATATTCAAGATCGGCTAATTTGGATTGTTTCCCAGTGACGCCAAACCCATGGCAGAAATGGCGTCTTGCAGATCGGGCGGCAAAGCGGCTTCGCATTGTAGCTGCTGGCCTGTTACGGGGTGCTGCAAGCTGAGCCGAAAGGCATGCAATGCCTGCCGCTGCATGCCCCAGGCGGGAGCGCCGCCATACACGGCATCGGCCAGCAGCGGATGCCCCAGGTGTTGCATGTGCACGCGGATTTGGTGGGTGCGACCGGTGTGCAGTTTGCAATGCACCCAGCAGGCGGGCGTGCCGGGGGCCGTGCTGTTGCCCAACAGGGTGAAATCGGTTTTGGCTTCTTTACCGGCCTGGCGCTGCAAGTCCACCACGGCCATGCGCAGGCGATTGCGCGGGTCGCGGCCAATGGCTTGCTCTACCGAAAGGGTGTGTTGCACAGGGTGCTTCCAATGCCCGTGGGCCAGCGCCCAATATTCGCGTTGCACGCTGCGGGCGGCAATCTGGCGCACCAGGGCATCGCAGGCAGTGCGGGTGCGCGCCACCACCATCAGGCCGCTGGTGTCTTTGTCCAGCCGGTGCACGATGCCGCCACGCGGCAAATCAGCTGCGCCAGGGTAGTGATACAGCAAGGCATTGAGTAGTGTGCCGCACCAGTTGCCGGGAGCCGGGTGCACCACCAGGCCGGCCGGTTTGTTGATGATGAGCAGATGCGGGTCTTCATGCACAACATGGATGGCGATGTCTTGCGGCACAAAGGCGGTGGACTGGGCCGTGTCCCGTAACGTCAGTTGCAGCCGATCACCCGCTTGCAACCGCGCCGCTGCTTTGGTGCAGGGCTGACCATTGCGCACCAGCAGCCCGTCTGCAATCAGTTGCTGCAAATGGCTGCGCGAAAACTCCTGCACTTGTTGTGCCAGAAAGCGATCCAGCCGCTGACCATGATCGGCAACCTCCACCAGCCAAGTGCGCACCTCCGCATCGGCTTCGTCATCGGTGGCGTGAACGGTTGTAGGGGTGGTGGGCGGAATCATGGTGGGGGTACCGGGCAGAAGAATGCTTGTTGGTGCTGAATGTCCGCAGCTGAGGCGGCGTAAGCAGAGCCAATGGGGTAATGAGGCAGACTACTATAATGGTTCGAGTTTTTGGTGACCACGAGACAATTCATGAAGACATTGAATGGCGCGCGCCCATTATCCAGATTGGCAGCCTCTGCTGCTGTTGCGGCTTTGGCCATTGGGCTGGCAGGCTGTGCCGCCCAACGCACAACGCAGGAAAAAACCGCAGGTTGGAGCAATAACCGCCTGTACAGCGAAGCGCGTGAAGAGCGCAATTCAGGTGGCTACGATCAGGCGGTAGAGTTGTACAACGTGCTCGAAGGCCGTGCCGCAGGCACTACCTTGGCGCAGCAGGCCCAGTTGGAAAAAGCCTACGCGCAATACCAGAATGCCGATTACAACGAGGCCAATGCCACGCTGGATCGTTTCATCCGGCTCAACCCGGCCAGCCCGGCGCTGGATTATGCTTACTATCTCAAAGGCGTGATCAATTTCAGTGGTTCCACGGGCGGGTGGTTGTCTTTCCTGAGCAATCAAGGGATAGAAGAACGCGATCAGCGGGCAGCCAAAGAATCGTTTGATGCCTTCAAGCAAGTCGTGACGCGCTTTCCGCAGTCACGTTACGCATCGGATGCCCGACGCCGCATGAACTACATTGCCAACGCAGTGGCCGAATCGGAACTGGCGATTGCCGCCTACTATTACAAGCAGGGGGCATACGTGGCGGCCATCAATCGGGCGCAGAGCACGGTCAGCAACTACGATGGAACGCCCTCGCAAGAAAAGGCGCTGGCAATTCTGGCGCAGTCGTACGATGCCTTGGGCCTGACCCAACCGCGCGACGATGCCTTGCGCGTGCTGCAAACCAACTTCCCGCAAAGCCCGTATCTGAAGCAACCATATAGCGGCAGGCCCAAGTCCTGGTGGCAGCTTTGGTGATGGGTGGTCTGCCTTCGGCAAATAGCTGATGACAGCCATGGTGGCATAGGGGCGACGTGGTCGCCCTCTTCTTTTTGTGAGACAGGATTTTCGCAGGCCACCTTGTGCCAGCAGCGTGGCCTACTGTTTATTACATGGCGGGCGGGTTGTCTGGGAGCCCTGTGCTTCTGCTGTGGGTGCAAACGCTTGTGCGCATCAATCGGCATCCCTATCGTTGGCAGAAGATGGGAGGGTTTCTGCCCGCAGGGCATTGAGCTCTTGCAGCTTGCGCTCGAATTCAAGCCGATTGTGCAAGTGCTGCATGGGCGGTAGCGCAGCCAGCAGGCGTTGTCCGTAAGATTTGCTGCGCAGGCGGCTGTCGCAAATCACCAGAATGCCTCGGTCGTTTTCGTGGCGAATCAGCCGCCCGGCGCCTTGTTTGAGCACAACGGCCGCTTCAGGCAAGTGGTAGTGCATGAAGGCGTTGCGGCCTTGCTGCTGCAGGCGCTGGGTGCGCGCTTCCACAATGGGGTCGTTGGGGGGTGGAAAAGGCAGTTTGTCGATCACCACCAGTTGCAGCGCATCGCCGGGAATGTCCACCCCTTCCCAGAATGAGGCGGAAGCCACTAGAATGCAGCCCCGTTGGCTGCTGTGCTGGCTGCCTTCGCGAAAACGCTCGGTCAGCCGCCGCTTGGTGGATTCGCCTTGCACCAGAATGTCGATCGAACTGTCGTCGCCAAAGTGCTCGCGCAGCTGCTCACCGATCAGGCGCAAGCTGCGCAGCGTGGTGGTGAGCACCAAGGTGCGCCCGCCCAGTTGCCGGGCGCCATCGGCGGCAAGTTGTGCCACTTGGGTGGGGTGTTGTGGGTCGGCTGGTGGCACCATGGGCGGCACGAACAGGCTGGCATGGCTGGCGTAGGCAAAGGGGCTGGCCACTTGCAGGGTGGGCATGTCGTGCAGGCCGCAGGGTTCGGTAAACCAGCGCAGCTGTGGCTCGGCTCCCAATGTGGCCGAGGTGAAAATCCAGGCGCGGTTGGGCGGCGTATCGTTTTCGGCTTCGGGGTTGCTACAAGCCATGTCGGCGTTTGTGCTGTGATCGTCAGATGCGCGCGGCGTGGTGCTGGCTTCTTCAGTCGGCAGATGCAGCAGCGTTTGCCTGACGGTAGCGGCAATATCCAGTGGTGCTTGCGCCAGGCGCAGGCCGTTGCTCACGTCCATCCAGCGAACGGTCTCGGGCGGTCGTGTCTGCTCGAATAACTGGATGCGTGCCAGCAGGGCTGCGGCGCGTTCTTGCAACCTCGGCAGGTCGGGCGCCAGTTCGCTGACTGTGTCCAACGCCGCATGGGCTTGCGCCACCGCGTCAGACAGGGCGTGCAAGGCCACCTGCCAGCGTGTGCTGTCAATGCCATCGGGAGCCACGTCGTGCCAGCTCCATTTGCCATGCGTCAGTTCAGCGGCCACCAAGCGCCAGTCGCGGGCGCTTTGTTCGATCTGCTGGCTGATCTGGGGCCATTCGGCCAAGCCGCGCGCGTGCTCCAGGCCGCCTGCCAACAGGTCGCGGCTGAATTCAAAAAAATGCCCGGTGCTGAGTTGTTTGCCCAAAAACTGCACGCCAATGGCGTTGAGCTGGTGCGCTTCGTCAAACACCACGGTGTGCATACTGGGCAATAGCTCGGCCATGCCCGATTCGCGCACAGCCAGATCGGCAAAAAACAGGTGGTGGTTGATAACGACGATATCGGCCGCCAAAGCCTGGCGGCGCGCGTGATTGACGTAGCAATCCTTGTACTGGGGGCATTGGCTGCCCAGACAATTTTCGCGGGTGGAGGTAACGATGGGCAGAACCGGCGAGCGTTCTTCCAGCCCACTTAATTCGGCCAGATCGCCGCTGGTGGTGGTTTGAGCAAAGCGTTCGATGCGCGCCAGGGTGCGCAGCTTGTCTGCGCCGTGCATGTCGGGGTGCTGGCGCGCCTGCTCCAGCCGGTGCAGGCACAGATAGCTGCTGCGCCCTTTGAGTAGGGCCAAGCGTATCGGCAGACCCAGCAGTTTGCACAGATAAGGCAGATCGCGGGCAAAAAGCTGGTCTTGCAAGGTTTTGGTGGCGGTTGAAACCAGCACTCGTTCGCTGCTGAGCAGAGCTGGTACCAGATAGGCGAAGGTTTTGCCAACGCCTGTGCCTGCTTCTACCACCACCACGCCATGGGTGTGAATGGCGTGGGCAACGGCGCGCGCCATGCGCAACTGGTCGGAACGGGGGCGATAGGCAGCATTGGATCGCGCCAAGACACCATCAGGGGCAAACACTTGGCGCACTTGCTGCCACAGGCTGTTGTCAGTGTTTTCGCTGTTGGCAGCGTGGATTTCATCCGCTTCAAAACTGCGGAAGGGATTGCCTGGATCGTTATTCGGATTGTCCGAACTGTGCGGATTGTGCTCGGCCTGTTGCATGCAAGGGTCGTTGAAAAAACGGGTTCAGCCGCGTTCAACGGGCAGGCCGGGCGTGTTGCTCCAGGCGCTCCAGCTGCCAGCGTACAGGGTAGGGCGGGGCCAGCCAGCCAGTTCAAGCGCTAGCAAGGTTGGTATGGCGCTGACGCCGCTGCCGCAATACACCACGGTTTGGGGCGGGCGTGTGGCCGCGCTGGTTGGGGTTTGCAAAGCCTGTGGAGGCAGCAAGGCAGCCAGTTCCGCCTGCAAAATCGGTGCGGATTTGAAGCGACCATCTGCCGTCAGATTGTCGGCAAACGGGCGGTTGATGGCGCCAGGAATATGGCCGGCAATCGGATCCATGGGCTCGGTATCGCCGCGGTAGCGGGCTGCGCCGCGTGCATCGATCAGCAGCATGCTGGCATCGGCAAGGCTTTGTTGCACTTCTTCGGTCGAAACCATGTCAACCAGCGGTGGTTGAATGGCAAAGTCGCTTGCTGCCGCGTTGTTGGCCCATGCGCCCGCGCCGGTTTCAAGCGCGTAGCCTGCTGCCTGCCAGGCTTGCAAGCCCCCGTCGAGAATGGCCACGGCATCGTGCCCCAGCCATTTCAGCATCCACCACAGGCGACCGCAAAAATTGCAGCCGTTGCGGTCATACACAACCGCTTGCATGTTGTTGGCAAAGCACCATTGGCGCAAGGTGGCTGCAAAATCTTCGCGCAACGGCAAAGGGTGCCGCCCCTGGCTGGCTGCGCGCTGGGGCGCGTGGCTGCTGAGATGTGCGTGCAGATCGGCATGGCGCGCGCCAGGAATATGCGCTTGTGCAAATTGCTGCTGCCCGGCAGCGGCATCGGACAGGTTGTAGCTGCAATCAAAAATCATCAGCGGTTGGCCGCTGCGCTGCAAGGCATCAAGCTGCTCGGCAGAAATCAAGGTGGTGTATGATGGCATGGGTGGGTGCTCGGTGTGTGGCTACGAAATGCATCACTGTATGTGAAGCAGATTCAGATCTGTTGCCATGAAAAGGAGGCCGCAGCAACAGATCAAAGGGATAGAGATTTGATTTTTATTGCTGCAAAAACTTTTATTTTACTGCTGTTTTTCAATAAAAATTAAAACACAGTAATTTGTAAGGAATTAACGAATAAATGATAAAGAGACTGTTAGACTGAGCTAGGTGAAGAGTTATTATATGAAAAGAGAGGTTTATGATGAGCAAGGAAATAGAGCGAAAGTTTCTGGTAAAAAACCTGGACTGGAAATCGCAAGCCAAAGGGACGCTTTATCGCCAAGGGTATTTGAACAGTGAAAAAGAACGAACGGTTCGTGTGCGAACAATTGATGAAAAATCTTTTATTACAGTGAAAGGCATTACGACCGGAGTCACCAGGATGGAATTTGAATATGAAATTCCATTTGCCGACGCCACGCAAATGCTGGACAAGCTGGTAGAAAAACCCATTATTGAAAAATACCGGTACAAGCTGGCGCAAGATGGCTTGGTGTGGGAGATCGATGAATTTTTGGGAGACAACGAAGGGCTGGTGGTAGCCGAAGTGGAATTGGCTGACGCACAGCAGGCATTGGTGCGCCCCGATTGGTTGGGAGAAGAGGTTTCGTCCGATCCGCGGTATTTCAACAACAATCTGGTTGCAAATCCTTACAAGAACTGGAGGGCATCATGAGCGAACTGGGTCAGCTTACCGCGCAGAAGATCGCAGCGCAGATGGAAAGCACGGTCATTCCACGCGCCGAATTCAGGGTTTTTGGGCAAGGCATCATCGCCTCACTGGAAGAAAAGATATGGAACGCCAAGGCCAGCCTGCAGTCGGTGCGTGACATGCCTGTTGAATTTTATTTTGTCTCGCGCCACAGTGATCATGCCAACGTCAAAGTGCGTGATGCCCTGTTGGATATCAAAATCAAAACGGGCGATACGGTTGAAGGATATGAAATATTTCAGCCGTATAAGAAATTTACTTTCCCTGTCAAGAGAAAGGATGCACAAGACATTTTGTCTGCGCTTGCGGTAGAGCTGCCTTTGGATCAAGAAGAATACAGCATTTCTGATTTTTTGGGAATGGTTAAGCATAGCCATGATCTGTGTGCGGTTGAAGTCAAGAAAAAGCGCTACGGTTTTTCGCTGGACGGCGTGATTTGTGAGTATGCAAAAGTATGGATCAATGGCGCGCAAATCGAAACGGCCTGCTGTGAAAGCGATACCTATCAAAAAATGTCTTCAGTCATTCAAACGCTTGGATTGGATGGTTTGGAAAACGTCAGCTACATCAAGGCAATCAAAAAAATCGTTGGGTTTTAAGTGAAGGGAGGATGGAGGCAAGGTTAATGGTCGAAATTTTCTGAAAGACAGGAGGTTTTCATGAGCGCGAAACAGCCTATAGGGTTCGATCCCTTGGATATGAATAATTATTCTCTGGAGAAATTCAAGGAGATCAAGTCTGGCCGCTTCATGGGATACATGAAGTTGGTTGGTGTGCCACTAGCCATTTTTCTGTTCGTATTTTTCCACTTTCAGTGGTGTGGAAAAATCGACATGTTTGAAGCGCAAACCAAAGTGCCTCCAGCCGCGTGTTATAGCGCGTTGGGCATTTTCATGGCCTCGCTGGTTCTATGGATTACAGAAGCCATTCCCAACTATCTAACCGCCTTGATTGTGGTAGTTGCCGTAATTATGACCGGCATCATGAAAATGCGGCCAGCATTTGCCATGATGGGTGAGCCGGTCATGATTTTGAATATCGCCAGTTTCATATTGTCGAGTGCGCTGGTCACGACTGGGTTGGCCAAGCGCATTTCTTTGATGCTGGTTTTACGCACAGAAAACCATCTCACGATGCTGTTTTTGAGTTTTGTCGCATTGAACTTGCTGTTTGGCGCCTTCATCAGTGCCACATCCGCAAAAACTGCTTTGCTTTTGCCCCTGTTCATGGTGATCTCGGCCATCTATGGCGCTACGGGCGGTGAGGAACGCAACAACGTCGGGCGTAACATGGTGCTGTTGAACTTGCTGGCCAACAATGTTTCTGCCAGCGCTTTTCTGACAGGTTCGGCGGCCAACTTGCTGGCGGTTTCCATGTTGGAAAAAGCAGGTGTGCTGGTGACCTATCAGGACTGGTTCTTGGCCTTGTTCCCTCTGGCAGTGCTTCAGTGTCTGATCGCATGGTGGACCGGAACGCGTTTCATTTTTCCTGTATCAAAGGAAGAGGCTACGCCCAAATTTTCTGGTGGCATGGATCGTTTGCGAGAAGAATATAACAAGCTGGGGAAAATCAGCGTCAATGAAATCAAGGCAGGCATTGTGTTTTTGCTGGTGCTTTTCTTCTGGGCTACATCCAGCTGGACAGGCTTGCGGGCAGAAGTGGTGGCACTGATTGGCGCGATTGTTGTTTTGATGCCTACTTTTTCCAAGTTGCCGGCACTTGGTGTGATCAAGTGGAATGATGCGGATATTCCATGGCATATGTTGATCTTTAGCTTTGGCGCCTATGTGCTGGGTGGCATGATGGATGAAACAGACATTGTTGGACTGTACATTCACAAATTGTTTGATCAGTGGAATATCAATCCCGAAGGCTCGGGTAAATTGATCGTATTTGCCAGCTTGAGCGGAGTATTTGCATTTACAACTCTGGTGAGTGAAAGTAAAACGGCTCGCACCTTGATTTTGTTTCCCATCATCATTGCAATTGCCCAACGCTACAACTGGGATGTGATCGGTTTTTGCTTGCCGATGGCATTCATGATCAATCAGGTGTACGTGCTGTACTTCAACTCCAAGCCCGCCAATATCAGCTATTTGACGGATCAATACTCTACCGGTGAATCGTTCAAATACGGCATGGTTCAGTTGGTGATTATTTGGGTGCTCACGATTTTGTGGACACATTATGTGATGCCGCTGCTGGGCTTCAATAGCCAGTTGTGGTAATCAGGCTCCAGGTAAACCATCCCCGCATTCCGTTAAAGGATGCGGGGATTTTTTATGCGTGCTGAAAGAAGTTGGGTATGCGCCAGGTCAATATCAGCGTGCTATGTCGTTTGGCGAGAAGAGGGCGTAACCTGCACAGGTTTGACGCTTTTGGGCCGCCAGGCGGTTGCGGTAATGCCTGCGATCACGATGAGGGCAATGCCCAGCCAGCCCGTCCACGCCAATTGTTCGCGAAATAGAAAAACGCCAAACAGCGAAGAAAACGCCAGCCCCAGATATTGCAGGCTGGCCACCACCAGCGCCGCGCCGCGCGTGTAGGCTCGGGTCAGGCACCATTGCCCCAAGGAGGCAAACAGGCCCACGGCAGGCAACAGCCAGCCTGTGCGCCAGTCTGGCAGGGTAAAGCCACCATGCAGCACCAGTGTGCCGATCAGCCCCAGCAAGGCGGTGCCAATCGATACGTAAAACACGGTGCGTTGTTCGGGCTCGCCTGCTTGCCCCAGTGAATGCACCTGCCTGTAGGCCTGGGCGGCCAAAAAGCCCGAGCACAGTCCAAGCAGGCCGGGAAGATACGCCTGCTGGTCGGATAACCCCATTGTCAGACGCGGGCTCAGCAGCAACACCACGCCGGAAAATCCCAACAGCACAGCGCCCATCAGCTTGGGGTACAGAATGCGCCGACTTTGCCACCAGCCTTGTCCGATGACGATGGTTCCCAGCCAGACGCTGCTCATGTTATTGAGCACCATGGCCGTTGCAAAAGGCAGGTGGGCAATGCCGTAAAACCACAAAGCCATGGCCGTAACGCCCGCCATGCTGCGTTTGATGTGCAGCCCGATAACAGGCGTGGCGCATGACACGTTTTGCAGCCGCATCAGCACGGAAAAAATGAGAATGCCCGCAAAGCCCCGGTAAAACAGAATTTCCATCGTGCCGTAGTACGGCGAGGCCAGCTTGATGCACACGCCCATGATGGAGAAAAACAGCGCGCCCAGCGCCATCCAGAGGGCTTGCATAGCAATATCGGGTGAGAGAGTTGAAAGAGAAAAGAAGGTGGCAGATGGATTGGTTATGGAACGGAATATCCATGCTCGCCACTGTGCTGCATTGTATCGCTCGCATATTCGTGTTGCGTGCCAATGGCAGACAAGCAACAAGAGTGCTCAACCGTACGAACGGTACGTCGCTTGCCCTTCAAGATAGCGCAGCACAACACGCATCGGCTGCTTGCAGGCCGCTGCGCACAGCGCCTTCCAGCGTGGCGGGATAGGGCCCGTGAACATAGTCTCCACAAGCCCAAAGCCCTGTGCTGATGCGCATGGCAGGACGTTGCAGGGCAGGGCGACAAATGAAGGTGGCGCGCTTTTCGATCGTGGTGCGGATGATGTGCAAGGTAGGCAGCCCCAGTTGCTCGCGCGCCTGCGTGGCAATGGCGGTTTCCAGTGCCTGGCGATCGTCTGTGCAGTGGCTGGCCACAAAAGCCAGCAGGGTTTCCACTTCGCCTGTGCTGCCCGCTACGCGCTGCCTGTGCGTGTGGTGAAAGACGAATTGCGCTTCGTCTTTTGATGTGCAAGCCAACGCTTGCATGGGGGGCAGCCGAGAGCAGGCGCTGCTGGGGCACCAGGCATACAGGGTGGCAATGGGTACGTGTTGCAGGGCGTTGGCCTGCTGCACCCATTGCTGCAAATGTTGAATGCCTTGCGGATTACCTTGTAGGCCATCTTGTGCAAGGCCTTGCACCAGGCGGCTGGCCTCCCAGGCCGGGCAAGCCAGAATGACGTGGTCGAAAGGCGCTTCGGCTGCATCATGCGTTGATATTGGGCTGCATGTCAGCTGCCAACCGTCAGCAGTGGGGCGCAGTGCCTGTACGCGCTGCCCCAGGGCAATGCGAGCGCCGTGGGCTTGCAGCCAGGCCAGAGCCGGTTCAGGCAGCAACTGGCCAAAGGGTGTGCGGGCAATCAGCGCGTCAGACGCGCCGGCAGCCGAGAACAAGGCATCTTGCAGTACACGCAAAAACACGGCACCGCTGGTTTCGTGCGGGGCGCTGTTGAAAGCGGCAACGCACAAAGACTCAATCATGCTTTGAAAAACCACAGGCCCCAAGCCCTGGCACAGATCGGCCACGCTGGAGTGCTCAGGGCAGCTGAATCCTTGCAAGCGCCACAGTGCAGTGGCACGCAGCAAACGCCATTTTTCGCGCCAATTCCAGCCTTGGGCACGCATGATGGCGCTCAAGGCGGCTAACTGCGCAGAGCGGGCTGGGCGTAGCTGCAAGCCATGGCCGTCGGGCGTGCGCAAATCCAGTGGCAGGCGTTGAAACAAGGCGTCGGGCGATGCGCCGATTGTGCACATCAGCTCCAATGTTTGGGTGTAGGCGCCGATCAGAATATGTTGGCCGTTATCCAGCATGCCGCCATCTGCTTCGGCGCAAGGCACGCTGCGCGCCCGCCCGCCTGCGCTGCGGCTGGCTTCAAAGACGGTGACGCGTGCGCCCAGCTGCGTGGCACGCACCGCCGCCGCGCAACCCGCCCAGCCAGCGCCGATTACGGCAATCCGAGCAGCAGGGGTAGGCAAGGTGTGTACAGGCATGTGGATAGAGGGCGCCAAGGGCAGGTGCAAGGACAAAGGCAGAAGAGGGGCTTCGCTTCAAACGGGCATATGGCCCAGTGCCTGCACTTTCCATGCCAGCCAGAACTTGCGCAAGGGGGTTAGTTTGGTGCGGCGATCCAGCACCTGAAAGCCGTCTTTTTCGATTTCGCGCAGCAGGTCGCGGTAGATGGCCGCCATCATCAAGCCGGGCTTTTGGGCGCGCCGGTCTTGCGCGGGCAGCAGCGCCAGGGCTTCGTCGTAGCATTGGTGCGCTTGGCGTGCCTGAAACTGCATCATCTGTACAAATTCGGGGCTGTGCTGGCGTTGCAGCAGGCTGGTTTCGCTCACGCCAAACCGCTGCAATTCATCAGCGGGCAGGTAAATGCGCCCGCGCATGGCGTCTTCGCCGACATCGCGAATGATGTTGGTCAGTTGCAGGGCGCGCCCCAATCTGTGCGCATATTCGGTGGTTTGTGGCTGGGTTTGCCCAAAGATGCGGGCTGAAACTTCGCCCACAATGCCTGCGACCAGATGGCAGTAGTGCTGCAACTGCTCGCGGTTGGCGTAGCGGTGCTGGTGCAAGTCCATGTGGCAGCCTTCGATGATGGCGAGCAAATGCCGCGCCTCGATGCCAAAATGCGCCGCATGCGGCATCAGCGCCTGCATCACGGGGTGGCTGGGGCTGCCTGCAAAAGCCAGTTGCACTTCATGCGCCCACCAGCCCAGCTTGGTCGCTGCCAATTCGGCTTCAGATACTTCGTCTACAACATCATCCACCTCGCGGCAAAAAGCATAGAACGCAGTGATGGCTGCGCGCTCTTGTGCGGGCAGAAACAAAAAAGCGTAATAAAAGCTGCTGCCTGCCGCAACGGTTTTTTCTTGTACATACGTTTGCGGAGAAACAGTCTGTGAAGGCGAAGACATGGTTGGCAGTGTCAAAAGGCGAAAGAATGCAAAAGCGCCATTGTGCCTGAGCTTGTGCCCGAGCCGATGGGCTTTGCGCCATGCGGCAGGTGGAATCCGGCAGCAATAGGCCTGCAGTAATAGGTCGAGGGCCTGTTTACCCCATAAACTGGGCGCCCAGTGTGCGCCAGGCAATCAGCCCCCAGTCGCCGGCATGCAATGTTGGGCGGCATGTGATGGCAGCAGGCCCCAGGCGGTGCGTTTTTTGGCCAATGCGCCAGCCCCCTTGGCACACCAGTTGCAGCTCCAGGGCTGACAGCTTGTTGCCTTTGCCCACTTGCGCGGCCAGCCGGTGCGGCAAGCGCCGGCCTTGCTGCATCAGGGCGTCCGTGTGATCCAGTAGGCTTTGCATCAAAGTAACTTGGCTGCTGCGGTCGGCCAGATGCGGTTGCTGGGGATCAATGCCCAGTGGGGCACACAAATGGCGCGGCAGATAGTAACGCTTGCGGGAAATATCCAGAGAAATATCCTGCCAGAAGTTGTAATACTGCAAGGCGGTGCAAATGGCGTCGCTTTGCGCCACGCTTTCGGCATCGGTCATGCCGTACAGGTGCAGCATCAAAAGTCCGACCGGGTTGGCCGAAAGCCGGGCGTAATCGGCCAGTTCCGCCCAATCTGCATACACATGGCCTGCGGCGGTGTGGCGCACATCCTGCTCAAAGGCGCTGATCAAATCGTGCAGGGGTTGCGGCGGCAGGGCATGGCGCTGCATGGCGGCCTGCAAGGGGCGCATGACGTGTGCCCAGGGCGCATCGGGCGCAGGAGGTGTTGCCGAATCGCATATCGCCTGCAAAGCCTGGCGGTAGGCCGCCAGCGCATGCAGCCGCTGCGCGCAGGGGGCGTCGCCTTCATCGGCCAAATCGTCTGCGGTGCGTGCGAAACGGTACAGCGCCACCACGGCAGGGCGGATGTGCCGGGGGCACAGCCAACTGGCTACGGGAAAGTTTTCGTAGTGGGTGGCAGGGTGGTTGTCGTGAGCGGCAGCCGGTTTGTTGCCGGAGGGTGAAAAGGAAGACATACGCTTGCGTGACGCATCAGGGCAAAGCAAATCATCCGCGCGAAGCAGGTGGAATGCAGCCGGTTTATGCTTGGTTCTCGTTTAGAATCCGATATTACCCGTTTTCAGCTACAGGCAATCTCTGGATGTGCTGCGGCGAGTAAACGAGCCCCTTTTCTGCGCGGGTGGCGAAATTGGTAGACGCACCAGGTTTAGGTCCTGACGCCAGCAATGGCGTGCCGGTTCGAGTCCGGCTCCGCGCACCAGCAAAGTAAGTCTGCGCAGCCTGTCATGCATCCGTACGGCGGGCTGTCATGGTTTTTCGATAAAGAAAAAAGGATTTTGTAATGAGCGTAAATGTTGAAACTCTTGAAAAACTCGAGCGCAAGCTGGTTTTGACGGTTCCTACCGAAAATATCAACTTCGAGATCAACAAGCGTTTGCAAAAGCTGGCGCGTAACGTGAAGATGGACGGTTTCCGTCCGGGCAAGGTTCCCATGAATGTGGTGACCAAGCAGTATCACGCTTCGGTGCAGCAAGAAGTGATGAACGAGAAAGTTGGCCGCGCTTTTTATGACGCGGTCACCGAAGCCGGCTTGAATGTGGCAGGTCAGCCCACCATCAACCAGCTGCCTGTTACCTCTGCGACCGAAATGCAGTTCGAAGCGCTGTTTGAAGTGTTCCCCGAAGTGCAGATTGGTGAAATTGCCCAGGCCGAGGTAGAAAAAATCGACGCCGAAGTGGATGACTCTGCCGTTGAGCGCACGCTTGACATTCTGCGCAAGCAACGCCGCACCTTTGCTCAACGCCCAGCCGATCAGGCTGCGGCAGACGGCGATCGCGTAACCGTTGATTTCGAAGGCAAGATCGACGGCGAAGTGTTTGAAGGCGGCAAGGCCGAAGACTTCCAGTATATGGTGGGCGAAGGTCAGATGCTCAAGGAATTTGAAGACGCCGTGCGCGGCATGAAAGTGGGCGAAAGCAAAACTTTCCCGCTGACTTTCCCCGAGGAATACCACGGCAAAGAAGTGGCTGGCAAAACGGCTGATTTTCTGGTGACGCTCAAAAAGGTTGAGGCCGGCCAGCTGCCCGAAGTGGACGGTACTTTGGCCAAGCAATTGGGCGTGCAAGACGGCAGCGTGGAGACCTTGCGTGCTGACATCCGCAAAAACCTGAATCGCGAGGTGAAAGCCCGCCTGAAGTCGCGCAATAAAAACGCCGTGATGGACGCACTGATCAAAGTTGCCGATCTGGAACTGCCCAAAGTGACTGTTGAAGCAGAAATCAGCTCCATGATGGACAACGCGCGCGCCGATATGCAAAAACGCGGCGTGAAAGACGTCAGCAATGTGCAACTGCCGCCTGATCTGTTCCGCAACTTGGCCGAACGCCGCGTGCGCCTGGCGCTGATTGTTTCTTCGCTGGTGCAGCAAAACAAACTGCAAGCCACACCTGAACAGGTCAAGGCGCATATCGAAGATCTGGCTGCCAGCTACGAGAAACCCGAAGAAGTCGTCCGCTGGTACCAGGCTGATCCACGC
>RRZU010236656.1_pt1 | contig 18040 bp, 10 predicted proteins | sample 2165561 | NCBI WGS metagenome assembly RRZU01 (sample SAMN10456909, study PRJNA506462) | wastewater metagenome | isolation source: wastewater sludge | place: USA: Moscow, Idaho | reverse complement strand
TGCTGATCAATGGCCGTAACATGTCTGGCTGGCATGATAATGATAATGAAGTGTATGTGTCTGACCTCCGCCCAGGGTATTATACGGTTAAAGTATATCAGCAGCGCAACCGCAGGAGCTGGTCTGGTTCTTCGAATTCCAACCAGATGGTTCAGGTTTATGATACCCGTTTATATTTACGTCCCCGCACCCATGTGGATATAATCATCAATCGATTTGGCCGGGCATTTGTTGATGAGCGCACGCTTGGTTCCGGATGGGGTCAATGGGATACTGAATGGAACAATGATAACGGAAACCATAACAACCCATGGAATGGTCAATCTTTCCCGAGGCAGACCATGGAGACCACTTCTTTCAATAGTTTTCTTCAAATGCTGAGAAGCGAATCGTTCGATAATACCCGGCAAACCCTTGCGAAGCAAACCATCAGGGAAAATTATTTTACGTCATCTCAGATCAAGGATATAGTGGAAATATTTTCCTATGAAAACAGCAAACTGGACATTGCCAAATTTGCGTATGATCGCTGTGTAGACAAGAACAATTATTTCATTATTAACCAGGCGCTGACCTATAGCAGCAGTAAAGAAGAACTGGCGAGGTATATGCAGGCCAACAATGACTGATCAATCAAATGTTACCGTTTTTTGGGCTATACTTTCAATGGGCGGGATATCTATCCTGCCCTCTTATTTAGTGGGCATTAAAAAAGGGCAGTTTAATCTGCCCTTTTTCTTTATACACTTGCTCGATTATTTTTTCACAACTTCGGCCATGGTTTTGCCTATGTCTGCCGGACTGGCCACTACGTGGATGCCGCATTCAGACATGATCTTCATTTTAGCCTCAGCGGTATCATCGGCTCCGCCAACAATGGCTCCTGCGTGGCCCATCCGGCGGCCTGGAGGCGCTGTTTGACCGGCGATGAAGCCCACGATCGGTTTTTTGTTTCCGGATGCTTTAATAAACCGGGCGGCTTCTGCTTCCATTCCTCCGCCTATCTCACCGATCATTACGATGCCATCAGTGTCGGGATCGTTCAGGAGTAATTCAACCGCTTCGCGGGTGGTGGTTCCGATAATAGGATCGCCACCGATACCAATGGCTGTGCTAATGCCTAAACCGGCTTTGGCAACCTGGTCGGCGGCTTCATAAGTAAGGGTGCCCGATTTGGATACGATGCCGATCCTTCCTTTCTTAAAAATAAAACCCGGCATGATGCCTACCTTGCATTCTTCAGCCGTAATAACCCCCGGGCAGTTTGGCCCGACCAACCTGGCCTGGCTTCCGGATAAGTAATGTTTCACTTTCACCATATCCTGCACGGGTATTCCTTCTGTTATGCATACAATGAGCCGGATACCAGCATCGGCGGCTTCCATGACAGCGTCTGCTGCAAAGGCCGGGGGAACAAAAATGATGCTCACATCGGCGCCGGTGGTTTTGACGGCATCCGCAACAGTGTTAAATACAGGCCTGTCAAGGTGTGTGGTTCCGCCCTTTCCGGGGGTAACGCCACCGACTACCTGCGTGCCGTATTCGATCATCTGGGTGGCATGAAAAGTACCTTCAGTGCCTGTAAAACCCTGCACAATGATTTTGGAGTTCTTATTAACTAAAACTGACATCCGTATAGGTGTTATGGGTGATCAATCGGGAAATGTTGCGCAAAGATAGGGTATGGCTGAAATTGACAAAGACTAACCGTAAAACCAGCACCGATCAGGTGACTAGCCCTTGATTTCGCCATCCGGGCCAATTTTTCCCCTGGCCTCCAGCATCCGCATGTTTTTGGCATCCTGCAGGAATTCAGAGGCAAAGATGAACTTGTTCAATGCCTGGTTTTCAGAGAATATGATATCCTTGCTGTTTCCGGTCCATTCTTTTTTGCCCTCTTTGAGATAGATGATATTGTCGCCTATCTCCATCACACTGTTCATATCATGGGTATTGATCACGGTGGTCATATTGAATTCCCTGGTGATCTCGTAGATCAGCTGGTCGATCAGCATGGAGGTTTGTGGGTCAAGGCCCGAATTGGGCTCATCGCAAAAAAGATATTTCGGGTTCAGTACAATGGCCCTGGCGATACCGACCCTTTTTTTCATTCCACCGCTGATCTCGGCAGGGTATTTTTTATTGCTACCGACCAGGTTGACCCTTTCCAGTACTTCGTTTACCCGTTTCAGTTTAGCATGCTGCGGATCTTTGGTAAACATATCGAGTGGAAATTGAACGTTTTCTTCCACCGTCATGCTGTCGAACAGTGCAGAGCCCTGGAAAAGCATGCCGATCTGCTGGCGGAGTAATTTTCTGTCATCCGGGCTCATGTCGGTAAAACTGACGCCGTCGTACAGGATCTCACCTTCATCGGGTTCAAATAAACCCACCAGGCATTTTTGCAACACTGTTTTTCCACTGCCGCTGGTGCCGATGATGAGGTTAGCTTTACCGGTTTCCATGGTATGACTGACGCCATCCAGCACAACCTTATCGCCAAACACTTTTCGTATATTCCTGAATTCAATCATATTTTTTTCTTAGCGGGACAGGTCCGTTTTATCTATCAGATCATAGCATCAATGCAGCCAGTATGTAGTCGGCCAGTAAAATCGTCACACAACTCACCACAACCGACGTAGTGCTGCTGCGCCCGATCTCCAGCGACCCGCCTTTGACGTAATAACCATAATATGCCGGGATCGAACTGATGATGAATGCGAACGTATAGGCTTTGACCAGGGCAAAATTCACGTTATACGGGATGGAATTCTCCAGAAGGCCCGCATCATAAGTTTCCGTGGGCAGGATGCCAGCCGAAGCACCCGCCAGCCTGCCGCCGTATATCCCCAGCGCCATGGCCAGCACCACCAACAAAGGGATGGTTACGATCGCGGCGGCTATTTTGGGCATAATAAGGTACGATTTGGTATTGATGCCCATGATCTCAAGGGCGTCAATTTGTTCACTGACGCGCATATTACCCAACTCACTGGCGATCTTGCTGCCCACCACGCCAGCCAGTACAATACAAACCAATGTAGGCGCGAATTCCAGGATGACCGTATCCCGCACTATCTGTGCGATCGTACTCTTGGGGATCAGGGGGCTCACCAGCTGATAGGCTGTTTGTACCGCACTTACCGCACCCATAAAAACGGAAATGATGGAAACAATGCCTAACGAACCTACGCCGATCTCGCTGCATTGGTGCATGAATTCCTTCCAGTAGAGTCGTGCGTTTTCAGGCTTGCTAAACATGCCTTTGAGCATGAGCAGGTATTTTCCGAAATGAGTAAAGAAATTCATGGGTGCGTTTCAGGCCGGAGGGCCTGTTTTCGTTTATTCGTTTTAGTTATGTAGTCGCCGGTTTTTGTGGCCTCTTCCACCAACGGCTTTTTTTGATTTGTTCCGGCGTAGCCGATTTGTTCTTGGCTTGCGCATCCACAACGGCAATCACGCACATATTGAATATAGACCTCACCGAGCTTCCCAATTGAAGTACGTGTACGGGTTTATTGAGTCCCAGCAGGATCGGGCCGATACTGTCGGCGCCGCCCACTTCCTGTAACAGGTTATAAGCGATATTGCCGGCGGCGAGGTTGGGGAATATCAGTGTATTCACTTCTCCTTTCAGCAATTCGGTGAAAGGGTAGTTTTCCTGTAAGATCTCTTTGTTGAACGCCAGGATGCCCTGCACCTCACCATCACAAATGAGGCTGCTGTCTTTTTCTTTGACCAGTTCCCTGGCCTGTCGAACCAACTTGGCCTCCGGTGAATTACTGCTCCCGAAATTGGAGTAGGAGAGCATGGCAATGCGTGGCGTGATATTGAACTGGCGGACTTCCTTGGCAACCATCAGGGTGATATCGGCCAGTTCTTCGGCTGTGGGATGGAAGTTTACCGTTGTATCTGCCAGGAATAACGGACCCCGTTTGGTAAACAGGAGGTACATACCGGCAATTTTTTTAACCCCCGGTTCCATACCAATGATCTCAATGGCCGGCCGGATGGTTTCGGGGTAATTGCGGCTCAAACCGCTGATCAGGCAATCGGCCTCACCCGTATCAACCATCATACATCCGAAATGGATCCGGTCTTTCATCACTTTGGTGGCTTCATATTTATTCACACCGCGGCGTTGCCTTTTGGCAAAATAGAGTTCTCCAAATTCCCTTCGCAGATCTTCCGTTTCATCAGACTGTGGATTTATGATTGGCATTTCATCCAGGTCGATACCATTGGATTCAGCCAACGCCCTGATTTTTCTTTCGTTGCCCAATAAAATGGGGAAGCCTACTTTGTCTTCATAAACCAGTTGGGCGGTCTTAAGGATCTTCACATTTTCCGCATCCGCAAAAACAATGCGTTTGGGGTCTTTCCTGGCTTTATTTCCGATCACCCGGCTGAGCTGGTTATCCAGACCGAGCCGTTTATTGAGTTCGATCTCATATAAGTCCCAGTCGCTGATGGAAATCCTTGCCACACCGCTTTCTATGGCAGCCTTGGCCACTGCTGGAGCTACGGATGAAAGCAGCCTGGGGTCGATCGGTTTGGGTATGATATAGGTTGGCCCGAATGAAATATTCTTCTCATTATAGGCCAGGTTGACCATGTCTGGTACCGGTGACTTGGCAAGTTCCGCCAGTGCATGTACGGCAGCCAGTTTCATTTCTTCATTGATATGTTTGGCGCGCACATCCAGGGCTCCTCTGAATATATAAGGGAAGCCCAGCACATTGTTCACCTGGTTGGGGAAATCGCTTCTGCCGGTTGCCATGACCAGGTCTTTACGCACGGCGATCCCTTCGGGATATGTGATCTCGGGATCCGGGTTGGCCAGCGCGAAAACGATCGGGTTTCGGGCCATAGATTTGATCATGTCCTGTTTGACCACATTACCCACTCTCTGGCCAATGAATACATCGGCATATTTTATGGCTTTGGCTAGGGTATAATATTTGTACTTCTCATCTACACAAAACCGTTGTTTTAATTCTTCGACATCCGTTCTTCCTTTGTGCAGGATGCCGTTGATATCAAAAACCATAAAATTCGCCGGTTTGGCACCAAGTCTTTCGTATAGTTTGATACAGGCCATGGCAGCGGCGCCGGCTCCGTTGACCACAAAGCGTACCTTGTCAATCTTTTTGCGTTGGATCTCCAGTGCATTCAATAGCGCAGCCGAAGAAATGATCGCCGTGCCATGCTGGTCATCGTGCATGACAGGGATATTACACTGTTCTTTAAGTTTCTGTTCGATGTAAAAGCATTCGGGGGCCTTGATATCTTCCAGGTTGATACCTCCAAAAGTGGGCTCCAGGGATTTAACGATGCTGACAAATTTATCAGGATCCGTTTCGTCGATTTCAATGTCGAACACATCGATATCTGCGAAAATTTTGAATAATACGCCCTTGCCTTCCATGACGGGTTTGCTGGCCCTTGGTCCGATATTGCCAAGCCCCAGAACGGCTGTTCCGTTGCTAATGACAGCCACCAGGTTACCCTTGGCGGTATATTTATAGATATCGTCTGGGTTAGCGGCTATTTCTTTACAGGGTTCGGCCACGCCCGGGGAATAGGCCAGGGATAAGTCGCGTTGGGTTTTGGCATCCTTGGTGGGAACTACCTCGATCTTGCCGGGACGCCCCTTGGCATGATATTCAAGCGCTTCCTGTTTGCGGAGTTCTTTTGCCATGTTTGCTGGAATTGACCGTATTGCCTACTGAGTGCAGGCTGGATTTACGGTTGATTGCCGTTGACAGTCAATAATAATGATTTGACATGACTGTTGCCGGATGTGCAAAATACGAAATATGCGTGAGTATCATTCCTGTCAGGCCGCTTTGCGGGATGAACGGGGTTTGAATGACCAGGTCAGGATAAATTCGGCCACCATTTCGCCTTGTTCATTGGTGCCTACCGAGCGGGCTGATACTGTCACGGATTTGCCCGAAGCGGCGGCTTCTCTGACGGCCTGGCTGATCAAAAGACCGTCTTCGCAGGTGAATACGGTTAGCCCGGTTGCTTTTTTCATGAACTTGGCTTCCAGGTTCACCACCAGCATACTGATGCCAGGATCCTGTTTGTAAGTATGGGCCATGGCCAGGATGCCCGTACTCATCTCTGCTGCCATGCTCAGGCAGGCAAAATAAGTACTCTTAAAAGGATTGGTAGAAAACCACTTATACGGTACCGTTACTACGGCTTTGTGGATATCGGCATATCTCACCCTCACGCCACAGAAAAAAGCGCTGGGTAATTTTTTTAACAGAAACAACCGGTACCTGACAGGGTGATGGATCAGTTCTATGAATTGGTCGGCTGTGTTCATTATATGATGTTTATCAGACCTCAATTTTTATATGCAGCAGGATCCAGGGCAGAAGGAGACCATGCTTCAAGGAAACTGAATACTTTTTTAGGAGCATAGCTTTTTTTTCCGTCCTCCAGTTATTCACTGTTTTGGGTGTGTATCCGTTCCCCCGTGCCGTTCAATATGATGAAAGTGGGGAATCCGAATCGCTGCGGATAACCCAATTTTGCAAATGCCGCAGGATTCATATTTTCTTTGCTGTAATTCAGGTGATACCAGATGAAGTCTTTTCTGAGAAGGGAGTCGATAGCATGATCGGGCTTTGCAAAGCGGGCGAATTCGATACACCAACTGCACCAGTTGCCGCCGGCCTGGATCAATACGAATTTATTTTCTTTACCCGCTTGTGAAACTGCAGCGGCGATGTCTTTTTCTGCATCGGCTTCTGGATGATACAGGGTTGCTTGCTGGGCCAATAAGGTTGAGCTGAAGAGACTAAATAGTACGCAAAGGCAAAATTTCATGTTCCGGCATATTTAGATGAAAGCAAAGGAACAATTCTTTTTTTGCATTTTTTCAATTGACCCCTGCCGTTGATGTAATTCATTTTTCCAGGATTTCGAAGCAGCTGGATATCATGTTGCCATCCTGGTCCGTGAGCGTAATGCGGTGCCTACCCGGCGATGGATCCAATGCCAACTGATGGTTGCGTTCTGTTTTTCCCACGTATTGATCATCAATCGACCAGAAAATAACGGCTTGACTGTTTCGGTGCGTTGCTTTGAAAACGGTCTTTCCTTTTTCTCCCTGCAATTCTACCGGAACAAATATCCTTGCATTGGGCCTGGGATAGATCAGTTCCATCATCCTGCCTGTTTCCAGGGAATTGCAACCCGGAAGGAATGGGGGCAGTGGGGTAAAATCCGGGCTGGTCCTTTTATAGAAGAATTCCATGGTCGGCGGAAGTACGAACCAGCTTTGCCGGACCATATCCATTGGGCTGGCACAGGATTCGTTCACCTGGAATTGCCCGGACTTATCGAGGTGGATGACCCTATGATAAGGGCATCGCGGCGACCTGGAGGCCTGTGGCGGCATGTATAGCGTATCCGTATCTGGGCAATCGATACCAGCCCTGAAGCCGGAGCGGCGGCACACGGGGATATAACTATAACGCGTAGACGGTTTACTGAACCAGCCGGTGGCAGGCAGCAGCCTGAAAATATCAAACATGACCGGAGCGGCCGTTTTTATACCAACAAGGTCGGGCCTTCCTTCGCCATCGGTATTCCCGGCCCATACGGCCACCACGTAATCGGGTGTCACACCAATCGACCAGCCGTCGCGAAAACCGAAACTGGTGCCTGTTTTCCAGGCTATGCGGCGCGAAGAACCGAACAGTTCCCACAATCCTTCATCGCCGGGGCGCATGACTTCCTGCATGGCCTTAAAGCTGAAATAGATGGAGGCGGCATCAACCGTTGGCATGAACGATCCTTCCTTTTTTTCATTTTTTCCCGGAACATAACTGGGCGGATGAAAGTCTGCCGGATCCGTGTTTCCCTTATTTCTCGCATCATGCTTCAGTACCCTTGCCAGTGAAGCGTAAACGCCTGCCAGGTCCCACGGGGTCACTTCACAACCGCCCAGCACCAGGCTAAGACCATAGAAATCCGCTGGTCTGTTTAATGTGCCGATGCCCGCCTGTATCAGCCATTCGTGAAAGCGGGCATATTTATATTGCCTGAGCAGGTGCACGGCCGGTACATTCAGGCTTCTGGACAAAGCATTGGAAGCCGGTACGGCGCCATCATATCCGAGGTCGAAATTTTTGGGTGTATAACCGGCAATATCGGTAGGGATGTCGGGCAACAGGGCATCAGGTAAAATAAGTCCATCGCTCAGGGCTGCCGCATAAAGCAGGGGTTTCAACGCGCTGCCGGGGCTTCGGGGCGAATGGATCACGTCCACATCGCTCTCCAGGTCTTTATTTGAAGGATCATAGATATTTCCACAATAGGCAAGGGTATTTCCTGTTTCCACCTCCAGCACAAGGGCGCATAGGTTATTGATACCATTGGCTTTTAACAGGGAATGGTTTTTCTCCAGGATTGTATTGACCGATTTTTGAAGGTTTCCATGTATGGTGGTGGTGAGCCTCGGCCCCGACCCGATCTCGGTAAATTCTTTTCTGAATCTTTGTAACAGGTGCGGCGCCAGTTGAGGTAAGGGTTGTGGTTTGTCCGGCAGGGGTTCCATTTTTGCCAGTGCTGCATCCTGTCTGCTGATATAATGAAACGCATACAGCTTATCCAGTAAACGGTCTCTTTTATCTTTCAGTAATTGCCTGTTTTTTCCCGGATGAACCAGGGAAGGGGCATTGGGCAATACGGCCAGGGCGGCCATATCAGCCCAGCTTAATTTATCAGGGCTTCTTCCAAAGTAACGCCAGGCTGCGGCGTCAAGACCAACCACATTACTCCCGAATGGGGCATGAGATGCGTATAAAGACAGTATCTCTGATTTGCTGTAACTCATTTCCAACCGGAGGGCCAACCAGGCCTCGGTCATTTTGTTAAAGATCGTCCTTGACTGGTTCTTGCGTGAGAGCCGTATCACCTGCATGGTCAATGTGCTGCCTCCCTGTCGTATGCTGCCGGCTCCGGCATTGTTCAGGATGGCTCTGCCCAGGGCGCGAAGGTCCACACCGGGATGGTCAAAAAAGCGACGGTCTTCAAAAGTAGTGATGCAGGCTACGAATTTATCGGGTACCCGGTTACGTGAGGGAAACCTCCATTGCCCGTCTGAAGCGATGGCCGCATTCAATAAGTTTCCATCGCTGTCTTCAATGACAAAACTGAGCGGGTCGTGAAACAGGCGCCTGGGAAGGGAGAACGCAAATAACACTATTCCGGCAGCCAGTATCAGCAGCAGGAACTTTGTCTTTTTCCCACGTTGGTGAAAGTTACTTCGTATACGGTGGATGATATTCATGAAAAAAGGTCTGCCGCCTCCAGGCGACAGACCGGTGATTGTTATTGATTAACGACTTCGACCCACCGGCCTCCCGTGGAGGCTGTGATGCTGTTGTCGTACATGGCTTCACAGGTGGTGGCGGGCAGGTAATATTTACCCGGATACGTTGCATTCAGCTGGATATAATAGGTCAGCGTTTCGTTCTCGCGGATATTGAAATAGGTCATGACCCTGTCATCCCGAATATCCTGGTAGGTCATCTGGGAAGACTTCATGGCCGATTCGCCTTCCGCCATCATCCGGGCATTCAATATTTCCCAACCGGAAGGGAAAGCCTGGGTGAGGGCCATTTGAGAATAAGTGCCGCGTTTACCATTGTTTCGGATAGTCACTTTAGCAATGAAATCGCTACCCTGGCTGATGTGACTGATATCGAGCGGGCTTCCGTTATTGCCAATATAGCTAACCGTCATACTTAAAAGAGACGGGTTATTGGCGGGTTTGATGCTGTCGCCTGTCAGTGGCTGCCCGGTGCTGACCAATCTGACGTACAACGTATTTTTTCCATTGTTCCGGATACCCACAGGAATATTGCCTTTTTGCAGCGGTACCATGACCTGCCTGAAATAACTCTGCGACTGGATATCGTTTTTATTGCCTGCCAGGTTTACAGATGCGAGGATCTTTTCACCCGATGGATTTTTTCCGCAATACCTGGCAATGGCGAGGAGCGAGTAAGCCGTGGTTTGCGTGCTGTACCAGCTTTCCTGGGATAACCTGCCGGCAATGCTGGTTACCAATTGCGATGCTTTATCCCGTTTACCCATGATCGTTAGTGTTTCCAGCGCCATGGCCATATCTCTCAGGTCTGAGCCATAACTCATTCCCGGATCGGGCCTGGCGTCAAAAGTGGACGAGAGGCCGCTGATGAGGTCTAACGCAGTATTGTCTTGGCCTGCCAGTTTGTAAGCTGCAGCCAATCTCCAGGTGGCCTCCGCAGAGCGGTACCTGAATTCCCGTAACCTGTTCATGGCGCCCAATTCAGGAGCTTTCGCTAATGCCAGCGTAAATAACCGGTATGCCTGGGTCAGGTCGCCACCATAAAAGTTGGTGGTTTTCGGGATCCAGTTATTGGCTTTGTTCCTTTGATAATTTTTCCATTGCTGCATCAGCTGATCGCTTACAAAATAACCCTGTCCCTGTGCTTCCAGCAGGAAGTGGCCGGCATAGTTGGTTCCCCAGTCGTCACTTTCCCTTGCGCCTGGCCAGTAACCAAAGCCACCGTCTCTGCCCTGGAAATTGGCGAGGCGGGGAATGGAAGCCTTGATATTTCTGTCGATCTCTGCCTTCTGCTGGTCGCTCAGGTCGGTCAATTGTTTCAGCACCAGCTGCGGGAAGACGGAAGAAGTTGTTTGTTCGATACAACCATGCGGATAGGTGATCAGGTATTGAAGTCTTTTCTGCAGGTTCATGGGCGGAATGGACGATATTTCCAGCATCGCCTGGCTTTGTGAAGGAATGCCCAGCGGGTTAGCCGTTGCGTTCCATGATTGACCGGGTGCCAGTGTGATCGATTGAGAACGGCTGATGACAGGGTTCGGATTTCGAACATCGATCTCCGTTATATCAGTTGCTTTTTCCTGCCCGGAACTGGCTAACACTTTTACTTTACCGACACCGGCGGTATTCTTCACTTTCACATCGAAATAGACCATCTGTTCGCCGGGTTGTGCAAAACTGACCATTTGAACGGCATTACCGGTGATTTCAAAAAACTCGTTGGGTTGTAAGTTGACCTGCACATTGCTGACCTGTTTTTCCATGGCAAAAACGGTAACAGGCAACCTGAAGGATTCACCCGGGGCCAGTACCCTGGGCAAAGTAGACAGGATCATGAGGGGCTTTCTGACCGGTGTTGTTTTTTCCGATGACCCATACGCACCCTTATGTGCAGCAACAACCATTGTTCTGACAGACCCGATATAGGCTGGCATCAGGAACTGGTGTTGTTTTTTCTGGCCTGATTTCAGGGTAAAAGGACCGAAGTATCGGACAACGGGTTTGAAACGGTTGGCCCTTTTTGCCTTGCCGCCGCCGGACTCGGCATCACCCCCGATGGTCAGAATCCGCTCGAGGTCGCCACCCCAGGCGCCAATGACATCATTGAACAGATCGAAACTGCGTACTCCCAATGCTTCACGGGCATAAAATGCGCCATGAGGGTCAGGCGTCTTGAATTTGGTCAGGTCGAGGAGGCCTTCATCCACCATCGCCACACAATAGGTCATTTCCTTGCCGTTTTCTTCACTAACGGTAATGGATACGTTTTGTTCCGGCCTGATCACTTCCGGCATATTGATAACCGGTTTGAGGTAACTGTTTTTATTTTCGATGATGATCGGGATGGATCCGTACATCCTGATCGGGGCATCGTTTAACGTTTGTGCATGCGGTTGCAGTAAACTTACTGTGGCGTAGATATTCGGCGCCATTGATTCATCCGCTTTGAAGCTGACCGTGGTTTGTCCCTGTGCGGTTTCCTGCCAGAAGTGACGGATCACGCGGCTGCCGCTTTCCAGGCTAACCAGTATTCTGCCGCCGGCCGACGAGGGGATGGAGAGCTTCACTTCTTCACCTATGGTATACTTGTCCTTACTGCTGCTGAAAGAAAGCATGGATGCCGCCGACTGATCTTCATTCCCGGAACGGCTTTGCCATCCCGGCTCGTCGATGTATAAGGTAGAGCCTGTGATGTGCCCGCTGGCCAGATCTTTCACAAGCACCAGGTATCGCCCCCACTCGTTGGAAGAAGTGCTGAAGGTCCAGCGTCCACGCCCACCTGTTAGGTTGACCGTGTCTTTCTTAAGGAGTTTATTGTAATTATCCTGTGTAAAATTGCTGAGGTTATCGTCTCCTTCATCCCACCACCAGCGCCATTGGATGCGGTAGAACTGCACTTCCATCGCGCCGCCATTGGTCAGTAATTGCCCTTTGGCATTCACATTCACCAGTTGTACACTGTGTTGCTTGCCAGCGAGCAGGTAGTCAAACGGTTTTTCTCCATCGGGCAATTTCAGGCCCGCATAACTGCTGAATGGGCTGTAAGGCACACTCATGTAATCTACACTAAAACTGCCTCCCGGTTCAAATACTTTAACAAGCAGGTTGGCATTCAACATGCCTGGCGCATCATCATCCATGGCGAAATCGGGTTTGATCTGTCCATGCCCGTTTTCATCCAGCGTACCCTCGAAGATTGTTTTTTGTTGTGTACTGAAGGATGAAGTGGGGTTTTGGAAAATAAATCCGGCCAATCCCGGGAAAGGGTTACGTGATTTATTGAGAGACACATCCACTTTGGCTTTCAGGTTTTTTCCCGGCGCCCCGAAAAGCCAGGCAGCCTGCAGGTTTCCGGTATTCGGACTATTCTTTCCCAGGTATGCATCCTTCCCGAAATCCAGGTTGATCTTCAGCCTGTTTGGCATCACTGTTTCGATCTTGATCTTCTTTTCAAATACGGCTCCGCCAACTTTTACCCTGGCCGTATAATTGCCCGTGGGAGCGGATGCGTCCGTATTTGTGCTGAAGGCATAAAAACCGTCCGCTGCATTTTGCTGTACTGCATGCCTGTATATCTGGCCCTGTGGATTGATGAGGCTGAAGTCAACGGGGTGTTCTGCTGGCAATGTGCCGTTCCTGTCTTCAATGATACAGTTAAGGAAGAGGCTGTCGCCAGGGCGCCAAACACCTCTTTCGCCGAAAATGAATCCTTTGATGCCGTTCTTCACTTCTTCGCCGCCCACATCAAATCGGCTAAGGGCGAGGGAGCTGCCGTCGTTTAGTTTGAGGTAGCCCCTTTCCTTGTCTTTTTTGGCGATGAGCAAGTATGGTTTTTGCTTGAGATCAAATGTGGCAAATCCGTCATTATCGCTTTTTCCGGTTGCGATCACCTGCAACTGGTAATCGAGGATGTCGAGACTGATCCCTTTCATGGGTTCCGTAGTCAGTATATTGCTAACGGCAATGACTACACTATTATCTGTTCCCCGTTTGGCGGTCAGCCCGATATTACTGGCCAGGATATTCCTGATGGCCCAGCGGTCACGGTTATAGTAAGAACGGCTGCCGGGGTCGTTGCGGCGCTGCCAGTTGTAGCCATAGGGGTAATAATCATCATACCTTGCCCAGAATTCCGAATCGCTGTCTTTATCATCGTAACCGCTGTAATCGTTGTATCCTTCTTCATCTTCGTCATCAGCTTCAGAATCGCCGTTTTCACTGTCAGCAACGGGTTCATTGCCGGTTTTACTGTAGAGCGAATATTCGGGCCGGAAGCCAATGACCACCCGGTAAATGGCTCCGGGTTCCGTTTTGATGAATCGGTCTATATCCAGACTAAAACGCTGTTTCTTGTGCAGGTCGAGGGCCTGGTCATTATCCAGGCGAAGGGTTTTTTGCACTACGGGCTTACCCACACGCCTCAGTTCAGATCCGCCGCCAAGGTCGTTTTCCTGGAAGAACTGGGGGATGTTATTTTCATAGATACGGATGATGCTGACATCCACCGCATTGAGGTTGACCGCGTCAAATGGGATGACCAACTTACCAGAACTCGGCAGGATATTTCCTTTGCCAATGATGGCCACAGAGGGAAACCGGCTTTCAAAGAAAATGCTCGACGTGTATACGTTACTGATCGTTTGCCCCCAGTTGTTGGCAATGCCCGGGTTAATGTTCAGGGTATAATTTCCATCGAGTGGCGCATTGGTAAAAACCTTTACCTCGCTGCCGTTGATACTGTATGAGATATCTGATTGCTCGCTCAGGCTGATCAGCCCGGTCAGGTCCTGTGCAATGGAGATCGGGTCGCTGAAAAGGATCGAGGCATATTGTTGCGCCTCATTGACTGGCATCACTTCCAGGATGCTGAATACGCCCTGGGCGGGCACTTCTACAGACAGTTTCCCTGTTTTGGCACTTCCTATGAAACTTCCTTTCCAGTTGAGATCAAGGGAGGATGTTTGTGCGATCCTTTCAATGCCCCTTATGGTAAAAGTATGTAACCGGTTGCCTTCGCTATGCTGCCAGGAGATGGTTTTCGTTTGTCCGTACTGTTTAGCTTCCAGCATTTTTTCAACCTTAGCCCCTTCTTCCCAGTCGGCGGTGCTGATTTCACCGGTCAGGTACATGCCTTTGCGGTCGCCGGTGCTGCGGAGGCCGGTCTGCCTGACAAGAAAAGCGGGTTTGGTTGTTTTAAAGCTGAACCTGAATGTGTTGAATTTATCAGGAACCTTTGCCGCTTTGCCCAGTTCAAAACTGACGGTGTATAACTGATCGGGGTCGAGGTGTTTGTCGGGCCTGAATTCAATGGTCCTTGCATCCGTCCATACCGCTTTTCCTTTCACAGAAGGGGAGAAGGAAAACAGGTCTTCTTTTACCGGCTGGCCGATAGTATGCGTGGACAATACGGTTCCGGCCAGCTGGATGCGGATACTGCTTGTTTTTGAAATAACGCCTGTTGTATATGCGTCGATATATGGCGCAAAGGCGGGGTCTGCCTCAATGGGTTTTGATTTGTTCTGGCAGGATGCCAGTAAAGCCGTTAGGATCAGGGAAAAAATGACCGTCTGGAATACACGATTCCTGTTTGGAAACATCACGCGCGGGAAATACATAAGGAAGTTTTTTGGTATGGGCGGATTGCCCGTATAAATGTTGAAAGAAATTTTTATATCAACAAAGAAACTTTAAAGGGGAATTGTTAAAAAGATGATTAAAATTAGTACTTAGTACTTAGTTCTTAGTACTAAACTTCCTGGTTCCTAAGCAGGTCTTCCAGTGTTTCCCTCTTCCTGATCAAACGGTGCTGGTTGTTTTGTACCATCACCTCCGCCGGCCTGGGCCTTGAATTGAAGGGTGAGGCCATCTCAAAACCGTAAGCACCTGCATTGTGAAATGCAAGGAAGTCGCCTTCTCTGACTTCGGGCAGGCTTCTGTCCCACGCAAACGTATCCGTTTCGCAAATATTTCCCACCACGGTGTACAGTCTTTTTACTCCATGCGGGTTGGAAATGTTTTCGATATGGTGATAGGCATCGTATAGCATCGGTCTGATCAGGTGGTTGAAACCGCTGTTGACCCCAACAAATACGGTTGCCGGTGTTTGTTTGACCACATTGGCCTTTACGATAAAATAGCCGCATTGGCTGACCAGGTATTTGCCCGGCTCAAAGCAAACCTGGAATGATTTGCCGGTTTCTTGTTTAAAGGTTTCCAATCTGGAAGCGAGCATTTCACCCAGCAGGTCGATATCTGTTTCCGATTCCCCCGATTGGTATGGAACTTTAAAGCCGCTGCCCATGTCTACATAATCAAGATCAGGAAAATGTTCAGCCAGGTCGAGCATCACGTCGAATCCCATTAAGAAAACCTGGATGTCCCTGATCTCGCTGCCGGTGTGCATGTGCAGGCCCCGAACCTTAAGGCCTGTGCTTTTTACAATGCGTTCTATATGCCTTAACTGGTGGATGGAAATGCCGAATTTACTGTCGACATGGCCCGTGGAAATTTTAAAATTGCCCCCGGCCATGATATGCGGATTGATGCGGATGCAAACCGGGTAACTGGCATTGAATGCATGCCCGAATTGTTCGAGGATGGAAATGTTGTCGATATTGATTCTCACCCCCAGTTCTTTGGCTTCCAGAATTTCATTGAAATCAACACAATTAGGGGTGAACAGGATGTCCTCTTTGCTGAACCCGGCCATCAGTCCTATCCTGACCTCATAAATACTGACACAGTCCAGCGATGCGCCGAGTGATTGCACGTAGCGCAGTATATGAATATTGGTCAGGGCTTTGCAGGCGTAATAAATGCGGGCATCAATGACCCGGAATGCTTTTTTCAGCTTTTCATACTGGAATGCGATCCGCTCTGCATGATAAACATATACGGGGGTGCCGTAAACCTGGGCAATTTCGGTCAATTGCCCTTCATTGAGCTTTTTTGGCATAAGCGGGAAATTATGGCGCGGGTCATTTTCTCATCAGGCGCCTGGCTGTTCTCCGTCATCAGTTCCTCCCGTTTCATGAACCTCCACGATGGCACCGGTTTCATTCACCACCAGGGTGGATTCTTCTATGGAGAGTTCCGGGTCAATGCTGATTCCATCGGGCATGTCTTGATTGTTCTCATTCTCTTCCTGTTCGCGGGCCGAATCGGAAACGGCGGTGGCTTTAACCAGTTCTTCCATCAGGATCTCGCTGATCTTAGGCAGATCGTCGGCCGTATTGATGCCGAAATAATCCATGAAAGATTTGGACGTGGAATAGATGAGGGGTTTGCCCACAGCATCTTCGTTACGGCCTGATATGATGATAAGATCTTTCTCCAGTAATTTTTGCACGGCATAATCGCAGTTCACGCCCCGGATCGATTCGATCTCGCTCTTTGTGATGGGTTGTTTATATGCAATGATGGCCAGTGTTTCAAGCGCTGCCGTAGACAGGCGTTTGATGAATTTATCGCCATTCAGAAGGGCGACGGTGCGGTGAAATTCAGGTTTGGTCAGGAACTGCCAGCCGCCACCGCTTTGACGGAGCTCGAAAGCATAAAATTCTGAGGCATATTTTTCACGAATGCCCTGGATCGCAGCTTCCACCTGGTCGATCTCGGCACGGTCTTCAATGAAACCCAAGGCATTGTTCACCAGTTCGGTGATATCGGTGGCATTGAGGGGCTTATCGCTTGCAAATATCAATGCTTCAATATGGGGTATGATCTGAGAAATTTCCATAGTCAGTTTAATCGATTTCGAACGGCAAAGATAAGCGGAATGGGCCAATACACCCCTTAGGTTATTGACATTGTTCTCCACATATCATTTTATGTTGATGTGTTGGATCAACCCTGCAGGGCTGCAGCGCCGCTTACGATCTCCGTAAGTTCCGTGGTGATGGCTGCCTGCCTTGCCCTGTTGTAACTGATCTTCAGGGTTTTCAGCAGTTCGTTGGCATTATCGCTGGCCTTATCCATGGCGGTCATCCTGGCACCATGCTCACTGGCGTTGGCATCCAATACTGCCTTATACAGTTGGGTATTGAGGATCTTGGGCATGAGCTCGGCGATCAAGACCGACTGGCTGGGTTCGAAGATGAAATCGGCCCTTTTTTTATTGCCTTCGTGGGATACTTTCTGAACGGGCAGGAAGGCTTCCGAGATAAAACGCTGGCTGGCGGCGTTTTTAAATTCGCTGTATACGAGTTCCACGGCGTCCACTTCCTTATTGGCAAAAGCGGTCATGGCGTATTGGGCCGCGGCCTGGACTTTGTCGAAGCTCAGGTTGGTAAATATATCCCAATAATTATCAACTAGTTTATAGCCTGAGTTGCTGAAATGTTCGTATCCTTTTTTTCCTATCGGGAGGATCCTTACCTGGCCTTTACTGTGCTGAGCCGCATATTTTTCGCGGATGGTTTGCTTGGCCAGTTTGATCAGGTTGCTGTTATAGCCGCCGCAGAGGCCGCGGTCGCTGGTGACCACAATGATGAGTACGTTTTCAACCTGGCGTTCTACCGCGAGGTCCATTTTCACATCGCCGTCGCTGTTGCTGACGATGTTACCCAGCATCTCCTGGAGCTTTTGAGCATAGGGGCGCATTTGCGTGATGGCGTCCTGGGCCCGGCGCAGCTTGGCCGCACTGACCATTTTCATGGCCTTAGTGATCTGTTGCGTACTTTG
>RRZU010730992.1_pt1 | contig 18041 bp, 12 predicted proteins | sample 2165561 | NCBI WGS metagenome assembly RRZU01 (sample SAMN10456909, study PRJNA506462) | wastewater metagenome | isolation source: wastewater sludge | place: USA: Moscow, Idaho | reverse complement strand
GGAACCCGACCAGTACTCAGCACCACCAACGGACACCTGAAGGATGCCGTCGGAGCCTGCGTCCGCGAAACCACGGATGGCAGCGGTGAGGGTCTGGGATGACGTTACGTTGATTGCGGGGTAGGCAAACTTGCCTGCCTTGGCGCGGTCCAGCATCTCTGCATAGACTTCAGGAGTTGCGATAGGCACAGAAACTCTCCTTCAAGTTGTTCTAGGACACGTCTATTGTCGCACTCTAAGTCGCGATTAGGTCACGAATTCCCCATTCGTTCACCCGATGAGAAGAAACCCACGTCACATCTCGCGCTTCGAGACGGACCCCAATTATCCTTGGTATATGGAGATTCGCAGGACATCAGAGGGTTTCGAAGCCTATATTGACGGCAAACCAGCCGGGTACATAGTCCTAGATTTTGACGATGATGACGACGACGTCGTCACGCTCCCCAGTACCGTCACCGTTGCGGAGTTGCGCGGCCGGGGAGTTGGGTCGGCTTTGGTGCAGGCCGCCGTCGACCTTGCTCAAGACGAGGGGTTAGCCGTGCACCCAGTGTGCCCGTTCGTGGTGAGCTGGCTGGAGAAGCACCCGGAGTGCGGCGTTCGCGTTGTTTAGCTCCTCCTGGTCCCCGCGTTGCTCTGGTCTCTCCTCTCGCGGTCAAATTGCCGACTCTTCGTAGATTTGCCACTTTCTCAGCAATTTTTACCTTAATGATTCTCAATGAATATGCTAATATTTCCCTCGCCTGAGGCTATTTGTACGGTTGGAAACGCCACCTGTCCACACGTGCGAATGACCGGTTGTCCGAGCACGAAGGGCCCAGTCTCTCCATGAAGTACCTCCCGCGGAGAATCCTGACCATGACGGGTTTCATTCTCGTCGTTCTCTTCGTTGCCCTGCTGGCAATGTGGTTCCCCGACGTCATGGTCCCGGTGCTCCTCGCAGGAATCGCTGCCACCCTATTCCTAGACCTTATTGTGGTTATGCGCAGACTCTCGCGCATCTATCGTCAGCTCCGATCATTGAACGAGAGTGTCAAACGGAACCATAAGCGCTCCTCGGTCTGGGATTGGCGTCTCAATGAGCGCCTCACAAAGGGAGGTATCCCCGAGCTCATCGACCCCTCACACGACAACGTCGCCCGGCACCATGGCCCAGGCAGTGAGTCGACCGGTAGTTCGGCTCACCCCGGTACTGGTGTGCAGGCCGCCGTCGACACAGCGAAACGGCATCCGTGGAAGAACCATTCTTACGCGGCGGATCTTCTAGCGACGGGAGTCTTTTCTGAGGCCTATTATCGTGCGGCGAGCAGCGGAACGTTCGGGAACCCCCTCGACGCAGCCTCCCACTACCTCACCTACATGTTCCGCGAAAGCCTGGCACCCAACCCGTTCATCGATGTCTCTGCTCTTCCCACACCCGTACGGACGGCAATGCAGCACGGCGACGCCGCCACGTTTATCGAGTTCATCAACTCCACCGACACAACCGTAGCGCTCGGCCCCGCATTCGACCCCGCCTACCTCGACCCAGAGTGCGTAATCCCCCCTGGAGTTCTCCCTCTGGCCCACTTCATCGCAACTATCACCAACGAAACCGTCCTTCCAGTAGCACCCGATTCCCAGCTGTATGGCGTGCGCGCGGTGGACTACGCCAATCAGGTGTCTGCGCTCAGTCGGCAGCTTCGTGGAGAACGACATCTGCGAGCAGCGCGCGAACGCAAGCACTGGGATGCCAAGGCGGAAGAGAAATGGAAGCGGGAAATCCTCACCGCCCCCGTTGGCGAACTTCCGCTGGTTTGCGTGGTTCTCCCCGTGTGGAACCGCGTCGAGTTGGTGGCAACCGCCATCGCCAGCATCAAGATGCAGTCGTATACGAACTGGGAACTCGTCGTCGTCGACGATCATTCCGACGACGGCACGTGGGAACTTCTGCAAGCCCTCGCGCGCACGGATTCTCGGATCACGATCCTCCGCAACACCGGCAAGGGCGTCAGTTCGGCGCGCAACGCCGGCCTGGACGCCGCAACCGGCGAGTATGTAGCATTCTTGGATTCAGATAACACTTGGCGAGCCGACTACCTCGAACTATCAATCCGCGCGGCAGTCCACGGGAACGTCTCTTGGGGATACGCGGCCAGTCGCGTCATGAACGGTGACCACAAGCCTGTCAACTACCGCGCGTATATCGGCGGGCATGAAGAGCTTTTGTTCCTCAATCACATCGACATGAATGTGCTTGTGGTTAAGCGCGAGCTCGCGCAACGAGTTGGCGGATTCGACAACTCGTTGCGTCGCTGGGTGGACCACGATTTTGCCATCAGGCTCGCCGCGGTTACACCCCCGGTGTTCTTCCCGTTTATCGGTTGCGAGTATGAACACGACATGGAGCGCAGCGACCGCATCACCGTGCGCGAATCGTCCCACTGGCAGTGGGTGGTGCTCGCCAAGGGCATGCTCGACTGGGAGGCCGAATCCTCCAAAGAACGCGTCCCGGGCCGCGTGTCCGTAGTTATCCCCACCTACGACGACGCCACCATGACGGTAGCCGCTGTCGCATCAGTCCTCACGTACGGCGGGCTGGAGGATGTGGAGATCGTCGTCGTCGATAATGGGTGTACAACTCGAATCGCTCACAAACTCATCCGTGAGTTCGCGGGACGTCCGAAGGTGACCTACAAGCGCCTGCCGAAGAACTACAACTTCGCGATTGGCTGTAACGTGGGTTTCCTGGCATCCACGGGTGAACATGTGCTGTTCCTTAACAACGATACTGAGATTCGGGCGGGGGACCTGACACATCTGGTGGCTCATCTGAGTGACGAGTCCGTGGCGGGGGTCCAGCCCCTGCTCGTTTACGGAGACGATACGATCCAGACCGCCGGGACCGTGTGGGTTGCGCGAGACACGGTGCCGGTACATTTCCTTGCCGGCCATCCCATAGAGGATGCGGCAGGAATCGGTGTGGAGCGCTTCAGTGCCGCAACTGCCGCAGCTCTTGTGGTCCGCGCCAGCGATTTCGGGGAGCTGCGTGGGTTCGATCCGTTCTATGTCAACGGCATGGAGGACGTAGATTTCTGCTTACGTTTGCTGCGTATGCGGCCGGGCGGGTTTATTAGCGATCCGCGAACAGTCGTGACCCACTACGAGAGCAAGACACCGGGGCGCGGCAAGGAACTTTCCGCCAACCGCGAGATCTTCATGGAGCGGTGGCGGGGCAATCTTCCCGCTCCCGAAACGGCACTCTTCGAGCACACCGGTTTCTCTGTTGCACACGTGGGAACAGACCGGTCAAAGTCCAATATTCTTGGCCCCAAACCGGTGTTGGTGCGGGCGCGGGTGGCGGGTGCGGAGCCGGCGGGGGTGGTGCGGGAGCCTGCGGGGGTGGGGCGGGAGCCGCGGCTGCGTTGGGGCCTCAAGAATCCAGCGAATGCTGGGCGCCGCGGCGACGGCTGGGGCGATACCTATTTCGGCGGATCACTCGCGATAAGCCTGCGCGGCCTCGGGCAAGAAGTTGTCACCTACCGGCACGAGGCCCGCAATTCGACTGCCGTCCAGTTCGACGACGTCTCACTCGTCCTACGCGGCCTCACCCGCATCCGCCCCGTTCCCGGGCAAATCAACGTCATGTGGATCATCAGCCACCCCAAGCAGATTACCCAAGAGGAGTTGCTCGGCTACGACCTCATCTACGCGGCCTCGGCTTCATGGGCGGAGCGCGCCAGCGCTGAGTTTGGCGTCGAGATCCGCCCATTGCTTCAGGCAACGGACACCTCGCGCTTCAACCTTGCTGGTGGTGGGGCTGGTCTTGGTGTGGGTGGTGGGGCTGGTCTTGGTGTGGGTGGCAGCTCCAGTCTCGCCGATCGCCGCCTCGCTCACGGCGACATCATGGCCGAAACATCGACGAAGGAGCGCGGGGTCATCTTTGTTGGTGGGAACCATAAGGGTCGCGACCGCGACCTCGTTCACATGGCACTTGAGGCTGGCGTGGACCTATCGATCATCGGTCCCGGCTGGAAGGGCGCTGTTCCTGACAACGTGCTCATCGGTGAACACGTCCCCAACTCCGAGCTTGCAGCGGCCTACCGCAGTGCAACATTTGTCCTCGCCGATCACTGGAACGATATGGCGGACGAGGGTTTCATCCAGAATCGTATCTTCGATGCGCTTGCCTGTGGAGCTCGGGTGATCTCAGATCCGGTTGTGGGAATGGACGAGCTCTTCGGCGCTGGCGTGAACGTGTGCACCTCACCCGGGGACATCGCACGTGTCGTGTCGGGCGACATGGGCGGTTCGGGAGACATGGGCGGTTCGGGAGACACAGACCGTGTGGCGACCGCCGAATGGATCGCGCGCGAGCATTCCTTCGATGCCCGAGCTGAGCAAATTCTTCGTGACGTCACCGTGATTTTGGAACAGCGTCGGTGATGCGGACGGCTGTCGCTGGAGGTAACGAGCACATCGAGGGTGGCGGCTCATTGAGGTAGGCCAATAGGTTCGGTCGGAGTTCGGTCGGAGTTCGGTCGGAGTTCAGTCAGTAGCATGAAAACGCACGAGAAATATGAGATCGCACGAAAAACCCGCCTTTCTTGTGCGATCCCAAATTTCTTGTGCGATCTCGCCATAGCGGCCAGCAGCGGCAACCGTGTTCTTCCAACTCGGCTGGTGGCTCGTCCGTCTCGTCCTGCTCAGCGTGTCTCTCTATTGGGTGGGGTGCTTTTGAGGCAGGTGAGGGCTCGTGCCAATCAAAAATAGTGCACCGGAATTGGCTTGAAAACGCCCTTTCCGAGGAGGTCCTTTCCACATACGGTGCGCTATTTCTGCCATGCGGGTCATGTACAAGAAGGTGTGCGCTCTGGTTGTCCTGTCCGACACCCTCACCTAAAAACCCAGAAAGAAGCCGCTCCAGCTCCTCATTCATCTTGGGGTTGAGCCTGTAGGTTGGCATGCTGAGTTGGTGTGTGGTGTACTGGGGCCTGTCGGACAGGGGTGATTTCTACCGTTCCGAAGATGAGCTCGCTCAACGTGCCTGGTAACCGATGCAAAGTGGTGGCGTCGATGATGTGGCAGGAACATGACCTTGGGCCATGTAGCAGGGGCGTCGGATCGCGTAGGCTGTACTGCGGAACGTCGTATCGACAACTTGGAGACACTCATGACAGTCACCCTTTGGGCCATCATCAATATCGTTTTCTTCTTGGCACTCACCCTCGGGCTGTCCTTCATCTTCATCAACGCGTTCAAGAACGCGGATCGCCGCCGCGAGGAGCGCATTGTGGAAGCTGCGCTGAAGAGCACCCCAACCCCAGCCTGAACCGCAACTTCGGCCTGAGTTGGGCGTCGGCGTGAGTCGGATGGGCGACCTCTAGTCTTCAGGATGGCGGTGCTGAGTTACCCACCAGTGCATCGCGATCGCGGCAGCGGCGGCGACGTTCATGGAGCGTGTCGAACCGTACTGCTCGATGCGAACCGCCTCCTGGCAGGCATCCTGCAACTCTTGCGAGATTCCAGTGGATTCCTGCCCGAATACTAGCAGGCAACGCTCAGGAAGTTGCGCCTCCTCCAAGCGCGTAGAGTGCGGCGGATTGTCGATGGCGACGAGCCGATAATCGTGCTCGCGTGCCCATTCTCCCAGCTCTTCCGCGGTGGAGTGGTAGTAGATCTCAATGTAGCGGTCGGTGACGAGGGCGCCGCGCTTGTTCCAGCGGCGGCGCCCCACGATGTGCACCCCACCCACATTGAAGGCGTTCCCGGATCGCACGATGGAACCGATGTTAAGGTCATGTTCGAGATTCTCGATAGCGATGTGGAGGGGCGACTGCGTGGCGGCGAGATCGGCTTTGATTGCTTCGACGCTCCAGTAGCGGTACCCATCGATGACGTTGCGGTGGTCGCCCTCGGCGAGGAGGACCGGGTCAAGGCGTGGATCGTCCGGCCACGGCTGTGGAAGCGGACCCACTCCCACAACACGAGTTCCAGGCCGAGGCTGGTAAGCAGCATCTTCCTGCGAGTGCTCGGGGTCGGCTTCGACAACCATCGCATCGGCGCGGAGGTGGTAGGGAGTGTCGGTGGATTGTGTGGGGGTGGGTGCCGCCGTCGTCGTCAATTCGGAGATCGTTACCTCAGAGATCGTCGATTCGGGCAAAGCATCCTCGTTCTCAATACCTGACGTCACAATCCATTCTTCCTACTCGGGGTCCCGGCCCGCCGCCTACTCATAGTACCTGCACACGGTACTGTGATCGGGATTAGAAAGCCGATAACAAGAGCTAATGCCTGATCTCGATGAGGTCGACGAGGTCGACCTCGCGTTGCGGCCTGTTTGCTCAGCGATCCACGCCGTACCCACTTGCGCTGGGTTGCTCACCGTACGGTCTTGACCCAGGTTGGCGACCGTAACCGTTACCTGTCTGGCCAAATTGCCCGGTTCCGGGCTGGCCCAACTCATTTGCCTGGCTCGATGGAACCCGGTAACCCTCAGCTCCGGGAGTTCCGTACTCGGGCTGAACCGGCTGCGCCTGCCACTGCACGCCGGGCTGAGCGTTGCCATTCTGGCCGGATGCCATCTGTTGGCCGACTCCCCCGATACCGCCAAAGTTAATCTGCGGTGTTGCCGAGACCTGCGCCTGGTCCACCTGGAAGTACTCCGCATGGCCAAAGTGGAACATGTTCGCCACGATGTTCGAGGGGAAACTCTCACGCTTGGTGTTGAGGTCGCGCACGTTCGCATTGTAGAAGCGGCGGCCCGCGGCAATGCGATCCTCGGTGTTCGTTAGCTCCTGCTGGAGGTTGAGAAAGGAAGTGTCGGCCCGAAGCGTCGGGTAGTTTTCGGCAAGTGCGAAGATACGGGAAATGGCATCGGTGAGTGCGCCTTCGTTTGCGCTACGTTGGGCCAAATTTGCCGTGGGTTGAGAGGCAATGTTGCGCGCTTGGACAACAGCTTGCAGAGTGGCTTGCTCGTGTTGAGCGTATCCTCGTACCGTCTCTACGAGATTCGGAATGAGTGAATAGCGCCGATTTAGCTCAACATCAATCTGCCGCCACGATTCCTGAACAAGATTCCGGAGCCTGACGAAGCTGTTGTAGGTCACGATAAGCCACAAAACAATGGCGAGACCGATCGCCACGAGGACAAGTCCAATAATTGCTAGCGCTGACATGACGGGCCTTTCTGGATGCGGTCGATGTTGATACTCATTGAAACACTAGCAAGGACAATCGGATATCCCCAGGTGAGTCGCGGGGAGACTTGCCCGTCCGCGAATCCGCGAGTTGAGGTCCGCGAATCCGCGAGTTGAGTTCCGCGAATCCGCAAATTTGCTGGTCAAACCAACTTTCCCGTGCCAATATTGACTGCATGGAGAACGCTGTCTTATCTCGAAATATCACAGCCCTTGCGGAAGAGTCACTCGACACCTTCCCCTGCATCGTGATTCAAGGAGCACGCCAAGTCGGGAAGAGTACTCTCGCGTCGATACTTGCGCAATCGCACGGCGGCACGAATGTGACGATGGATGATCCTGCAGCTTTCAATGCAGCTGTGGAGGATCCCGCTGGGTTCATCGAAGCCTACTCTCGTGAGTTGCTGGTCATTGACGAGGTTCAGCGAGTACCCCAGCTCATCCTCCCAATCAAAGCATCAATTGATCGGAGACGGCAGCCAGGCAGGTTCATTCTCACCGGATCAAGCGACCTGCTCAGGCTCCAGGACTCGCCTGACAGTCTGGCAGGTAGAGCCGTGACAGTTCCGTTATCAGGCTTCAGCCAGGGCGAGTTGAGAGGCGTACACGAGGACTTCATAGGTCACTTATGTTCGGGCACCAACCTGAATCGATATGTAGCTGAGATGACGCGCAGTGATGTCGCCACAAGAATAATCTCAGGAGGATATCCCGAGGTACAGAATCTGACTCCTCGGATGCGCCAACAGTGGTTTGACAGCTACATCGATAGATTGTTCAGAAGAGATGCAAGGGATGTTCGCGTGCGCTCCAATGAAGAACGTCTCGCAACAGTTGCCAGGATCCTCGCAGCCAATCAATCTGGGGAACTCGTGAAGTCCCGAGTGGCACGAGATGCTCGAATCCCAGAAACAAGTCTCAACGCAACACTTGACACATTGGAGACATTGTACGTCGTCGAAAAACTTCGACCGTGGACACCCAATCTCACAAGTCGTGAGATATCCAGACCGAAGGTGTTCGTAGCCGATTCCGGGCTCGCGACACACCTCAGCCGCCTCGGCAACGAGCCACTTGCCGACCCAATATACGGCAAACATCTCGGTCCGCTCCTCGAGGGGTTTGTCGTAGGCGAACTCAAGAAGCAGTCAACCTGGAGTGATACCCGGTTTGAACTCTTTCACTGGCGAGATCGTGATGGCCATGAAGTTGATGTCATTGTCGAACTTGACGACGGGTCCATCTTCGGATTCGAGGTAAAAGCTACCGCTTCGCCTGCTGGCAAACATTTTGTCGGACTCCGCCTTCTCCAGGAAAAACTCGGCAAGCGATTCCGCGGCGGTCTGCTTCTACATCTGGGGGAACGTTCGCTGAGCTTCGGAAATCAGATGTGGGCGTTGCCCGTCGATACTTTGTGGAATCTATGAACTACTGCGCTTCGAGGCCAAGATCCTCGAGGCCAAGCGCCGCGAGGTAGGGAACTCCGTGGGCCTCGATCTTCTCTTTGGCGCCGGTAGCGCGGTCGACGATCACCGCGACGGCCAGCACATTCGCGCCAACGGCGCGGGCAGCCTCAAGAGCCTGAATTGGCGAGCCGCCGGTCGTGGAGGTGTCCTCCAAGATCACCACGTTGCGGCCAGAGATGTCAGGGCCCTCGATCTGACGCTTCATGCCGTGGTCCTTGGTTTCTTTGCGCACGACGAAAGCGTCGATATCGAGGCCGCGCGAGGCCGCGGCATGCATGATGGCTGTGGCAACCGGGTCTGCACCCATCGTCAAACCACCGACGGACGCGGTCACACCGGCACCAAATCCTGCTTCTTCGAGCATGTCCAGCATGACGTGGCCGATGAGTGGACCTGCTTCGTGATGCAGCGTGGCCCGCCGCATATCCACGTAATAGCTCGACTTACGGCCCGAGGCGAGGGTGAACTCACCCCGCTGGATTGCTAGTTCGTCAACCAGTTCAATGAGGCGCTTGCGCTGAGAATCATTCACGATCCAAGACTAAACGTTCTGCCCCCAACTTGCTCCCCACTGGCCAACAGTGAAACGACCGGGCACGTATCGCCGCTGGTGATATCGGACTCGGCCAGTTCGCCGTCGTCCCAAAGGATGTCGTCAACAGTTGCCGGGATTGACGACGACGACGCAGACCGAGTGTTCGCGCGTTCACGCTCGGAACCGAGGTCAAGGATGTCGCTGAGCTCGCGAGGCTCCGACGGCGCAGACCGTCCGTCCGCCACCTCGCCGTGCTGGTTGAGCGCGGTCGAGATCATGAGCTTGATGCGGTTGAGTTGGTTGACTTCGGAGGCGCCCGGATCGAAATCGACGGCGACGATGTTGGCCGCTGGGTAGCGGTTGCGCAGGGCGCGGAACATCCCCTTGCCGACGATGTGGTTGGGCAAGCAGGCGAAGGGCTGCGCACAGATGATGTTGGGGCAGCCGTGTTCGATCATGTCCACCATCTCGGCGGTGAGGTACCAGCCCTCGCCGGCCTGGTTGCCCATGGAGGCGATGTCAGTGGATCGTTCGGCCATTTCGCGAATGTCGCGGTGCGGCTCGAACTTGCCGTGGGTCTTTTCAAAGGCGGCTCGCACTGGATCTTCATAGCGCTGCATCGCCCACAGGGCGAGCGGCTTGAGCCACCGCAGTTTGCCGCCAACTCCGAGGTTCTCGTAGTTCCACTTGCCCGGGGCCATCGAGTTGTGGAAGAACTGCATGAGGCCCGGGAGTTCGGCTTCGCACCCTTCTCCTTCGATGACGTCGACGGCGTGGTTGTTCGCGTCTGGATGGAACTTGACGAGGATTTCCCCCACCAGGCCCACGCGGGGTTTGCGCGGGATGTTGCGCAGTTCGAGGGCGTCAAACTCGCGGACGCACTCGCGGACGAGGCGGCGGTAGGACATGCGGCCGCCCCAGTTCGTGGAGTAGCCCTCGCCCGTCAGCCACTGGGTGCAGATCGAGTCCCAGCGCTCGTAGAGCTCGCGGGCGGTGCCCGGCACCAGCTCGTAGGGGCGGAGGCGCAGCAGCATCGACTGCAGCATGTCGCCCAGTACGACGGCTTGGATGACCTTGTGGACCATCGGCATGGTGATGTTGAAGCCGGTGTTGTCCTCGATGCCCTGCACGGACATGGCAATGACGGGGACCTGCGGATATCCGGCGTCGCGCAGGCCCTTGCGTAGCAGCGCCGCATAGTTGGTGGCGCGGCACATGCCGCCCGTTTGAGTGATGACGACGGCGGTGCGGCCCGGGTTCGAGCGTCCGCTCACGAACTCTTCGAGCAGCTGGCCGATCACCACGATGGCCGGATAGCAGGCGTCATTGTTGACGTACTTGAGGCCGGTCTCCATGGACTCGCGGCTGGTGCGTTCGAGGACTCGCACGTTGTAGCCGGCACGGCGTAGGACCGGGGCAAGCAGCTTGAACTGGATGGGGGCCATCTGCGGCGCCAGGATCTCCCACCCTTCGTCGCGCATCTGCTTGGTGAAGGCTACGCGTGGCTTGATGTGGCCCGCCGCGGCCGAGCGCTTCTCTTCGGCCGCGGCCCGCTCGGCGGGATCCACCAGCTCCCGAGTGGTGTCAACAACCTCGGAGTGCGCTTCGCGTTCCGCAATTGCGGCGTCGAGCGAGCGCAAACGGATCTTCGCGGCGCCGAGGTTGGAGACCTCATCGATCTTCAGCACGGTGTGGACGTCTCCGCGCCCTTCGAGGATCTCTTGCACTTGGTCCGCGGTCACGGCGTCAACGCCGCACCCGAAGGAGTTGAGCTGCACCATCTCCAGGTTGGGTTCGTCGACCACCCGGGCGGCCGCTTCGTACAGGCGGGAGTGGTAGGACCACTGGTCACGGACGCGCAGCGGGCGCTCGAGCCGACCGTCCGCCACCGCGTCCTCGGTGAGAACACCCATGCCCAACCCATTGATGACCTCGGGGATGCCGTGGTTGATCTCCGGGTCAAGATGGTAGGGCCTGCCGGCCAACACGATCCCTCGCACACCCCGCTCGCGCATCCACTCGATGTATTCCTCGCCTTTCTCGCGAATCTCCCGCTTGACCGCGGCATCCTCTTCCCAGGCAGCATCGAGCGCCGAGCGCATCTCCTCCTCGGGGATACCCCACTCGGAGAACACGGCGGTGAGGCGCTTCGGCAGGTAGTCGCGGTTGCCAAGGTTGAGGAACGGGGTGAGCAGGCGGAACTCGGCCGCGCCGTCGTCGTCGCCCTTTTCGATGTTGTTCCGGATCACCTCGGGATAGGTGGCCACGACGGGGCAGTTGAAGTTGTTGTCCTGGCCCTCGTACTGTTTCTGCTCGTACGTCACGCACGGGTAGAAGATTGTCCGGATGCCCTTTTCGCGCAGCGACTCGATGTGGCCGTGCACGAGTTTCGCCGGGTAACAGACGTTCTCCGACGGGATGGATTCCATGCCCTTTTCGAAGAGGTCGTGGTCCGAGCGGCCCGAGATCATGACGCGGAAACCGAGCCGGGTGAGCAGTGTGAACCAGAACGGGTAGTTCTCGTAGAGGTTGAGGACGCGCGGGATACCGATATCGCCGCGGAAGGCCTTCTTCTCCGTGAGGCGGCGATAGCCGAACATGCGCTTGTACTTCCAGTCGTACATGTTCGGCAGCTCGGACTTCTTCGGAATCCGTTCGAGCGAAGCCCCACGCTCACACCGATTGCCGGACACATGCCGCTCACCATTCGAGAACGTCGAGATCGTCATCTGGCAATGGTTCTGGCACAGGCGACAGGTCTTGCGAGTGGTCTCGACGTGAAAATCCTCCAGGTCCGCGAGCCGAGCGAGGGTCGATTCCTCCGTTTCGGCAGTGACGACGACGTCCGCCACCGCACCTTCACTCGCCACCGCACCTTCACTCGTCCTGGCACGATCCGCCGAATGCTGACGTGCCGTGATGGCGGCGCCGAAGGCACCCATGAGGCCCGCGATGTCCGGACGGACAACCTCGCGGCCCGTGAGCAACTCGAAAGCGCGCAGCACTGAATCGTTGAGGAAGGTGCCGCCCTGCACCACGACCTTCTCGCCGAGGTCCGAGGGATCCTTGAGCTTGATGACCTTGTAGAGCGCGTTGCGGATGACGGAGTAGGAGAGGCCAGCGGAGATGTCACGCGGGTTCGCTCCCTCCTTCTGCGCCTGCTTGACCGAGGAGTTCATGAACACCGTGCAGCGAGTGCCAAGATCCACTGGCTCCTCGGATTCCATGGCCATCTGAGCGAAGGTCCGCACGTCCGTGCCCATGGTGGCGGCGAAAGTCTGGAGGAAGGAGCCACAACCCGAGGAGCACGCCTCGTTGACAGAGATCGAGTCCACCGCGTGGTCGCGGATGCGCAGGTACTTCATGTCCTGGCCGCCGATATCGATGACGGAGGTGACGCCGGGCATCACGTGGTCGGCGGCGCGGAAGTGCGCCATCGTTTCCACCAGGCCCTCGTCCATCTGCAGCGCCGCCGTGATCAGCCCTTCGCCGTAACCGGTGGCGCAGGACCGCACGATCGTCGTGCCCTCGGGCAGCTCAGAACGTACGCGCCGCACAATCTCCACGGCGGCGTTGACGGGATCGCCTTCGTTCGAGGCGTAGTGGGAGAACACAATCTGGTCGAGCTCGTCAATCACCACGGCCTTGATGGTGGTGGAGCCCGCGTCAATGCCCAGCCAGCAACGACCGTGCGCCTGTTCAATGGGCACCCGTGGGACGGTCTCCCGGGCGTGGCGGGTCAGGAACTCGTCGCGCTCCGCCTCGGAGGCGAACAGCGGGCGCATCCGCGCCGACTCCGCGGCGATCGCGCCATCAGACAATCCGCTGATGAGCGAGCCGATCGTCTGCGGGTAGCGCCCGGTGCGCGAGGCGTCGCCGGAGCCTTGCGAGCTCTGCGGCTCCCTTGGGCGCGGCACCGAGCGTGGACTCTCGTCATCTTGCGCTGCGGCGCCGTCGTCGTTAACGGGCCGAATCTCTGGGCGCTGGTGCTGCTGACCCGCAAGCAGCGCCGCGCCTACAGCCACGTAGAGCTGCGCGTTCTCCGGCGTGACGAAGCTGCTGGCGCGCGGGAGCAGGGTCTCGTATGCCGCGCGTAGCTGCGGGAGGAAGTGGAGCGGGCCGCCGAGAAACATGACGGTACCGCGGATGGGGCGCCCGTTGGCGAGGCCCGCGATGGTCTGCGTGGCGACTGCGGTGAAGATCGAGGCGGCGAGGTCCTCGTGGGCGGCGCCCTGGTTGATGAGTGGCTGGAGGTCGGATTTCGCGAAGACGCCGCAGCGCGAAGCGATCGGGTAGAGCTGGGAATGGTTCTCGGCGAGCCGGTCCAGCCCGGCCGTGTCCGTGTGCAGGAGGGTGGCCATCTGGTCAATGAACGCGCCGGTGCCGCCCGCGCAGGTGCCGTTCATGCGCTGCTCAGGCGTAGGGTGGAGGTAAGTAATCTTGGCGTCTTCGCCGCCGAGTTCAATGACGACGTCGACGTCCGGGTGCAGCTGCCGCGTCGCTTCCGTCCCGGCGATGACCTCCTGAACGAAGGTCGCGCCCATTGCCTTCGCGACGGAGAAGCCGCCCGAACCGGTGACCGCCGCATGCACGCGCGCCTCGGGATGGGCGCGCTGGATGTCGCGCAGGAGGCGGAGAAGTTCACCCCGGACGTCAGCGTTGTGGCGGCGGTAGTCAGAAAAGACGACTCGGCGGCCCCGCAGAAGGACGGCCTTCACGGTGGTGGAACCGATGTCGATACCCAACTGGTAGATGGTTTCGGCGGATGGTGCAGGGTGAGCTGCCATGTTATGAATTCTCCTCATTGGCTTCAGCAGCATCGTAAAGCAGGTTTTTCTGAATTTCTACACCGATGAAATTAAACTGAAGGTATGAGAGAGAATGACGAAAAATCCGTGTCAGCATACCAAAATCCTCAAGATGAAGAATCTGGGACCAAGGAACTAGAACCCGAAAATGCTGAAAACTCAGGGAAGAAGGGAGGCCACACGCGCCGCCGAAAGGCGCGCGGCAAAGCACGCGGCCCGCAGGCGAAACGCGGGCAGATTCGTGACCGAATTCGAGAAATCGCCCGCGAGGAATTCATCAAGAACGGGTATGACGGCACCACGATCCGCGAAGTCGCACGTCAGGCGGGCTGCGACTCCGCCATGGTCTCCTACTACTTCGGCGCCAAACAACGGCTCTTCCGCGACTGCTTCAACCTCCCGCTAGACCCCGCGGAGTTAATCTTCACGGTGCTTGCGGAGGGACCACAAGGGGCTGGCGAACGAATGATTCGCCAAGCGCTCAATCTCTACGAAGAGCAAATCACCGCGGACACGATGCGCATCCTCATGACGTCCCTCCTCACCGACGTCACCACGTCTCAGCGCTTCCGCAATTACGTTCGTCACGAAATTCTAGAGATTCTCCAGCTCAAACTCGGCGCCCCGCCCCAATTCGCCGAGGAGATCGAACTCGCCATCTCAACCTTGTACGGCTTCGCGACCATGCGCTACATCGTCGAACTCGAACCTATCGCATCAATGCCCACCGAGCGCGTGGTGCGCGAGTTGGCGCCGGTACTTCAGTACCGGGTCGAACGAGTCTTCGCGATGATCCAACGAAGTGACGAGGTGGCTAGGCGGGCTCAACCGGCAGCTCAGACTCCGGCAGTAGCTCGCGCGCAATGGTGAGCGCGTATCCCATCCCGGGTTCGACGACGACGCCCGCTCGCTCACCAAGTATCTCCCCCACATCGGCGAAGCTGGCTGTAGCCACTTGGCCAATATGGCCGGACTTCAACAAACTGATGGGTGAGACGAAGAGCTGAAGAAACTCGGTGTTGGGTGACGGGCCACCCGCCGACAGGTCCCCGGCGTCGGTTGCTCCGTGTGGAGAAGCCACGTCGTCGGCAACCCCAGGGTTGACACCACCGGTATCGGCAACGCCACTCCCCCACCCGCCATTATGGAAGAAGGTCCGCCCGGACAGTTCCCTGACAGCCTGTTCCACAGAAATCGCACCGGTACTGGCCCGAGCAAGAAGTAGCACTGCCGCTATGGTCTCAGCCAGCGGTTCCAGTTCGGCCACCGGGAGGAAGCGGGGCTGTTCTTCCAAGCCGTAGAGCCAAAATCCAGCGCATTCGACGCCGCATGTGATCCCTTCATCAAGAAGGGTGAGCAGGCGTCCGCGCGTCACTTTGAGACCATGGTGCTGGGCACCAGCTAGGCCACCAAGCTGCCTCATGAGCGCTCCGGGACTCAAGAAAATATGGATTGCCCCGTTGATGAGAGGCGAAGAGTCACCTTGTGGCCCGCTCACAACTGGACATGCAACCACGTTATCCCAATGCCCGATTGGGTCCACTTCCGTGCGAACTGACCGCGCCGAATCACGCGAAACCGCTGCCGGCACGGCTGGTAGCACGGCGAACTCAGCCGAAAAATTGGCCACCGCACGTGCACTCACCAGCCCGTCAGTCTCCATTGGGACAAGCGGCGTGGCGCCCAGACTTGGAGCGCTCGCACTGTCCGAGCCAAGCGGGCGCAGATCAAGGCCGGAGGCGGGATCAAAGGTGTCAGACATTCGTGCCTTCAGTTCGCGGATTAGGAGTAGGGATGCTCAACGTTTCGGGGACTCAGCCGCCTCCCCGCAGATCATCGGGGACGTAGCGACCGCCCGCGCGTCATTCGCCGCGCCCGGAGAGCCCCGGCCCAGCGAACCGCCGAATCAAGCTGCGCGGAGCCAAGCGAAGGATCGCCGCTGCCGCACGGTAACGCAGAGTCGGTGTGACGATCACGGCGCCACGGCGCACGCCGTCGATCGCGGCGCGTGCCACCACATTGGGCGACGAAAAGGCGACATCTGGCCACTGCGTGGAGTCCACATTCGACCGCTCGTGGAACTCAGTGTGCACGAGTCCTGGACACACCGCTGTCACCGTCACGCCCGTCCCCTCCAGGCGTGCCGCCAACCCCTCGGTGAACGTCTTCACCCATGCCTTGTGGGCGGAATACGATCCCTGCGCCGTCAGCGCCGTCATCGATGCAACGTTGAGGATCCCGCCGTAACCGCGCCGCGTCATCGCATCCGCCGCCGCATGGCAGGTGATGAGAACTGCGCGCACCATCGTGTTCAGCCCCTGAAGCTCCCGATTGAGCGAACCTCCAACGAAGTCCTGCCCCAAGCCAAACCCGGCATTGTTGACGAGCAGACCGATCGGTCGCTCCGGCGAACCAACTCGCTCCGCGACCGCAAGCGCACCCTCCATCGTGGACAAATCCGCAGACAACACCTCGACCTGGATGCCCGCGATCTGCCGCATCTCCTCGGCGATCTTTTCCAGCCGTTCCTTGTTCCGGGCCACCAGAACGAGGTCATTTTTCTCGGCGGCCAGCTCCCATGCGATCTCCAAGCCGATGCCGGACGTCGCTCCGGTGATAAGTGCGGTTCCCATGGGACAAGCGTAACGTCAGGTCGCCGTCGTCGCCGACATTCACTGCCGTCCTCCATTCCCCGCTAGGCTGGTTCCCATGAAGATTGCGACGTGGAACATCAATTCAATTCGGGCGCGGGCGGACCGTGCGCTGGGCGTGCTGGAGCGCTGGGATCTTGACGTCCTGCTGCTGCAGGAGACCAAGTGCAAGCCCGAGCAGTTCCCCATTGCCGCGTTTGAAGAGGCCGGCTACCAGGTGGCGGCGGCCGGGCTGAGCCAGTGGAACGGCGTCGCCGTCGTCTCGCGGGTGGGTCTGGAAAACGTGCGCACATCCTTCCCGGGGCAGCCCGGATTTGCCAAGGAGGACGCGGCGGGCAATCTTGTGGGCGAGCCCGTGGTTGAGGCGCGGGCCATCGGCGCCACCTGCGGCGGAGTGGACGTGTGGAGCCTCTACATCCCCAACGGGCGCGCGTTCAACGACCCGCACTACCGCTACAAGTTGGATTTTCTCGACAAACTTAAGGACGCGACCGGAGCGTGGCTCGCCGAGAATCCCCACCGGGAGCTGCTACTCGGCGGCGACTGGAATGTTGTTCCGACCGACGACGACGTCTGGGACGCCACCGAGTTTGAAATCTACGTGACCGAGCCCGAGCGCGCCGCATTTAACGCCTTTGGCGACGTAGGGTTGCGAGAGATGACACGCAACGCCGAGGGTGCCATCTACACCTTCTGGGACTACCAGCGCCTGCGCTTCCCCAAGAACGAGGGCATGCGCATTGACTTCGCGTGGGGCTCGCCCGGGCTGGCGGAGCGCGTCACCGCGGCGTACATCGATCGCAACGAGCGCAAGGGCAAGGGCGCTTCGGACCACGTGCCCGTGGTGATGGAGATAGCGGACTGGACTGATTGGGTCGCGGACTGAACTGATTGGATCGCGGACTGAACTGATTGGGTCGCGGACTGACGTCTTGGGCGAAAGGCCTGACGCAGGCACGAAAAAGGGCTAGCTGTTCGTCAATACTGACGATCGGCTAGCCCGGCTTGTCGGTGAAGGATCGCTGTGATCAGCGATCCAGCTTGTGGCCCATCTGCTCCAGCCATAGCGCCTCGGCGATGTTCCCAATGCCGTTGTGCACGTAGTCAGGGCGGAAGGCGTACTTCTGGATGTCGTCCACGGTGGTGGAGCCGGTGAGGACGAGGTGAGTCTGGAGTCCGGACTCCATGCCGGCGAGGATGTCTGTGTCCATCCGGTCGCCGATGAGCGCGGTCTCTTCGGAGTGGGCATCGATCTTGTTGAGGCCCATGCGGAGCATGACCGGATTCGGCTTGCCCACGTAATAAGGGACCTTGCCGGTCGCTGCGCTGATCATGGCCGCAACGGCGCCGGTAGCGGGGATGGCGCCCTCAGCCGACGGGCCAGTGACGTCCGGGTTGGTGGC
>RRZU010544737.1_pt1 | contig 18041 bp, 11 predicted proteins | sample 2165561 | NCBI WGS metagenome assembly RRZU01 (sample SAMN10456909, study PRJNA506462) | wastewater metagenome | isolation source: wastewater sludge | place: USA: Moscow, Idaho | reverse complement strand
TGGTGATATCATCAATTGCTATAATACGGCAACGATTAGCGGCAAAGATAACATCGGTGGCCTGGCTGGTTATATCGAAACTACCAGTAACTTCAGCAATTCTTACAATAGCGGTAAAATTTGCGGGAACAGCTATGTTGGCGGCCTGGTCGGCCATAGCCGGGCGACAAAGGGCATTCTCAACGGCTGCAATACCGGGAGTATTTCCGGGACGGCAAATGTTGGTGGGGTGGTGGGCTATAACATCGCTGGCACCATGACAAACTGTTATTACCAGACCGGAACAGCAGCCAGTGGCTTAGGTAATGCTGACGATGCGGCCAGTAAGGTAGCGGTAAAAACCGCGTCGGATTTTGCTGCCGGTGAGGTCGTTTATCTGCTCAATCAGTATGCAGTGCAAACGGAATACCCGGAGGATTGGCGCTATTGGACGCAGAAGCCCGGTGAAACAGTCGTGTCATTTACCGGCAGCAGTGCCCAGGTGGTTAATAAAAAAATCACCTTGAATTATCAGAATTCTCAAGAGTCACTGGTATTCTACGGCGCTGAGAACAGTAGGATTATGGGTTTGCCTGCTGTGCCCGAGGGTTATATCAACACCTATCTGACAGCTGGCATGGTCTTGAGCCACGGCGCAATGTCAGACTATCGATTTTCAGCGATTGACGAGGTGATCGTTACGGTAAAACAATATCAGCTGACGGTTGATAATGAGGGCGTTGTCGAAATTGATACGGCAGCAGAATTGACAGAATTCAGCCGCTATGTTAACGACGGTAATACGGGGGAAAATGCAAAAATAATCACCAATATTGAGCTTAATAAGGAACAAAATGATAACCCGGCGACAAACTGGGAACATTGGGGAGACCAGACAGCACCTGAAGGCTTAGTCAAATGGATTCCGATCGGGACTGCTCTTAACAACTATGCCGGTACTTTTGACGGCGCGGATTTTACCATTAGCGGAATCTTTGTTGCTGATGGGGAAAGTGCCGACCAGGGGCTGTTTGGAGTAACAGCTGCGGATTCGCGGATTAAGAATATTAAGTTGACTGAGTCCTATATCAACGGTAAGGAATATGTCGGCGGGATCGTCGGCAGACATTATGGCATTATCAGCAACTGTAATAATAGTGCCAATATTATAGGCAATAGTTATGTTGGCGGACTGGCTGGGATGGTCAATTCAGAGGATGGTGTCAGTGCCTGTTATAATAGCGGGATGGTCCGTGGTAGTGAACTTGCTGTCGGCGGCCTGGTCGGTCAGATGGTCGGACCGATCAACAATTGCTACAATACCGGAACTGTCAGTGGCAACGACAAGGTTGGCGGACTGGTGGGTGATCATCACAAAGCGAACCAGGATAACCTGATTCTAAACAATTGCTTCAATGTTGGATCAGTCTCCGGGGAAACGGATACTGGTAGGATAGCAGGTTGTCTCGAAGCGGCTATTGTTGCGGATAATTGTTATTATCAGAGTGAAACAGCGACTCAGGGAATTGGCAATGATGACGAGACACCAGATCAAACCCAGTCAAAAACGGCCGCGGCCTTTGCTTCAGGCGAAGTCGCCTGGCTGCTGCAGAATGATCAGTCCAATCCAACGATACCGACCTGGGGGCAGCGTCTGACGGTCGGTGGTGATGCCTGGCCCACCTTAAAGGATAATCCGCGGGTCTATCGTTTGACCCTGATGCAGGGGGATGGTAGCCTTTATGAGCAGAGTTTCCGGAATCCCGGTCACACCATTACCCTTGACAAGGTAGCTGGTATTAGCTGGAAGGATGCGTTGGGCGCCAGTTTTACAGAAATCAGCGATGACAGCGATCATACCTTATTCCCCTGGCTAACCAATCCACCGATCCCCGTGCCAACGGCGACAGCGGTCTATGGCACCAGAATCAGGGATATTGGCATTAGCGGTGCCAGTATTCCGGCCGGTAGCTGGAGCTGGAAGCTGACCCCTGAGATGGAAAATCTGGTCTTGCCAGTCAATCATAACAGCACCTGTTCAGCCAGATTTATTGCCAACGATGGTCCTCAAGGTATTATTGATGTCGAGATAACCCCAGTTATTTCGGCCCGCAGTCTGACTGCGGCGGAGGTTTTGATCAGCCAGCCGACCAATGTCAATTATTGCGGTACCGCGATTGAGCCGGAAATCACCGTCGTCGATAGTGGCGCTGTAATCACGCCAGACGATTATACCGTAAGCTATACCAACAACATCAGCCCCGGCCTGGCCACGGTGACGATTACCGGACAGGCCAATTATCAGGGGGTAGTGACCCGAAATTTTACCATCAAATCACCGGCCGGCGGTGGCACAAGTCTGCCGCAAATGAATGGCATTGATGTTAATCCCCAGTCGGTCAGCTTTGACCCGGCCGGCTACCTGGCCGTTGAAATCAGTGGCACACCGCCGGGTGCTATGGTTCATTACAGTCTTGACGGCAGCTATTATAGCATAACACCGCCAGCCATCACCCGGACAGGGGAGCAGGTAGTATTTGTCAAAGTTTGCTGCCCGGGCTATCAGGATTTTATTACTCAGACCACGGTCTCGGTGACCAGACAGCCAGCCCCAGTGATCAGCCCGATTCAGATCCCCATCCAACCGACGCACCTGAGACAGGAAGTAGACCTGAAGCCATTTTTGCCTGCTAATCGGGGTCAGACCGGGTTCCAGATGCTTAGGATTATTGATCCGCATAATTGGTTATCCGCAACTCCGTTGATCAGTAACGGGATCGTGTCTGTTTTTACAGCGGGACAGGCTTTAAGCACTCAAATTGGAACGGCCCCAATGCCGTTAACACAGCGCCTCGCTGGCGGGGTGGAGACGAGAGCGACGGATAAAAAAAGCGTTACCATCGAGGTTCTGGTTAGGATGGAAAACTATGAGGATGCCATCATTACCCTCGTAGTTGGTGAAGCGGCTTTATTTGAGGGTTTTCTGGCCATTAATTGCGAGAATCAATATTATTTTTATCAGCAGGATGACCTGAATTATTCCTATCTGGCTGATCAGCTCAATCCCAAATCAGCGTCAGCAAAGATGTATCAGCATTTTGTTAACAACGGCTGTAAGATCGTCGCCTTTAAAGATATCACAAAAGGCTATCTGGATTATCAGGTGTTGATGTCAGCCTATCTTAAAGCGCAGCTTGGGGATGTTGTTTTTGATCTGGAACTTTACTGTGACAGTAATGAAGCCAGGCTTTATCCGGAAGATGTTAGCGCGGTCAGCATCGTTAAGCTAGAGGGAGCGATTGAGACGCTGTAAAAGTAAAACAATTGCTAAAAAACAGGCATTGATCTGATTGATGATCGGGCAGGTTGATCATCGCTACAGCAAGTTCCTAAAAAAATACTTAACAGATTCAAAAAATCCAGCTATAATGAAAGCAGAACTATGAAAACAATCGAATTACCATCAAGTGAAACTAAGAAATAAGACATTAGAGTGAAAATACAATTCTTAAAAAGAGACCGCATTAATGATCGTTTAGCTGAGATTTATGATTATCCGCTGACCATCGTGGAGGCGCCGATGGGCTATGGCAAAACCACGGCAGTCAGAAAATTTTTGGAAATAAAAAAAATTAAACCGGTCTGGATCACCTTTCAGCCAGAAAATGGTGCTGCGGATTATAAATGGAATAAGGTCTGCGAGGAAATTGGCAAGTGGGATCAAAACACCGGCCAAACCTTGAAGCAGTTGGGATTTCCCGTCGATGTACCCCAGATGGACCAGGTCTTATCGGTTTTAAGCCAGATGACCATCGAAGAAAGCTTATTTATGGTCCTTGATGATTATCATCTGACCGCACATCAACCCCTTGATCGGTTGATCGAATTGATTGTCAGCGAACACATTGACAACTTCCACCTGATTATCATTACCCGGAGTTCAGGAAATTTAAATGCTAGCGAGCTGGTCGCTAAAGGCTTCTGCCGGATGATCAGCCAGGAAATTTTGAAATTCACCGAAGCGGAAGTCCGGGATTATTGCACCATGATGATGGCAACCATTTCCGAGCAGGACTTGCAGAAAGTCAATCAATACGCCAGCGGCTGGATCACCCTGACCTATATGTTGCTGCTTGGTCTGGAAAAGGGGATAGCGGTGGGGATGAATATGGCCATCGATGACCTGATCAGTCTGACCCTTTTTGATGTTTACGATCAGCCGACCCGGGATTTTCTGATAAAACTATCGATTATGGATACTTTTACGGCCGAGCAGGCGCAGTTTATCACCGGTGTTGCCGAGACTGCGGAGATCTTAAAAAAATTGAACAAAGAAAATTCGTTTATTTATTATGATGAAGTTAATCACTCCTATCTAATTCACGCGGTTCTCCTTGATTTTTTAAGGTCAAAACAAAACCTCTTAGCGACCGAAAAGCAGGACTTATATTGTCGTTTAGGGGAATGGTATCTGGATAAAATTAATTTTCCAAAGGCCTACACCTGCTTTTACGTGGTGGTGATGTTTTGCGGGTTCTTGAGCATTTAAACAATCCCGAAAATATTCGCAATGAGCTGGCTGAGTTTGAGGGTTCACAGGAGATGTTTGAAAAAACCCCGATTGACCTGCTGCGTCAGTATCCAATTGCTTATCTGCAGGCAATTCTGATTGCCCTGATCCGCGGAAATGAACAGACAGCGATTGGCTGCCGCCGGCAATTGGACCAGCTGGAGCGCTTTTATAATCACCAGGAGGGGCTTGAGCAGACCTATCGCAACCGGATTCTGGCGGAGATTAATATCCTCAAAAAATTTACAGTGTTTAATCATATTGAAGAGTCAACGGCAGCCAATGACTTGATTCTGAGTCTGCTTAAGGGTGAACAATCATACATTTTGCAGCGGGAAAATGAATTTACCTTTGGCTCACCGCATCTCACTTATAATTATTACAGAGAACCGGGTCTTTATCAAAAAACGACCCAATTGATCATCGATAAATTTCCGATTTATCCGCAGTATACCAATGGTTGTGGAACCGGTTCAGAATATCTGGCCCGGGCCGAATACAGCCTCGAAACCGGTAATTGGGCAGAAGCCCAAGTTAATGGTGAAAAAGCTATCTACAAGGCTCGTACCAAAGATCAATACAGTATTATTATCGGTGCTAATTTTGTGCTGATGCGGCTGATGATTTTACAGGGCCGGATTGGTGATGCCCTGGAGCGGCTGGAGGCATTGGAGCAGGAAATTGAGGCGGTCCGAAATCCCATCTTTAACACCACCATCGACATTTGCAAAGGCTATATTTATGCCAATTTACAACAGCCAGAAAAGATTCCCTACTGGCTTCAGGTCGGACATATGAATACTGCTGAGCTCTTTTATCAGGGGGTGGCTTTTAATTATCTGGTTTACGGCAAGGCCGTTACCGCATCCCGAAACTATCTCAAGCTGGAAATCCTGGCTGAGAGTTTTGTCGAATATTTTGCAATTTATCATAATCAGTTGGGCTTTATCCATAACGGGATCTTTAATGCTATTGCCAAATATCATCTGAATGGCCTCGAAGCAGGTATCCTGGCGCTCAATAAAACCCTCTCAGAAGCCCATCTGGATGGGATTATCTTGCCTTTTGTCGAAAATGCTCCGGATCTGATTGAGATGGTGCGGGAAATCTGTAAACGTCAGCCTAAAGATGCTTTTATCAAGAAACTGCTGTCCGTCAGCGAAGTTTACCTTCAAAATCTGAAGAATGGCGAATTGTCACGAATCAGTCTGACCCAACGGGAGCAGGAAGTGTTGCGGCTGACCGCGGCCGGTTTAAAACGGGAAGCAATAGCCAAACGGCTTTATATTGCTCCGGCTACCGTAAAAACCCATCTCCAGAACGTTTATAAAAAGTTGGCTGTCAACGGCAAGAACGCGGCCATTAAAACGGCGGTTAAAAATGGTTTGTTGTTGGTTGAAAATGAAGAGCATATGCAAGGGTTATGATCAGAACCGGAATTTTTCGCTGCACTGATGTTATTCACGGTAATAAAGGGTATATAACTTCTATGTTGATCAATATCAAGTAATGGGGAGGAAGTAAAAAATGAAAAAAATAATCAAAAACAATGTCAGCTGGGTTGGTAAAGTCGATTGGGAGCTGCAGCAGTTTCATGGCAATGAGTTTTCAACCAATCATGGCTCCACCTACAACTCTTATCTGATTCAGGAAGAAAAGACGGTTTTAATCGATACGGTCTGGATGCCTTTTGCCACAGAATTTGTGGAAAATCTGGCCCAGGTAATCGACTTAAACGAAATCGACTATATTGTCGCCAACCATGGTGAAGTCGACCACAGCGGGGCGCTGCCGGAACTGATGAAACTGATTCCCGATGTGCCGATTTATTGTACCGAAAACGCTGTTAAGTCATTAAAGGGTCAGTATCATCAGGATTGGAATTTCCAGGTGGTGAAAACTGGCGATAAGTTGGACGTCGGGAATGGCAAAGAACTGATTTTTGTCGAAATGCGGATGCTTCATTGGCCCGACAGTATGGCTAGCTATTTGACTGGCGACAATATCTTATTCAGTAATGACGCCTTTGGCCAGCATTATGCCACCGAAAGATTGTATAATAACCTGGTTGATCAATGTGACTTATACAAAGAAGCGATGAAATACTATGCCAATATTCTGACTCCTTTTAGTGCTATCCTGCGCAAAAAACTGGACGAAATTATTGCCTTTAATCTGACCATTGATATTATCGCCACCAGCCATGGTGTCATCTGGAAAGACAACCCGATGCAGATTGTTGAAAAATATGCCCAATGGGCCGGGGATTATCAGGAAAACCAGATCACCATCATCTACGATACGATGTGGAACGGGACCAAAAAGCTGGCCGAAAAAATCGCCGAAGGGATCGGCCTGACCGACCCGGATGTCGAAGTAAAGGTTTTCAACCTGGCCAAAAGCGACGAGAATGATCTGATCACCGAGGTTTTTAAATCTAAAACAGTCCTGATTGGGTCGCCAACCATCGGCGGCAGCATTCTCCACTCCATTGCCGGCTTTGTTCACCTGATGAAAGAGCTGAAGTTTAAAAATAAAAAGGCCGCCGCCTTTGGCTGCTACGGCTGGAGCGGTGAGTCCACCAAGGTCTTAAATGAATGGCTGACCGGTGCCGGCTTTGAAATCATCAATGAGGGCCTCCGCAATCAGTGGAACCCCGATGACGCCCAAGAGCTATCCGCCATCGACTTTGGCAAAGAAATTGCCAAAGCTTAGAGTATATTTGTAAATAATAAGAAGAAAAAACGACTTAATCTCGAAAGATTAGGTCGTTTTTTCTTGGAACATTATAAAATAAATCAATCGTAGTGAATACCACTCCAGTAAACCGGGCCTTTGACGATAGTCCGGGGATCCAGCTCAACGCCTTCCATAGCCCATTTTTTGTATTCTTCAAAACCAGTACGGTCGATGATGTAGCCAATGTGCTCTTTGCCGCCGGGGGCTTCTTTATCGATATAGTTGGTCACATAGGCATAGGTGTTTTTGACAATTTTGATAATGGCATCTTCAGTTGCCCAGACCAGGAAGTCTTCGGCCAGCCGGGGGTTCCGTTTGCCAGTGCGGCCCATAATCACCAGCCGGTAGTAGGTTTCCGGGCTGCGAGTCCAGGCTCGGGTCGGGCAGTTGATGACACATTCGCCACAACCAACGCATTTTTCGGTATTGCGGACAATCCGATAATTTTCCACCGATAAGGCATCCACTGATTTTTTCTTACAGGCTTTGACACAGGCCTGACAACCCATGCAACGTTCTTTTTCATACTGTGGTTCAGTCATGCCGATGATGCCAAAGTCATGCATCCGGGTTTTGATGCAGTCATTGGCACAGCCAGTGAAGGCCACCTTAAAATGAAGGTCATTGGGGAAGATTTCCTTCTCCATTTTCTTGGCAAAATTAGTGGTATTATAGGTGGCAAAAGGACAGGTATTGCTGCCGATACAAGCCGATACGTTGCGGGTGCCGGCAGAGGTATAGCCCTTGCCGGGGATTTCCTGATTGATGTCCAGTTTTTCAATAATCGGTTGGAGCAGCGCATTGACAGCGTCGATATCACTGTATTTAATACCCGGGATTTCAAAGCCCTGACGGGTGGTCAAATGGATCTTGCCATTGCCATAGGTCTGGGCAATGTTTTGAATCAGTGGCAGCAGTTCGGCGGTTAATAAGCCCCCGGGAACCCGGATTCGTGAGGCAGTTTCCCCACGGACCTTGGTAATACGAAAAGCATTTTTCTTAATTTTCTTGGTATTGAGATCTAACATGGCTTCCTCCTAATCCTTTAAAAATTTTCCCTTGGTGTAATTAAAAACCGGGCCGTCCAGACAAATATAGGTGTCATCGATTTTGCAATGACCGCATTTGCCGATGCCGCAGCACATTTTTCGTTCCTGGGAGATCCACAGGTTTTCTTCTTTGAAGCCTTTGGCCAGCAGATCGCTGATGGTGCATTTCATCATGATCGGGGGGCCGACCACAATCCCAACCGCGTCAGTCAGACCTTTGATCATCAGTTCGGGAATATATTGGGTTACCAGGCCGCAGTTGCCGTCATACTCTTCGTCCGGATAATCGACGGTCATAATCACATTGATGTTTTTCTTCCAGATTTCAAAATCTTTCTTAAAGAGCATATCTTTGGGTGATTTAAAACCGACCAGGAGGGTAAAGCCTTTACAGTCTTCGGGATGGGCCGAGAAATAATCGACGATCCCTTTGACTGGCGATAGACCTGTGCCGCCGGCCACCAGCAGAATTTCTTTGCCCTTGTAGTTGGCAATATCAAAGCCGTTACCGTAGGGACCCCTTAAGAACAGGGTGTCGCCGACATAGTTTTCAAAGATTTCATCAGTGACCTTGCCGACCTTGCGGATGGTCAGATCAACAGTGCCATCGCCGATGCCGCTGACTGAAATTGGCGCTTCCCCGAATTTAGGCAGGGAGACTTCAAAGAACTGGCCGGGTTTGACATCACCCTTATAGGTCATCCGGAAGGTATACTCAATTTCAGTATGTTTGATCACTTCGGTGATTTCCGAAAGAAAAGGAATGTAAGGATTAAGTTCAGTCATTTAGTTGTCCTCCTTTGCGGTGTCATTGACCAGGGTATTGAGCTTATTGATGCAATTGGCAAAAGAAATATACTCGGGACAGACATCGTCACAGCGACCGCAGCCGATACACATGTGAGTGCCGAAGCGTCGTTTATAATCATTGACCTTGTGCAATACCTTGAAGCGCATCCGTTGGCCCTTGTCGTTTCTAAAGGCATGTCCGCCAGCCATATCGGTGTAGCCGTCGACATGACAGGAGGCCCAGACCCGGCGCCGCTCGCCGGCCTTGCCGTTGTCGGTGTAGAAAATATCCTGCATCGTGAAACAGGTACAAGTGGGACAGACAAAGTTGCACCGGCCACAGGCAATACAGCGGTTGCCATAATCAGTCCAGAAGGGGTCATCAAAGAGGGTTTGCGGAACCGTTTCGGGGATCGTGACCACTGTATCATTAGCGGTAACGGAATCCGGGATCACCGGCGTCTGACTTGCCCCGGCCAGGGCGGTGTCGAGGGCATCCCAGTGGCTGTCGACCAGGACAGCATCGCCGTCAACCTTTAAATAAGCATCATAATCATCGCTCTGTTGGGTCCCCATGGACACACAGAAGCAGTTTTCAAAGGAGTTTTCACAGCCCATCAGAATAAACTTGGTATTATCCCGCAGTCGTTTGTAATAGGTGTCGACGGCGCCGTTTTCCAGATAGATGGTGTCCATCCGTTTGAGACCGTGGAGATCACAGCTGCGCAAGAAGACAATCGCCCCTTTTGGGGGAGCATCCGCTTCTTTCATTTCATTTTCAGTAAAGTAAAATAGCGTTTCGGAGATGGGGAGTAAGACCTCTTTAAACGAATAGTTCGATTTTTCAGCAAATTCAATTTCAGACAGATTGGTGATTTGGCCATAACGGATGGTGTCGACGTGGGTAAAGGTGCCATCGCCGACAAACCGTTTAGGCCCATAGATGAGATAGTCTTTTGATAAGTCCGCGAAAATAGCGTTCATTTTCGCAGTGGTGGTTTGGTAACCCATAAACAAGTCCTCCTTCAAGTTTTTTGGTTTTATGTAATACCGTACCGACCAATTGTTAATCTGTTGTATGCGCACAATTCGTACAGTTGCGAAATTAGATAATACTGAAAATTAGTTCTTAGTTGCAACTGTTCGCCTTGAGGCACACAACATGATATAACAATTGTCGGTACTGGGATGGTTTTCAAATTAATGTGCTTGTATAAATTGAAGTCTGTCAAAGACCTTTTGGGGGAGCTTTGACAGACTTTTTATTGGTGAGATGATGTTAAAATTTATTTTGGGAGCAGGGATTAGCTCAGTAATTTTGCCAGGTCAGCTTCTGGTGTGGTGATCGGTCCGATATTATAGTTTTCAACCAGGACGTTTAATACGTTTGGTGAAATAAAGGCTGGCAATGATGGTCCCAATAAGATATTCTTGATACCCAGGTGTAAGAGGGTCAGCAGGATACAAACGGCTTTTTGTTCGTACCAGGACAGAACCATGCTCAGTGGTAAGTCATTCACGCCACATTCAAAGGCGCCAGCTAAAGCAACGGCAACCTGAATAGCTGAGTAAGCATCATTACATTGGCCCATGTCCATCAGTCGTGGCAAGCCGCCAATAGTGCCCAGATCCAGATCGTTGAAGCGGTATTTACCACAGGCAAGGGTTAAGACAACGGTGTCAGCCGGTGTTTTTTCAACAAACTCGGTGTAGTAGTTACGTCCGGTTTTAGCGCCGTCACAGCCGCCAACCAGGAAGAAGTGCTTGATATCGCCGGCTTTAACAGCTGCGATGACCTTGTCAGCAACGCCTAAAACAGTGCCATGACCAAAGCCGGTTAACAGGGTTTTACCGCCGTTGATGCCGGTCATTTCTTTATCTTCAGGATAGCCGCCCAGTTCCAATGCTTTGGCAATGACTGGGGCAAAGTCTTTGTCTTTGCCAACATGGATCATACCGGGGTATTGAACCATATCGGTGGTGAAAATACGGTCAGAATAGCTCTCTTTTACAGGCATAATACAGTTGGTGGTGAAGAGCACTGGTGCGGGTACAGCAGCAAATTCTTTTTGCTGATTCTGCCATGCGGTTCCAAAATTACCTTTAAGGTGAGCATGTTTTTTAAGTTCCGGATAAGCGTGGGCGGGCAGCATTTCGCCATGGGTGTAGATGTTAATGCCTTTGCCTTCGGTTTGTTCCAGTAATAATTTTAAGTCATGTAAATCATGACCGGTGATGATGATAAATGGTCCTTTTTCAATGGTTAAAGGAACTTCAGTTGGAACTGGGGTGCCATAGGTTTCGGTATTGGCTTTGTCCAGTAGGGCCATACAGGCCAGGTTGATTTCGCCGGTTTTAAGGACTAAAGGTAACAATTCGCCCATTCCCAGGTCTGAGCCCACAGCATCTAATGCTTCATAGAAGAAGGCATCAACGACAGGATCTTTATAGCCTAAAATAGCGGCATGATGGGCATAAGCGGCAACCCCTTTAATACCCAGCAGGATTAAGGTTTTTAATGAACGGATGTCCTCATTGTCATCCCATAATTTTGCCATATCATAATCAACAGCAGCAGGATCCAGCTCAGCTTTCATCTTGTCAACACAGTCAACCATGATTTTTAAGCTTTCTTCGTCAAAACTGACATTGGTAACGGTGGTGAACAGGGCTTTTTTGATGCAGGCATCAGTGGCTTCGGTGGCTGCTGTTTTTTTAACGGCTTTAGCCAAGCCAATACAAGCGCCGACTAACTTATCCTGGAGATCGGAAACTGGCGGTGTTTTACCACAGACTCCGCTGACCTCACATCCAGTTCCTTTGGCAGTTTGTTCACATTGAAAACAAAACATATCTTTCATCTTTTACCTCTCTCGTAATTATATTTGTTAACCCGCATTAACGGGAGATAACCTGTTATAACAAAACAACTATTTATAAGCTACCCAAAAGTAATACCCAATAAACATTTAATCGTATTCATTTATTGAATTTCAGTCTTTTATATATTATTCCGGGTGGTGACATCTTTTTAAAATTGATGTTAACATAATCATACTACATATTATTCCCTTTGGCAGTTGCAAATGCAACATTAATTAAAAAATATTTAATTTTTTTTAAATCTTTTATTGGGAAAAAATCGCGTATCGAGAATTCCTGTCTTTTATTCGGAAAGTGATTATGATATGATTTGCTTAATCTAAGTTAAATTATTAAGTTAAATTACGTGCAATCATAAGAAAAGAGGGATACCATGAGCCTGAAAATGAGCAACCTGCTCGACATTGAAAAATACCTGTTGCTGGAACTGGTTTATTTTCATCTGCCACCCCCATATAAGCAGCGGATTAGCCGCGAAACCCCGATGAAACTCGATGAGTATATCGATCTGGTGGACCAATGCGGCTACTCGATTTATCCCGGTTTTATCAGCCGCTCAACCCACGGGTGCCAGTATAAAAAAAGACGGCAGGCTCATTTTAAACGGATTTTTGCATCCAGCGACAATCTCGATGATGTGGTGATCACTGGCTATAGCAACGATAATTATGGCCCTTATGGTAATACGACGACTAAAAATAAAAGCAGTTTTGTGGGGATCGCCCTGGCCGATCGTGACAATAACGGGGCAGTGGTATTCAGTGGCTGTGAACAGATGTATCCCAGTAGCATTGCTTTGGACTGGGGCGGTTGTCTGATTGCTTCGCTGGGTGTTGTCACCGCTCATCACCATAAGGCCATGAACTTTTACGACAATACCATGGCCGGAATTCTGGGTGAACGTAATATCCTCGGTCACTCCAAAGGCGGCAATCTGGCGACCTATGTTTATATCAACCGGCTTGATCAAAACACCAATGCCTATTGTGTCAATGCCCAGCCCTATTGCTGGTATACCATGACGGAGACCCAGAAGGAAGCCCTGAAAACAGACCGTTTTGAGTATATTGTCCATGCCAATGACCCCACCCGCAAGGCCAGCTATGTCTCTTATATCAGCCGGACGGCCCCCCTTAACCGCTACGCGGCCCAGCGTTTTATTGATATTCACGGTTTTGCCGAGGTGAATTTTGATGAATTCGGAAATCTCGAAGGGGCCCGGGTCATCCGGGAAACCGCCAGTCAGTTGAAATCGCGGCTTTTTAACGACTACACGGCCGAGAAGCGGCTGACCCACGACCAATGCATGGCCCGTTTCCAGGAAAAGCTGAACGAAATCACCTCCCTGCCGCGGCTGTTCAGCACTACCCTGGACGAGATCCTGCTGGTAACCGAAGCCCAGGCAGCGATCATCTGGTTTAAAGATCAGGATGACCGGGGCCCCTTTATTTATCCGCTGATCATCAAAAGTCCCGGGGCGGAGGATCTCTATCAGCTGAAACTGCGGCCGGGACAGGGGATTGCCGCCCAATCTGTCTTTGAGGGATTACCACTATATATTAAGGATTCCCGCCAATACCGGTTGCCAGTTGGCAGCTTGAACCAGGCCATGGGTTTGACCATCAGCTCCGAAATTGCGGTGCCCCTGGGCATTGATGAGGCCGAAGTATTTGGCGCTCTGGAACTGCTCAACAAACGGGAGGGCGTCTTTTCACTGGAAGATTTTGCCCTGGTCAATGAGATGACCCTGGCGATGCTGGAGGTTTTTAAAAAATCCGGTCAGTCGCTGGACAATTACCGCGATTTTTCGCTGTTGCAGATCCGTAAAGGTGGCAAGCGCATCTTTGCGGTGGAAAAGAATGGCTTTAAGGAAATAAGCTTTGCCTCCCAGACGGAAAAAAACGCTTTTCTTAAAAAAATAACGGGCCTGTCTTTAGAACCTAAGGAGCGGCTGATTTTTAACCGGATCACCTTTACCAGGGATAAACAGGAGCAGTTAAAACGGCTGCGCCAACAGGAATATGCCATTATCTTTGAAAATCCGCATCTGCGACAGGCCAAAAGCCAAGTCAGGACGGTGCTGCTGGCACTGCTGCTCCGGCTTCGGGAGAAGCGGGTAAATCTGCACTCGGTGGCTAAAATGATCGGTCTTGATGACCATCTGAAAAGCCCGATCAAAGACCTTACCGATGCCCAATACATCCGCCTGGAATATGGCATGGCCCGGATCCGGCGACCCAAACTGATCATCGTCAACACGCCATCCCAGGGACTGAGCCCGGCGGTTTATCAGCTTATGTGCCAGCGGCTGAAAAAAGACTGCCAAAAGAAAGCGGTCACGGTGATTGTTTTAAATGTTGATGACAAATAGGTAATTGCGAAATTAAAGAACACCGAACAATGGTTGCTCTGGGTGCAGTTTCCACAAACAATTTCGTAACGTGTAGGCGAACAGTTCATCGAACTGTCCGCCGTACAGTGTAGAAATTGTTTCGTGCGTAACTGTGCACAGAGCTCACGGCACTTTGGCAATTACCTATGATGACAAAAACAAAGAGGTGAATTATGATTAATCTGGAAATTCCCGGTCACGAGACCATTACGGTGGAGTACGTGACCTTTGATTATAACGGCACCCTGGCGGTGGACGGCTATCTGGTGGCAGGGCTGAAAGAACGGCTGGTTGCTTTGGCGAAGTTGGTTGAGGTGCATATTCTCACTGCCGATACCTTTGGGCTGGTGCGGGAGCAATGCGGTGACCTGCCGGTGACGATTGAGATTTTTGCCAGGGACAATATTGCTAAAAAGAAGCAGGCCTTTGTCGAGACCCTTGGCGGAGCCACTAACATTGCCATCGGCAACGGCAACAATGACCGGGAAATGTTTGCTGAAAGTCGGCTGGCGATTGTGGTGATGGGCACTGAAGGCTGCTGTGTGCAATCGCTGCTGGCGGCCGATATTGTCGTCAACAGTCCGCTCGATGCCCTCGATCTGCTGCTACACCCCGATCGCCTGGTGGCGACCCTGCGAACTTGAAATTGTCAGGACGATCGAAAGAATCGTTAATCTGAAAATAAAAAGGGTAAGTTTAAATGGCGACTTAAAACAGCGGTGAGTAATCATGTAACTTTGATAATTACCAAAATTACTAAGAAAAAAAGGAGAAGCCAAGATGAGAGAAGATTATATCAATTATCAAGACAAGAAAATCTGGTATTCAGTGTACGGCGAAACCTTACAGCAAACGCCACTGCTGGTGGTTCATGGCGGACCGGGTTTTTTGAGTATCCCCGATGTGATTGCCGACTTCAGTGCCGAGCGGCCGGTCTATTTCTATGATCAGCTGGGCAGCGGAAACTCGGATCGGGCTGATGATAATAATGATTATTCCCTGGAATACTTCGTCTCCGAACTGGATGCGGTGATTCAGGGCTTGCAGCTAACTGAGGTGATCTTGCTAGGGCTATCCTGGGGATGCGGGCTGATTTGTGCCTATATGCTCGATAAAAAGCCGCAGTTTGTCACAGCACTGATTCTTTCGGCGCCCTATCTGAGCACCCCGCTGTGGGAAGAATGTGCCATCGAAAACATTTCAAGTCTGCCGGAAACGATGCAGAAGATCATTGTCGAAGCCGAAAAAAATCAGGAATTCGGTGCTGATTATGAGATGGCCACCGGTGTCTATTACGGGAAATACCTCTGTCGCTTGGATCCCTGGCCGGATAGCGTGACGGCATCTTTTGGAAAACTGAATATGGATGTTTATTTAACCATGTGGGGTCCCAGTGAATTCACGGTCAACGGCAAGCTGAAGCAGTTTGATCTGATGCCCCGGCTCCCTGAAATCCCGGTGCCGGTGCTTTTAACCTGTGGTGATAACGATGAAGCCGGGGTTAAAATGGTCAAGGATTTTCAGATGGCCTTTCCCCTGGGCTCGATGGCGGTAATCCCCGGCGCGGCCCATCTCCATCATATTGAACAGCCGCTTATTTACAAAACCATCGTCAGTGAGTTTTTAAAAGATAAGTAGCACCATGCAGTTACGAAAGTAAATCAAGGCCAATCACCGCTTAAAAAAATGTTGACGGTTTCATTCTCACTGTGCTATGATCTAGGCAATGAGGAGATAAAATGAGTTGGATTGATTTTTCAGAATTTCAGGTTATTCCTTCCATTCGCAGGCTAAATGATCTGGAAATTGCCCTAAACAGCGAGGCGCAGGTGATTTTGCTGACCGAAGCCCATATTGCTAATCTGCAGGAGCTTGTCAAACTGGTTCACGCTAAAGATAAAAAGGCCCTTATCAATTTGGAGCTGCTGGGTGGTTTTGGAAAAGACCATGTGGGTATGAAACTATTAAAAAACTATTACCATGTCGATGGGGTCATGTCAACCGACAGCGGTAAGCTGGGGATGGCAAAACAATGTGGCCTGGTAACCTTTCAGCGATTTTTTCTTCATGACTCGCGCTCTTTTGAGACAGCCCTTAAAATTATTGACTGTTCCCGGGTTGACGGCGCCGAGCTGTTGCCGGCGATTATGGCCCTGGATTGTTATCAAAAACTGACGGCGGTGGCAAAAATCCCCTTATTGGCCGGTGGCTTTATCCGCGACCGCGAGATGATGGGCAAGATCAAAGACTGCGGCTTTAAAGGCTTGACAGTCAGCGACAAATCGCTGTGGTAGTGTGGTGATGAGTTTATAATAAAACAAAATAGAATGTGCCGGATGGTAATTGTGTGAGTCCTGCTTAATAAATGTGATGATATGTCGCATTTATTAAGCAGGACTTTTTTTCGTGAGAAATGGGGGTATTCAGGAAGGTAAACGAGGCGTATCATCATCGTATTGTCGTGAGGCGACCTATTCGCCCGGAAATGTTGAACAAAAAATCGTTAAAAATTCAAAAAATAAATTGGAGGTTACAAAATGGGAAAATATTTATTGGGTCTGGACAATGGCGGCACCATGATTAAGGCCGCGCTGTATGATTTAAAAGGCAATGAGGTCGCCATTTCCAGTTCCAAAACAGCGATGTATCAGCCACAACCGGGCTTCACCGAGCGTAACGTGGAAGAAATGTGGCAGGCCAATGTCAAAGCCATCAAAGGGGTAATCGCCAAAGCCGGTATCGACGGCAGCGAGATCATCGGGCTTGCCGCCACCGGTCATGGCAACGGCCTCTATCTGGTCCGGGCCGATGGCACTCAGACCACCAACGGGATGATCTCCACCGATGTCCGGGGCCGGGAATACGTCATCAAATGGCAGAACGACGGCACCCACGACAAGATCTTACCGAAAACGATGCAGAGCGTTTTTGCCGGGCAGCCGACCACCCTGTTGCGCTGGTTTATGGATCATCAACCCGCGGTGCTGGAAGAAAGCCGGTGGATCTTTATGTGCAAAGACTACATCCGTTTCCGCTTAACCGGGGAAGCCTATGGCGAAATTGCTGATATGTCCGGCTCCAGTTTGATGAATGTTAGGGATGTCAAATACGATCGCGAGCTGCTGGCCGATATGGGGCTGGAAAGTATTTATGATAAACTGCCGCCACTGCGTTATTCCGGCGAAGTCTGCGGCACCATCACCAAAGCAGTAGCTGAACTGACCGGTCTGGCCGAAGGCACCCCGGTGGCCGGGGGCTGTATGGATATTCATGCTTCGGCAATGGCGGTGGGGATCACTGACGAAGAAAAGATGTGCGTGGTGGCTGGTACCTGGAGCATCAACGAATATATCAGCAAGCAGCCGGTGGTGGACAAGGATCTGTTTATGACCTCCATTTATCCGATTCCCGGCTACTGGATGATCCTCGAAGGGAGCCCGACCTCGGCTAGCAATCTGGAATGGTTTTTAACTGAAATTCTCCGGGACATTGACCTGAAAGAGCAGGATGTCTATGAGTATTCCAACAATTGTGTCAACTGTGTCGCCGATGAAGATTGCGGCGTGGTCTTCCTGCCGTTTCTCTATGCCAGCAATGTCAACATTAACGCCAAGGCCTGTTTTGTCGGGCTGTCCAGCTA
>RRZU010112328.1_pt1 | contig 18046 bp, 15 predicted proteins | sample 2165561 | NCBI WGS metagenome assembly RRZU01 (sample SAMN10456909, study PRJNA506462) | wastewater metagenome | isolation source: wastewater sludge | place: USA: Moscow, Idaho | reverse complement strand
GGAACGGAGAAATCCCCAAAGCATCCGGCGACTTCTCCGCGACGACGAACGGCGCCTGCCTTGTAGTAGCAGACGCCGTTCGAGTCGCGATAGTTGCTTCCATACCTTGACTCTAGAAAGTCAACCTCGGCGGTATGTGAGCCGAACGTAAGAGGAACGTAAGAACCCCGTCCTTATGAGCTAGTGACGTACCGCCGTCGCTAAGCGAGCAACATGGATCTCCAAATAACTCACCTCGGCTTCGGTCAACTTGCCACCGCCCGACTCAATAAGTTGGCGAACCTGATCCGCAACCATCCTCACTTCAGGATGGGCCTCATGGAGTACTGACACCAGAACCGGCGGGGCGCTTTCAATCTGATTGTCCTTGGAAATCCTGACGTAGAGGTAACGCAGATGTGTGACGAAACGGGCCACACTCATCGGATCGGCTGTAGCATACGGACCAATGCCTTCTTTGACAATGTCAACAGCGGTTCCAAGCAGCTTCGTCATCTCTACGGTTTGAGAGACATCTGCCTGAGCAAACTGGGCATTTACGAAGTGCATAGCAAATGCTGTGCCCTCATCCTCGGCAACCGGGGCACCAAGCTCTGTCCGAGCGAAATGAACGGTTGCCCGCCCTAGTTCAGCCTCTCGGGGATACAACTGGGCGATCTCCCATTTGAGTGGGAAATCGATTGTCATCCCCTTCTCCGCGCGCAGTACCGCGTAATGGAGGTGATCGGCAATCGAAAGGAGCAGGGCCTGGCTTGGTCGTACTCCTGCGGTTGCTTCCGCGTGATCCACGGCACGTCTCGCCACATTGAAGGTTTCAAGAGGTATCTCAACCACAAAGTCCGCGAGCTGACGCAACTCCTGAGGGCTGGAAGGTTGGAAGACCTCGGTGGCGGCGCTCAACAGAACGTCGTCGCCTAACTGCTTAGAAAAGCCAATACCGCGTCCCAGTAGGATAAGTCGCCCTCCTGCCGCCTCAACCATGACGGCATTGTTATTCAGTACCCGTAATAGGGTTGCCACAGTTGATCGCATATCAGGTCTCCTCCCTCCTTTCTCAGATAGTGCTTGATAACTTGTTCTAGAGAACGGCCCCGCGTGAACGGATGACATCTGCGAACCATTCGAAGGACTTCTTCTTGGAACGTTCCATCGTTCCATTCCCTTCATTATCACGATCCACGTAAATCATCCCGTACCGCTTCTTCATCTCTCCGGTGGTAAACGAGACGACATCGATGATTCCCCAGGGTGTGTAACCGAGCAGATTGACGCCGTCCTCCAGAACGGACAGTTTGACCTGCTCAATGTGGCGGCGCAGGTACTCGATGCGCTCGTCGTCGTCGATCGAGCCGTCAGAATTGACGGTATCAATGGCTCCGAAACCATTCTCGACGATGAAGAGGGGCAGGTCGTAGCGCTCAGTGAACGTGGCGAGCGTATAGCGCAGGCCAACAGGGTCAATCGGCCATCCCCAGTCACTGGCCCCGATGTAAGGATTCGGGACGGAGTTGGGCAAGCCGCCGTCGTTTCTCTCCTCGGTAGAGTATGCGTCGGCTTTGACCGTGGTGGACATGTAGTAGCTGAAGCCGATGTAGTCCACGCGACCGTTGGCGAGGATCTCATCGTCGCCATCCTGCCAACCGATGTCATAGCCGTTGGCCTCGATCTCATGACGCGCGTAGGCCGGATAGGTTCCACGGACATGTACATCTGGGAACAGGAAGCGCTCACGGTTAGCGATCTGAGCCGCCATGATGTCATCTGGATTGCACGAATAGGGATAAATCGGCACGTGAGAGACCATACAGCCGATCTGCAAGTCCGGGTTGATCTCATGACCGATCTTCACGGCCAGCGCGCTAGCCAAGAGTTCATGGTGGGCTACCTTGAGCAGGACCTCACGCGGATTGTCCGCGGGATCAAGCGTGACGCCGGAATTGGTCCAGAAGAACAACCAATTATTGGTGTCCATCTGGTTGTTGATCTCATTGAAGGTCATCCAATACTTGACCTTCGAGTGATAACGCTCGAAACACACCCGGGCGAAATGGGCGAAGAAGTCCACGACCTTGCGGTTGCGGAAGCCGCCGTACTCGCGTGCCAGATGGAGCGGGAGTTCAAAGTGGGAAAGGGTGATGACTGGCTCGATGCCGTACTTGAGAAGCTCGTCGAAGAGGTCGTCGTAGAACTTCAGACCCTCCTCGTTCGGCTGCTCCTCGTCACCCTTCGGGAAGATTCGAGTCCACTGGATCGATGTGCGGAAGCACTTGAGGCCCATCTCGGCAAAAAGTGCGATGTCCTCACGATAACGATGGTAAAAATCAATGGCTTCGTGGTTCGGATAGAACTCGCCCGGCTCGATTCCGTCCGTGAGGCGGCGGGGCACTCCGTGCGCGCCGGCCGTCAATACGTCCACGACGCTCGGTCCCTTTCCTTCCGCGTTCCATCCGCCTTCCAGCTGGTGCGCCGCAACGGCGCCACCCCAAAGGAATCCCTCGGGGAGCTGGGTGGTTGTTGAGGTGGGAACAAGCGCAGGGGTAGAAATGTCCTCGCTGGAGGCAAGGCCCCCGCTGGTAACTTCAGGACGATCGTTTGACGTGTCAGACTTCATTTCTTCTGATCTTTCCTTGAGGGATTCCGATGGCGAGGGACCACGGTAACTCGCGATCCCTCGCCATCTCTATTCGAGAACGTGGCCTTAGACCACGACCAATCTCTGACTCACCAGCCTACTTCACAGCAGCCAGGGTCACCGCAGCGAGAATATCCTCACCTGCGGAAACCTTAGTAACAGGAGCTGGGAGAACATCGCTGTACTTCTTCGAATTCGTCACGATAACGGGAGTAACAGTGGAGTATCCCGCGGCCTTGATGGCAGCGATATCGAACTCGAGGAGAAGGTCACCCTTCTTCACCTGCTGCTTGGCAGTGACATGGGAGGTGTAGTGCTCTCCCTTGAGCTGAACGGTGTCGATACCCACGTGAATGAGCAGCTCAACCCCATCGCTAGAGATGAGACCAACAGCGTGCTTGGAGGGTAGAACCGTGACAACCTTGCCGTCAAATGGTGCAAATACCTTGCCAACGGTGGGATCAACAGCCACACCCTTGCCCATAGCACCAGAAGCAAAGACCGGATCCGGTACGGAAGCCATAGCAAGCGCACGGCCCGTTAGTGGGCTACTCACCACGACGGCCTTCTCGGCGGCCTCCATAGCGGTATCGTAGGCAACGCGAGCCGACTCTTCGAGCTGCTCCTCGGCCTCAGCAGTCACTTCTTCCTCGGTTTCGGGATCCACCGGATCGTCAAAACCAACGAAGTAGACGAGCAACGCAGCTCCGGCGAAGGCGATCAGGGAGCCAACGATCATGCCCATGAGCGAGGAGGGGTTGCTATCACTCTGGGAGTTAACAATCGTGAGCATTCCCGGGAGGCCAGCGTATGCGTAGTAACGCGAACCGAAGAGAGAGATGGTGATGGCGCCGGCCGCACCCGCGATGCAGGCAAGCAAGAACGGACGCTTGAGACGCAAGGTCACACCGTAAATGGTTGGCTCGGTGATACCGAAGATGCCGGTGATCGCGGCCGAACCGGCCACGCCACGCATCGTCTTGCTCTTGGTCTTCAGGAACACGCCGAAGGCAGCGCCCACCTGGGCAACTACGGCGGCAGTCTGGAACGCCTGGAAGGAATCGTAGCCATACTGCTCGAAGTTCGACAGAACCACGGGGGTGATGCCCCAGTGGATACCGAAGATCACCGCGACCTGCCAGAAACCACCGATGATAGCGGCGGCGACGGCCGGAGCCACATCCACCAGCCAGTTGTATCCGGAAGCGATGCCATTAGCGGTAGCGGCGGACAGCGGGCCAAGGAGAAGAAGGGTCAGCGGCACCATGATAATGGCGCTGATGAGCGGCAGAAGAAGGTTCTCGGCCGAACCATGCAGGAACTTCTTGAGGAAGCGCTCCAGGTAGGAAAGGAACCACACGAGGAACAACGGAGGAAGCACCGTCGAGGTGTAGGTGGTGGGCGACAGAGCAATGCCGAAGAGGCGAATCGTCTCGCCATCCGCGATCTTCCCAGCCATGTTGTTCCAGTCGGGGTTAACAAGTGCCGCGGCGCAGAAGAGGGCTACGAACAGGTTAACGTTGAAGTGCTTCGCGGCGGTCACAGCGATGAAGATCGGAAGGAAGTGGAACGGCGACCACGAAATGAAGGAGAACACCTGGTCGGTACCGCTACCTTCGAAGGCTGGCCAGACCATACGAATGAGGATGAGTGCACCCTGCAGCAGGCCCGCACCCGCGAGAATGTATACAAAGGGCGCAAACACAGCGGACATCGTGGCGATGACACGGTTGGCAATGGACTGCTTGGGGGCATCCGTGGGGGCTGCATCAGCCGAGAGGTTGGTATTGGCCAGAAGTGCTTCGTGCACTTCACCCACGTGGGCGCCGATAACTACCTGGAACTGGCCGCCACTCTCGACGACGGTGATAACACCTGGCAGCGCTGCCACTTTGTCCTTAGTTCCGGCAGGTGTCTCGCGCAAAACGAGACGAAGGCGCGTTGCACAACGCGTTGCCGAGACGATGTTCTTTTCTCCACCCACTTGTTCAAGGATTTGAAGAGCAAGCTTGGGATAGTTGCGTACGGGTTCAGCCATAGCATCCTCCAATGATTTGGTTCACGAGGTAATCCAGCACCACACCAGAACTCATTGGAAAAGCGTTTCGAGCCATCCCGCACAAGTCCCAGCCTTCGAGCGCGCGACATCGCACGCCCCAACAAAGTACTGCGACTCGGGTTCTTGCCTCAGTGAGTAACAGGCCCGAAATCGCTTCAAACATTAACCCAAAGTTTGGAAAGATGACAGATAGTTGGCTTAAGTCCCATATGGCGAGATTGTTCCTGAGATTTTCTGACGACGACGAAATCCGAGACGTACGAGCTTGCTCGTACAGTTGGCAATGACGCAGTCTGAGGTGTGAGGATAAATCCTCACAACCGAGGACAAGGAAATTGGCTGTGGGCTTGTCCCCAGGATGAGGAAGTCGGCTGTCATCGGAGATGCACGACGACGAAATCCGAGACGTACGAGCTCAAAAATCAACATTTTTACTTCTCAGTCGCAGACATATGCCAAAAGTCATTGCCTGAAGCTTAGATACTGCTCGACAATAGGGAGTCAACTTCAATGGGAGCTTCACTCGCCCCACACGATGAAAGGGAGAGCTCATGAGCACCACCGCATCTGGCAGAGGAGCTAAGGTTTCAGCCGCGAAACGAGGCGCCTTCTCTGGCCGCAACGCTTTCATCTTTGCTGCGATCGGATCCGCCGTCGGCCTGGGTAATATTTGGCGGTTCCCGTACATTGCGTATTCCAACGGTGGTGGAGCATTCATGATTCCATACATCGTTGCACTCCTCACGGCGGGTATCCCACTGCTGTTCCTCGACTACGCTATCGGTCATCGTTACCGTGGTTCAGCTCCGCTTTCTTACCGTCGCCTTCATCGACTCACGGAGCCTGTCGGCTGGTGGCAGGTGCTCATCTGCTTCATCATTGGTGTTTATTACGCGGTGATCCTTGCGTGGGCCGTTCGCTACTTTATGTTCTCGTTTACTCAGGAATGGGGAGACGATCCAGCGTCCTTCTTCATGAACGAATTTGTCCGGTCGGCTCCGGCTGCAGAAGCAACCGTGAGTTTTGATTTCATCGCCGGTATCGCCTGGCCGCTTGGTCTGGTATGGCTCGCTGTGATCGGGGTGCTGATTTTGGGCGTACAGAAGGGCATCGCGGCGTCGTCGAAAATCTTCATCCCTGTCCTTATCCTCATGTTCTTCGTGCTCGTTGGCATTTCTCTCACTCTCCCCGGCGCGGGCGATGGCCTCAATGCCCTCTTCACTCCCGATTGGAATGCCCTCACGAATTCCAGCGTGTGGGTTGCCGCGTACGGACAGATTTTCTTCTCACTCTCCGTGGCGTTCGGCATTATGCTCACCTACGCCTCGTACTTGAAGAAGAACGAAGACCTCACCGGGTCTGGCCTCGTAGTTGGTTTTTCCAACTCTTCCTTCGAGATTCTTGCAGGGATCGGCGTCTTCGCTACCCTCGGCTTCATGGCACAGGCCTCTGGCCAAGACATTAGTGAGGTTGCAGGCGGAGGTATCGGCCTCGCTTTCATTGCCTTCCCAACCATCATCAATCAGGCTCCCTTTGGCGTGTTGATCGGCGTATTGTTCTTCGGCTCGTTGGTTCTAGCTGGTTTCACCTCAATGATTTCTATCATCGAGGTGATCATTGCCGCCGTGCAGGACAAGCTGGGAACCGGGCGTATCTCAAGTACGCTTGCCGTTGGCGTTCCGATGGCACTTATCTCGATGTTGCTCTTCCCCACCACAACGGGACTCAATCTCCTCGATATCACAGACGCCTTCGTTAACAACTTCGGAATCGTGGCGGTGGCCCTCGTCGCGACAGTTACATTGACGGCCGGGTTTGGAGCACTACCCACCCTGCGCAATCACCTCAATCGTTCCAGCTCCTTTAAGGTGGGGCGCATCTGGCAGGTATTTGTTGGAGGAATTGCCCCAATTGTGCTGGGGTACATCCTTATCAATGAGGTTCAGAACACTGTGATCAACGGATATGGAGGTATGCCCGGCTGGTTCGTCAACGTGTTCGGTTGGGGCATGGCTATTGCTCTCGTGATCCTTTCCTTCCTCTTGACAGCCATCCCATGGGGTAATCGCTCGAATGCTCGCGCGCTGGACTCCGATGGCGACCTTATTCCCCCTCCCATCCTCGACCGTCTTGTCGATCAAAGCAGGATTCAGGACGCGCGAAACGATCCAACCATCGCCAGCTACAACCTGCCCACCTCATCAACACCAACGGCTGAGACCAACGAAACCACCAAGGAGGATGCCCGATGAGCGCTCCAGCAATCACCATGATGCTCGTATCCATGGTTGTCGTATGGGGTGGACTTCTTGTGTCCATCATCCACCTACGCAGACATCCAGAGGGATCCGTACAATTGCTCGACGATTTTGGACGTCCAGTGGATCAACCGATGCTCGATGCTACATATGAGGATGCCCGTAGCACGAGCTGAAAAGCCCATCCGCACGCCGACATTTCTTTCTTAATGAGGCCGAGGGGAGGCACCCAGTAGCTGCTTCCCCTCGCCTTTGCCCTTGCACTATATCTCCACACGTCATAGTGTGAATGTGTTAGCCAGGTCACTTCTTGCATCAAATGTGTGAGATGACGACGTCGCAAACACGATATTCAAGGGAGATGAGATGATGCGTCGTAGCAATCGTCGATTACTCTCCACAATCGCGGCGGGCGCAGCATTGGCGCTCGTTGCAGGTTGTGGCGGAGAAAAGACAGACACAGATGCTTCAATTGACGGCGACTTTTCTGGACAGACACTCAACGTAGCCGCCGCGTGGTCCGGCGCAGAACAGACCAACTTCGAGAAGGTGCTCGACGCCTTCGAAGAGGCCACCGGGGCCACTGTCAACTACACCAGTTTCGGGGACACGGGCCCCGCCTACCTCCAAGCTCAGATCGAAGGAAACCAGCCGCCCAACGTGGCCGTGATCAGCCAACCGGCACTTCTCCAATCTTTGGCAGATGCCGGAAACCTGATCCCGCTCGCCGATGACGTCAAATCCGATGTGGAATCGAACTATGACCAGAGCTGGGTGGACCTCGGTTCGGTGGACGGCACTCTCTACGGAATCTGGTTCAAGGCCGCCCACAAGTCCACCGTCTGGTACAACGCGGACCTTTATGACGAAGCGGGCGCCGCTGTTCCCGGTGACTGGGACACTTTCCTGGAGCAGCTTGAACTCATCAACGACGCCGGATACTCGGGCATCTCAGTGGGCGCCGATGTTGGTTGGCCGCTGACCGATTGGTTCGAGAACATTTACCTGCGTACCGCGGGCCCTGACCTTTACGACCAGCTGACCAATCACGAGATCCCGTGGACAGATGAGTCTGTCACGAAGGCGCTCGAAGTGATGGCTCAGCTCTGGACCAGCCCCGCTCTTCAGCCCGGCGGAGCCCAGCGCACATTCCCGGAGAGCGTGACTGCCGTCTTCGGTGTCGATCCGAAGGCCGCCACCGTCTTCGAAGGTGACTTCGTTGCCGGTAACATCGCCGAGGATGGCAATTCGACAGTGGGCGAGAACGCTTTGTTCTATGACTTCCCATCAATTGATAATTCAGCACCGGCCGTGGTTTCCGGCGGCGACGCCGCCGTCCAATTTGTCGACGACGACGCCACCACCGCACTCATGAAGTTCCTCGCCTCACCCGAAGCGGCTGAGATATGGATCCCCGCAGGTGGCCTCCTCTCCCCCAACAAGGCTGTGGATACCTCCGTGTACCCGGATGACACTTCTCGCCAAATCGCAGAATCACTCACCGCAGCCGAGTTGCTGCGATTCGACATGTCCGATCTGACCCCCAGCGCCTTCGGCGGAACTCCCGGCCAGGGCTTCTGGCAGGAGATGATCTCCTTCTACGAGAACCCGTCGGATATCGCAGGTACCCAGGAGCGACTCGAGCAGGCCGCACAGTCCGCCTACGAGTAATCCGAATATTTCCCAGCACCACAAACTGCTGAACCAAGGAGATGAACGGCCGTGACACCATCTGCTCAGACAGCTCCAGTCCTCACACAGAATTCGCCGAAAACCCGCGATTCACGTGCGACCGGCAGGTGGCGTCGCGGCCTCATCACCACATCCTTCCTTGCCCCAGCACTTATCGTGCTGGGAGCTTTGGTGGTCTATCCCATCATCTATACCCTCATCCGTTCGTTCTACAGTAAGAGCGGATCCACCTTCGTGGGCTTCGACAACTACATCGCGATGTTCACGAACGACACCACCTATACCGCCATCCGCAACAACGTCATGTGGGTGATTATTGCGCCCGTGGTTTGCACGTTCCTCGGGCTCATTTTCGCGGTACTCATGGAAAAGCTACGCTGGAAGACGGCCTTCCGGCTCATCATCTTCATGCCCATGGCTATCTCCATGCTGGCCGCTGGAGTCATCTTCCGCACCATGTTCCAAGAAGATCCCAACCTCGGCGTAGTCAATGCAACCATCGCGGGAGTCCAGAACGCATTTAGTAGCGAATCAAACTACCCCGGGGCGCGCCCTCGTGAGGGTTTCGATATCACCGCCGACGACGGCGTCGTCGTCTCCGTCAGTGACGTGTCGGCAGGATCCTCCGTTACATTCCCACTCATCGGTATCCGTCAGACAAACGTTCCCGATGACGCCCAGCAGGCCGTGGCGCCGTCGTCGCCCACAGCGGACGAAATCTCGGGAACCGTGTTCCTTGACGTCATCAGCGGAGGCGGCGGGACTAACGGGAGCATCGACGAAGGTAAGCGGGGGCTCCCGGGCATACGCGTGGACGCTGTTGGACCTGACGGTTCTGTAGTGGCACATGCAACCACAGAAGCTGACGGGACCTTCCTCATCGACGGACTCGACCCGGGTGGCGGCTACAGGGTGGCTCTCCCAGCTACCAATTTCCACCAGGGGTTCCAAGGAATCTCCTGGCTCGGACCATCGCTCATTAATGCCGTCATCATCCTGTCCTACATCTGGATCTGGGCCGGTTTCGCCATGGTCATGATTGCTTCGGGGCTGTCCGCAATCGACCGAAGCCTGCAGGAGGCGGCGCGGGTGGACGGAGCCAACGAATGGCAAGTGTTCACCAAGATCACGGCGCCCCTGCTCTCGCCAGTGCTCGTCGTCGTCTTTATTACGCTCATCATCAACGTGTTGAAAATCTTCGATCTTGTGTATGTCATCCCGCCGGGTCAGTCGAAACCCGCGGCCAACGTTATCGCCGTAGAGATGTGGACCGTTTCCTTCGGCGGCGGGAACAACCACGGACTCGGATCCGCACTCGCGATTCTCCTGCTGGTCCTGGTTCTTCCCTCCATGATCATCAACGTCCGCCGTTTCCGTGAGGAGCGAGAGCGATGAGCACGTCAGGAAAGCACGCGCAGGTGACAGAACGTCCCGAGGCAACGGGGACGAATTCGGAGTCCCAGTTGGTGGCAGCCGAAGGCACGGTTTCTCCCAAGAAACGCACAATAGCCCAGCGTATCCTCGGCTTCCTCAGTTCCGGAATCGTCAATGTGCTCCTAGTATTTGTGGCACTCTTCTGGTTGATCCCCACCATCGGCCTGTTTATCACCTCACTCCGTTCCCCGGGGGATAACTCCTCTTCGGGATGGTGGACCGCGTTCACCGAACCCGCACAACTCACGCTGGAAAATTACGCCAACCTGCTGAGTAACCCCACCATCATGGGGTCATTCTGGAACACCATCGTCATTGCTGTCCCGTCAACCTTCCTCGTGATTCTGCTAGGAGCCTTGGCGGCCTACGCCTTTGCTTGGATGAAATTTCCGGGCCGCGACTGGCTTCTCATCGGTGTCATTGCACTACTCGCCGTGCCTCTCCAGGTGGCCCTCATTCCACTGGCCCGGCTCTTTGGAACAATCGGCATCTACGGCAGCGTGGTGGGAGTTATCCTCTTCCACGTGGCCTTCGGATTACCGTTCGCCATTTTCCTGCTACGTAACTTCTTCGTTCAGGTTCCCGGCGAGTTACTCGAATCCGCACGCATTGATGGCGCCGGCGAGTGGCGCATCTTCTTCCAAATCATCCTGCCGCTAGGGCTACCCGCCATCGCCTCGCTGGGAATCTTCCAGTTCTTGTGGACCTGGAATGACATGCTTGTGGCCCTCATCTTCACGAACTCGCAGTCGCAGCCGTTGACAGTGGCGATCCAGTCCCAGCTGCGCCAGTTCGGCTCCAACATTGACGTGCTCTCTTCCGGCGCCTTCCTTTCCATGATCGTGCCCCTCTTCGTGTTCTTCGCCTTCCAGCGCTACTTCGTGCAGGCGCTCCTGGCGGGTTCGCAGAAGTAGTTCGATGTAGCACGAACTCATAAGTCCGTGGATCATCTCGGAGGTGACACGCGTTTCGGAGGTGAGGTGTTGTGGAGGTAACACGCGGTCGCCGTCGTCCCAAGAAACAACGATGCCCCTCGTGGACGAGGGGCATCGTCTGGCCTCAGTACCGGTCAGAGCCGGACGAGACAGACCCGAACCGGGCAGAACCAAGCCAAACGGAACTACTTTCGGGGATTATGCGCTTCACGCACTCGGAATCGAGCCGACAATGTCGATAACCATCACTGTGGCCTTCGTGCCACTGGCCTCGTCAGCTGGGTAAACAAGCAGGACACGAGATCCAACCTTCACCCCTGAGAGTTCGGGGACACCGCCACCGCTCTGGTAACTATCGGGCCAGGTCGACTGAATAGTGGCGCTATCGCCCCAGTTCCCGACCACGCCGTTGAATACGAAGGTATCCGTGTCGGCAATCGGAGCACCCGTTCCTTCCGCCAGGACAACGGTTTGCGTCTCAGTGGGTGCGGCCGCGCCGTCGTCGAAGGTGATGGTGGGTTCAGCACCCAAGTCGCCTGCCACGTTGACTCCCGCGGGCAGTTCGGCGTCAGTTGCAGTGGCTCCCGACAGCGCATCATTTGTGGGGCTGAGCGTCCCAAGAACATCTACCACGAAAACCAGCGTGGAGCCACCGGGAATGGAGCCGCTGTCCGTATCACCATAACCAAACTCGGGCGGGACGACGACGAGGACCTGGTCACCTACCTTGGTGCCCTCCAGACCATACTTCCAACCGTCAACAACCTGGTTGAGGGAGAAAGTGGTGGACTGTCCACGGTCAAAGGAAGAATCGAACTGTGTACCGTCGCTCCACAGGAAGCCCGCGTAATTAACGGATACATAAGCACCTGGCTGGACGGTCTCTCCGTCGCCCTCCGTGAGAGTCTTGACGGAAATTGACGTGGGAGGGTCAGCACTGACGGTCTTCATCGTGGGCTTACCGTCCGCGAACGTCACCTCTGGCAACTCGCCGGAAGGATCACGATCAACGGTCGGGGCTTCGGTAGCCCCTGTATCGTCAGCCTGCGCTGAAGCGCTGGAACTCGGCGAGCTTGAACTGGAATCGTCGTTGGAGCAAGCCACAAGGGAGAAGGAGAGCGCGCCAGACAGCAGCGCCGCAAGAATCTTGGAATGAGGTTTTTTCACCATTCCACCCTAAGCCCATAGTTTGGAACTTCCCTGTAAATATGAGAAAAGAGTCCAGAGCAACAGGTGACGAGCGTCGGGGACTAGAATTGTGTGTCAACGAAGGCCACGAGGAAAGGTTGTCATGCCGGAAGGTCACGTGCTCCATCGACTGGCTCACGCAGTCACTGAGAACTTCGCAGGACATGAGGTTGAATCCTCCAGCCCACAAGGCCGCTTCACCGGTGCCGCTCTCCTCAACGGTGACGTTCTCACCAGCGCTGAAACCTGGGGCAAACACCTTTTCGTGTCGTTTGCCTCCACCCAGGAACAGGTACATATCCATCTGGGGATCTACGGAACGTTGCGTTTCGCAGAGGGAGTACCACCCGTGATAGGCCAAGTACGCTGGCGGCTCAGCAATGGTGAGCATACAGCGGATCTTCGCGGGCCAGCGGCATGCTCGTTACTCGATCCACCCGAGGTCCAGAAGATCCTTGACCGGCTTGGACCTGATCCCCTTCGTTCGGACGCCGACCCACAGAAGTTTATTGATCGGGTTCGCCGCTCACGGGCTCCCATCGCCACACTCCTCATGGATCAATCAGTCATTGCCGGCACCGGCAATATTTACCGTGCGGAGGTACTGTTCCGGTTGGGCATTGATCCCAACCTGCCCGGGCGTTCGTTGAGCGTCGACGAAGCTCGCGCAATCTGGGACGACATGGTGGCGCTCATGGAGGTGGGTCGCGTACGCGGCCGTATCGATACCGTCCGTCCCGAGCATGAGCCCGAGGCCATGGGACGCCCGCCGCGCGTGGACGATCACGGCGGTGAGGTGTATGTCTATCGTCGTCACGGCCTGCCATGCTGGGTGTGTGGCTCGGAAGTTCTCACCCGGGTGGTTGGGGGTCGGAATCTTTTCTGGTGCCCGACCTGCCAGGCTACGGGCTAATGTGCCGGGCTACGGGCTAATAAGGTGGGCAGCTCTACCCTAGAGAAAGCACCGCCAATGGACGGCGGAAGAGATTCTCTTTTCAGAAAGCCGTAAACTGACGACGAGAAATACAACAACCGGAGCCCACGGCGGAGACACCATGCTCCACACCGACCCGAACCACGAACCCCGAACTAGCACGGAGTAACCATGCGCGTTTTGACCTTCATCTTGGCCCTCTACCTGTTCGTGACGTTGCTACTTTTCGGATTTGGTATTCTCTACTTCTTCTTTAAGTCGCTCGCCGACAAGGACAAAGAGCAGGCAGAAATTGGCAAGTACTATGCTCTGCGGTCGCCCTTATGGCCAATGCTGGCTTGGCAGTTTATTCAGGAACGATTTGGGAATCACTAGATCCACTGTCGCTGAGCAGGAATTTCGGCCATTGATCTTCGGAACTCCACAAACTAACAAATGCGAACATTCATTCCTATAACATAAGGACATGAATCAATCTAAGGGATTACATAATCCACTATCTTCGCACACCCCAGCAGAGCAACCAGGAGTGTTTCCTCACAACACTTTTCCCCAGGGAGAGTTTTCGCCACCGCCACCGCTACCCCCTGAGCCCGTCGCCCGGAAAAAGAAACCTTTATATAAGAAATGGTGGGCATGGCTCATCGCCATCCTCATTATTGGCGGAATTGGCTCGACGCTAGGCAACGACGGCGAGGATGACGCTCTCACAAGTAGCTCCGCCCCTGCAGCATCAGCAGAAGCAACCGACGTCCCTCACAACAACCAGACCCCAGTTACAGCCACCGAAACACCCTCGAATACAGACGACGAAGCTTCCCGACAGATTGAAGAGGAAGCCTCCAAGAAGGTGGAAGAAGCAGCAGCCACCGCAGCCGCGGATAGCCAGCCTGAGACAACATTGGGTCAATCAAACGCCGCCAAAAAGGCTCGGGACTACCTCAAATTTATGCCCTTTTCACGTAGTGGCCTTATCGAGCAATTGGAATTCGAAGGATTCACCACCGAGGACGCCACCTACGCAGTCGACAACGTCACCGTAGACTGGAACGAACAGGCCGCCCAGAAAGCTCAAGAGTACCTGGACTTCATGGCCTTCTCACGGGAAGAACTCATTGGGCAACTGGTCTTCGAAGGATTTTCTCAGTCAGAGGCCGAATACGGTGCAACGGCTGTAGGTTACTAGGCCGGTTCTGTAGGTTACTGGGTCCGGAGCAGTCTCAGCTCTCCGGCAAGCTGAGCCGCTCGGTCAGAACAGTTCAGAAACACAAAACAACCAGTTGAGAAAAAAGTAGTGCCGCATCATCACCTGATGCGGCACTACTTCCAGAAACTTTCCCAATCCCCGAGAATGCATTCCTCGGGATTTGGCATAAAATCCATGAGCGGAGGATGGGGGATTCGAACCCCCGAGGGCTTGCACCCAACACGCTTTCCAAGCGTGCGCCATAGGCCACTAGGCGAATCCTCCTTGCGCTTAACGCGCCCAATTAGCTTAGCCCATTGCCGGAGAATTTAGCGAATCGCAGGGGTGAGATGCGAGGCACGTTTTGCCCACATCGGTTACCCGATTGCCCGCATACCACCACCAACGTTCCTCACCGCACCGGGACTCACTCAACCTCGTACGCAAGCCCCTCCACAACTTCTGCCCGTGGCAACGCTGCCAACAACGCTCCCGGCACAGCTAACTTCGAGGTCCGTAGCCCCGAACCAATAACACAGAATCCCTCGACCACGCGGGTGTCAATCAACAGACGCCAGCTCTCAGGAACGCCCACCGGAGTAATCCCGCCATACTCCATACCTGACGCCTCAACAGCACGCTCTTGCGGCCAAAATGAACACTTCCGAACATCTAGCAACGGTTTCACAACATGATTGACGTCAGCCCTCGTCGTCGCTCTGACGACAGCCGCAGCAACTCGCTCCTCACCGGAACGCTTGCCTGCAACCAGGACACAGTTACAGGATAAATAGATGTCCATCTCGTAGTGGTCGGTCATCGACTCCGTATCCGCAAAGTCGGGATCAATCGCGGCGACGACAGCCCGGCCCGCCAAGTCCGGCTCATGTTCAGCCAAACGCCGCAGTTCGTTAGCCACAGGCGCAGCCAACAGATCCAAGTTGTCGAGTGCTTTCACCCACGTGGCGGTACCCATTCCATCACTAACCATGCAATCAATCCTATACACCCCGGGGTTAATTGCTAATTAACATCCCGTGGGGCAAACACACGCCTAGGCATCCGCACGTTTCCTCCGTGGTCGCTCCAGTGGTATCCCTCGCCGTATACGGCGCCACGCGTCGCTGAAAGACCATGGAGGAAATACCATCGGATGCTCCATGGCAGACGGGCGTCGTCGTCGACCCATCAAGCAATTGGCTCTCGCCGCCCAATTCGCGTAAGCTAGTCCCCGACTCCCCACGTGGTGTCATCTTGCAAAACTCCCCCAGGGCCGGAAGGCAGCAAGGGTATGTGGGCTCTGACAGGTGCGTGGGGAGTCCTCTATCCCGGCCACATTCTGGTTCCTAACCCCCAGATTCCGCCTCACGTCACCCATTCCACGGCGAATGTTGCCCATTCCTCCCACAGGATCATGCGCAAAGCCCTGCACTCCGCTACCGTTATCGGTGTGAGTGAAGGCAACATGACAGCCCGTGCAGAGTACCGCAAGCGTACTCAACAGAGGCAAACGGTCGTATTCGGAAGCATCTTGGCCACTATGGGTGTGCTATTGCTGCTGTCCATGCTGGTGTGGAGCGGCATCATGCCGGTTCCTTTCGAGCGTAAGTTCTCGGAAGCACCCGATCCCAACCGCGCCATTACGCCGTGCCTTCCCGCAGAACCTACCCCGGCCGTTGACCTCGCGACGATTACCGTCAACGTCTACAACTCTACAAATCGCACGGGTATTGGCGGCGAAGCATCCAGCGCTTTCACAAATATGGGAATCTCCGTCCCCAACCCGGCGGCGAACTGGAGTTCTTCCACACTTCCCGAGCCAGCACGTATCATCACCGGTCCCACCGGAGTTGTTGAAGCTTATACTCTCGCGCAGTACATCCCAGATTCCGTTATTGCTATCAACCCCGACGAGACCACCGACGTTCTGACCGTTGTTCTCGGCTCCGCCTGGGACGGACTGAAGGCTTGGCAAACGGTCTACCTGGAGAATCCAGAGCGCCTACTCACATCCCAGGAGGGGTGTGTACCGACCGAGGAAGTACAACCGGCGGACAAGTAACGCGAACAAGTAACGGAAGGGTCGACGACGACCTGCCAGTAGTAAGCGGCTCACCCCTGCTCAGCAGCCACGTCCACCCCTCAGAGCCCGGTACCAGAAGTCCATGGCCCGTCAATTTCATTATGCATCCATAGTTTTCGCTCAATACAAGGTGCCCACGAAATTACCGTGGGCACCTTGTATTGCTTGATTTATCGAAGCTTACTTGATCGGAGGGTCCAGGTTGAGGACCTGCTCCACAGCCGATTCTGGGTGGTTGTGCTTACGACGCCACCAGCCATAATTATGCTCACGCACCAACGCGGTCTCGTCGAGCTCGGTGCCCGCCGGAGCCGAGGCTGGTGACGCAGATTCCAGCGACGTGCCACGCAAGCGCGAGATAGAACGCATCGCGTGGTAGAGGATAATCGCCCCGAAGGAACCCAAGGCGATGCCCTCGAATACCATGTCACCCCAATGCCAGGTGAAGTTAGCAATAGCCACCACCATGGCAATGGCCGCGGTATTGAGGTTGACCGGGTCAGAGAAGTCCACCTTGTTCTGCACCCAGATACGCACACCCAGCATGCCAATCATGCCGTAGAGGATCGTGGCCGCACCGCCCAGCACACCCGGAGGGATCGTGGCAATGATCTGGCCAAACTTGGGGAACATGGAGAGACTAAGTGCGAAGATCGCCGCCACCACATAGGCAGCTGTCGAATACACCTTGGTCGCCGCCATTACCCCAATATTCTCGGCGTATGTGGTGGTTCCCGAACCTCCGCCGCTTCCGGCAATCATGGTCGAGACGCCGTCGGCGAAGAGCGCCTTGCCGGTGAGATCATCGAGCTCGCGGCCGGTCATAGCAGACACGGACTTCACGTGCCCCACGTTTTCAGCCACAAGCACGAGAACAACGGGGATGAACAGTCCGAGCAGAGTGATATCGAAAGCAGGCGCATGGAACTGGGGAAGCCCCACCCATCCAGCTCCGGAAATCGCATCAAAGTTGACCTCGCCGCGGATCACTGCCACAGCGTAGCCAATGAGCACACCAAAGAGGATCGAGAGACGCCCAATAATGCCCTTGAACAGCACGGTTACGAGCAACACGCCCACGATGGTGGCGATAGCAGTGACCGGAGCGGCCTTGACGTTGTTCCATGCTGCGGGAGCGAGGTTGAAGCCAATAAGCGCCACAATAGTTCCGGTAACCACCGGCGGCATGAGCTTATCGATCCAGCGTGCGCCGGCAAAATGCACAATCACGCCGATGAGTGCCAACGCCAAACCAGCGGAGATAATGCCGCCCTGCGCCAGGCTCATCTTCTCTGGATCGATAGGCTCCCCACCATCCATGACGTAGCCGGTCACCGCTCCGATCGGCGCAATGAGCGCAAATGAGGAGCCGAGGTAGCTGGGCAGACGGCCCGAGGTAACGCCGAGGAATAGCAGGGTGCCGATTCCCGTGAAGAAAAGAGTGGTTGAAGGGTCGAATCCGGTGAGAAGAGGAACGAGGAACGTCGCACCAAACATGGCAACGACGTGCTGCGCACCAATCCCGATAGTGGCCGGCCATGCGAGACGCTCGTCAGGCTGCACCACCTCTCCGGGTGCGATATGGAGTCCGTCTCCGTGTAGCTTCCAGCCCTTGGCCATGCAATGCCTCCCAAAGATGTTGGTC
>RRZU010144531.1_pt1 | contig 18056 bp, 18 predicted proteins | sample 2165561 | NCBI WGS metagenome assembly RRZU01 (sample SAMN10456909, study PRJNA506462) | wastewater metagenome | isolation source: wastewater sludge | place: USA: Moscow, Idaho | reverse complement strand
GGGGGGGGGGGGGGGGGGGGGGGGCGGGAGGCGGGGGGGGGGGGGACGGCGGAGTCGTGCTGGTCGAGCTCGGCGGTGATCCGGTCCCAGACCGTGTCCGGAGGCGCGACGAGGTCGGCCGTGGCGGCGCGGGCGGCGGGAAGCGCGGCGGCGAGAGACGTCAGCTCGGCGACCTCGGTGCGGCATACCTCGCACTGCTTGAGGTGAGCGAAGGTCGCCTCGTCCGCCGACTGGCCCATCGCCACGGCGGCAAGAATCTCGGCGTCAGGATGCTCCATGGCGGACCTCCTCAACATGGGTGCGCAGCTGGACCAGCCCGCGGCGGATATGTGACTTGACGGTGCCCAGCGGCATACCGAGGGTGGTGGCGATGACCTCGTGGGTCTGGTCGTCGTAGAAGGCCATCCGCACGACGGTGCGGCGCGGCTCCCCCATCCCGTCGACCAGGCCGGCCAGGACCAGGCGTTCGTCGAGGTCGACGGACGGGCTCGGCGCCGCGACCCGGACGTCGGCATCCTCGCTGGTCGCGACCGGGTGGCGCGCCCGGGTGGCGTGGAGGTCGGCGCAGCGTCGGCGGGTGATGCCGACCAGCCACGCGGCTGGGCTGCCGCGGTCCGGGTCGAGGGTATGCCGCCCCCGCCACGCCGAGACGAAGACCTGTTGGGTGGCGTCCTCGGCGTCGTGGTGGTTGCCGAGCGAGCGCAGCGCGAGGGTGTGCACGAGCGGGCTCCAGCGTCGGTAGGCCTCGGCGAACGCGGTCCGGTCGCCGTCGCGCAGACGTATGGCGAGTTCGCGGACCTCCGCGTCCAGGTCGTCGGTCACCACCGAGTCACCGTACCCCACCGCGCGCACCGCGACCGGGGAGCCGGCGGCATACCGACTCCCCGTCGCGGCCACGGAACTGGCTCGTCCCCAGCTCACCCACGCAACGCCTTTCGGTCAGAGGTTGGCCGGCCGAAGGACGAAGAGGATCCCGTGGGCGATCTGCTTGTTGCCCTTGTTGATGTCGAGGGCCCGCGGGTTGAGGAAGGGGTTGATGTCGTTGGGGTCCTGGTCCTTGAGCATGACGATCGGGTAACGCGCGTCGAAGACGCGAACGCCGATGGTCGAGCCGAGGGCCGTGGTCAGCTGGGCGCCATTGGACTTGACCGCCATGGCCTTGGTGATCGTCGCGCCGGGGACGACGTGGTAGAGCAGCACGGTCTCGACGGTGTCGATGCCAAGGCCCGCCACCGCGCCGAAGACGGCCTTCTCGGAGGGCAGCCACTGGTGGGTGAGGTCGGCGACGAGGACCTGGAAGGCGCGGTCGTTGGGGATGAAGGCGGTCAGCGGCTTCGTCCCGTCGGCCAGGATGCCGACCGGGCTGGACGGCTTGGCCTTGAGCACGGCCAGGACGGCCTCGGTGACGATGTCGTAGTCGTACCAGTTCCGGTCGAACTGGTCGCCGTCGGCGGTCAGCACCGCGGCGAGGCTTTTCGTGCCGGACGGGGCAGTTGCCGCCGACGCGGGACTGGCGATGGCGAGCGAGAGCGCGGCGGCGGCCGCTGCGGTGGCGGCGGCGAGTCGTCGTGGGGTCATCGGGAGTCCTCTCCTCATGGGGCCGCCGGTGCGACCCTCTGCCCCCTACTTCCGGTGGCCGGCGCGGTCTGGATGCAGTCCTCCGCCGGAATCTTCTGAGGCTTGTCGCAAAGATTCTTGGCTGGGGCTGCATCCAAGCGGCCTCGCGGTTCGGAAGAAGGGGTGTCACCTACCGAAACCGACGAAAGGACCCCCCGTGCGACGCACCAAGCTCGCCTCCGTCGCGGCCCTCGCCGCCGCAGCTCTGACCCTCACCGCCTGCGGCAGCAGCAGCGAGCCGGCCGCGACGCCGACCCCATCGGCGACCACCTCCAGCGCCGCGCCGACGTCCGAGGAGCCGATGCCCGCCGCGAAGGACATCGTCGACACCGCCGTCGGAGCCGGCCAGTTCACCACGCTGGCCACCGCGCTGACCGCCGCGGGCCTGGTCGACACCCTCAAGGGCGCCGGGCCGTTCACCGTCTTCGCCCCGACCGACGACGCCTTCGCCAAGCTGCCGGCCGGCACGCTGGACACCCTGCTCGCCGACCCGAAGGGCGCGCTGACGAAGATCCTCACCTACCACGTCGTTCCCGGGAAGGTCATGGCCGCCGACGTCGTCAAGATGGACGGCGCCAAGGTCAAGACCGTCAACGGCGCCGAGCTGACCATCAAGGTCTCCGGCTCGGACGTCATGCTGATGGACGCCACTGGCGCCTCGGTGAAGGTCGTCAAGACCGATGTGACCGCCAGCAATGGCGTCATCCACGTCATCGACGGGGTGCTGCTCCCCTCGAAGTGACCCGGGCCAGCGCCTGCTGGTCACGACCCGCTGTGCGGCATACCTCGCAGTCCTTTGAGGTATGCCGCACAGCCGCGTCTGCGCCATGCGAAGGGGGCTGCAGCCGTTGCTGGTACGGTCGTTGCGGGTTGCGCGGCCCTGGCTGCGCCGCCCGTGAGTGACGTGCTTGGCGTAGTTGCCAGACCTCAATGGCTCCGGGCTCCTCGGCGCGAAGACCGACACACTCCTAGGCGGCAGGGATGGATGAGCGCGAGTCCGAGTCAGGGCGCGCGGTAGACGGTCGCCTCTTCAACGCGGCCCAGCGTTCCTGGCTGCGTCAAATGCTTGTTGGCATGGTCGCGATTTGCGTCGTGTTCGTTGCCGCTGGCTCGTGGCCCAGTTGGCTCAGCGTCCCTCTCGTCGCGGTCTGTCTGCTTTACATGCTCCGTCTCACGTTCATCCTGTTGCGGGACTCCCTGGGTTTGGCGGGTGCTTTGAGGAGACGTGACGAGGTGCCGTCGAGTGCTCCGCGGCATCTGGCGGTGGCGGGTTCGCCAAGCAGCCCCGCGACCCGCCATCAGGGGGCAGGGGGCAGGCGGAATCGGGTGTTTCGTTTCGCACCTCTGGCTGCCGTGGTGACCTACTTCATCGTCACCTACCAGCTCGCTGCCCGGGGTGTCGATCAGGACCGCATCAAGCTCGTCTCACTGGTTCTCGTTGCGCTCACTTGTCTCGCCATCGTCCTGTACGCGGTCCGCCGCAACTCGAAGATCAACCAGGAGGCGTCAAAGCACAACCAGAATGTGATCGAGTCGCCGCCCGGCACGTAGGCCGCGGGCCGATCCTCGCAGGGTGACTGGCCGCTGGAGTGTGCCTGGCGCTGCTCATGGTAGGCCCGACTCCTTTCGACGCTGTCGATGCCGCCGCGACGGCCTCTGCCACGACCAGCAATACGCATTCCTCGGCAGACCGAGCTCAGCCGGCGTTCAGGGGATCGGCACCAGGGCACACGGCAGGAGGGCGGCCGGGCGAGTCCCGACAGCACCTCATGTCCGCCCCCTTTCATCCATGTGGACCAGGACCGGCAGCAGAAGGTTCCGACGTGTCGGGGCGATTCTGGTGCTTTCCCGTCTGAGACCCTGTGGTCATGCAGGGTGGGTCGAGGGCCTGGAGGGGAGTCCGAGCAGCCGGTCATGGCCTCTTCTACGCGACGATGGGCGGAGTATTCCTCGTGCTCCTCGTCATCGGGCTGATCACCTTCGCCGACCGAGACCTGCCCACGTACTGGGGAACGTTCACCGAAACCTCGACCACATGTGACCCGCCAGGTCCCCGGAGCACCTGCCTCAGCAAAGGCACCTGGGTCAGCGACGATGGCTCGATCGTCAAAGACGACATCAACTTGGACGGTTCGGTTGGCCAGGGCGAAACCGTGCGCGCCGCTTACCACCCGGGTGGATTCATGGGCGATGACGTGAACAACATCGTTCATGTCGGGATTTGGGCACACGCTGGCCTGTGGATGCCGTGGGTAATGCTCGCTGGCTTCGGGGCGATAACGTGGACCCAATATCGCGATTGGGGACGAGCCGCCGCGTATACGCCCCGACATCGGGCCGGAGGCTCCTGAGCGTTTGGGGTCGTCGGCCGGACACGGACGCGGTCCCACCTCGAAGTCGGGCCGACGCCAGCGGAGCCGAGGTCCGCAACGCCGACGCCTTCGGAAGAGCCGTCCGCCGGCACCCTGGACACCCTGCTCGCCGACCCCAAGGGCGCCCTGACGAGGATCCTCACCTACCACGTCATTCCCGGGAAGGTCATGGCCGCCGACGTCGTCAAGATGGACGGCGCCAAGGTCAAGACCGTCAACGGCGCCGAGCTGACCATCAAGGTCTCGGGGTCGGACGTCATGCTGATGGACGCCACCGGTGCGTCGGTCAAGGTCGTCAAGACCGATGTGACCGCCAGCAATGGCGTCATCCACGTCATCGACGGGGTGCTGCTCCCCTCGAAGTGACGCGCGGCCAGGCCCTGCTGGTCACGACCCGCTGTGCGGCATACCTCGCAGTCATTTGAGGTATGCCGCACAGCCGCGTCTGCGCCCACCCGCGTTCCAATCCGCGAGGCAGAGCGGCCGGATCTCTGCGTAGTGAGAAGCGGCTTCATCGCGGCTGCAATTGCTCCATGCCGCAACCAGAGCGTGAGTTGGTCAGTCGGTGCCCGGGTCTCGGCGCAGACGTTTGGCCTCGCCGCGCCTGGCTTTGTCCTCGAGCCGGCGCGACTGCGACGCGCGGCTGGGCCGGGTCGGTCGGCGTGCCGCCGGGCCGGGGGCGATCGCCTCCGACAGCAGTTGCGCGAGGCGCGCCTGCGCGGCCTCACGGTTACGCAGCTGCGACCGGTGCTGAGAGGCCGTCACCGTCAGGACGCCGTCGACCAGGCGCCCGGCGAGCCGCGCCGTCGCGCGGGCCCGGAGAACCTCGTTCAAAGCGTCCGTGTGCGCCACGTCCAGGCTGAGCTCGACCCGGCTGTCCGTAGTGTTGACGCCCTGCCCGCCCGGGCCGCTGGAGCGAGAGAACCGCCACGACAACTCACGATGCGGCCCCCCGACACCGGATCGGATTATCAGATCACCCGACACGACCGCGCCTCCTCCCCAGCCACCCGGGAACTGCTTCGCACGGTACACACGCGCGGGCGGCAGCTGTTCGCGCAAGCCGGACTGGGCCGCCACGGGCCAAGGTTCGTTCACCTGGGCAGGTGGCCCAGCCAGACTATCGCTCACCGAAACAATGACCCGAGGAGACAACGTGGCCCAGAAGGGGGTCCCGTGCTCATCGGCGAGTTGTCCGGCGACGAGATCATCTGCGGGGGGACACCCTCCCTCTCTCCGTCCGTGGGGGCGCCGTCGAAGATCTACCTCACGGTCAAAGAGGCCACCGCCTTTGACAAGTCGGTCGCCGTGTAAGTCGCCCACGCGCTTCACGTGGGCGGACACCGAACACGGACCGGCAGCCGGGGAGGCGGCGACAAGACGCAACTGGCCTCGATCAGGTCCTGGGCGAAGGAGAACCGCTACGAGGACTCGGTCCGCGGTCGGAATCCCGCCGGGGTCCAGGAGGCTTGACACCACGCCAGGTGATGCTCAGACGGCACGATCTTCGGCCGATGTGGTGGGTGGTGTGGGTTGCCCTTGCGTCCGACGCCCCGGCCGGAGCGGGCGAGTGACCCGACGGCGATCCGCATCTGATTTCGCACACGGTCGGGCACCCTGGCTCGACACGACCGTTCAACTCTGGCGACGTCCATCCCCGGCATCCCGCTCACACCAGTAGTCTGCAACCTCACCCGTTGAGACGGTCACTGGAATCTGCCCCTGGCACACTCACGGGCAAGGGTAGGAACCTGCCGTGGGCGCTGGCGACCTAGCGCGCACCCAGTGCGAGAAGCCTCCGGAAGTCCTCGGAGGTCGCTAGCCTTGGACCGACGCAATGAACCGGTGCTCACAAGAGCGCAGGCGAGGCAGCTTCACGTCGGGGGGCATGGTGCTAGAGAAGGCTGAGCAGGTCCACGTCGCTGCGAGAGGTTGGCTCTGCCACGGGGCTAAAGCGCGCGACTGGCGGGTGGGTCGCTTGGGGGCGGCAGCGAGTTCCCTCGCCTTGGTCGCGCTGGCCGCCGGCTGCGGGACAGCGGGAAGCCCGTCCGGTTCCGCCGCGTACCAGATGTCGAGCGTTTCCGCGGCCGCCGCGCCTCAGCCTCCGGTGAACGTGAAACCGGTTCGCTCACGGCCGACCGCAGGCGATGCCGCGACTGGGACGGGCGGCACTGCGTCTGCCGGCGTTCTCGTGGCACCGTCGGCAACGGAGGGTGAGCTGGCACGAAAGCAGCTCGGTATCGGTGCGGGCACAGGCGTTGCGAGCGGGGGGAACGGACAGGTTCCCGTGCCGGGTGTGGAGTACGAAGTCGTCGGCGCATGCGCGGGCGCTGCCGGCTCTCGCGTGCTCGTCGTGATCAGGGCGGCAGGCACGGCAAGCGGTGCTGGTGTCAACGCTGCCGACGCGGGCCTGACTATGGCGGGTGCAACCGTGGTGTGCGACGGCCAGACGAGTCGTACGTTGGTAGGCACGTTCGCCCGCCCGGTGGTGCTCGAGGTGGTAGAGCGGGGGGTCGTTCGCCAGGGCTATGCCGTGCTGGTTCCCGCTCGTTCATAGTCGGCTCGAAGCGACACTAGATGGGCGCTCCGTCGGATCGCTCGGCGACCGCTGCGCGCAGTGCCGGCTCGGGCCACACCTGCACGAGGTACTCCTCGACCGGGTCGACGATGGCCTCGTCGTAAGCGGTGAGACGCCCACGAGCGCTCACCCTGAACCGGTGCGGCCCGGGGCTCTGCGGCGTGAACGCGGCCTCCGCGGGGAGGTCGAAGCCAGGGTCCGGGCTCGACCAGAACAGAGGCTCGCACACGGGGAGGCTGACCTCCTCGATGGCCTCCCATGGGTCTTCGGCATCAACGGCCCCACCCGCGGGCGCGTCGGAGACCGCCACTGGGGGGGTAGGAAGCGACGTGAGCGTGACACGCACCGGTCCTGTTGCGCAGCCGGTGCGCACGATCAGGTGGCCGGGTTCGGCGGCTGCGGCGATCAGTGTGCCGACGCCGTCTCCGACGAACTGGGGGCTGACATCGAACGGCACCAGGTAGAGCTGGTGCCACGCGACGAGGATCCGGTGCGTGTTCACGTTCTGGTCTCTCCTACGAGTCAGGGCAGGTAGCCGACCTGGTAAAGGTCGCCGTCCAACATGCGCTCGTTGCTGTAGAACGCTGAGAGTAGACCTCCAGCTGACGAGTTCTGCGTGGTCGGGATGAAGCACCTGCTCCACCCGGTGGAACCGGTCCGCTGAGGATCGGGCATGCGACATCCCGGGAAGCTCCGGGCCAGCGTGGCGCCAGAGGTCGACGCGCCCTGGTACGTACTGCGGAAGGGGTACTCATCGCACGAGTACCCGGTGGGCCTCACCAGCGATGACGGGCAGGCCTTCGTCCCGTTGGCTGCCACTTTTGTGGCGTTCGACAGCTTTTTCAGATAGGTGCCAGTGCCGAGCCTGCCGGGCAAGCCGGAGAGCTGAGCCTTATATACGTGGTCGACGAACGCCGGGTTAAGCGACTGGCTGTAGCCCATCACGCCGGGGATGCCGGGGAGGACGCACCCGGCTGCCCGGTTGCCGATCGTGTTGTCGCAGCGGGAGTCGGCCAGGGGCAGAGTGAACGTGACGGAGTTGCCGTACTTGGTCGAGCTCATCGTGATCTGCCACTCGCCGCTGACGGAGTTGATGATCCGCCCGGCGGTGAGGTTGTTGACGTTGAAGTACGACGACCCGTACCACTCGTCGAACGCGGGGTGGGTGTACGAGCCGGCTGCGGCGAGGCAGTCGCCCGGGCATCCAAACAGCAGTCCGCGGCTGCTCTCAGGGAACCCTGCGCCGGTCCATGACCACACCCAAACGGACGTGGTTGAAGACCATCGGGCCAACGTGGTCGAGGAGGTCATCGTGTTGATGGCGTGGAAGTTGGCGGTGCCGAGGATCCTCCCGGTGGGAACCTCTGTGACGACGAGGCCGAAGGTGGTGTGCTGGCAGGCGCTGCGACGTGACTGGGCCCACCAGGCCCCGGACGGGTCGGAGCCGGAGTTGCACTCTGCGGGAACGGCGGCGGCGAGCGTGTCCACGCCGGCGTCTTGCGCCGTGCCGGGCGCGGTGCCGTTGACGAGCCGGCCCGAGACGCAGGTCTTCGGTGTCCCTGCCAGGGACTTGCCGGCGGCTCGGAGTGCCTTCGCGGCCGCGACGACCTTGTCGCAGTCGGCCTCCGTCTTGGAGATGTGGATGGCTCCGGGTGTGACGGCCCGTGATTGGGTCTGTCCGGCCCCTCCCGGGCGGGGCGCGGGTGCCGAGCTGTCGGCGGTTGCTGCGGCCGCGGGCTGCGGGGCAGCGTTGGCTGCAGGCGATAGGCCGCCTGCAGCGAGCGAGTCAGAACAAGTAGAAATTCAATGGTTAGACGTTTCATGCGGTTGCCCCTTCCGGAGCATCGTTCCCCTGAGCGCGCCACCTCGCGGTGCCGCACGGGCCAACCCTGTAGCGCGGCCTGCGGCCAATGTCGCGATCGGGTAACGGCCGCGGTAGATGATCGCGCTGCTGCTATGTGCACCGCGACGCCGAGTATCCGACGCACTGGATGGAACCTGGACACGTATGGACACGAACCCCCGTAGACGGCCGGATTCGGCCGGACGGGGCCGGACGCAGCGAAACGGCCCCTGACCGGCATACGCGCTGGTCAGGGGCCGTTCACGCACGTGGTGGCAGGTCAAGGATTCGAACCTTGGAAGCTTTCGCGACGGATTTACAGTCCGCTCCCATTGGCCACTCGGGCAACCTGCCGTGGTGCGCGGACCACCTTACCAAGCCACCGGCCGTGGCACCGAATCGACGCGGCGGCACCTCACGGAGCCGCGGCCGGGGGCTGAGGGGCGAAGAGCTCGAGCAGCTCCCCCACCTCGTGGTCCATCAGCGACGGGTGCCGGAAGTGCTTCTCCCCGTGCACCCTGTACACCGTCCGGCGACCCTCGTGGTGGCGCTCCACGCACCCGTCGGCGACCAGGTCCGCGAGGATCGACTGGACCGCCCGCACGCTCAGCCCCACCGACTCCGCGAGGTCGACGACCCGGATGTCCGGGCGCCGCGCGACGGCGAGCAGGACGTGCCCGTGGTTGGACAGGTAGGTCCACGAGGCCAGCCGGTTGGACATCGCCTCAGCCCACCCGACCCGCCTGGCCCGCCCGATCGCCGTCGCCACCCACGGCCTCATCCTCGTCGGCGACAGCAGCGCTGGCCAGCCCCGAAGGCCGCGTGGCCCGCAGGCTCGCCACCACCGAGGCCCCGAGGATGAGCACCACCACGGCCAGCGAGACCGTCGTCGGCACGTGGTAGAGGTCGACCTGGAGAACCATCTTCACCCCGACCCAGAGCATGACCAGCGCCAGCCCCACCTTGAGGTAGACGAAGCGGTCGATGAGGTCGGCCAGCAGGAAGTACAGCGCCCGCATCCCGAGCAGCGCGAAGGCGTTGGCGGTGAAGACGAGGAAGGGCTCCGAGGTCACCGCGAAGATCGCCGGGATCGAGTCGAGGGCGAAGACGACGTCGGTCCCCTCGACGAGGAGCAGGACGAGCAGCAGCGGCGTCGCGACGAGGGCACCCTTGGCGCCGTTCTTTCCGGTTTGTCGAACGAAAAAGCGATCACCCTCGAGCGCCGGTGTCGTCGGGATCCGGCGGGCCAGCCAGAGGTACATCCGCGAGGACGCCGGGTCGAAGTGCTCGTCCCGGGTCCGCAGCATCCGCCACCCGGTGAGCAGCAGGATCGCGGCGAAGACGTAGAGCACCCACTGGGCCCGCTCGATGACCGCGGCGCCGGCGGCGATCATCCCGCCGCGCAGCACCAGCGCACCGATCACCCCGAGGAAGAGAACGCGATGCTGGTATGCCGGTGGCACCGCGAAGTAGCCGAAGATCATCGCCCAGACGAAGACATTGTCGACGGCCAGCGACTTCTCGATGAGGTACCCGGTGAAGTACTGCTGGCCGAGCTCGGCACCGGCATACGCCCAGATCACGGCACCGAAGCCGACGCCGATGGCGAGCCAGACCGCAGACCAGACCAGGGCTTCGCGGCCCGAGATGACGCTGGCTCGGCGATGGGCGAACAGGTCGACGGCGAGCATCGCGACGATCAGCGCGAGAACCGCGAACCAGGCCCAGGTGGGGACGGACACAACCAACCTCCGTGCGGGAGACGCGTGGCCCAGCCACCGTCTGCTCGGAGGTCTCCCATGTCGGCATGGCCGACCCCGCACGCCGGGCCCGTATGGACGGACCGAACTGACGACGGTGCGGGTACTGGTACTCCCCTCGCGCCAATAGTGCAGTTTTCTGCACGTGTTTGTCAACCGCTCTGTCACCCCGCTCGTATGCCGTCGCGTCGCTCGATCGCCCCGCCGCAGGCGTAGGTTGGAGCTGTCATACCCGGACGCGAAGAAGCCAGGCACCATGACCGACGGCTCGTTCCTCTCCCCTTCCCCTGTCGCCGACCCGGTCAGCCTCGCCGAGCACGAACGCGCGTATGCCGACCTGGCCGACGCGGTCCGAGAGCTGATCGACGCGACCGTCCGCACCCGGATCGCCTTCGCCGATGCCGGGACGGTCGCCGCCGACGTGCGGGCGATCACTCAGGAGCTCCTCGCCACGGCGCAGCCCGGTCCGCTCGGTCTGGTCACGTGCTCAGATGGTCGGCTCCGAGACCACGGGAACCCCGCGGTCGGGTCGCGGAACCCGATCGCCCCGCCCCTGGTCATCGGCAAGGACCGGGCAGCTCAGCGGACCTGGTGCGACTTCGTGCTCGGCGCGGCGTACGAGGGTCCGCCCGGCCATGTCCACGGCGGGGTCGTCGCCCTCGTCCTCGACCAGGTGCTCGGCACGCTGCCCGCCGTCATCGGCAAGCCTGGGTTCACCGCCTGCCTCACCACGACATACCGGCGGCTCACCCCGCTCGGGCCGCTGCACGCCGAGGCCTGGGTCGAATCGGTCGAGGGGCGCAAGGTCCGGGTCCGCGGTCGGCTGGCCGACCCTTCCGGGACGACGACGGCCGAGGCCGAGGGCCTATTCGTCATCCCGGCGTGGGTCGAGGATGCGTTGCGTCAGCCGGTCGGCGACGCGGGCGACTTCGACCCGCCGACCTGACCCTCAGCGCCCCGACGCGCTGACCGGTTCTCAGGACAGCAGCGACCGCGCCATGACGAGCCGCTGGATCTGGTTGGTGCCCTCGTAGATCTGGGTGATCTTCGCGTCGCGCATCATCCGCTCGACCGGGAAGTCGCGGGTGTAGCCGTACCCACCGAGCACCTGCACCGCGTCCGTCGTCACCTCCATGGCGATATCGGAGGCGTAGCACTTCGACGCGCTGGCCATGAAGCCGAGCTTGGGTTCGAGCTGGCCGTGGACCGCCCGTTCCCCCATCGCCGCCGCGGCGTAGACCATGAGCCGTGCGCCTTCGACCTTCATCGCCATGTCGGCGAGCATGAACTGGATGGCCTGGAAGTCGGCGATTCGCTTGCCGAACTGGCTGCGTTCTTTGGCGTACGCGACCGCCGCGTCGAGCGCGCCCTGAGCGATACCGAGCGCCTGCGCACCGATCGTTGGACGGGTGTGGTCGAGGGTCTGCAGGGCGGTCTTGAAGCCGGTGCCCTCGGCCCCGATGATCCGGTCGCCGGGGATGCGGCAGTCTTCGAAGTGCAGCTCGGTGGTCGACGAGCCGCGGATGCCGAGCTTCTTCTCGTGGGAGCCGACGACGAAGCCGGGGTCGTCCTTGTGGACCATGAAGGCGCTGATCCCGCGCGGGCCCTTGGAGGGGTCGGTCACGGCCATGACGGTGTACCACGTCGACCAGCCGCCGTTGGTGATCCAGCACTTGCTGCCGTTGAGGACCCAGTCCTCGCCGTCACGGACGGCTGCCGTCGTCATCGCCCCTGCGTCGGAACCCGCCTCCCGCTCACTCAGCGCGTATGACGCCATCGCCTGGCCGCGAGCGATGGAGGGGAGGACCTTGTGCTTGAGCTCCTCGGAGCCGGCGAGGATCAGGCCCATGGTGCCGAGCTTGTTCACCGCGGGGATCAGCGAGCTGGAGGCGCAGACACGGGCGACCTCTTCGATGACGATGCAGACCGAGACGGGGTCAGCGCCGGCACCGCCATACTCCTCGGGCACGTGGACGGCCGAGAAACCGCCCTCGTTGAGCGCCTTGAGCGCCTCGACGGGGAAGCGTTCGTTCTCGTCGACATCCGCCGCGTGGGGCTGGATCTGGTCCTCACAGATCTGCCGGACGACATCGCGGATCATCCGCTGCTCGTCAGTGAGGGCGAAGAGGGCATCGGACATGGGGGCCTCCAACCGGTTCAGACACGACAACGGGTCGACATCGTCCAACCTACGCCCGGCCCGGGGTGAGCGCCCGGGCCGGAGGTCGTGAGTTCGCGCTCACCGGGTCCGAGCGGGGCGGCGATGCGTGCCGGGCGGAGAAGCCGTCCCGGGCGGCGAAACCGAACAGCGCAGCGGGCCGCAATGCGGGGTGGCTAAGCGGGCCGGGAAGCGAAGCGATGCGGGGCCGCGAAGCGGGGCGGCGACGCCGGGCGGCGATGCGAGGCGAGAAGCCATGCGGGACGGCAATACGGGGGCGAAAGGGCCGTGCGAGGCCGGCGAAGCGGGGACCCCCTCGACCTCGCCAGTGTCGGCCCTCGACCGTCGTTGACACGACCATCGCCAACCGAGAAGGCGCTCAGGCCCCCTATGCCGTGCTCCACATCTCGAAGCAGTGAGCCACTGCCCCACCACCCGGCGCGGTGAGCCCTACCCGGGCGCCCGGAATGTGTTGGTACGCGAAATGTCCGGTATTCCGGGCCACTCGACGACCACCGCATGCTCCAGAGCTTCGACCACCTGGTCTGGGTCAGCCCCGGCGGCCCGGCATGCGTTGGTACGCGAAATGTCCGGTATTCCGGGCCAGTCGACGACCAACGCATGCGTCGGAGCGTCGACCACCGGTTGGCTACAGCAGCCGGTCCATCATGGTCGATCACGCCCGCGGCGCCAGAGCTCGGAGCAATGGGCCTCTGCTCCACGACTGGGAGCAATGAGCCTCTGCTCCCTATCTCGGAGCAGAGGGCTGTTGCGTCGCAGGCTGGAGCAAAGGGCTGTTGCGTCGCCGGTTGAAGCACGGCATAGGGACCTACACTGGGTCCCCGGATTGAAGGGATCCGGTCCCGGGCAGTCCCGCACCGCCATCCGGGTAGTCCCGCACCGCCATCCCGGGAGACCTGCTCCACCATCCCGGGCAGTCCCGCACCGCCGTCCCGGGAGGGACTGCTCTACCATCCCGGGAGGACTGCTCCACCATCCCGGGAAGGCGGGCACCACAGCCCCGCGGAGCCACAGAAGGGAACACGCAGTGGCCGACAGCTCGTTCGACGTCGTCAGCAAGGTCGACCGCCAGGAGGTCGCCAACGCCCTCACCCAGGCGCAGAAGGAGATCGCCCAGCGCTACGACTTCAAGGGCGTCGGCGCGTCGCTGGAGTTCTCCGGCGACGACATCGTCATGAAGGCCAACAGCGAGGACCGCTGCCGGGCCGTGCTCGACGTCTTCCAGACCAAGCTGGTCAAGCGCAATGTCTCGCTCAAGGCGCTCAGCCTGTCCAACGACGGCACGCCGCGGGCCTCGGGCAAGGAGTACCGCCTCGACGCTTCGCTCCAGCAGGGCATCAGCCAGGACAACGCCAAGAAGGTCGCCAAGCTCATCCGCGACGAGGGCCCGAAAACGGTCAAGACCCAGATCATGGGCGACGAGCTCCGCGTCACCAGCAAGTCACGGGACGACCTGCAGGCGGTCCAGCGGCTGCTCCGCGACGCCGACCTCGACTTCGCGGTCCAGTTCACGAACTACCGCTGACCCACGCCCACAGCTAACCGTCACGTCCCAGCCGAACCAGTCAGAGTCACATTCCGTAGCCCGGTTCGGGGTCGGCCCCGGCGCACTCCGCATGCCTTGGTCAGCGAAATGCCGGGTATGTCGGTCCCGGCGTCGACCAAGGCACGTTCCGAAGCCTCAGGAGCCCGGTTCGCGGTCGGCCCCGGCGCACTCCGCATGCCTTGGTCAGCGAAATGCCGGGTATGTCGGTCCCGGCGTCGACCATGGCACGTCTGGAGCCTCAGGAGCCTGGTTCGGGGTCGGCCCCGGCGACCTCCGCACGCCTTCGTCAGCGAAATGCCGGGTATGTCGGTCCAGCCGCCGACCATGGCATGGTCCCGAGCCAAGCACCCCGACGCGCAGGGCCTAGGCCGGGTCCTTGGGGAAGAACCGCCGCCGCGACACCAAGGCCTCACGCAGCGCCCAGTCCCCGTCGACCAGAGCCCGGCGGGTCGCGGGCGTCAGGTCGGTGCGGGTCAGGGTCTGTGCTGACAGCTCGAGGGTGCGCTCCTCGACCACCTCGGGGAAGGCGGTGAGGACGACCGTCGAGAGCGCGTCCTCCCCGATCCACTCGTGCAGGGTGGGCACCACGTCGAAGAAGCGCTCGACATAGGGCCGCAAGTCCGTCTCGTCCGGCGCCCGCCAGAAGCCCGACGCCAGGTAGTTGAGCTCGTAGTTGGAGTGGTCGGCCTCGCGCGAGGTCAGCTGCTCCCAGGCCCATTCCTTCGCCGCCGCGTCGGGCAGGCTGGCCCGCGCCTTGAGCGAGTTGAGCCGTCCCTGCAGGGTCTGGTCGTCGTGAGCGAACCGCTCGAGGTCCGCGGCGCTCAGCTCGCCGCGCGCCGCGAGGTTCTCGACGACGATCCACAGGAAGTCCGAGTCCCCGGCCAGTCCGGCCGGCAGACCCAGCCCGAGGGCCCATTCGCGCAGCAGCCGGATGTCGGCGCTCAGCGCGGCCACGACCCGGGCCGCCGCCAAGGCCCGCCCACTGCCCGGAACCGCCTCGCGCAAAGCCGCGGCCGCGGTGTCGGCCACCCGAGCGAGCTGGACCTCCTGCAGGTCGCCGGGGATGAAGGCCCGGATGACCTTGGCGATCCGGTCGGCGACCGGTGAGAGGATCGCCGTCTCCTCCTCGAGCCCCCAGGCGGCGCAGAACAGGTCGACATACGCGATCGGGGTGAGCGCACCCCGGGCGACCGCGTCGAGGACCGCGACCCAGACGGACGCGCGGACCTGCGCGTCCACGATGCGGGGCAGCTCGTCAGGCAGCGCGGCAATGGTGTCGGGGTCGAGGTCGACGGCGGCCCAGGTGAGGTCGGAGGCGTTGGGTATGACGACCCGCGCCCTCGCCCCTACCGCTGCGATTTCTGCGTCCGGCAGGGGGACCACAACTGGCTCCGCGCCGAGGGTGACCGACACCCGGAAGACCTCGGCGCCCTCCGCGTAGCCGGCCACATCGGTGCTGTGCGGACGCTGCGCGGAGCAGTCGACGACCGCAGGTACCTCCGCGGCCACCGGTTGGCGACGGACCACTTCGAGCGACGTGTCCCGGATCCGGGCCGAGAGGGTGTCCCGCCCCGCCGTCATGAGCCACCCGTCGCCCCACGGACCGAGGTCGCGGCCGGACGCCGCCGCGATCGCCCCGAGGAAGTCCGCCATCGTCGCGTTCCCGAAGGCGTGCCGGGTCAGGTGCGCCCGGACCCCGGCGACGAAGGCGTCGTCACCGACATACTCGATGAGCTGCCGCAAGGCGGCGGCACCCTTGGCGTAGGAGATCCCGTCGAAGTCGTGCAGCGCCGTCATCGCGTCGACGGCGGGGCGACCGGCGACCGGGTGCGTCGACGGCGCCCGCTCGGCCGCATAGCCCCACGGCCGACGCTCCATCGTCACGTTGACCCAGGCGTCCGGGTGGACACCGGTCGAGACAAGCACCCGGGCGGCGAGGTACTCGGCGAAGGACTCGTTGAGCCACAGGTCGTCCCACCACTGCATGGTCACGAGGTCGCCGAACCACATGTGTGCCATCTCGTGGGCGATGGTGTTGTCCCGGCGGAGTATCTCGTCGTCGGTGGCCCGGCCGCGGAAGAGCAGCTCGTCGCGAAGGACGACGCAGCCCGGGTTCTCCATCGCCAGGGCGTTGAACTCCGGGACGAAGACCTGGTCGTAGCCGCCGAAGGGGTACCGGATGCCGAAGAGGTCGTGAAAGGCGTCGAGGAAGATGCCGGTCACCTCGAGCAGCCGGCTCGCGTCCCGCTCCAGCTCGGCTCGCAGGGACGCCCGCGCGTGCACCGCCAGGGGAATGCCGTCGTGGCGGCCCCGGACCGAGACATACGGCCCGGCGCAGACGGTGACGAAGTAGGTCGACAATGCCGCGGTGGGGGTCAGCTCGAAACGTCCGAGCGAGGTCGGGGCGGAGATCCCGTTGCCGATGACCTGCCAGGCCCGCGGCGTGCTCACCGACACCGTCCACGGCGCCTTGAGGTCTGGCTGGTCGAAGCACACCGTCACCGAAGGCGCGGCGTCGAGGAAGAAGTGGCCGAAGACATAGGCCGCTCCGTCGGCGGGGTCGAAGGCCCGGTGCAGGCCCTGACCGTCGCGCCGCCAGGGCATCAGCGCCTCGACGACGAGGACATTGTCGGCGGCGAGGTCATCGAGGGTGAGGCGGCCGGCCGCCCACGCCTCCGGCGGGAGGGGCCGGCCGTTGAGCCGCATCGAGACGACCTCGGTGGCGTGCAGGTCGGCGAAGGTGCCCTCCCCCGGCCGGCGGCAGGTGAACCGGATGACGGTGTAGGACCGGTAGGTCGGCGCCGTCTCGTCGTCGCCCGAGGTCAGGTCGAGGTCGACCGTGTATGACGTCACCGCGATGAGCGCGGCGCGGGCGACGGCTTCGTCGTAGGTCAGGCTCGGCACGCCGCCACCCTAACCCGTGCTCCCGTGGGGCGCCCCCGCTGACGGTCGGGCCGAAGTGACCCGTCGGGCCCGACGCCAGGAGGAGCCGACCGGCGCTCAGGCGCGGTAGCCCCCGCCGGCCATGCCCTCGAGGCGCGCGATCCGGTCCGCCATCGGCGGGTGGGTGGAGAACAGCCGGGAGACGTCCTGCATCCGGAACGGGTTGGCGATGAACAGGTGGCTCGCGTTGACGATCTGCTGCTGCGGGGCCAGCGGGGCCCGGGACACCCCGACCTCGAGCTTGCGCAGCGCTGACGCGAGCGCCAGCGGGTCGCCGGTCAGGGTGGAGCCGTCCTCGTCCGCGTCATACTCCCGGGTTCTGGAGATGGCCATCTGGATGATCGAGGCCGCGAGCGGAGCGAGGAAGGAGAGCACCAGCAGGCCGAGCGGGTTGCCGCGGTTCTCGTCGGAGTTGCCGCCCCCGCCGAACATGCCGGCGAACATCAGCATCTGCGCCACCGAGGTGATGACACCGGCGACCGCGGCGGCAACCGAGCCGGTGAGGATGTCGCGGTTGTAGACGTGCATGAGCTCGTGGCCGAGGACGCCGCGCAGCTCGCGCTCGTCGAGCAGCCCGAGGATGCCCTCGGTGCAGCAGACGGCGGCGTTCTCGGGGTTGCGGCCGGTCGCGAAGGCGTTGGGTGCCTGGGTCGGGGAGATATAGAGGCGGGGCATCGGCTTGCCGGCCCGGGTCGAGAGCTCACGGACGATCCGGTAGAGCTGCGGCGCCTGGGCCTCGCTGACCGGATAGGCCTGCATGGCGCGGATCGCGAGCTTGTCGGAGTTCCAGTACCCGTATGCCGTGGTGCCGATACCGATCAACGCGAAGACCCAGATGAAGGTGCTGTTGCGGGTGCTGCCCGCGATGAGGCCACCGATGGCGAGGAGGAGGCCGAAGATCCCGCCGAGGAGCAGGGCGGTCTTCAGGCCGTTGAAGTGCTGGTGCATGTCCGGTCCAACGCCACAGTGAACGCTCTCGTTCCCGACCGTGCTGACCCGCAGAAAGCTCTCAGAATCAGCCGAGCAGGTTGGTCAGCCAGGCCGGCATGACCGACAGCACGAGCAGCAGCGCCGACCCGATCGCGACCGCCAGAGCGACGCTCGGGTGGGCCCGCTCCGGGCCCGGGGTGAAGCCGGCCGGGTCGTCGGCGAGGAGGACCCGGAACCACCGGAAGTACACCGCGACCCCGAGGACGACGTTGACCGCGACGAGGACGG
>RRZU010614331.1_pt1 | contig 18068 bp, 15 predicted proteins | sample 2165561 | NCBI WGS metagenome assembly RRZU01 (sample SAMN10456909, study PRJNA506462) | wastewater metagenome | isolation source: wastewater sludge | place: USA: Moscow, Idaho | reverse complement strand
GATATTATGTTTATTAAACTATTATTAATAATGGGAACAGCAGCTGTCTTTGGAAGATGTAGAGCTACATTTTTCGAATCAAAAATACCGGCAGAATTATTTAATAGAAAGGAAAACATATAAATGCTTTTATCTTTTTTGCAAAATATATTAGTATTTGTGAATTTTTTAGTTTTTTTAAAGCCGGACAAAACAAGAATAAATATTAGAAGTATAACAATATGTACAATGATGTTATTATGCACGGGTTTATCTTTTCTATGGATACAAAAATACTCAATTTTATTTATTATAGTATTTTTAATGGTAGCAGGAATAATGATTTTTAAAAAATCAATTGTATGGACAGTGAATTCAATATGCTTCACCTTAATCTTGTTTCTGATTTGCGACTACTCTGTGGTTTTAATTCTCACTTTTCTTGAAAAAAGGTTTCATATATTTATCCCGGATTTAATTTATTTATTTATATTATTAGTTGTTACTTTGACCGTGAGTTTTATAATAAATAAAAGATTGTTTAATTTGGAAGATAAAAGAATAGCTATATTATTAATGCCAATTATTATTGGTACATTCTCTGTTAATATATTTTCGATGCAATTAGAAATGAACATTCAAAATATTATCATAGTATTGTTTATATTCCTAAGCATTATCATTGTGGTATTATTTATTTCAAATCAGTACTATAAGCGTAAAGAACGGGCATTAAACTTACAATATTATCAAGAATTGGAAAATAATTATAATGATATTCGAGAGTTTCGACTGGGTTAAATAGATATTTAAATAAAAAAGGAGGATAAAATGTATTTTGCCTATTCAATAATATCCATGTTAATTATATTTATATTACCTTATTCACTTACAAAATGTATCAATCCAAAAGCAAAGTATAATCAAAATATGGCGGTGATTGAATTTATTATGGCAGCACTTTATGCTTTTAACCATGGAGTATAATCGTGAGGAAAATATTTTGGAGGTAGTTAAGGGTGGCTTCTACTTGCTGTATAGAAAAAAGAATTGTTATAGAAAGGGCTAAATTTGTTGCTTTGTTAGAAGTTACTTTAACAACACAAGAGCGATAATTAAGAAAGAGTGGATAGTGGTTAGGGGTTGTGAACTTTATGTTTTCAATCATGGGCTTTAAGGAAGAGAGAAATGATTATTGCTTATATATTAGTATCGCTGGTATTGATATTTTTACTACCCTATTGAATGGTGAAATGTATCGATCCAAAGGCAAAATATAATCAAAATATGGCGGTTTGTGGATTTGTATTGGCAGTACTTTATGTTTTCAATCATGGACTTTAGAGGATAGTTATAGATAGGAATCAAAAGAAAAACAAGAAGATTTTGATAAGAGCAGAGAAAGCTGATGGGAAATTTGTGATTCAAAGCTTTACTTATAACAAATACAGAAAAAAGTAAAGAAGTCTATCATAAAAATTGGACGCCTTGTATAAATCTCCATCGAAGGATAGAAGATAAAGGCTCTTATTATGGAGTGGATATGCAGGAAGTGTAAAAATAAAAACAGGATATTTCGATTAGAGAGGTATAGGCTATGAAACGAATCGTTGTCTTTTTACTAGTTGTAGTAATGTTTTTTACAGGATGTGGTCAAGACAAAAGTTCTAAGGAGACGATAAAGGAAGACGAAACTGCAATCCAAGAAGTGGTAAAACCTAAAGAGATTCCAACAAGTGGTGTTGTCAATCCTATTGTCGAGGATTATGGGGAACGATATATAGCAGTGATGGATCACTATGGATGGTTCCTTTATGACAAAAATGAAGACAAGATCATAGGAGCATTTGGTCTAGGGCACTATGGATTTACTCAAACACAAGGGGATGATGCAGTACAGTCTTATTTTAAAGAAGATGAGATGGCTGCATATTTTTGGAAAGGGAGTAGGAATAGTGCTTATAGGTATAATATTGGAAAAGGAACCGTTCAAAGGCTTGTAGAAGAAAGACAAGTTGAAATTGAGAACGACAAAGAAAGAGAGAATACAACTGACTCCAAAGGAGAATTGATTATCAAGGATCTCAATCCTAAAAATATGATTTATAAAGATAAAAATAATGGGAAAGAATATCATTTACTAGAAAACTATAATATTGAGAGTCCAAATGACTAGATAGGATAAGAAGTAGTGCCTAGTTTTGCTTATTATATCGATCGACTTTAGTACAATACGGGAACTATTTTTTGAATATTCTATCGATGCTGTTTCAAGGGACACTATAGAAGAGAGATGAAAAAACGCTTAACATTAAGAATTAGGATAGAGGATTATATCAGTGGAATAGGAACACTAGTTTAAAAGTAACAGATGGAAAGAAGAAGTTCTCTTTTGGAATTTCTTCTTTTTATTTCCATGAAGTAGGGTTAGACTTTGAATGAATGTATTTCGTCTTTTGTGGTCGGAGTCTAGAGAAATATATTTAATAAGACATCTAGAGATTAAAATATTAGGAAAAAAATAAGAAGCAGAGAAGATGAATTTTCTGCTCTTTTTTTGCTTCATAATAGGATATTTGTTATTTTGTTTTTTCTTCACTATAATTAAAGTAATATTGAAATTCTAAGGAGAGATTATGAAAGAACAATTACGGATAGAAGAAGATTCTCTGGGTGAGGTAAAGGTTTTAGCGGAAGCGAAATGGGGTCCGCAAACTCAGAGAAGTCTGGATCATTTTAAAATAGGACAAGAGATAATGCCGATGGAAGTGATTTATGGTCTGGTGGAAATAAAAAGGGCAGCGGCTGAAGTGAATTATCAGTATAAGAAAATTGACCAGAGGAAAAGAAATGAGATTATAAAGGCGTGCGATAAGATTCTTTCCGGAGGTTTAGAGGAAGAATTTCCCCTTTCTGTTTGGCAGACAGGAAGCGGAACACAAAGCAATATGAATGTCAATGAAGTGATTTCCCATCTTTGCCAGGGAAATGTTCATCCCAATGATGATGTCAATGCTTCTCAAAGCTCCAACGATGCTTTCCCAACGGCCATGCATTTATCGGCTTTAAAAACGGTGAAGAAGAAGCTTTTGCCATCTATCGATAAGGCGATAGAGATTTTAAAATCTTTGGAAGAGGAAAACAGAGGAATTATAAAAATCGGAAGAACTCATCTTCAAGATGCTGTTCCCCTTTATTTTAGCGACGAAATTTACGGCTGGAGGGGTATGCTTGAGGAAAGCAGAAGACAGATTGACCTGTCCTTATCTTCTTTTACAAGTCTTGCCATTGGGGCGACGGCTGTGGGAACAGGGCTGAATGCTCCGGAAGGCTTCGGTGAAAAAATGGCGGAGGAGCTTTCAAAGAGATATGAAGCTGAATTTACGTCTTCTGCAAATAAATTCCACAGTCTTACAGCAAAAGACAGCTTTGTCTTTTCCCACGGGGCAATTAAGGGGTTAGCGGCAAACCTTCTTAAAATGGCTAATGATATTCGTTTTATGGCAAGCGGCCCGCGCTGCGGCTATGGAGAGATTGATATCCCGGCCAATGAACCGGGAAGTTCGATTATGCCGGGGAAGGTCAATCCCACACAGGCAGAGGCCCTTACTATGGTCTGTGTAGAGGTGATGGGAAATGATACAGCGATCGGGATTGCAGCCAGTCAGGGGAACTTTGAGCTGAATGTCTATATGCCTCTGATTATCTTTAACTTCCTTCGTTCTGTAAATATTTTAGCAGATGGCTTGGATTCTTTTACAAAGCACTGTCTATGGGGAATTAAAGTCAATAAAAAAATGGAAGATTATGTCAAGGACTCGCTAATGCTGGTAACTGCCCTTAGCCAACATATGGGCTATGAGGAAGCGGCGGCAGTAGCAAAAAAAGCTTATGAGGAAGATAAAAGCCTAAAGGAAATTCTAATGGAGAAAGGATCTTTTACAAAGGAAGAAATCGATCAAATCCTAGATCCTGCAAATATGGTTGGGAGGAAAAATGAAGAGAAATTATAGAGAAGAATCTTTAATAAAACACAAAGAATGGAAGGGGAAAATTGAAGTGGGGTCAAAAGTCCCTGTGAATAATGCAGAAGATCTTTCTTTGGCCTATACGCCGGGGGTGGCAGAGGCCTGCCTTGAAATTGAAAAGAATCCCTCTCTTTCTTATGAGCTGACAAGCCGCCATAATCTTTGTCTTGTGGCAACAGACGGCTCGGCGGTACTTGGACTGGGAGATATTGGTCCGGAAGCAGCTATGCCGGTGATGGAAGGGAAATGCGTTCTTTTTAAGTCCTTTGGCAAGGTGGATGCCTTTCCTCTTTGTATAAAGACTCAGGATGTAGATGAGATTGTAAGAACGATCGCGTTAATTTCCGGAAGTTTCGGTGGAGTGAATTTGGAAGATATTGGAGCCCCACGCTGTTTTGAGATAGAGGAAAAATTAAAAGAAATCTGCGATATTCCGATTTTCCATGACGACCAGCATGGAACAGCGATAGTCACACTGGCAGGGCTTACGAATGCTTTAAAGATTGTCGATAAAAAAATAAAGGATATTAAAGTTGTCGTCAGCGGAGCAGGAGCGGCAGCTACGGCGATTACAAAGCTTTTATTAAACGCAGGAGTAAACAATATTATCGTCTGCGACAGAAAGGGAGCGATCTACAAGGGAAGAGAAGGACTTGCAGGATATAAAAAAGAACTTGCTCTTTCCACAAACCCTAACTGCATTCAAGGCGGGTTGGGTGAAGTGATCCAAGGAGCAGATGTTTTTATCGGTGTTTCGGCACCGGGTCTTTTAACAGGAGAGATGGTTGGAAAGATGAATCGTGACAGCATCATTTTCGCCTGTGCTAATCCGACCCCTGAAATCTATCCGGAAGAGGCGAAAAAAGCAGGGGCAAAAATTGTCGCTACGGGAAGAAGCGACTATCCAAATCAGATTAATAACGTTTTAGCTTTCCCGGGAGTCTTCCGAGGAGCCTTTGATGCAAAAGCAACAGAAATCAATGAGGAAATGAATATCGCTGCAGCCAGAGCGATCGCTGGGATTATTTCGGAAGAAGAATTAAGGGAAGATTATATTATCCCCGAAGCTTTCGATCCAAGAGTTGCAGAGGCAGTAGCTAAGGCTGTGAAGGAGAAGGCGGAAGAGATGGGGGTTGTCAGGGAGGAGAGATAGGGAGTGGTGGATAGTGGATAGTGGGTAGTGATGGATGATTTTTTTGCTTTGCTCAAAAATTTTCTTGTGAATGTGATAAGGGGAGTTTGTGGATATAGGAGGATGGTATGATTAGTAGTTATTCGGAATTAGTTGTTTGGCAGAGAGGAATGGACTTAGTTGAGGAAGTATACTCTTTAACTAAAAGGCTGCCTCAAGAGGAAAGATATGCTTTAATAGATCAAATTAGGCGTTCTGTTACTTCGATTCCATCCAATATTGCAGAAGGGCAAGGGAGAAGTACTACGAGAGAATTTATCCATTACTTATCCATAGCAAAAGGATCTAAGAACGAAGTTGAAACTCAGCTTTTAATTTGTGTAAAAGTAGGTTATTTAGAGAAGAAAGAAATAGAGAAAGCACTTGCCATAAGTTCAGAAATAGGACGAATGCTCACGAAACTAAGGAAATCATTGGAAAATAGATTAGGGACTTAGTGGGTAGGAAATAGTGTGTAGTGAGAAAAAATAGTGTGTAGTGGATGGTGTGTAGTGGGTAGTGATGGACAACTTTTTCGCTTTGCTCAAAAGTTCACCTTCGTTCGTAACAGGTGTCTTGTGGTTTGGGAAGGTAGGCTATTTATAGAGCAAGGAAATAGAGAAAGTACTTGCTATAAGTTCAGAAATAGGACGAATGCTCACTAAATTAAAGAAATCATTAGAAAATAAATTATAGATCCATAAGTCTTTGAAGATACTAAGAAAACTTTTGACCACCAGCGAAAAAGTTCACACTCCCGGAAATTGGAAGACTTTTTGTGCAAGTAGATTAGGGATCAAATCTTTTTGCCTACTCTTTATCCCAATTTCCTATCAGGTTCAGTCAAGGTGTTTTCCCTTGACGGGTTCTGATAGAAAATTTAAACTTGGTTAGGCAAAAAAGGATCTTTCTCTTTGTTTTACGAGTTCTAATTCCCGATTCTCGTGATACTTTTCAATAGGAATTTTATAATCTATTCCACTATGCATTCTTTCTGTATTGTAGTAGCGTATTTCTTCTACTATTTTTCTTAGTGCCTCTTTTGTACTACACTTACTTATATTGTCTAGCTCAAGTTTTATGGTTTTCCATAAGCTTTCAATATGGGGATTATCTGAAGGTGTTCCTGGCCTTGACATGCTTATTTCTATCTGTTTTTCTTTTAAGATGTTATGGATATCTTTAGCGGTCTATTGGCTTCCTCGATCGCTGTGAAAGATCTTTGGTGTTGTTTGAGTAAAAGCAAATGCCTGCTCTAAACTGTGCTTTACTATTTCTTGTCTCATATGGGCTGACAAGTAATATCCTACAATGACTCGAGTCGCCACATCCATGATTCCTGTAAGGTAGATTTTTTTCCCGTTTTTACATCTAAATTCTGTGATATCACTTACCCAAAGATCGTTTTTCTCTAGTTTATTTACCTCAAATCCCATGATTTTATTTTCTTCAATAATCTCTTGCTTGGTTTTTTTACTAGTGTGTTTTTTTCGTCTTCCTCTATTTGCTACAAGTCCATATTTTTTTAGAATATTAGCTATTGTATATTCTGAAGTATTAATGTTTTCTTTTTTTAATCCTTTTTTTATCCGTATTCTACCATAATCTTTTTTATGCTTGTAGAAAAGATGAACAATCCTTTTTTCTAATTCCATTTTGTTCACTTTATGGGTGTCTTTTTTTTCATACAAGAGGCTATTTCTTGATATGTGTAGTAAGTTGCATACTATCTGTCTTGGATAGTTCATTAAGTGTTCTTGGGCAAAGTTTATTCTTTCTCCTTTGGAGCGGGATAGTATGCTTGAAGCTTTTTTAAGATCTCATTTTCGATCTTTAATTTTTCGTTTTCTTTTTTTAATTGGTGGAGTTCAGAGACCTCCGTTCGCCTATTTCCTTCACCTACAAAAGCTTCTTCTTCCCCATATTTAATATATTCATCTAGCCATCTACATAAGGTGGATTTTTTGATCTGGTATTCTCTTGATAATTCTGCATTTGTTCGTAATCCAGTTATCATATCTTTGCACAATTGAACTTTAAAATCTTTAGAAAATTGACGACGTTTTCTTCTCGTATCCATCTTTTATCTCCTCATTTTCATACAAGTGTTCACTTCTTTCATTGCACAAATTTATTACACCAGTCCCCACTAACCACTAATCACTAACCACCACCCACTACCCACTAGTCCTTATACTCTCTTACTATGGATTGGATAATATCAACCCTATTAAAGGGAGTAATCAAATAAAATCCGTCGACAGAATCTTCCATCTTTTCCATAAACTCGAGGGATAGGGTAACGGCTCTTTGGGAGGCTTCTTCTTTTGAGAGGTCTTTATATTCTTTAATAATAGAATCGTCTACATGGATCCCTGAAATTTCTTCTTCCATAAAGACAGCATTTCGATGGCTTACAATAGGCATAATCCCGCCCATGATTTTTCCTTCTAAATATTCTTTAGCAATCTTCAGGTTCTCTAAAGCCTGGTCTGATAAGCAAGGCTGGGTAAAGAACATATTCGCCCCATGGGCTTCTTTTTTTATGGCTCGTTTTAATTCTAGACTGAAGTTTGGGGAGTTGATATTGAGGGCTCCTGCTGTATTCATTTTATTTGTAAAAAGGTCTTCGTTTAACTCATCAATGTACTTCATCAATAGGGTAGAGTTAAAGTTGAAGACGGATTTAATTTCGTCTTTGTCTGCTGAAGGAATGGGATCTCCGGTTACGATAATCAGGTTTAAAATATCTTCTACATTGAGTCCTAATAGAAGTGCTTTTGTAGCATTGAGGTTTCGATCACGGCAGGTTAGGTGAACGATAGGATCGATGCCGATTTCGTTTTTTACTTTATAGGCCATAAGGGAGCTGTCGACTCGGGCTCTTCCTACAGGACAGTCAGCTATGGTGATAGCGTCCACTCCATCTTCCTTTAATTTTTTTGCATTTTTCATATACTCAGATATTTCGATAGAAGCCGGTGGATCATATTCTACACAGATAATTTTTTTATCGCTGCTGATTTTTTTGAGTATCATATTATCGGCGATATCAGATTTTAATCTTTCGGAAGGTTTTTTGCTGACGATGCGCACTTCCGGGGCTTTTCTGCTTTCTAAATTTGTATGGAGTCTTTCAATATATTCCGGTGTAGTTCCACAGCAGCCTCCTAGAATTTCAAAACCAAAATCGAGGAAATCCACTACAGTATTTCCAAAATAGGAAGGACTGTTGCTGTAATAGGTTCTGTTGTTAATAACGGAAGGATAGCCGGCGTTTGGGCTGATAAAAAGTGTTTTAGCCGGGAGGTTGACGGTCTTGATATACTCCATTAAATGGAAGGGGCCTGCGATACAGTTAAGCCCAACAGCGTTGATGCTGTCTAACCCGCTCATGTCTTCCAGCAAGGTAATTCCTCGATCGCCTGTTCTTGTAAAGCCATCGGGATTTATAGCGAAAGATACTATAATATAGCTATCGGGATCCTTTGATCGAATATACTCTGTGATTTCTTTCAAATAAAGATCTCTGGAGAAGGTCTCAAAAAGAAAGTACTTGATTCCTTTGGCAATAAAAAGATCTACGATTTTTTTGTATTCTTCGAGGATTCCTTCCTCTAGATTTTCTACAATAGGTCCGATGTCGGCAAATACAAAGGCTTTATGACCTTTCACTGCCTCAAGGGCAATGTCGCATCCTGCATCTATAACCTGGTCCAGTATTTCATCAGTGCAATTTAAATATCTTGTATTTGCACCGAAGGTGTTTGTTTTGATGGCATGGCATCCTGCTTTCAAATATTCTTTATGAATGGAAAGGATCGTTTCGCGATCGAATATATTTCCCATTTCACAAGTCGGCAGGTTTTGCTTTGATTTTGTTCTATAATAAGTCCCCATGGCTCCATCAAAGAGGAGGGGAAGGTTTAATTCAAAAGTATTCAAATATTTCTCCTATTCTTTAAAGACATCTCTCGCTGCCACTACACTGGCGTTAGCATCTTTGCAATAATAATCGGCTCCGATCTTCATGGCATAATCTTCCGTTAGAACGGCTCCTCCAACCATAATTTTACATGTATGACCTGTTTTTCGGATGGCATTGATCGTTTCTTCCATGGAAACAAGTGTCGTTGTCATCAGTGCACTTAAGCCTACAAGTTCTGCCTTGTTTTCTAGAACTGCATCGACAACTGCTTGAACCGGTACGTCTCGGCCTAAGTCGATCATATTGTAGCCATAGTTTTCCAGGATTACTTTAACGATATTTTTTCCGATATCGTGGATATCTCCCTTTACGGTAGCTACGACGATGGTACCTTTTGAAATGCTGGTATCGCCTTTTTCAGCAATAACTCCTTTGATCACTTCAAAGGCTTCTTGAGAAGCGGTGGCGGCTTTAATCAGCTGGGGAAGGAAGATCGTTCCCTTTTCATAGTTCTTGCCTACTTCATCTAGTGCGGGGATCAGAAGGGTATCGATAATTTCGATTTCTGATTTTGTCTTTAACAGTTCAAGGGTCATAGCCTTCACTTCTTCTCGTAGGCCTTTTGCGATAGCTTCCCTGATGGTCATTTTCTCGCCGGGGGCTTTTGCTTTCTTTTCTTCCTTTGGTCCTTGATCGATAAAACGGGCGATATAGTCTTCGGAATCTACGTCATTCATATTTAAAACACGGAAAGCGGCAATGGCATCCATCATAATATCCTTATTGGGATTGATAATGGGTAGGTCGAGTCCTGCCTGCATGGCTTGGATTAAAAAGTTTTCGCTGATTAATTCTCGGTTCGGAAGACCGAAGGAAATATTCGATACTCCGAGTACTAGTTTTAAACCTAGTTTTTCTTTTACAAGCCGCATCGCTTTCAAGGTTTCTCTAGCGGAGTTTTGTTCTGCAGAAACTGTTAGGGTTAGACAGTCGATAAAGACGTCTTCTTGTGGGATGCCGTATTTCAAAGCTTCCTTGAGAATTTTTTCTGCGATAGCATATCTCCCTTCTCCTGTAGGGGGAATTCCATTTTCATCTAAGGTTAAGCCGACAACACAGGCTCCATACTTTTTAACAAAGGGAAGAATGCTGTCCATAGATTCCTGTTCACCGTTTACTGAATTTAGAATCGGTTTTCCATTATAAACACGGAGTCCCCATTCGATAGCACCGCGATTAGAACTGTCGATTTGAAGAGGGGTGTCGACTACAGCTTGCAATGATTTTACGGTTTTAATCATAAAAGCTTTTTCGTCAATTTCAGGAAGACCCACATTTACATCAAGGATTGGTGCTCCGGCATCGACTTGTTCTACAGCCTGACCCATAATATAGTCCATTTCGCTGTTGATCAGGGCTTGTTTGAAACGTTTCTTGCCTGTAGGGTTGATTCTTTCGCCGATGACTCTTACGTCATTGATGGGTACAAACTGGGTAGGAGTGCAGACAGCAGCTTCTAGAAGGGGGATGTCTCTTTTAAATTCTGCGCTTTTCACTTCTGCGATCATTTCTTTTATATATTCCGGAGTGGTGCCGCAGCAGCCTCCTAAGATTTGAACACCGAGTTCAGCGATTTTCTTCATTGCTATGGCAAAGTCTTTTGGACCAAGAACATATTCATTTGTAACAGGGTCGGGAAGACCGGCATTTGCCTTTACAATAAGGGGGAGTCTTGTGTTTTTTGAAAGTCTTTCAATAATGGGATATAGCTCAATGGGACCTAGGGAACAGTTGACACCGATAGCGTCTGCTCCTAATCCTTCGACAGTTCTTCCGAAAGATTCAATGGAACAGCCGGTAAAGGTGCGCTGGTTTTCTTCAAAGGACATAGTTACGAACAGTGGAAGATCGCAGTTTTCTTTTACGGCTAAGATAGCTGCCTTTACCTCGTAAAGATCCGTCATGGTTTCAAGGACCACAAGATCAGCCAAGTCTTTGCCTGCAAGAACCTGTTCTTTTATAATATCGTAGGCTTCTTCAAAACTTAAAACACCGCTTGGCTCCATCATTTCTCCGATAGGGCCGATATCAAGGGCGACTTTAGCAGAGGTTCCTTGGCATGCTTTTCTGGCGTTTTCTAAAGCGGCTTGTATCATTTTTTCTACGGAATAGTCTGCATCTGCCATTTTGTGGCGATTGCATCCGAAAGTGTTGGAATAGACGATATCGCTGCCTTTTTCGATAAATGTTTTATGAATCTTTACGATTTCTTCTGGATGGGTGATATTCAAAACTTCCGGTTTCTCTCCGATTTGAAGGAGGGACTGCTGCAATGTTGTTCCCATGCCTCCATCAAGATAATAAAATCTATTTTCTAATTGTAATTTATTTGCCACAATAAGTGCCTGCCTTTCTAAATTCGCAATGTGTAAACATTCTGCAGTTTTCACAGCCGGTAAATCTTTTTTTCTGAGGGTTTTTCGAAATCCCTATGATTGCTGTAACTGATTTTCTAGGAATCATAAGGTCTGTACTCGATAAATGAACACCGATTTTCTTCTGGAGATTCATCACTCGTGTAAAATCCCTTTGCTGGGCAAGGGGCATATCTCCGTAGCCGGGGGAGAATCGGTCTGTTAGGAAAAGACCTTGATTTTCATATTCCTTTTCAAGATTATCGTTGACCTCGTTGCAGACAGCTTCTATCGCTGCACTGGCACAGGAGTCCAGAATGATGGATTTCGAAAGGTCTCGAAATTCCATACTATGAATCCATCGATCCATACCAAGTCCTAATGTAGCCGCCATTAGAATAACAGAATCGCAATCCTTCAATAGTTTCTTTATATCTTCTCCTTCCAATGTAAATGTGGTGTTTTTTAAAGTCATTCCATCAAGAGGGAAGACTCTATAAGTATATTTAACATCGGCTTTTGATTGGATTTCTTCAAGGGATTCATCGATCAGGGCGTCGATTTCCGGAGGAATCTCCGACCCTCTGTAATGGAGGTATTTTAAAATTTCATTTCGATTGATATTGTTAATTTTTATATTCATCATTTCCTCGTTTATTGACATTATTTATTTTTAAGTTTTGAGCTTTAAATGGTTTTTTCTTTAAATTATTCTGCTAATGAAACTCATAGTTTGAGTGGGAGAAAGGTGGTTATGCAATTCTAAAAAACCAGTCAAAAACTGTTTAAAATATTATTCGGGGCAAAGCTTTTATATATCGTGTTGGTTTTGTTTTTTTGAATAAACATTATTTCCCCTTACTATCTACGAGAACTTTTGAGCGAAGGCGATAAAGTTGAAACTCCCTAACTCCTAACCCCTATTCATCACCAACTATCCCATTCCCACTATCTTTTTCTACAACTAATTATACCACAGCAGTTGGTTAAAGCCTCTCCTATAAAACAAATAGGACAAGTCTTCTATTTATTATAAAGGAATAGTTATAGAAATTAAAGTATCTTGGGTATATTAAATAGCAAGGAGGGATTTTATGAAAATAGGTTTTTTAAGCGACACCCATGGAGATTATGATCAGACGATGAAAGCATTAGATCTTTTAAAAGATTGCGATAAAGTTTATCATTTAGGAGATGTATTATATCACGGTCCTCGAAATGATCTGCCGAAAGGTTACAATCCGAAGAAACTGGCAGAAGTTTTAAAGGGGCTTGATTATATTAGCTATATAAAAGGAAACTGCGACAGCGATGTGGATCAGATGGTTATCGGAAAAGACCTGCGGCAGAAAAAGCGGATTGAAGAAATTGAAGGAGCCCGGTTTTTAATGGTGCACGGCTATGAAGAAACAGAGGAAGAACGCATTAAAGAAGCAAAAGAACTGGGCGCAAAAGTGATCGTAACTGGCCACACCCATGTAAAAGTACTAGAAGAAAAAGAAGGTATCATCCTTTTAAACCCCGGAAGCCCCTCCATTCCAAAAGACGGGTCCGCCTCGGTAGCCACTTATGATAAAGGTGTATTTACCTTACGGGACTTGGATGGTAATAAGTTAAGAGATAAGAGATAGTGGGGAGTGGATAGTGGTTAGTGAGTAGGGATGGTCAAAAACTACGAGAAGATGAAGTTTTTTACGTTTTTTAAAAACGGGTTTTGAATTAGATAAGGTGTTGTTTTAACGATTAAAAATTTTTTTGAGACTAGAAAAATTTAATCTCTTTAGTCGAAAGGCTCCCCTGCTTCTAAGCGGTGAGGGAGAAAAAACAGTGGTTAGGGAGTAGGGGGTAAAAGAGGAAAAGATAGTGGGTAGGAAGGAAAAGATAGTGGGTAGGAAGGAAAAGATAGTGGTTAGGGAGTAGGGGGTAGGGGTTAGGGATGGATGAGAATGAGAAGCATCATTCTCTGCATAGTATAAAAACTATTAGCTCCAGAATTTTTTCCGCTCAATGAAAGTTTATGATTTCTAAAACCTCTATTCCTTCAACCGAAAGGCTCTCCTGCTTCTAAGCGGTGAGGGTGTAAAAGGAGGGGGTTCGGGGGAGGATATGAGGGAGAATCGCAACTCCCTTCATCCTCCCCCGAGTAAACTATGCTTATTCAAAAAAAGAAAATTGACACGAGAAATAAAAGCTTTGCTGAAAACCACCTTTGATATAGCAGATTGTTTCTAGCAATCGCAAAATCTCCCCTTGGGATACGAGTGGCATAAACTTAACCTAACTTAATTTATTTTTTTAAATTTTAATAGGTCAGATATAACTCGCTCTCCAAATGTTTTTTATCACATTAGGCTAAGAACGATCTGCTGACCTGTTGCCACATCAAAAAGTCTGATTTGGACTAGGGCTTCAGGCGAATCGCAAGGCCCTTCAGCCTCTTTCGAAAAATAAAGTTTTTCTAATACAAAAATGAGAAATGATAAACAACCTTTATCAACAAAAATCCCATAAAAAAAAGACAAACCGAAGTTTGTCTTAGAAAACTGCTTGAGTTATCAGCAGTTTTTTACTTTAATTCAATTTGTCCTGTATTTAAGGCGTAGTATCTTCCTCGTTGAGCCATTAGATCATCATGGTCGCCTCGTTCTATGATTTCACCATTTTCCATGACCATAATGGCGTTGGAATTTCTTACGGTGGAGAGTCTGTGGGCGATTACAAAGGTTGTTCTTCCTTCCATCAGTTTCTCCATGCCTTCTTGGATAAGTTTTTCTGTTCTTGTATCGACAGAAGATGTGGCTTCATCAAGGATAATAATGGTTGGATCAGCTACAGCAGCTCTTGCGATAGAGAGAAGCTGTCTTTCTCCTTGAGAAAGGTTTTGTCCGTCTGTGATAAGCTCTGTGTCGTATCCTTTGGGAAGATGCTGGATAAAGTAGTCTGCATTTGCAATTTTTGCAGCTTCTATTACTTCTTCATCTGTTGCATCGAGCTTTCCGTAGCGGATATTTTCCATAACTGTTCCTTTAAAGAGGTGAACATCCTGGAGTACAATACTCATTGTGCTTCTAAGGTCTGTTTTGTTGATCTTCTGGATGTCGATTCCGTCATAGAGGATAAGGCCCTTATCAATCTCGTAGAATCGGTTGATAAGATTTGTAATCGTTGTTTTTCCAGCACCTGTGGAGCCTACAAAGGCGATTCTTTGTCCTGGCTTTGCAAAAAGGTTGATATTTTTCAGGATTTGTTTTCCAGGGACGTAGCTGAAGTTTACATTCTTAAACTCGATATGTCCTGTAACAGGAATTTTCTTATCTTTGTTTTTATCAATAGGAAGACACCACAATTTCTTGTCTTTGTCCTTTGGATCGTCGCAGATTCTTACATCACCTTCGTCTGTTTCCGGTGTTTCATCCATGATTTTGAAGATCCGTTCTGCACCGGCGATGGCTGCAAAAAGGGTGTTTAGCTGATTCGATACCATAGTTATGGGGTGAGAAACTGTTCTTGTATATTGTAAAAAGGCTGCGATATTTCCAACAGTCAGTCTGCCGTTGATAACCATAAGGGCTCCGACAATCGCTGTAATTGCGTACTGAATGTAAGAGAGGTTTCCCATAATGGGCATAAGCATGACACCATAAGCAGATGCTTTTGAAGACGCTTGTCTTAGTTCTTCGTTTCTGTTTGTAAAATCATCGATGGCTCTGTTTTCGTAGTTAAATACTTTTACAACTTTCTGGCCGCTCATCATTTCTTCGACATAGCCGTTCATCGCGGCGACCTGCATCTGCTGTGCTTTAAAGTATTTTGAACTTCTGCTTCCGATAAAGCGAATAATAAAGAACATAAAGACTAATGTTGCGATAGCGATTAGGGTCAGAAGTGGGCTTAGGATAAACATCATGGTAAAGGATCCCACGACAGTAAAGAATGCCATCACGATTTGAGAGGCAGACTGTTCTAAAGCCATATTCAGCATATCGACGTCATTTGTATAGGTACTCATGAGGTCTCCATGGGAATGTGTGTCGAAAAAGGAGATGGGCAGAGATTCCATCTTGTCGAATAAGTCATGGCGGATTTTGTGTACTGTTGTCTGGGCAAGTCTTGCCATCAAACGATAGCCGATATACTGAGTAAGGGCCAGAATGATAACAAGAATGATCATTATGCGAAGATAACCGAAGAAGTCTCCAGAAAATCCGGCAGAGGAGATGCTGTCAATAATCGGACTGATAATCGCATTTGCTCCGGTTTGACAGAGGGTACTGATAATCAGAGCAAGGAGTCCGATAAAGAACATAACCTTGTTGTATTTGAAATAGCTGAATAGTCTTTTCAGAGTTTTGACTGGGTTGTCCGGTCTTAAGTTTTTTTGCTCTTTCATTCTCCAATCACTCCTTTCTGCTGTGATTCATAAATTTCTTTGTAGATGAAACAAGTATCCAAAAGCTCCTCATGGGTACCTACCGCATCAATCTTTCCTTCATTCATAACAATAATCCGGTCTGCAGACTGAATGGATGAAATTCTTTGGGCGATCAGGATCGTAGTGACTCCTTTTAGAACTTCGTGGAAGGTTTGTTGGATTTGAAGATCCGTTCCCACATCGACTGCTGATGTGGAGTCGTCGAGGATAATGATTTTAGGGCGTTTCATCAAGGCTCTCGCGATAGTAAGTCTTTGTTTTTGTCCTCCCGAGAAGTTCGAACCGCCTTGCTCTACCCATTTATCAAGGACTTTCTCATCTTTTGAAACAAACTCCCACGCCTGGGCTTCTTTTAAGGCGGTTATAATTTGTTCGTCTGTTGCGTTTTCCTTTCCCCACTGCATATTCTCTCGAATTGTTCCGGAGAACAGGATGTTTTTTTGAAGGACATAAGCCACTTGATCTCGAAGGCTTTTGACGTCATAGGATTTTACGTCGCAGTGTCCTACTTTTAAAGAACCGCTGCTCACATCGTAAAGCCTTGGAATCAGTTGAACAAGTGTGGATTTCGAAGAACCGGTACTTCCGATAATTCCGATCACTTCACCAGACTTTATTTTCAAGTTGATATCGTGAAGGGTTTTTTCCCTGCTTCCTGGATAGCAGAAGTAGACATTTTCAAACTCGATGGAACCGTCTTCTAATGTGAAGATAGGATTTTCCGGCGAGCGGATTTCGGATTCCACTGCAAGTACTTCGCTGATACGTTTCGCTGAGGCTTGTCCTCTCATAAACTGCATAAAAAAGATAGAAAGCATCATAACAGCGATAAGGACTTGTGTAATATAAGCGATAAAGGAGATTAATTCACCTTTGCCCATGGTTCCAGCTGTGATTTGCAGCCCTCCGATCCATAAAACAGCGATAATCGTTGCAAAGATCGTAACAGTAATTACAGGCATAAAGGCGACTATAATAGTTACGGCGCGAAGAGCAGTATCACGAAGTTCATCATTTCCTTTTTTAAATTTTGCTTCTTCAAAATCCTCACGATTGAAAGATTTTACAACTCGGATTCCTGTAAGGTTCTCTTGGGTGATGCTATTGACCGCATCGACCTTTTTCTGTAAAAGTTCAAACAATGGCCGTGCCTGGCTTAAAATAACAACTAAGACAACTGTTAAAAGAGGCAGCGCGAAGAGAAACACCTTTGCTAATTCTTTGTTGATATTAAATGCCATAATAAGGGCAAACAACATCATAAAGGGAGCTCGGATAGCCATACGAAGAGACATCATTGTTGTCATTCCCACTGTATTGGCATCCGTTGTAAGTCTTGTAATTAAAGAAGATACAGAGAACTGGTCTAGATTTGCAAAGGAAAATGTCTGGATTTTTTCAAAGGATGCTTTTCTGATCTCTGCTGCAAAACCGTAGCCTGCGATGGCTCCGAAATGGGAGCTTATAATTCCGATGGTCATTCCTGCAAGGGCGATGGCAACCATTATCCCGCCTATTCGTGTAATATAGCCTACATCTCTTGTCATAATTCCTATATCGACTACGAGACTCATCAAATAAGGGATGAGTATATCAGAAGAAAGTTCCAACACCATAAACAAGGGGCACAGGATTGCGAATTTTCTGTATTTTTTTATATAAGGCAATAATCTTTTCAAGAAATCTCCTCCTTTTTTTATTTCTATTAGATAGTGATAAAATCAAAGAAAGCATTTCTCTAATGGAAGAAGGGAAAAGATCGTTCTTCTGTACAGGAAATGCCGAAATATCGTTAAGCATAATGCTATTTATCTAATTATTATCTATGATTCCTTTTAACACTTCTTGTATTCTATGACAACGAAATATTAATGTCAATAGAAAGGGAGACGTCTGTTGTTTCCTTGTATTTATAAGAAATAAAAGGAAGAGGATTTCAGTAAAATAAATATCTTAATATTTGTTATAATAGAAGAATGATAGGAGATGAATCTATTGACGGAATTTTCGAAAGATTTATTACAATTTTATGATAGAGAAAGAAGGGTTCTTCCATGGAGGGAAGATCCTAAGCCGTATCACGTCTGGATATCGGAAATTATGCTTCAGCAGACTC
>RRZU010397800.1_pt1 | contig 18068 bp, 20 predicted proteins | sample 2165561 | NCBI WGS metagenome assembly RRZU01 (sample SAMN10456909, study PRJNA506462) | wastewater metagenome | isolation source: wastewater sludge | place: USA: Moscow, Idaho | reverse complement strand
TTTATTTTTGACTTGATAGCAAGCATCTTCTCCTTGTACGTCGCCAACCGATCAAGCAGCGTTTCCAGAATACCGGCCTGTTCCCCCGCCGCTACCAAATTGCAATAGAGCTGGTCAAAGTAGAGCGGGTGTTTTCGAAATGCCTGCGATAGCGAGCTTCCTGTTTCAACGTCAGACTTGATATCGAGCAGTAGTTTTCCAACAGCAGGGTTGTCGTGGCCGCGCCCGACAATGTCGAAAGTCTGAAGGAGTGGCACTCCTGACTTCATCATGGTCGCCAACTGCCTTGTGAAAAGAGCGATATCCTTCTCGGTTACCGTTCCTCCACGCTTGAAAGTCTGTTTGGATACCTTGGAAACAAGGATTCCCTGTCTCCTGAGCGTCGCGTTGACGACCGCCTCACTTGTGGCCCTTTGCTCCCCTTTGACTGTTTTCCCGGCTTTGTTCTTCCCCGTCCAAAGAAAAGTGAACTCCTTGGCTTCCTGGCTGCGTTTTGCCGGTTTTGCTAGTGTTGCCATGTGGCCCTCCCTATTGTCCCTTACACATTAGTGCTGCCGAGGACTTCTTCAAGTGAAGTCAGTCCCTGCTTGACTTTCAAGAGCCCGGAACGACGCAAATCGTTGACGCCCTCTTTCCTGGCCTGTTCTGCGATGTCAAGCGCTGTGCCATTTGCCATGATCAGGCGTTGAATCGCCTCGGTAACCGGCATGACCTGATACAAGCCTACGCGACCTTTGTATCCGGTACCTTTGCAGCGATCGCAACCAGTTGGTCCGTGGAGGTGCCAAGTTCCGTCGATATCCGAATCAGTGAAACCGGCGTTCAACAGGGTTTCAATCGGAGCGTCGAGCACTTTCTTGCATGAGCACAATCTGCGCACCAGTCGTTGTGCAGTAATGAGCAAAACGCTTGATGCGATGTTGAATGTAGGAATGCCCATATTCATCAAGCGCGTCAGCGTTGACGGAGCGTCATTCGTGTGTAGCGTCGATAACACCATGTGGCCCGTTTGCGCCGCTTTGATTGCTATTTCCGCAGTTTCAAGGTCTCGAATTTCGCCAACCATGATGATGTCTGGATCTTGGCGCAGGAATGCCTTCAATGCGACCGGGAAAGTGAGCCCCTGTCTGTCATCAACGTTAACCTGGTTGATGCCAGGTAAAGGGATTTCGGCAGGATCTTCCGCGGTGGAAATGTTTATGCCCGGCTTGTTGAGAATGTTCAGGCAGGTATATAGCGAGACCGTTTTCCCTGAACCTGTTGGGCCGGTTACCAACACCATGCCGTACGGTCGTTGAATTGCGTCGAGCAAAATCGCCTTTTGCTCCGGGTCGTATCCCAGCGCATCAATGCCCAGCGTGGCGCTACTCGGGTCGAGGATGCGCAATACAATCTTCTCGCCGTACATGGTGGGTAGTGTGCTGACTCGAAAATCAATTGCTCGACTCTTGGATAGCACGAGGCGCATCCGCCCATCCTGTGGCACCCGCTTTTCGGCGATGTTCAGGCGGGAAATGACCTTGATGCGGGAGGCGATTTTCTCCTTGATCACCAGAGGCGGCGATGCGACTTCGCGCAGAATGCCGTCCGTACGAAAACGGATGCGATAGCTTTTCTCGTAGGGTTCAAAGTGAATGTCCGAAGCGCCATCGTTGATCGCGTCCAGAAGCATCTTCTGGATAAATTTAACGACTGGCGCGTCATCGACTTCGAGAGTAGTGGGGTCTTCGGCTTTCTCCGCTGATTCTTCGTCGGTGAACTCAAGATTGATGTCCTCGTTCGTTAGACTCTTGAGTGTCTCCTCGGCCGATTCGGAGAGTTTGGTGACCAGCGGTGAGAGTTGTCCTTCGTCGACAATGACCGGGTCTACCGCCATTCCGGTCTGGAAGCGAATCTCGTCGAGCGCTCTAAGGTTCGTCGGGTCCGCAATGGCTACCGAAAGTCGGTTTCCGCGCTTGTGTAGCGGCACGACACGATGCGTCGCGATCAACTTCCTGTCGATGGCCGTCTTCAGGACGTGAGCATCATCAAATGCTTCAAGGTCAAGGAGCGGGTAGCCAAACGTGTCGGAGGCGAAACGTGCGATTTCAGTCGACGTGGCTTTCCTGGTGGTCACCAACTGTTCGATGAATGTCGTCCGCGTGGCAGCAGATTGTGCGAGCAGCGTTTCCGCCTCGGCTTCCCGTAACCGGCCGGCTTGAACGAGTGCGCGGGCGAGGCCGCTGAGAGATGATTGCTGCGGGTTGACTGCCATATTTTGCTAGAGAACTGACGCTCCATGGCGCCGAAAATTCAAGGCTGACACAATTGCTTAAACTATGTCAGATTAATGATGCATGGACTTATTATGTTTGTAAACGGCGGCAGCGGCGCGGAATGACAGGGGAAAGCGGCTGCTAAATCCGCCCGAGGATGAACTCGGAGACAAATCGGCTACCGACGTAGGCCAACATGAGCACAAGGAAACCGGCCAAAGTCCAACGCAGTGCGATTCGTCCGCGCCAGCCATACGCTTTTCGGCCAATCAGAAGCGCCGCGAAAATACCCCAGGAAAAGAATGCGAAAAGGGTCTTGTGGTCGAGGACGACTGGTTTGCTGAAGACTTCTTCTGAAAACATGACGCCGGTTACAAGTGCAACGGTCAGGAGAGAAAACGCGACAGCAATCATGCGGAATAGCAGCGCTTCCATCGTCAGTAATGGCGGCAGGTTGGCAAATCGCAATCCGATACTTGCTTTTTGGTGCAGCGTTTTTTCCACGATGCCCATAAAAACTGCGTGCATCGCCGACAACGTGAACATTCCGTAGGCCAGCATGGCGGTGAGGAAATGGGCCTTGAAGCTCCAAGCGGTGGCGTGACCAATAACGTGTACTTGCGGGAAAACGATCGGAAGTAACGCGCATACTGCGGCGAGCGGGAGCACCAGCGGTTGTAGTCCGTCCATTCTGGATCGGAAACTCTCGAGCCAATAGATAATCACTGCGAGCCAGAGCATCAATGAAAGGGCAAAACTGAACGAGAAACGCATTCCAGTTTCCCCAAACAGACCGTCGTGCAACCCGATTCCTTGCAGTACGACCGCGCCAAGAATGCCAACGCGCTCCCAGCTTTGCATCGGTAGACCGTTTGTTGACGGCCCCTTGTTATGCCAGCGCGTTTTCCAGAAGTGAATGCCGAGTCCCGCATAAAGCAGCGATGAGGCGATGGGTGGCAGAAGGTGCAGTAAAATGTCTGACATTTTTTCAGTCTACACCAAGCCGGAAACCAAATGCTCGATAACCTGACTCAGCGACTAGCACGCGTCATGAAGACGCTTCGAGGCGAGGCTCGCCTCACCGAAGACAATATTGCCGACGCATTGCGCGAAGTTCGCCTGGCACTGCTTGAGGCCGACGTGGCACTGCCCGCTGTCAAGGCGTTGATTACGGCGGTCAAGGAAAAGGCTGTTGGTGAGGAGGTTATTGGCTCATTGAGCCCGGGCCAGGCGTTGATCGGGGTTGTTCATCAGGAATTGACGCGGTTAATGGGGGAGGCGCACACGGGGCTCAATCTCGCGACCCAGCCGCCCGCAATCGTTCTGATGGCCGGGCTGCAGGGGGCGGGTAAAACCACCACCGTTGGCAAGTTGGCCAAGTTCTTGCGCGAAACACAAAAGAAGAAAGTCCTGGTGGTTTCATGTGACGTGTATCGTCCGGCTGCCATTGACCAGCTCAAAACCGTTGCGGAACAGGCGGGTGTTGATTTCTATCCGTCCGCGTCAACAGACCGACCGGTTGATATCGCAAGAGCTGCGGTGGATTGGGCGAAGAAGCACTACCACGAGGTGTTGCTTGTTGATACCGCGGGGCGCCTGGCGATTGATGAGGCAATGATGAAGGAGATTGCAGAGCTTCATTCTACCGTGTCTCCTATTGAAACCCTGTTCGTGGTTGATGCCATGTTGGGCCAGGATGCTATCAACACAGCAAAGGCTTTCAGTGAAGCCTTGCCGCTAACCGGTATCGTCTTGACCAAGCTGGACGGCGATGCGCGAGGGGGGGCGGCGCTTTCGGTTCGTCATGTGACCGGTAAGCCAATCAAGTTTGCCGGTGTCGGTGAAAAGCTGGCCGGGCTTGAAGCCTTTCATCCCGAGAGAATGGCATCGCGTATTCTTGGGATGGGCGATGTCCTGTCGCTGATCGAGGAAGCAAAGAAGGGGATTGATGAGCAGCAGGCCGTTGAGTTTGCCAAGAGGCTTAAGAGTGGCAAAGGATTTGACCTGAATGATTTCAAAGAACAAATCGGACAGATGAGGAAAATGGGTGGGCTGTCTGCGATGATGGACAAGCTGCCTGCGCAGTTCGCTCAGGCCGCCAGTCAGTTACCCGTGGGCGGTGAGGATAAGGCGGTGCGCCGCATCGAAGGCATTATCAACTCGATGACACCGCTTGAGCGCGGAAAGCCCGAACTGCTGAAGGCATCGCGCAAGCGCAGGATTGCGCAGGGCGCAGGAGTGCAGGTTCAGGAAGTCAATCGATTGCTCAAGCAGTTTGAGCAATCACAAAAGATGATGAAACAGTTCTCAAAAGGCGGTATTGCTAAGCTGATGCGGGGTATGAAGGGGATGCTGCCCGGGATGCGATAATCTATCTCTCTTCGCGTCGTCAGCGTGACGCGATACGGCTCTTCGTGTACGCCCAGTGTCGATCCCAGGCGCCTCGAACCAGGTTAGGGTATTGAGGCTGCCCGAGGCTGCCGTTGTAGCGGCCGAGTGCGCGGTAGAGGTCGCCTTTCTCGATGTCCAGGTAATGGCGCAAGATAGTGCAGCCGTAGCGAAGATTGGTGCGGAGATGAAACAGGTTGTCGTCTCCGCGCCCGATCACCTTGATCCAGAACGGCATGACCTGCATGAAACCGCGAGCGCCGGCGGCCGAGACTGCGTATTTCTTGAAGCCGCTTTCTACCTGGATTAGTCCGAGTACAAGTTGCGGATCAAGGCCGGCGCGAGTTGCTTCGTAGTGAACTGCGCGGAGAAACTCCAGGCGGCCGTCTCGATCAGGGATTCGCTTTTCAAGCCGGGTCGACATTTCCGAAAGCCATTCGACGGCATCAATGGATTCGAGAAACGAACTCCTTGGTGGTGCTTGATCCGATACCGTACGCGAAAGCGCAGCCCTGACGCTTTCGGACAAGGGCTCATACTTCTGCGCTCCCGCGAATACCACGGGAGGCCACAGCAGTGCCAGGACAAGGATCAGTCGGCGCACAGCCTGGCTTTCAGGAACGCGCCAATGCCCGTTACCTCGACCATTTGCGCCTCGGAATCCCTGCGACCCTTGTATTCGAGCTTTCCTTCGGCCAGTCCGCGGTCGCCGACGACGATCCGGTGTGGGATTCCAATTAGCTCCATGTCCGCAAACATGACTCCCGGGCGTTCGTTCCGGTCGTCCAGCAGGACGTCTATACCGTCAGCTTTGAGCTGCGCATAAAGGTGATCGGTCACCGCTTTGACCGATTCACTCTTGCCATAGCCCATCGGCACGATGCAAACCTCAAAGGGCGCTATCGCCTTCGGGAAAATGATTCCTCGCTCGTCATGGTTTTGCTCAATCGCCGCGCCAACAATCCGCGATACGCCGATGCCGTAGCAACCCATTTCCATGACTTGGCTCTGGCTATTCTCGTCAAGGAAGCAACATTTCAGCGCTTCCGCGTACTTTGTTCGCAGTTGGAAGATGTGCCCCACTGCGATTCCGCGGCAAAGCTCCAGCGAGCCTTTCCCGTCGGGTGACGGATCGCCGGAAATGACGTTGCGAAAATCGCCAACGGTCTTGGCATCAGGCAGGTCTCGCCCGAAGTTGACCCCTGTCAGGTGGAATCCTGCTTCGTTTGCGCCGCAGACGAGATCGCTCATCGCGTCGACCGTCCGGTCTGCAAAAACGGTAACGCTCACGCCAACAGGGCCGATATAGCCGGGCTTGCAGCCTAGGGCTTCGATAATTTCATCGTCACGCGCGAAGCGGAAGTCGCCGACGATCTTTTGCGCCTTGATTTCGTTCAAGTCGTGATCGCCGCGCAACAGAATGAGCGCAAAGCACCCTGAATCGCTGTCGGGCAAGTCGCGAATGATGGCTATGGCCTTCACCATTTTGGTGATCGATACGTTCAGAAAATCCGCGACGTCTTGGCACTTTGTTTTGTCGGGTGTCGAGACTTTTTGTTTTTCGGCTGAAGGAGCGGTTCTTTGGTTGCCCGGTGCCACCGCTTCTGCAAGCTCGACATTGGCGGCATAGTCCGAATTAGGGCAGTAGGCGAGAGCATCTTCGCCCGACTCTGCCAAAACATGGAATTCGTGCGAGCCGGTTCCGCCAATGGAACCGGTATCCGCTGCGACGGCTCGATACTTCAGGCCGAGACGATCAAATATCCGCGAGTACGTGTCGTACATGCTGCGATACTCGCGCTGCAGATCTGCAAAGTTGGCGTGGAACGAGTAGCCGTCCTTCATTAGAAACTCCCGGCCGCGCATAACCCCGAAGCGCGGACGAATTTCATCGCGAAACTTCATCTGCACCTGATAGAAATGCAGGGGCAACTGTCGATAGCTCTTTACTTCCTTGCGAACGACATCGGTGATGACCTCTTCGTGGGTCGGGCCGATGACGAAGTCGCGCTGATGCCGATCCTTAAGCCGCAGCAGTTCAGGTCCGTACTTATCCCAGCGTCCGGATTCCTGCCACAACTCGGCGGGCTGGACGGCGGGCATCGATAACTCGATCGCGCCTGCTCGATCCATTTCCTGGCGAATTACGTTCTCCACCTTGCGAAGAACGCGAAGTCCAATCGGCATCCATGTGTAGATGCCGCCGGCCAGTCGCTTCACCAGTCCGGCACGAAGCATCAGTTTGTGGCTTACGATTTCGGCATCGGAAGGCGCTTCTTTGAGCGTGGATAAGAAGAATTGCGAAGTGCGCATAGGGATTGGATTTTCGTTGAGCAAAGCCGCAATTCTACAAGACGGATCCCGCGATTGCGACGCCGACGTGTCCTTCGTGGCGTGTCCGTCGGGGCTGTGGCCGTGAATCGCGGCTTTCCAAGCGTTTGGAAATATGGAAGAATGTATTCAACTCATAATTTAGCAGGTTTTGAAATGCTTGACCGTGAAGGCTATCGCCCTAACGTCGGCATCATCTTGTGCAACGCAAAAAATGAGGTCTTTTGGGGCAAGAGAATTCGAGAGCATTCATGGCAGTTCCCGCAGGGTGGTATCAAGCGGGGAGAGTCGCCAGAGCAGGCGATGTACCGTGAGCTTTACGAAGAGGTTGGTTTGACCCCGGAACAAGTTGCGATCCTTGGACGGACTAAGGATTGGTTGCGTTACGATGTGCCGATTCATTGGGTAAAACGTGAGTGGCGCGGTAGTTACAAAGGGCAGAAGCAGATTTGGTTTTTGTTGCGAATGCTTGGTCGTGATACTGATGTCTCTTTGCGTGCGTGTGATCACCCGGAGTTTGATGCTTGGCGCTGGAATCAGTATTGGGTTTCGCTCGACTCAGTGATTGAATTCAAGCGGCTTGTCTATGAGAGGGCGCTTAACGAGCTTGCTCGTTATCTGGATGCTGACCAGCGCCGTGTTCGTCGTGCGTCTGATGAAGTTCGCGGGGCTGACAGGGCTGTGCCAATAGTCAAGGGATAGTGTTCATCCATGTTATTTATTCAGCGCGGTGATTTGGTTAAACGCTTCTGCGCGTTGGCTTTTGCCGGAGTAGTGTTCTCTCCCTCGTTGCCGGCTGTTGAATTTGACAATGAGTATGATGAAAAGCCGTGGGAAGAAATCGAGGTCCAGATTCCGGCGTATCCAGTCACGGGTAGCATGATTCGTTTCCAGGTGGGGGCGGTCGATGGCAGCACTTTCCTGATCGATTCGGAATCCTTGTCCGTCGGAGCGGATGGTGTGATTCGTTATACGCTAGAGGTTGTCAGTTCTTCCGGTGCGAGAAACGTCAGTTACGAGGGAATGCGCTGCGCGACCGCGGAGCGGCGGTTTTATGCATTCGGACGTGGTGACAAGACATGGTCGAAAGCGCGCGGCAATCAATGGGTTCGGATTCGCGGAACGAGCAATAATCACCACGTCGAGTTGTTTTCCAACTATTTTTGCCCTCCTGGCGCTCCTGCTGTGACTTCCAAAGAAGATGCTCTCGGCGCTCTGCAGCGCGGCGGACAGCGTTCCGCGCGAAACCGTTAGTTTTCCCGCTCTCGTGTCGCTCGATTTTGCGATTCTCGCCATCGATAAAATGATTCGGACATTGTCCGTGGTGGCGCCCAGGTCACGATCGGTGCCCGGCAATGAGATGCCGGAACCGTGTCTTTCTGCTGAAGAGCGGCGTCACGCGGGCGCGCTGATGAGGATCAATCATGTCGGCGAGATTTGCGCGCAAGCGCTCTATCAGGGGCAGGCAGTTGTGTGCCGCAATTCGCTTGTTCGCCAGGCTCTTGATAAGGCTGCTGGCGAAGAGGTGGAGCACCTGGCTTGGACGGCTCAGAGAATTGAAGAGTTGGGTGGGCGAGCAAGCTATCTCAATCCCTTTTGGTATGTCGGCGCTGCGGCGATAGGCATCGTGGCCGGGAAGTGCGGAGACGCTTGGAGTCTTGGGTTCCTTGCTGAGACTGAGCGACAGGTTGGGGCGCATCTCGATAGCCACTTGAGCGCATTGCCTGATGGCGATACAAAGTCACGGGCGATCGTGCTCCGGATGAGGGATGACGAGATCGCTCACGCTGAAATGGCTACAGCGCTGGGGGGGCGGGGGCTTCCTTTGCCTATCCGGTGCCTGATGCGTGTCAGCGCGAAAGTCATGACACGGACTGCATATCATGTTTGATGCGCTGTTTTCAGGGGGGGCAGGCGGTAGCGTGCTTTGGTTACAGTCGTTGTCCGGGTTGTTTGAGGTCGTAGCCCCTGTTGTTTGTTGACCGTGGTTTTGCCTGAGGCGATAATTCCGAGCTTTCCGGCGACTGCTGCCCGGTCTCCTTTGTGGTGTTTCAAGAGACGCCTCCAGTGACTCGCTATGCAGCGATGCGCCTGGGTGCGTTTTATGTGTTTATTTTTCCGTCGGTTGTTATCCAGCATTGACACACGTTGATCTTTTGCTGTACGATGTCCGGCTTTCCGTTATCGGCATATAAGGACGGCGTTTCAAATGAAGACTTTCTCCGCCAAATCGCATGAAGTGAAGCGCGAGTGGCTTGTGGTTGATGCCACTGACAAGGTGCTCGGGCGCCTCGCTGCTGAAATTGCTCGCCGCCTCCGTGGTAAGCACAAGCCTGAGTTTACGCCGCACGTTGATACTGGCGACTACATCGTTGTGACCAACGTTGAGAAGCTTCGCGTGACGGGTAACAAAGCTGAAGACAAAATGTATTACCGCCATACGGGATACCCTGGCGGGATTTACGAGACCAATTTCAAGAAAATGCAACAGCGTTTCCCCGGCCGAGTGCTTGAAAAAGCGGTCAAAGGGATGTTGCCGAAAGGTCCACTTGGCTACGCAATGCTCAAGAAAATGAAGTGCTACGCAGGGGCCGTCCATCCGCATGCTGCACAGCAGCCAAAAGTGCTGGAACTTTAAGGGGTCGAAATGGCTGGAAATTTCTATTACGGTACGGGCCGTCGCAAAAGCGCAGTTGCTCGAGTTTTCATGAAGCGTGGCTCGGGGAACATCATCGTCAACGGCAAGCCGGTTGATGAGTTCTTCTCCCGTGTGACTGGTCGCATGATCGTTCGTCAACCATTGGAACTTGTGGATCAAGTTTCCGGGTTCGACATTCAAGTCAATGTGTCGGGTGGCGGTGAGTCAGGGCAGGCAGGAGCTGTGCGTCACGGAATTACGCGCGCTCTGATCGAATACGATGCGGATCTGAAACCCGCTCTGTCGAAAGCCGGCTTTGTTACGAGAGATGCTCGTGAAGTTGAGCGTAAGAAAGTTGGTCTGCACAAAGCACGTAGGCGCAAGCAGTTCTCCAAGCGCTAACCGGTTCCTTTGTACAGAAAAGCCGCCAGTTTGGCGGCTTTTTTGCATCCTGGGTCCGTCCTTTTGGTGCTTGTCGTGCGGCACCGCGCACTTTTCAGCGAGCGGTCCTGCACCGAGTTGTTGCATGCGCATCTGTAGATTGTTCGGTGCCGAAGTCGCATCCGGCTGGGCAAACGTACTTCGATAGTGCTGGAACATTTGGAAGGAAGTACCCGCGGCCTTGTGGAACGATGAGTCCGGCATCCTGCAGTTCCCTGAATGCACGGGACAGGTGCGAGTTGGTGATGTTCAGTCGCGAGGCCAGCTTGTTGCGCGGGAAGGGAAGGTCAAGGCTGTAAGAGCCGTCAGGTGTTCTTGGGGCCTTGTTGAAGTGACAGAGCAGGTAGCAGACCAGCCGTGCTGTCGCTTTCTTCGTGCGGAGCGTGAGCATGTCGTTGCTTACGTAATCAGCCCTCTGTGCGACGAGCGACAATAGGCGCCGTGAAAATGGCGAATACCGTTCTTGCCAGGTGGAAATCAATTCGTCGGGCAAGTGCAGGACAGCCGCTTCGGTCAGTGTTCTCGCCGAATACGGTAATGGGTGTGTGGTCAGGAGCGTTTCCTGGGCCAGGATGTTTCCGCCTTGTACGAAATCGATGACCTTGTCTCGCCCCTTGTCGTCTGAGACAAAAAGCTCGATGACACCGTGAATGACTAGAAAGAGACCGGGTTTGATTACCCCTGCCGTGGCGAATACTTCTTCGGCGGGAAGGTTCAATTGAACATTGACTGTGCTGTCGAGCATCTCGCTGAGAATGTCCGGGGGGATGTCCTTCAGAATCGGCGAGGATTTGACGAGGGCGAGTTCGGTGTCGTGAAATGGCATCGGGGGCTGTCTCCGTTTTCAGGGCGACGCTATTTCGGTTGCGTAGTTTGCTCCTTGGTGTGAGCCCAGAGAACGTCGGTTCTCCCTGCGCTTTTGTTCAATGCGCGTCCAAGCACGAACAGGAAATCGGAAAGCCGGTTGACGTACTTCCGCGCGGGGCCACTGACGCTTTCGGCGTTTCCCAGGCTGACAAGTTGACGTTCCGCGCGGCGGCAAATTGCGCGCGACATGTGTGACAAGGCCGCCGCGCGCGTTCCTCCCGGGAGGATGAATTCTTTGAGTGCGGGGAGTTCGCCGTTGAATTCCGCGATCAGCGCTTCCAGGCGCTTGATATGCATTTCTCCAATCGCATTCGACCCAGGAATGCAAATCTCGCCGCCGAGGTCAAAAAGGTCATGCTGGATTCCCAGCAAAGCGTCTCGAATTGCACCGGGAAGATCTTCTGCGAGCAGTACTCCCAAGCTAGAATTCAACTCGTCGATGTCGCCGATGGCGGCGATTCGCAGGCAGTCCTTGGCAACCCGTGTTCCGTCGCCAAGGCCCGTTGTTCCGGAGTCTCCCGTGCGGGTTACGATTCTTGAAAGGCGATTGCCCATGGCGGGATTCCTCTTGGGTCGGATTGATTGGTGATTATATCGGAAGGGCCTGTTGTTCTTGTTGCCGGACAGTTGACGTCCTGGTCGCAGAGGCGGCTTCGGGCGGAAAGGAAAGAGAATTCATGGTATTCAACACAGGGCTTCTGGACGATCTTACGAGTGAAGAAGGGAATCGTGTCAAACGCCTGATGGAACGCGGCGTCACCATACCCGCGCAGCCACGAGTCCTGCTCGAACTGCAGGAACAACTCGCGCGTGGGGTGTCTGATGTGCGTCTTCTTGCGCGGACCATCGGGCAAGATCCCGGAATCGGTGCCATGCTTTTCAACGTGACTCAGGGCAGCACGTTCCGCAGGCTTCAGCCGCTCGCATCGCTTGAGCATGTTTTGCAGGCAATCGGTTTGAAACAAACGGCCAATCTCGTTCAGGCCATAGCCTTGTCCACCGCCGTGCCGGCAAAGCACAATCAGAAGGCATTCGAGGCGTACTGGGCGCGGTCGCGCGCAGTCTCCGAACTGGCCATGTTGATCGCCGATGAACGTGTCGCGGTCTGTAATATTTTTCCGGACCAGGCATGTCTCGCGGGTGTTTTTCATGATTGTGGCGTTCCTGTCCTGATGCAGCGGTTCTCGTCGTATTGCCGGGAAATGAATCTGGAAGGGCAGGGGAACTGGATCGATCTGAAGCGAGAAGATGCTCGCTTTAATGCCGATCATTGCGTAATTGGCTATCTCGTGGCGCGCCACTGGAAACTGCCCGACTTTATCTGTGACGCCATTCGCTTTCATCATGACATGGCGCGCATCAATCACCACGCAGCACGGACGATGGTGGCGATTCTTCAACTCGCGTTTCACCTCTACCACCACGATCAGCATTTACCGTCGCCAGAATGGTCCGCGGTCAGTCACCAGGTGCTGGATGAACTCGGCTTGGGGCCGGACACCTTGCCCGAGTTGTCGGATATTGTTCTTGAGCGATACCACGATGTAGCGTGATGTGATGGCCGACATTGAGTCGCCCCGCGGACGTGCAGTCGAGGTTGCGCCAGTAGCAACGTCAATGCTCCGTCGAAACGTGCGCATGGGCTGCCGGCAGGCGGGGCCAAGGGTGCAACAGCCACGAGACTGCACCATGAAAAGCTCCGAATGTAATAAGCCGCAGCCCAAGACGACTAACCCGTACGAATGACCAACAAGAATCGGTGCGCCCCATGCGTTCAGGAAAACTGTTTCTGATTCTCGTCCTGGGCTTGGCGGCCGGGCTGTTTTTTATCTTCGATCTCGGCCAGTACCTCAACCTGCAAACGCTCAAGGCGCAGCAGGCATCCATCGAGGCCTTCCGCGAGGCGCGCCCGGTGTTTGCGATCGCGCTCTATTTCAGCATCTATGTCCTGGTGACCGCTTTATCGCTGCCCGGCGCGACCTTGCTGACGCTCGCTGGCGGGGCCATCTTCGGATTGCTTTGGGGGACGATCATCATCTCCTTCGCGTCCACGGCGGGAGCGACGCTGGCTTTCCTGATCTCGCGCTTTCTGCTCCGCGACTGGGTCAAGGCGCGCTTCGGCCAGCGCTTGGATGCGATTGACGAGGGCATCCGGCGTGAAGGGGCGTTCTATCTTTTCACGCTGCGGCTGGTCCCCGTTTTTCCGTTTTTCCTGCTGAACCTGCTGTTTGGCCTGACCGGGATGAAGGCGCGTACGTTCTACTGGGTCAGCCAGATCGGCATGCTCGCCGGAACGGTGGTTTACGTGAATGCCGGCACGCAGTTGGCGAAGATCGATTCGCTGGCGGGGATTGTTTCGCCGGCATTGCTCGGTTCCTTTGTTCTCCTGGGGATTTTCCCCTTGCTGGCGCGAAAAATCGTGGTGATAGGTCGCGTGAATAAACTGTTCGCAGCGTGGAAGAAACCAGCCCGTTTCGACCGCAACCTGGTGGTTATCGGTGCCGGTAGCGCCGGGCTGGTGACGGCGTATATCGCCTCGGCGATCAAGGCCAAAGTGACGCTGGTCGAGAAGCACAAGATGGGCGGTGACTGCCTGAATACCGGCTGCGTACCGTCGAAGGCGCTGATCCGTTCGGCGAAATTGCTCTCGCACATGGCGCGCTCGAGGGAGTTCGGGATCGAGTCGGCGACAGCGGAATTCGACTTCGCGGCCGTGATGGAGCGAGTGCAATCGGTCATCCGCACGGTGGAACCGCACGACTCGGTGGCGCGCTACAGCGAACTCGGCGTCGATGTCGTCGAAGGCAGCGCGAAGATCGTTTCGCCCTGGGAAGTGGACATCACCCGCAACGACGGCAGCACGCAACGCCTGACGACGCGCAGCATCGTCATCGCCGCCGGCGCGCGGCCCTTTGTTCCACCGATTCCGGGCATCGATGAAGTCGGCTACCTGACCTCGGACAACGTCTGGAATCTGCGCGAATTGCCGCGCCGGCTGGTCGTGCTCGGCGGTGGGCCGATCGGTTCGGAACTGGCGCAGGCCTTTGCTCGCCTCGGCGCGAAGGTGACGCAGGTGGAGATGGCGCCGCGCATCATGATTCGCGAAGACCCGGACGTTTCCGAGATGGTGCAGCGCCGTTTCGCGGCCGAAGGCATTGCCGTACTGGTCAATCACCGTGCCAAGCAATTCCTGATCGAGAACGGGGAGAAGTTGCTCATCGCAGAATACGAGGGGCGCGACGTGCGCATTCCGTTCGACGCGGTGCTGGTGGCCGTCGGGCGTGTCGCCAACCTGAAGGGCTACGGCCTGGAAGAGGTGGGCATTCCCGCCGGACGCACCGTCGAGGTCAACGAATTCCTGCAAACCAGATTCCCGAACATCTACGCCGCGGGCGATGTGGCCGGGCCGTTCCAATTTACCCATGCCGCCGCGCATCAGGCGTGGTACGCGGCGGTCAATTCGCTGTTCGATCCATTCAAGAAGTTCAAGGCCGACTACTCGGTGATCCCGTGGGCGACCTTTGTCGAACCGGAAGTCGCGCGTGTCGGCCTCAACGAGCAGGAGGCGAAGGAGAAGAACATCCCCTACGAAGCGACGGTCTACCACATCGACGATCTGGATCGGGCGATTGCCGACGGAGAGGCGCACGGTTTCGTCAAGGTGCTGACAGTCCCCGGCAAGGACCGGATTCTCGGCGTAAGCATCGTCGGCGAGCACGCCGGCGAGCTGATCGCCGAATACGTGCTGGCTATGAAACAGGGCATCGGGCTGAACAAGATTCTCGGCACGATTCATATCTACCCGACCCTGGCCGAGGCCAACAAGTATGCGGCCGGCAACTGGAAAAAGGCGCACGCACCGCAACGCTTGCTGGCCTGGGTGGAGCGCTTTCACGCCTGGCGACGCGGGTAATCGACATGAAGCACAGGCTTCTCGTCGGTGGCGGTCTGTGCGCCGGCGGTCATTGTGCGTGGCGCGGGAAGGGCTGGATCGGATTTGAAGTAATGGGGAGAAATAATGACGCTTGTAAAAAATCAAACGATCGACACGGAATTCCTCACTGAAATTCGGCGCGACATGATCCGGTTCGCCTCGTTGCAACTCCGCGACGATTCGCTGGCTGAGGACGTGGTCCAGGAGGCGCTGCTGGGCGCGATGGCGAACGCCAAGAGTTTTTCGGGCAAATCGGCGCTCAAAACCTGGGTGTTCTCGATCCTGCGCAACAAGATTGTCGACCAGATTCGGCAAAAGAGCCGGACGACGAACGTCTCGTCGTTATCCCCCGAAGAGGCGAGTCTGGACCAGGCGTTTGAATCGCTGTTCAAGAGCAACAAACACTGGACAGCGCAGGCCAGACCGTCCGACTGGGGCAACCCGGAGGAGTCGCTGCGCCAGCAACGATTCTGGGAAATTTTCGACGCCTGTCTGAAACACCTGCCGGAAAACACGGCCCGCGTCTTCATGATGCGGGAGTTTCTGGAATTTGAAACGGCAGAGGTTTGCGCAGAGCTGCGCCTGACGACGAGCAACTGCAACGTCATCCTTCACCGCGCGAGAAACGGCTTGCGAAAGTGCCTGCAAGGAAGTTGGTTTTCGGCCGGAGAACAGCCATGTTGAAATGCCGGGACGTCACGCATCTGCTATCCGAAGCGCAGGACAGAAAACTGACGCTCGCCGAGCGCTTCCAGCTCGAAGTGCATTTGGCCATGTGTGAAGGGTGCAAGAACTTCAAGGGCCAAATGGCTTTTCTGCGCGAGGCCTGCAAAAGATACTTCGGCGATCGTGACGGGCGATGATCACCGATGCGCGAACCCGTTCGGGCGCGTCGTTGGCTTTCATCGCCTCGTTCCTGATGCAGGAGGGTAGACGTACTTTCGCTCACGGCTCAGCCGCGCGGATGGTGTTGTTTGTGCAGTGATTTCAGGCGTTCGCGGGCGATATGCGTGTAGATCTGCGTCGTTGAAATGTCCGAGTGGCCGAGCAGTAACTGAACGACACGCAAGTCGGCGCCGTGGTTGAGCAAGTGTGTCGCGAACGCGTGGCGCAGGACGTGCGGCGAGAGGCGCGCCGGGTCGATTCCGGCCAGCACGGCGTGGCGCTTGATTAGTTGCCAGAACGCCTGGCGCGTCATCGCCGAACCACGCTTGGTGACAAACAAGTCGTCACTCTGCTGCCCGTTCAGTAGCGCCGGGCGCGCTTCGGCCAGATAGTCGCGCATCCAGTCGATCGCTTCCTCTCCGAGCGGCACCAGTCGTTCCTTGCTGCCCTTGCCGAAAACACGGACGACGCCCATGTCGAAATTCACCTCGTGCAGCTTCAGCCCGACGAGTTCGGAAACACGCAAGCCGGTGGCGTAGAGCGTTTCCAGCATGGCGCGGTCGCGCAGGCCCAGTAGCGTGTCGGTCTGCGGTACGCCGAGCAGGGCTTCGACCTGCTTCTCCGACAACACCTTCGGCAGGCGCGACGGCTTGGCCGGCATGGCGATCTTCAGTGTCGGGTCGGCGATGATCTGTCCGCGTGCCAGCAGGTGCCGGTAGAAACGGCGCAGGGTCGAGATGTAGCGCGCCTGCGACGAGGCGCGCAGCGTTGTCGACAACTCCGCGACAAAGCGCATCAAGGCCGCTTCGTCGGCGTCGCGCAGGGCGGCGAGCTTCTGTGTGCGCAGCCAGACCGAATAATGCGTCAGGTCGCTGCGATAGCTGGAGAGTGAAGCCTTGGCGAGACCATCTTCCAGCCACAGGGCGTCGCAGAAGGTATCGATTTCAACGCCATCCTCGGCGCGGATTTCAGCGGCCTTCATGCGCCAGCAGCCAGCGCTTGATGTCGAGCAGGAAACCGCCGCGCTGGCGCGAAAAACCACCCAGTCCGCCACCGGCTGCGATCACGCGATGGCAAGGAACGATTAGCGGGAACGGGTTGGCGCCGCAGGCCTGGCCGACGGCGCGCGGAGCGTTGCGCAGCGCTATCGCCAGTTCGCCGTAGGTTCGTGTCTGGTGGTTGGGGATCGCCGAAATCTGCTCCCAGACCCGGCGCTGAAAAGCCGTACCGGACGGGCGAAGCGGGAGTTCAAAGGCGAAATCTGCGTCGGTAAGATAAGCCTTCAGCTGGCGTACCGCTTCGTGCGCGACCCCGTTGGTCGGCGCGGTTTCGGCGCGCGGCTCCAGGTATTCGATGGCGTGGATTTCGTACTCGTCGCAGCGCACGCCAACGCTGAATCCGGGCGCCAAAATCAGTGCCTGGTAAGGCGCCGAGGTCACGATGCCTTGCCCAGGAGCGCCTGTTTCAGGTCGTCCTGCACCGGTTTGTTGCCAAGCCAGATTTTCAGCAAGGCGTTGAAGAAGTCCTCGCCGGCGAAGTCGCTGCCGCGGACTTGCCCATTGACTGTGAGGCGCGTCACGCCTTCGGGCAGCAAATCGATGAACACCTGCGAGCCGGTCTTGGCTTCTCCGATGCTCAGCATGGCGTCGGAAAACTGCTGCATGCGGTCCTTCAGCGCCGTCATTTCGCTTTCGGTATGGTTGCTCGCGACGCCTTCCTGAAGCGCATCGACGAACTGCTGTGCGCTGAGGTCGCGCAATAGGGTGATGGCGATACGCTTGGCGCCTTTGGCCGACAACACGGCTTCGACGTCCGCCTGCTTCTCCGTCAGGTAGAGCACCATGGCATAGACCTTGAAGAAGGCCTTCTTGCGCAGCCCGGCGCCGTTGGCGACGAGGTTGGCATTGCCGAGGCTGGTCTGGTCTTCAAACTTCACACCGGCGACCTCGACGGCCTGGGCGAGATTCAGCGACAACGCGGCGACGACTGCCAAAATCAGTGTTCTCATCACGTCTCCTTGAATACGACCGCGAAGCCGCGTGTGCCGCTTCAAACGGTCTTAACTGCGTACCTGCCCGTTGCCGAGCACGATCCATTTCTGGCTGGTCAGACCTTCCAGACCGACCGGGCCACGGGCGTGGATCTTGTCGGTCGAGATACCGATTTCGGCGCCCAGGCCGTATTCAAAGCCGTCGGCAAAGCGCGTCGAGGCGTTGATCATCACCGACGCTGAGTCAACTTCGCGCAGGAAGCGCATCGCCTTCGAGTAGTTCTCGGTGACGATGGTTTCGGTGTGGTGCGAACTGTAGCGGTTGATGTGCTCGATCGC
>RRZU012288226.1_pt1 | contig 18072 bp, 14 predicted proteins | sample 2165561 | NCBI WGS metagenome assembly RRZU01 (sample SAMN10456909, study PRJNA506462) | wastewater metagenome | isolation source: wastewater sludge | place: USA: Moscow, Idaho | reverse complement strand
GTAGCCGCCCATGCCGGGCGGCCGCTGCCGATGGATGCGTGGGTTTTCTGGAACGACACGGCGGCCACCGAGATCGCCACTCTCGCCCTCCTGGGCGCCCTTCCGAACACGGGCGTTGGCCCGCAGGCGGATGACGCGCAGCTGCGGCCACTCGTGTCGGATGCGCTGGAGGACGACGGCGGACGCGTCGGTGCTCCCGTCGTCGACCGCGACCACCTCGTACGGGGTCTGCAGGCCGTCGAGGACGGGGCGCAGCCGCTGCGCGAGCAGCGGGAGGACATCCTCCTCGTTGTAGACGGGGACGACGACCGACAGCTCGACATACATGGGCCTCAGCCTATGTGCCCGACGTGGGTGGTTCCTGCACTCCCGCTGACAACGCGCCCCCAGCCGGGCGCGCGCGGGCGCGCGGGCCCGCTACGCTGTGCGCATGGCCACGCTGACTGACTTCGCGCGAGTTCTCACCGAAGAGGGCGGAGCCGCCCATGCCGGGCGGCCGCTGCCGATGGATCCGTGGGTCTACGGGGCCATCGCGCTGGCGCTGGTCGTCGCGGCCCTCGTCATCGTGTGGCTCTTCCGCCACACGGCGCAGGTCATGATCGAGGGCGACGCGCACCGGGCGCACGGTGGCCACGGCTCGCACGGTGGTCACGGTGGTCACGGCACGAGTGGCGGGGGCCACCACTGAGCCACCGCGTGGGCGTGATGGGTGGCACCTTCGACCCCATCCATCACGGTCACCTCGTCGCGGCGAGTGAGGTGCGCGAGCGGTTCGACCTCGACGAGGTCGTCTTCGTGCCGACCGGGCAGCCGTGGCAGAAGGACTCCCAGGACGTCTCGCCCGCCGAACACCGCTATCTCATGACGGTCATCGCGACGGCGTCCAACCCGGACTTCACGGTGAGCCGCGTCGACATCGACCGCAACGGTCCGACCTACACGATCGACACGCTGCGCGACCTGCACCGGCAGCGCCCCGACTCCGAGCTGTTCTTCATCACCGGAGCCGACGCCCTCGCGCAGATCCTGTCGTGGAAGGACGTCGACGAACTCTGGGAGCTCGCGCACTTCGTCGGGGTGACCCGGCCCGGCCATCACCTGAGCGACGCGGGCCTGCCCGCCGGTGAGGTGACGCTCGCGGAGGTGCCGGCGATGGCGATCAGCTCGACCGACTGCCGCGAGCGCGTCGCCCGCGGGGAGCCGGTGTGGTACCTGGTGCCCGACGGCGTGGTCCAGTACATCGGCAAGTACGGTCTGTATCGACCTGCCGACCCACCCGATGCCCCACATGCCCCCGTCGACGCTCCTCTCGACGCCTCCGCCGACGGGGCGCCCCGCCCGGCCGACGCCCTGGCGCCGTCGGGACCCACACACCCAGGAGGGTGATCGCCGTTACCGCCAGCCAGACCGCCGTCCACCTCGCCCAGGTCGCCGCGACCGCGGCCGAGGACAAGCTCGCCACCGACATCGTCGCCCTCGACGTCTCCGAGCAGTTCCCGCTCTCGGACATCTTCGTGCTCGCCTCCGTCGGCACCGAGCGACAGATCTCCTCCGTCGTCGAGTCCGTCGAGGATGCGCTCAGGGATGCCGGATCCAAGCCCCTGCGCCGCGAGGGCGAGCGCGACGGCCGCTGGGTGCTGCTCGACTTCGGCGACATCATCGTGCACGTCCAGCACGAGGAGGAGCGCGTCTTCTACCAGCTGGAACGGCTGTGGAAGGACTGCCCGCTCGTGCCGCTGGAGCTCGGCCCGGACGCCGCGCCGCGCTCGCGCACCGGCTCTCCCGACGTCCGCTGAGGGCTCCGTCGTGGTGAGCCCCGGCCCCATCCGCCATCTCGTCGTGCTCCGACACGGCATCACCGATCACAACGCCCACGGGCTCTGGCAGGGCCAACTCGACATCCCGCTCAACGAGACCGGGCTCGCCCAGGCGCGCACGGCGGCCCGGGCGATCGCCGCGATGAAGCCCGTCTTCGTCATCGGCAGCGATCTGGCGCGGGCTCATCGGACGGCCGAGGAGGTCGCCGCCTCCGCGGGGCTCGAGCTCGAGGTCGAGCCGGCGCTGCGCGAGATCCACGTCGGCCGCTGGCAGGGCCTCACGGCCGGTGAGGTCGCCGAGCAGTTCCCGCAGCTGTGGGCCGCCGTGAGCGCCGGAGAGGACCTGGCACGCGGCGAGAGCGGCGAGACCGTCGCGCAGGTCGCGGAGCGCGCCCGCCCGGCCGTGCAGGCGGCGTTGGAGCGGATCGGGCCGGGGCAGACCGGCGTGCTCGTGACCCACGGCGTCACCGCGCGGGCGCTCACCGCCGACCTCATTGGGCTCGACCAGAGCCTCGCGTGGCGCAGCTACTCCGGCCTGGTCAACTGCCACTGGGCGCGGCTGGGGGAGCGCGCTGACGGGTGGCGCATCGACGCGTGGAACGTCGGCGGATGTGTCGGCGCGGCCGATTTGGGATCGGCGTAATCGTCTGGCTAAACTCGGTCGAGTGCTCACGCGGGGCTGGTCCCCGACAAGCGTGAGAACGGGGCTGTGGCGCAGCTGGTAGCGCACCTCCATGGCATGGAGGGGGTCAGGGGTTCGAGTCCCCTCAGCTCCACCGGATCAGAACGGCCGGCGTACGGGATCTCCCGAGACGCCGGCCGTTCTGCTGTGTCGGCTGCGGAGAGCAGACCGTCGGCGCGCTAAGACTCCTAGGATCTCGCCACGACGGCGCAGACGCGCCCTGACCAGACTTCAGTCCGTCGAGGTTCAGTCCCTCGAGGTTCAGTCCGTCGAGGTGGGGCGCGTGCGGCGACGCCGGATCGCGTCGCGCTGGGCACGCAGGGCCGAGCGGGCGCGTCGGGGGACGATCTGACGCGGCGACCAGGAGTCGCGATCCGGGAGCATCCAGCCGCGCCACCGGGCGAGCAGGCACAGCGTCGCCCCGGTGAGCGTCGCGGCGAGGAGCCCGAGGTGGGACTGCCCCGCGTCGAAGGCGAGGACCATGACGCCGGCGGCGATGAGGGCGCACGTCGCGTAGAGCGTGTTGCCGCCGAGGACGGTCGGCGTCCGGCGCACGACGATGTCGCGCAGCGCGCCGCCACCGCAGGCGGTGAGCACCCCCAGGAGCAGCGCCGGCAGCCAGCCCATCCCGAAGGACAGGGTCTTCAGGGCGCCCGCCGCGGCCCACGCGCCGAGCGCGACCGCGTCGACGACCGGCAGCACGCGCTCCCAGACCGGCCCCTCGAGCGTCACGATGAAGCTGATCGCGGCCGCCACGAGGGCCGTGAGCACGTAGGCGTTGTCGGTGAGCGCCAGGGGAGGGCCCTGCTGGAGCAGGGTGTCGCGGATGATCCCGCCGCCGAGGCCGGAGAGGATCGCCAGGGTCGCGAAGCCGACCGGGTCGAGGCGCTCGGCGCGGGCCACCGCGGCTCCGATCGCCGCATTGCCGAAGACGCCGATGAGGTCGACGGTGCGGAACACCTCGTCCACCGCCGGCCCGTCCACGATCAGCACCTGCCCGCTCCTGGTTCGACTCGACTCCAGCCGACTCCACTCGGCTGACCCACTCGGCTGCCCCACTCGACTGCATGTCGGCGCAGCGCGCCTGTCGAGCATTCTCCCAGCTCCCACGGGGTGCTCCGGCGACCCGGCAGCCGGCCGGAGGCGCGCGCCGGCTCAGCGCGAGGCGTCCTCGGGGCGTCGGTGGGGCGTGGGGTCGTCCTCGGGCTCGGGGGGTCGGCGGCGGGCGGCCGCCCGTCGGGCGTAGCCCGCCGCGTGCTCGGCCGGCCGGCGCACCGACCGCTCGAGCGAGCGGGTCCCGGCGCCGGGCCACAGGGCCGCCTTGAGGCGCACCGGGTGCCGGCGGGCGCGGGCCATCGCCTGGGAGACGACGAGGGCGTCGGCCTGGGCCCGCTCCTCCGGGGTCGGGGGCGCATCACCGCGGGTCTCGGACCGGCTCGCGAGGGAGGCCGCAGTAGCGGCCGTAGCTGCCGCTGCGGTGGTCTGCGGGGCGTAGCGCGCCGATTCCACCGACCGGCCGAGGCGCTCCAGGGCCTCGCTCGCCGGGCCGTGCAGGGGGCCCGCGGCGCGGATCGGCGCCACCTGTGCGGGGGTCGCGAGCGGCGGATCGATCGTCACGCCGAGGTCGGCGAGCCGGTCGAGCATCGCCTGCCAGTGCGCCTCGATCCGATCCGGTGACGTGGGGGCCGCGGCGACCTCGGCCCGACGGGCCCGCCGGGCAAGGAGCGGGACGATCCCGGCGAGCAGGAGCACGCCGAGGACCCCGAGGGCGTACCAGCCCCAGCGGCTCGGCTCCTGGGCGGTCGTCGGCGTCGCGCCGGGGTCCCGCTCGTCGCGCGAGGGGCGGCTCGGGCTCGCGCTCGCCGAGGCGGTCGGGGTGGCCGAGGCGCTCGGGGTCGCGCTCGCCGTCGGGGTCGCCGTCGTCGGGCGGGGCAGGGAGTAGCCCGGCGCGACGCCGCTGCGGGCGCCCGGGGTCGGCTCGAAACGCAGCCATCCCGCGCCCTCGAAATAGAGCTCGGGCCACGCGTGGGCGTCGTTGGCGCGGACCTGCCGCCAGCCGTCGACCTCGGTGCCGGGCAGGAAGCCGGTCGCGATGCGCGCGGGGATGCCCATGCTGCGCGCCATGAGCGCCATCGTCGTCGAGAACTGCACGCAGTAGCCGCGCTTGGTCTCCAGGAAGCGGTCCACCGCCGTCCAGGCCGCGTCCTGCTCCGACATCCCCGCCGGCGCCGGCGCGAGGTCCAGGGAGTAGGTGAAGCCGCCGGAGGAGCGCAGCCACTCCTGGATCGCCAGCGCCTGATCGTAGGGGGTCGCGGCGTCGGCGGCCGTGACGACCTGCTGCGCTGTCTCGATGAGCCGGGGGCTCGCGCCGTCGACGCGCAGCGCGTCCTGCAGGCCGCGGTGACGCCCCTGGGGCGCGCGCAGGCGCTGGGCGCTCGACTCCAGCTCGAGGTAGGACAGGCGGTAGCGCTCGGGGGTGCGGTCGACGACGAGTGCCCCGGTGTCGGCCGCCTGGGCCCACTGGGCGTCGATGACGCTGCCCTCGGTGACCTCCGGCGGGGCCGCGAGGAAGGGGGCCGCGAGGCGGTTCTCCTGCGCCTCGAAGCGGTGGCTCGTCGCCGGCACCTGGTCGCGGCGCCAGCCGACGGGGAAGGTCAGGGTCGGGGCCGTTGTGGGAGAGGTGTCGTTGAAGGCGGGCCACCAGCGGGCCTCGGTGTAGGCGACGGCGACCGAGACGCGCAGCGGTGGCGGGGTCGGGTCGTCGGTCCGGTAGCGCAGGATCGGGGAGTCGTCGGTGCTCTGCAGGTCTTGGATCATCTGCGCCGAGGGGGAGAAGCCCACTTCGCCCCGCCCGCCCGAGGTGCCGACCCCGAGCCCGTCGGCCAGATATCGGGTCGACACGTGGGGGAGCAGGCTCGATCCGAGCAGGGAGATGACGACCGCCGCGACGGCCAGGCCCGCGACTGTGCGGGTGCGGCCGCGGATCCCGGTGGCCTCGGATCCGTCACCGACCGCTGCGCCGGCCGCCGCCGCATCCGAGCGACCCGACCTGCCCGACCTGCCCGAGCGATCGCGGGCGCGCCACGCGGCGAACTCCTCGCGATCCGATCCCGCGAGGAGGGCGAGCCATGCCAGGGCCGTCGCCGCGAAGTAGCCCGGGTGCAGGCCGCCGTCGCTGTTCGCGACCGCGACGAGGAACGGGCTGAGGACGACGAGCCCGGCGAGAGCGGGCCGGTGCCAGGTCACGGCGACGATGTCGGCGACGAGCCCGATCCCGCCGATCGCGCTCGCGAGGAGGAAGGTGGTGCCGTCGGTCAGGGGCGCCGGCGCCGGGTAGCGGCTCACGGTCTCGCCGGCCTCGGTGAGCAGCGCGCTCCACCGCATGACGGTCGCCGGCGTCGGGAGCACACCGGCCGCGAGGGTGTCGCCGTGGAAGAGCACGACGAGACCGATGAGGTAGGTCAGGAGTTGCCCGCCGATGACGAGCTCGGGTCGGCCACGCGCCGCCCGGCTCCGGCGCAGCAGGATCCCGGCACCTCCGATCGCGACGAGGAGCAGCGCCAGCGGCGGGATCCACGTCGCCGTGTCGAAGAGATCTCGGACCGGCCACGCCGCGCACAGCACGGCGAGGGCGACGAGCAGCGGCGCGGTGATGCCTCTCATGCCGTGATGCCTCTCATGCCGTGCTGCCTCTCATGCGGCGGCCGCCGAGGAGAGGAGCTGGGCCCAGGCCACCGCGACGTCCTGCGGGCCGTCGACGACATGGGCGCGCCAGCCGCCGGAGGCGGCGAACGTCACGAGGTCGTGGACGCTGTCGGAGCCGTCCGCCGGGCCCGAGCCCGCGCTCGGGGCGCGCGTCGAGACGCCCGGGTCGATGAGGAGCGCGAGCCCGACCGCGCCCGGCGCCAGCACGGTGAGCAGATCCCGGGCTCGCTGCGCGCTGTGAGTGCCCACGACGACCACGACGAGTCCGCTGCCGCGGCTCACCTCGCGTGCCGTCGTGACGAGGGAGGACTCCGTCGCCCCGTCCGCTCCGGCGGGTCCGGTGGGCCGGATCGTCGGCGCGATCCCAGAGGCGGCCGTGCCGCGCGGATGCCGCCGGCTCATCGGCTCGCGGACGGCGGTCGACGTGGGCTCGACGAGCGCCAGAGCCCTCACCGTCTCGAAGAGGTCGAGAGTTCTCGAGGCGCGATTGTCCTCGACCGTCGAGGGCACGACGAGGTTGAGGCTGTAACCGAGCCCGGCCAGGTGGGTCGCGATCGAGGCGAGCGCCTCGACGCCCCAGTCGAGGGTGATCGAGGTGTGCCGGTCGCGCTCCGCGCTCGGGCGCGGCCCCGACGCGGTCTGCGGGAGGGAGCCGTCCGCGCGTGTTGTCGCGGACTGGCGCAGGCGCGGCGCCGCCCAGTGGCGCGAGGTCGTCCCGACGGGCAGCTGCGGGTCGAGGACGAGCGTCGCGCTCCGGATCGGCGAGCTGCCCTCCTGTCGGACGGTCAGCTCGCCCCGGTGCGCCGTGACCGGCCAGTGGATCCGGCGCAGGTCGTCGCCGATCTGATAGGCGCGCAGGGAGACGTCGTCGAGGCCGGAACGCCCGACGATCGTCGCGGTCGTGTCCGAGGAGCCGTCGGCGCCGAGGCCCTGGGTCTGCGCCCCGAGGGGGTGCACCTGCGGCAAGGCGACGACCTCGACCGTGCCGCCGACGTCGACGAGGCCGCTCGTCAGCCCGAACGGATCGCCTGCGCGGACCGACAGCGGGCCGACGATGTGTCGTCCGCGGCGCGCGACACCGAGGGCGTAGTGGAGGCGCCGCTGCGCCCGTGACCCGATGCCGGGCACGACGAAGTGGGACTTGCCGCCGAGGTCGGGGCTCAGGTGTTCCTGCGCGAGCAGCGAGAGGCAGGGGTAGGGCGACCGGTTCCGCAGCGTGAGTGAGACGTCGGCCCTCTCCCCGACGGTGAGGGTCTGCGGTGCGATCACACGCTCGACGTCAAGTCGAGGTCGAGCCAATTGGTAGGTCATAAGAGCGAGGATGGGGAGTGTGAGGGCCAGGAGTCCGACGCGCGTCAGGTCGATGAAGCCCAGGATCACCCCGGAGGCGGTGAGCGTCGCCCCGGCGGCCAGCAGCGCCCGCCCCCGGTCGGTGAGCGACCCCGGCCGACGCCGACGCCGCGAGGGGCGCGACCCGAGCCCCGAGGCCTCGTGGTCGCGGCGGCGGCCCAGCGGCAGGCGCGACGCGCGAGAGCTCCCGGCGGCCCCTCCCGGCGTCATGAGGCAGGGCGCCCCGGCACGGGGACCGACGCGATGAGGTCCGACAGCACCGCGGAGGTGTCGGCCCGCGCGAGGCGGCTCTCGCCGGAGAGCAGGACGCGGTGGGCCAGCACCGGCGCGACGAGGTTGCGGACGTCGGCCGGCAGTACGTGATCGCGCCCGGCGAGCGCGGCGCGGGCGCGGGCGGCGCGCAGGAGGTGCAGCGAGGCGCGGGGCGAAGCGCCCAGGCGCAGGGCAGGGGTGTGCCGCGTCGCCGTCACGAGGTCGACGACATACCGCTTGAGGGCAGGGGAGGCGTAGATGCTGCGGACGACCGCCATCGCGCGGCGCACTCCCTCGGCGTCGGTGATCGGCTCGACCCGGGACAGCGGATCGAAGCTGCCGTGGCTGTCGAGCATCGCCAGCTCGGCCTCCGGATCGGGATAGCCCATCGAGATGCGCGCCATGAAGCGGTCGCGCTGGGCCTCCGGGAGGGGATAGGTGCCCTCCATCTCCAAGGGGTTCTGGGTCGCGATGACGAGGAACGGCTCGCCGAGCGAGTGGGTCCGGCCGTCGACGGTGACCTGCGCCTCCTCCATCGACTCCAGGACCGCGGACTGCGTCTTGGGCGAGGCGCGGTTGATCTCGTCGCAGACGACGACGGTCGCGAAGATCGCTCCGGGGCGGAAGTCGAACGTCTGGCGCTGGGTGTCGAAGACGCTGATGCCGGTGATGTCGCTCGGCAGGAGGTCGGGGGTGAACTGGATCCGCCGCATCGGCACGTCGAGCGCGCGCGCCAGGGCCTTGGCCAGCGTCGTCTTGCCGACGCCGGGCACATCCTCCAGGAGCAGGTGTCCGCCGGCGAAGAGGACCGTCAGGGCCCGCTCGACGACCTCGGCCTTGCCGTCGATGACCGTCTCGACGGCCGTGGCGAGCCGGGCGCCGAGCTCCGCGACCGCGGCGACCTCCTGCGGGGAGGCGATCTCGCCCGCGCTCGCGTCGGCGGGCGGGTGCTCCTGGGTGGCGGCGGCTGTGTGCACGTCGGTCCTCCTCGGCTGCGGCGGTAGGTCTGCAGCAGTTGGTCTGGGTAGGTGGGCCAGTGGCGTGCAGCACGTGACATCGTCGGCAGCGATGTCACCTGCCTGGCGTTCCGACATCCCCCACTTCCCTCCCCCCATCATCGCCGCCGTGGGTCCGCCGATGCGCGACCAGGGCCCGCATTTGTCGCACTCCACGACGTCTGTGCAGGTCAGGGGCTCGCAGTCGGCTCAGGAGAGCTGTCGGCGTGGCGCGGCCTCGAGCGCCGGTACCGGCCTGCGTCGCCGGGGCCGGCGCATGGGACGCCTTCTCCCTCCACTGCGCCCCACCGGGTGTGACCTGCGCTGATGTATGCAGCGGGCGTCGATCGAGGGCTGCTCGTCGTTGACTGTGGGGGATGGTGGAGTAAAGTGGAGGACATCGGGGCGTAGCGGGTCGACCGGTGGGGGAACCGGCCCGCACGCAGCGGCCACGCACCAGCTGGAGGAATGGCGACCGGGTCATCCGATCGCCGGACGAAGGCACCCGAGCAGAGCAGACGAAGGGGAGGAGGGCCCGCGATGTTCCTGGGCACTCATCACCCGCGTCTGGACGAGAAGGGTCGCCTGATCCTTCCCGCCAAGTTCCGCGACCGACTCGCCTCCGGGCTCGTCGTCACCCGGGGGCAGGAACGCTGCCTCTACGTCTTCCCGATGGAGGAGTTCGTGCAGGTGGCCCAGGATCTGCGAGCCGCGCCGGTGACGAGCAAGGCCGCGCGCGACTACCTGCGTGTCTTCCTCTCCGGCGCTTCGGATGAGATCCCGGACAAGCAGGGCCGCGTCACGATCCCCGCCAGTCTGCGCGAGTACGCCGGGCTCGGGCGCGAGTGCACCGTCATCGGCGCGGGCTCCCGCCTCGAGGTCTGGGACAGCGCGGCCTGGGACACCTACCTCGCCGGCACCGAGCAGGCCTTCTCCGACCAGGCGGAAGAGGTGATCCCCGGCCTCCTGTAAACGCCTCACCGTCTACGAGACGTTCACACCGTCGAACCGTTCTCACCCGCCCGATCCGTTCGGCCACCGGCCCTGCTGTGTGGTCCCCAACCGCTGAGGCGTCCCGGGGCACTTCCCCGGTTCCGGGACACATCCGATCCGCCTGCTCGCCCGACCGTCAGACACTTCCCGGTCTGTCGGCAGGAGGGTGCGAGACACTTCCCGGTCTCGCACCTGCCACGGCAGGCGTGGCGCACCGGCGCTCCAGCGGTGGGGGACCAGACGACAGGACCATTGCTCGACCGGCCCCGACCGGCACGACCCAGACCATCCCGAACCGTGCAGACATCGACCGTGCAGGAAGCAGGAGGCACCATGGGCGCCCGAGGCGACGCACACACCCGCCACGTGCCGGTGATGCTCGAGCGCACCGTCGAGGTCCTCGCGCCGGCGCTCACCGCGCAGTCACTCACCGCGCCGGCCGGGCGCGCCGCCGGTGCGCGTGCGCCGCTCTTCGTCGACGGCACGCTCGGCATGGGTGGTCACACCGAAGCGATCCTGAAGGCCTGCCCCGACGCGGTCGCGATCGGCATCGACCGCGACCGGGAGGCGCTGGCCCTGGCCTCGGAGCGGCTTGCCGGCTTCGGCCCCCGCTTCCGGGCCGTGCATGCGGTCTACGACGAGATCCCCGACGTGCTCGAGGAGCTCGACCTCGGGCCCGCGCAGGCGATCCTCCTCGACCTCGGCGTCTCCTCGCTCCAGCTCGACGAGGCCGACCGCGGCTTCGCCTACGCCCAGGACGCGCCGCTGGACATGCGGATGGATCCGACCCAGGGGCCGACCGCCGCCGACGTGCTCAACGACTACGCGGCGCCCGACCTGGCCCGGATCCTGTCGACCTACGGCGAGGAGCGCTTCGCGCGCTCGATCGCCAAGGCCGTCGTGCGCGAGCGCGAGACGCAGCCCTTCACGACGTCGGCCCAGCTCGTCGAGCTGCTCAAGCGCGTCGTCCCCGCGGCCTCGCAGCGCTCCGGCGGGCACCCGGCGAAGCGGACGTTCCAGGCGCTGCGGATCGAGGTCAACGCCGAACTCGACGCCCTGGAGGCCGCGCTACCGAATGCCGTCGACTCTTTGGCCGTCGGGGGGCGTGTCGCTGTCCTGAGTTACCACTCCCTGGAGGACAGGATGGTCAAGAGAGTTTTGTCGACGGCCAGTCGGAGCAGCGCGCCGCCCGGTCTGCCGGTCGAACTCGCCGAGCACGCTCCCTATCTACGGCTGCTCGCACGAGGGGGAGAGGTGCCCGGGGACGAGGAGATCGCGGTCAATCCGAGGGCGGCCTCGGCGCGACTGCGGGCCGCCGAACGACTCCGTGACGGATCGATCTCAGGCCACCAGCACACACGCACCACGCAGCACGGATCCGGCTCGCGCAGCCGAGGCGGATCACGAGGAACGAAGGGACACCCCCGATGAGCCAGATGCCGGCCTTGGCCCGCACCGACCTGCGGTCCACGGCAGCCCCGACCCGGCGGGCGCCTGCGCCCGCACGGTCGCCGCGTCCGGCATCACGCCCGGTGCCGGGGCACCTGCGGCTCGTCACCGCCGCCCCGCGCCCGGCCCGGCAGATGCCCTTCCTCGTGCTCTGCTCGATCGTGCTCGCCGCCGGCCTGCTCGCCGTGCTCTTCCTCAACATGCAGCTCGCCAAGGGCTCCTACGCACTGCACGACCTCCAGCGTCGCTCGACGCTGCTCGCGGAGCAGGAGGGCAGCCTCACCGAGCACCTCGCGGCGCTGGAGTCGCCCGGGGTCCTCGCCTCCAAGGCGACGAAGCTCGGGATGGTGCCCGGCACGTCGCCGGCCTTCCTCCGGCTGCCCGACGGCCAGGTCCTCGGCGTGCCGCAGGCCGCCCCGACCGACCCCTCGGCGACCCCGCCGGCGAGCAACAGCACCGACTCCTCCAAGGACGCCGCGAAGGACGCCGCGAAGAAGAAGGCGGGCGACGCAGCGACGCCCGGCGCCTCCGCAGGCACTGCCGGCTCGACGAAGCAGACACCGAGCGCCGCCGCGACCAAGGGCGCGAGCCCCTCGGGCGCCGCATCCGACTCCACCGCGAACTCCAAGCCCGCCAACTCCAAGCCCAATGCGGCGGCCAAGCCGTCGGCGTCCGGCACCTCGCGCTCGACCTCCTCTGCTGCCTCTGCCGCTGCGACGCCGGAGTCCGGCCGGTGAGGCGGCTGCCGCAGGCCGCCCGCGACACCGCGCGTGAGACGGCCCGAGCCGCCGTGTCGGCGGGCCGCTCGGCCGGTCAGCGTGTCGGCTCCTCGCGAGCGACCTCCCGCGCCCCTCAGGGGGCGCGTCGTCGTCCTACCGGTGGTCCTGCCGGTGGTGCCGCCGGTGCTGCGGGTGCCTCCGCGGGCGCGCAGGCCAAGGAGCGGGCGAGCCGGCCCGCGCCCCGGCCCCGATCCCAGGAGCGGGGTTCATCGGCGCGCGCCGACGCCCCGCCGCGCCCGCGGTCCTCGCAGGCGGGCGCTGCCCGTCGTCCGCAGGGCTCGGGTCGTGCGCAGGGCTCCGGTCGTCCTCAAGGTTCCGGTGGAGGCCGGGCCGGCGGCGGATCCCGCCCCCCGGGTGGCGGGCGCTCCGGCGGCTCCGCCGGCACGCGACTGGCGAATCCGCGGCGGCGCGTCCGCGCGGCCTTCCTCGCCGTCCTCTTCGTCTTCTCCCTCTTCGCCGCCCAGCTCGTGCGCCTCCAGGGCATCGACGCCGCCGAGGTCGCCGAGCAGGCCCGCGACCTGCGCACCGGGCAGCCCATCCCGCTGCCGGCCGCGCGCGGGCAGATGTACGACAAGGACGGGGTCGTGCTCGCCGGCAGCGCCGAGCGCCGCGACATCGTCGCCGACCAGGTCAACGTCGCCGAGTACGAGGTGCGCGCCCCGCAGACGAAGAAGACGACGGTCCTCGGGGCCGCCGGCGCCGCCAAGGAACTCGCGCCCCTCCTGGGCAAGGACGAGGCGACGCTGCGCACCGAGCTCACCGGGGAGGCGCGCTACGTCAAGCTCGCGCACAAGCTGACGACGGAGCAGTGGCGCCGCATCGAGGCGCTGAAGATCCCGGGGATCACGAGCGAGGAGAATCCGATCCGCACGTATCCGGCCGGGGCGCCGCTTGCGCCGGTCCTCGGGTGGGTCGGCGCCGACGGCCTCGCCCGCGACGGCAGCGGCGCCGGGCTCGAGTTGCTCTACAACGACCAGCTCGCCGGCACCCCCGGCAGCAGCCAGCGCGAGCGCTCGGCCGACAACCGGGTCATCCCGATGGGTTACAGCCAGGTCAAGCCGGCCGTGCCCGGCAATGACCTGCAACTCACCCTCGACAACGACCTGTCGTGGTACGCCTACAACGCGATCGCCGACCAGGTGAAGAAGTCCGACGCGGACTCCGGCACGGTCGTCGTCATGGACGTCAAGGGGCGGCTGCGGGCCGTGACCCAGTTCCCCGGCTTCGACCCGGTGACGCGCTCGGCGAAGGGCACGAACTACAGCGCCCTGCCCTTCCAGGACGTCTTCGAGCCGGGCTCGACAGCCAAGGTGATGTCGCTGGGTGCGGCGATGGACACCGGCGCGGTCACCCCGACGACCGCCTTCACCGTGCCCAACCGTCTCAAGCGCGCGGACCGCAACTTCCGCGACTCCCACGACCACAAGACGCTCTACCTCACGACGGCGGGCATCCTCGCGCAGTCGAGCAACATCGGCACGCTCCTGGCCGCGGAGAAGATCACGCCCGCGACGCTCGAGCAGTACTTCCGCGCATTCGGCCTCGGGCAGCGCTCGGGGGTCGGCTTCCCCGGCGAGTCCTCCGGGCTCATGGCGCCGTCGACGCAGTGGGACGGCTCCCAGCGCTACACGGTGATGTTCGGTCAGGGCATGTCGATGACCGCGGTGCAGGACGCAGGCGTCTTCCAGACGATCGCCAACGGCGGGGTGCGGATCCCGCCGACCGTCGTCGAGGGCGTCCGGCAGTCCGACGGCACGCTCGCCCCGGCGCAGCTGCCCGAGGGCACCCGGGTCCTCAAGGAGAAGACGGCCACCGACCTGTCGGTGATGCTCGAGTCCGTCGTCGGCGCGAGCGGCACGGCCCAGCAGGCCGCGATCGCCGGCATCCCCGTCGCCGGCAAGACCGGCACGGCGCAGCGCTACGACTCGGCCAAGGGCGGCTACTCCGGCTACACCGCGTCGTTCGTGGGCTTCGCCCCGGCGGACAAGCCCGAGCTCGTCGTCGCCGTCGTCCTGCAGAACCCGAAGAACGGCTACTACGGCGGCTCGACGGCCGGCCCCGTCTTCCAGCAGGTCATGTCCTACGCCCTGCAGAAGTACGGCATCCCGCCGACCGGCACCCAGCGCACGCCCTTCCCGCTGCAGGTCGGGGAGAAGCCCGCCGCGGACACCCCGAAGGTCGACCCGAGCATCATCGGCCCGAACGGCCGGGTGCCCAGCGGCGACGGGGTGCCGTCCCCGCCGCGGGTCGCCGCGACGAGCGAGGCGCCGACGACGGCCGGCACCCCGGCGCCCTCGGGATCCCCCGAGGGGGTCCCGCCGTCGACGGATCCACGTGCCACGGAGTCGGCTCGCCAGCCCAGGTCGGGTGGCGATGGCACATCGGGCACCGACGCGCGATAGCGTGCCGTCAGTGACCGCCAGCCTCAGACCCCAGCATGCCGGTGACCTCGCGCTCGATGCGCTCACCGGCGCCGTCGACGGCGTCGAATTGCGGGTGCCGCCAGGCGCGGACGCCGCCTCGACAAGGGCCGTCGCCGTCACCGGGGTCACCCTGGACAGTCGCGCGGTGCGCCCCGGTGATCTCTACGCGGCGCTGCCGGGTGCCCGGGTCCACGGCGCTCAGTTCGCGGCCCAGGCCGCCGCCTCCGGGGCTCGGGCGCTCCTCACCGACCCCCGCGGCGTCGAGCTGGTGCGCAGCGCCGGCGACGCCGCGGCGCTGGGGCTGCCGATCCTCCTCACGCCGGACCCCCGCGCGGTGCTCGGCGAGGTCTCGGCCCTCGTCTACGGGCGCCCCGCGGATCGCCTCACGATGGTCGGGATCACCGGCACGAACGGCAAGACGACGACGGCCTACCTCCTCGAGGGAGCCCTGCGCGCGGCCGGTCGGAGCACGGGGCTCATCGGCACGATCGAGACCCGGATCGGCCTCGAGCGGGTGCCGAGCGTGCGGACGACCCCCGAGGCCAGCGACCTGCACGGGCTCCTCGCGGTGATGGGCGAGCGCGGCAGCGAGGTCTGCTGCATGGAGGTCTCGAGCCACGCCCTCGCGCTGCACCGCGTCGACGCCGTGCCCTACGACATCGCGATCTTCACGAATCTCTCCCATGACCACCTCGACTTCCACGGCTCGATGGAGGAGTACTTCGCGGCCAAGGCGCAGCTCTTCACCCCGGAGCGCTCCCGCTACGGGATCGTCTGCGTCGACGACGCGTGGGGCCGCCGGCTCGCCGGACAGACACAGATCGAGGTGACGACGCTGACGACCCGCCCGCAGATCGAGGCGGACTGGCGCATCGAGGCGTCCGCGGACCACGGCCCCCTCGACGCGGGGGAGCCCTTCGTCCTCAGCGGCCCGGACGGGGCGCGGCTCGAGCTCGTCTCGTGCCTGCCGGGGGACCACAACCGCACGAACACCGCGCTCGCGGCCCTCGCGCTCCTGCGGCTGGGCCTCACGCCGGCGCAGGTCACCGACGCGATCGCCGCGGGGGCCACGGTGCCCGGCCGGATGCAGCGGGTCGACCTCGGCGCCGACGCGCCGCTGGCCTACGTCGACTTCGCGCATACCCCTGAGGCCGTCGCGGCGACGCTTTCCGCCCTGCGTCGCAGCGCCCGCGGGCCGCTCGTCGCCGTGCTCGGCGCCGGAGGCGACCGCGACCCCGGCAAGCGCGCGGCGATGGGGCGAGCCGCTGCGCAGGGCGCCGACCACGTCGTCGTCACCGACGACAATCCCCGCCACGAGGACCCGGCCGCGATCCGTGCCTCCCTCGCCGGCGGCGCGCGTGAGGTCGACGCGGGTCGCGGGCGAGTCCACGACGTGCCCGGACGCGCGGACGGCATCGCGAAGGCCCTGCGCCTGGCGAGCGCCGGCTCGACCCCAGGGGCCGGCGTCGTCGCCGTCCTCGGCAAGGGCCACGAGCAGGGTCAGACGATCGGTGACACGACGACGCCCTTCGACGACGCCGCCGTGCTGGCCGAGCGCTGGCGGGACGAACAGCAGCGTCCGCGTGCGGAAGAGGACGAGCCGGGCGGCGCCGGTCGGGCCGCGACGACGGAGGTGCGGGGATGATCCCGATGACGCTGGGGCGGATCGCGAGCGTGACCGGCGGGGTGCTCCACGACGCCGACGCCCGGCCGGTCGATCTCGCCGCCCGTGACGCTGAGAGCCCGGACCTCGTCGCTCACCCGGTCGCCGACCTCGTCGTCGACGGCCCGGTCGTCACCGACTCGCGCGAGGCCGGACCTGGCGGCCTCTATGTCGCCCGGATCGGCGAGCACGCCGACGGCCACACCTACATCCCCGCGGCGATCGAGGCCGGCGCCGTCGCCTCGCTGACGAGCCGCCCGGCCGCCGGCGCCCCGACGAACGTCGTGCCCGACGTGCAGGAGGCCTTCGCCGCGCTCGCCGAGGCCGTCATCGCCGGGATCGACTCCCTCGTCGTCATCGGGATCACCGGCTCCTCGGGCAAGACGACGACCAAGGACCTCCTCGCCGCCGTCCTGAGCACCCATCACGAGACGGTCGCCAACGTCGGCTCGCTCAACTCCGAGGTCGGGGTGCCGCTCACCGTGTGCCGCGCGACGCCGACGACGCGCTACCTCGTCCTCGAGATGGGCGCCCGCGGCGTGGGGCACATCCGCTATCTCACCGACATGACGCACCCGCAGGTCGCGGTCGTCCTCAACGTCGGCTCCGCGCACGTCGGCGAGTTCGGCTCACGCGCCGCGATCGCGCAGGCGAAGGCGGAGCTCGTCGAGGCCCTTCCGCGCGGCGGTCTCGCCGTGCTCAACGCCGACGACCCCCTCGTCGGCGCGATGATCGCCGCACCCGGTGCGCGCGTGCTGCGGACCGGGACCGGGGTCGACGCCGACGTCCGTGCCCGCGACATCGAGATCCGGCCCGACGGGACCCCACGCTTCGTCCTCACCGTGCCGCAGCCCGGCGCCGAGCCCGTCGACGTCGAGGTCGCCCTGCGGATCCTCGGTCGCCACCAGGTCGACAACGCCCTGGCCGTCGCGGCCGTCGCGACCCAGCTCGGGATGACCCCGCAGGCCGTCGCCGACGCCCTCGGCGCCGCCGGCCCCGCGAGCCGCTGGCGGATGGAGCGGCACGAGCGAGCCGACGGCGTGACCGTCGTCAACGACGCCTACAACGCCAACCCCGAGTCGATGGCGGGGGCGCTGCATACTCTGGGTCACCTCGGGGCCGATCGGCGGACGTGGGCCGTGCTCGGGGGGATGCTCGAGCTCGGCGCCGACGCGCCCCAGGCCCACCGTGAGGTCGGGGCGCTGGCCCGCGCGCTCGGGGTCGACGAGCTGCTCGCCGTCGGTGACCTGGCCCGCGACATCGCCGACGGAGCGACCGATGCGCCGGCCGACACGCCAGTCGACACGCCACAGACCAGCGCAGACGACATCAACATCAACGTGCGCTGGGTTAATGACACCGACGCGGCCTTCGACGTGCTCGAGGCCGAACTACGGCAAGGTGACGTCGTGCTGCTCAAGTCGAGTCGTGACAGCGGTCTGCGTCACCTCGGTGACCGTTTGCTCCCGCGAATCGACTCGGAGGTGGGCTCGTGAGATCGGTCCTCGTCGCCAATGCCGTCGCGCTGCTCGTCGCGCTCTTCGGCACCCCGCTCTACATCAAGTTCCTCGGGCGCCGCGGCTACGGGCAGTTCATCCGCGACGACGGCCCGACGACGCACCACACCAAGCGCGGCACGCCGACGATGGGCGGCGCGGTCATCATCGCAGCGACGATCATCGGCTACGGGCTCGCGCACCTCGTGACGATCACCCCGCTGTCGCCGAGCGCGATGCTCGTCCTCTTCCGCATGTGCGGGCTCGGGCTCGTCGGCTGGCTCGACGACTACATCAAGATCAGCAGGGCGCGCAGCCTCGGCCTGCGCTCGTGGCAGAAGCTCACGGGTCAGTTGCTCGTCGGCACGACGTTCGCCCTGCTCGTCCTGCAGTTCCCGAACGCCGACGGCATTACGCCGGGCAGCAGCCACATCTCCTTCGTCCGCGACACCCCGCTCGACCTGCTCG
>RRZU012010658.1_pt1 | contig 18072 bp, 16 predicted proteins | sample 2165561 | NCBI WGS metagenome assembly RRZU01 (sample SAMN10456909, study PRJNA506462) | wastewater metagenome | isolation source: wastewater sludge | place: USA: Moscow, Idaho | reverse complement strand
CGCGTGAGCGGTTCGGGTCGGTGATGCCGCACGCGATCGGCGTCCCGGCCTCGGTGGCCCAGGTGGCGCAGGGGGTGCTGGACGCGGCCGGCGGCGCGTCCATCGACGCGCTGGGGGTGTACCTGTCGGGGCTCGACCTGTCGCGTGAGGTCGAGGCGTACCGGCTGCGCCTGCAGGCGCTCGGGCTGGCCCCGACCCTGCTGGTCGACAACGACGTCTTTGCGCTGCTGCGCGCCGGCACGCGCGCACCGGACGCGGTCGCCGTGGTCTGCGGCACGGGCATCAACGCGGTCGGGCGCCGCGCGGACGGTGCGGTGGTCCGGTTCCCGGCGCTGGGCAGCATCTCCGGCGACTGGGGTGGAGGGGACGGGTTGGGCCACGAGGCCCTGTGGCACGCGGCCCGGGCCGAGGACGGACGAGGTCCGGGCACGGCGCTGGTGGCCGCGGTGTGCGCGCAGTTCGGGGTGTCGACCGTGCTCGAACTGATTACGCAGGTGCACGTCGGCGAGCGCGACTACGCGGAACTGTCCAGGCTGGCTCCCGCGGTGTTCGCAGCGTCGGACGCCGGGGACGCGGTGGCATCCGGCCTGGTGGATCGATTGGGCGACGAGGTCGTCACCCTGGCCGGTACCTGCCTGCGCCGGCTGAACCTGCTGTCGACGGACGTGCCGGTGGTGCTCGGCGGCGGCATTCTGCAGGCCCAGCCGCCTCGGCTGATGGCGCGGGTGTGGACGGGACTGGCGGAGGTGGCGCCGTCGGCGGGGGCAGTGGTGCTCGGTGTGCCGCCGATTCTCGGGGCGGCTCAGTTGGCTCTGGAGGCTGCGGGAGCGCGCGGGGCGGCGGTGTCGCGGTTGGCGAGCGACTGACCTCACGTCATCCCGGGCTTGCCGCGACTGACCTCACGTCGTCGCCGGTTCGCGACAGCCTGACCCCACGTCATCCGGGTTCGCGACCGACCCCTCGTCATCCCGGGCTTGCCGCGACTGACCCCTCGTCATCCGGGGCTTGCCGCGACTGACCCCGCGTCATCTCCGGTTCGCGACCGACCCCACGTCATCCCTGGCTTGCCGCGACTGACCCCGCGTCGTCTCCGGTTCGCGACAGCCTGACCCCACGTCATCCCGGGCTTGCCCCGGGATCTCGAATGGGTGGGCGGGTGAGAGATCCCGGCGTTCGCCGGGATGACGGGCCGCCGGGATGACGGCCGCCGGGATGACGGGCCGCCAGGATGACGGGCCGCCGGGGGCGGTTCGCGGGGATCCCGGCGTTCGCGGGGATGACGGGGTGGCGGATCGCATGCCTGGCGTCTACTCGGTCTCGGGAGTCGCCGCCAGGTAGAACCACCGCCCGGCCCGGCGGACGAAAGCCGAGCGCTCGGTCTGGCTGCCGTGTTCACCCGCGGCAACCCAGGTGGCGACGAAGCCGATGATGCCCATCTGGTCGTCCTCGGTGCCGTCCACCTGCTCGGTGATGGTCAACCCGGTCCAGGTGCGTTCGTCCAGGTCGATTGCCTCCGGACGCGTGCGCGGGTGCCAGGTGCGCAGCAGGTACTCGACGTCGCGCAGGGCGAAGGCGGTGTAGCGGGAGCGCATCAACTTCTCGGCGGTGGCGGGCCACGCCTCGCGACGCAGATAGGCCGCGCAGCAGTCGTGATAGTTGCCGCCGCCGCACGGGCACGCGGAACTGCCAGGCACCGTCATCGTCGCCCCTCCAGAACAACTGATTGCTCGTCGGCGGAGGCCGCCCCAAACAGGGGTGCGTCTGGGGCCGGCCGAAGCCGGGGTGCGTCTGGGACCGCCCCAAGCAGGGGTGCGTCCGCGGCCGGGGGAAGCAAGGGTGCCTCCGGAGCCGGCCGAAGCCGGGGGGCGTCCGCGGCGGGGTTGATCACGCGTCTCATTCTGCATGGTGGCCGCCCACGGGGGGAGATTCTGATATCTCGACACCAGCCGCCTACTCGGGCCACGACACGCCGCGAACCTTCGCCCCTATGGCGGGTGATTTCAGAAACCGTCACGCCGGGAGGCGCCGACAACGGCAGTGCCATGGGTGGGCGGCTGGGAGCCCGGCCCCGGGACGGACCCCGGCGCTTCTGAACCCGAATCCACCGATCTTCGCCTACTGCGCGACTCGTCCAGGTGCCCTGGCGTCACCGGCCACGCGGGACAGACACCTGGTATCCCCCTCCCACCGGCTGCCAGCCCACTCGTGAGGTGCCGCTCGCGACCTCGGCCATCGGTGGGTCCGGGCTCAACCGAACGGCAGCCAGTTGCCCCGGATGTCTTCGAGCACCACGCAGGTCTCGGTGCTGGCGATCTCGGGGTGCCGCGACAGCTCGTTGATCACGAAGTCGCGCAACTCCGCCGGGTCGGACGCCGCCACGGTCACCGCCAGGTCGTACTGGCCGGTCAGGAACATCACGCGCAGCACGCCGCGGGTGCCGGCCAGCCGGTGGGCCTCGTCGCGCAACTGCGGACGAGCGCTCTCTTTCAGCTTCACCAGAATCAGCGATTGGACGGGCGCACCGAGCGCCACCAGGTTCACATCGGCGTGAAAACCTCGGATCACACCCGAGTCCACCAGGGCCGCGACCCGGTTGTGGGCGGTGGATTCGGCTACGTTCGCCCCGAGCGCCAGCCGGCTGTTCGACATGCGTCCGTTGCCGGTCAGCAGTCGAAGCAGGCGCCGGTCGATTTCGTCCAGCGTCCGAGGATTCTTCGGCCGCGCCGCCTTCTCGCTGGCCTCATGCCCAGTCACTGTCGCAGGTTACCGAAGCTTCTGCAGATCTGTGGCCGCGCTACAGACATCCACAGGGGCCGATGCGAAGAATCTTCGGCAACGGCCGCCCGGCCAATCAAATCTCAGTGCAGAGAGGCACACGACCATGAAGATCGGCGTTCCCACCGAAATCAAGAGCCAAGAGAACCGCGTCGCCATCACGCCCGCGGGTGTGCATCACCTCACCCTGCGCGACCATCAGGTGCTGGTCCAGGCCGGTGCCGGCATCGGGTCCGCCATCACCGACGACGCTTTCCGCCAGGCCGGTGCCACCATCGTTCCCACCGCCGCGGACGTCTGGGGTGCCGCCGATCTGCTGCTCAAGGTCAAGGAGCCGATCGCCGCCGAGTACGGCTACCTGCGTCCCGACCAGGTGCTGTTCACCTACCTGCACCTGGCCGCCGACCAGCCCCAGACCGAGGCGCTGCTGAAGTCGCGCACGACCGCGATCGCCTACGAGACCGTGCAGACCGACGCCGGCGCCCTGCCGCTGCTGCGTCCGATGAGCGAAGTGGCCGGACGCCTGTCGGTGCTGGCCGGCACCCACGCCCTGATGAAGCACGCCGGTGGCGACGGTGTGCTGCTGCCCGGCGTTCCCGGCGTCACCCCCGGCAAGGTGGTCGTGATCGGCGGTGGAGTGGCCGGCCTGAACGCGGCCCAGATGGCGCACGGCCTGCGCGCCGACGTGACCATCATCGACATCAGCCCGGACCGCCTCGTGCAGATCGATTCCGAGTTCAACGGGCAGGTCAAGACCCAGATGTCGACCGCGTACGCGATCGAGCGGGCCATCGCAGATGCCGACCTGGTGATCGGTTCGGTGCTGGTGCCCGGCGCGCGTGCCCCCAAGCTGGTCACCAATGCAATGGTCAGCAAGGCCAAGGCCGGCGCGGTCTTCGTCGACATCGCCGTCGACCAGGGCGGCTGCTTCGCCGACACCCACGCCACCACCCACGCCGAGCCCACCTACCGGGTGCATGACGCGGTGTTCTACGCGGTGGCGAACATGCCGGGTGCGGTGCCGGTCACCTCGACCTACGCCCTGACCAATGCGACCCTGCCGTACGTCACCCGACTGGCCGATGCCGGCTGGCGGGACGCGCTGCGCGCCGATCGCACTCTGGCTCGCGGGCTGTCCACCATCGACGGCACGCTGACCAGCGAGCCTGTCGCCGAGGCCTGGGGTCACTCCTTCACCCCGATCAAGCACGTGCTCGCGGCCTGAGCCACCTGCCCCCGCCCCACCGGAGGTTCCCCCGTCGTCCGGTGGGCAACTCGGGACGCGGACGGTCCCCCCGCCGTCCGCGCCCGGTCGTTGCAAGGGGAATCCCCCGGCCCTGGCAGGCATCCACGCCTCATGGACCCCGTCGGTGCAGCCTGCGCCGGTGGCAACGCTCAGCAACTACCACCGGGCCAGCGCAGCGGGTCGACCTCGCCCGCAGCAGCCCGCCCAGCCGTTTCGCCGTGACTCCGCCATTTCCCCCTGATGAAGACAAGGGAGTTTTCATGACCAACCTGACCGCCAAACCACGTCCGTCGCAGACCCCCGCCGACGGCCAGCCTGACGAGTCGCACCATCTCGCCCGCGCGCTGGGCAACCGCCACCTGCAGATGATCGCCATCGGCGGCGCGATCGGCACCGGCCTGTTCATGGGTTCCGGCAAGACCATCTCGCTCGCCGGACCGTCCATCGTGTTGGTGTACGCGATCATCGGCGCCTTTCTGTTCTTCGTGATGCGCGCCATGGGCGAGCTGCTGCTCAGCAACCTCAACTACAAGTCGTTCCGCGACATCGCCGAGGACGTGCTCGGGCCCTGGGCGGGCTTCTTCGCGGGCTGGACGTACTGGTTCTGCTGGATCGTGATCGGCGTCGCCGACCTGACCGCGGTGACCGCCTACGTGTCGTACTGGTTCCCCGACCTGCCCCGTTGGATCGCGGCCACCTGCCTGGTGCTGCTGCTGCTCGCCCTGAACCTGGTCACCGTGAAGCTGTTCGGCGAGATCGAGTTCTGGTTCGCGCTGATCAAGATCGTGGCGATCGTCGCCCTGATCGTGGTCGCGATCGTGATGGTCGCGGTCGGCTTCGTCTCGCCCGAGGGGCATCAGGCGTCCGTGGCGAACCTGTGGAACGGCGGCGGCTTCTTTCCGACCGGGGCGGGCGGCTTTCTAGCCGGCTTCCAGATCGCCTTCTTCGCCTTTCTCGGCATCGAACTGGTCGGCACCGCAGCCGCCGAGACCAAGGACCCGGCCCGCACCCTGCCGAAGGCCATCAATGCGATCCCGATCCGGGTGGGCCTGTTCTACATCTGCGCACTGGCTGCCATCATGGCCGTCACGCCCTGGCAGCTGATCAACCCCGCGGTCAGCCCGTTCGTGTCGATGTTCGGCCTGGCCGGCTTCGGCCTGGCGGCTTCGGCGATCAACTTCGTGGTGCTGACCTCGGCCGCCTCGTCGGCCAACTCGGGCATCTATTCCACCTCGCGCATGTTGTTCGGCCTGGCCCTGGACCGCAAGGCCCCCCGTCAGTTCGGCAGGTTGTCGAAGTTCAAGGTGCCCGCCAACGGCCTGATCTTCTCGTGCTGCTGCCTGCTGCCCGGCCTGATTCTGCTGTACACCACCGACTCGATCATCGCCGCCTTCACCCTGGCGACCACGGTGGCCTCGGTGCTGTTCATCTTCGTGTGGGGACTCATCGTGGCCTCGTACCTGGTGTACCGCCGCCGCAACCCCGAGAAGCATGAGGCGTCGGTGTACAAGATGCCGGCGGGTGTCGTGATGAGCTGGGCGGTGTTCGCGTTCTTCGGCGTAATGATCGGCATTCTGGCCATGGAGCCCGACACCCGCATGGCGCTGGCCGTCACCCCGGTTTGGTTCATCGCCCTGGGTATCGCCTACTGGATGCACCTGCGGCGCAGCCGGGCCCACGCGATTGTGGAAAAACCGGAGGCGATCAAGGTCGCCGAGTGAGCGCGGACGCCCGCTGAGTCGGGCAGGCCCGGGGAGCCTGGACGGTCCCCGGCCCTGCTGTTGTTGCGCGTCGGCGGGGCCCCTCTGTGTCAGCGCGCCCGGCCGGTCGGGGGAGAGGGCGTACGGTCGAACGGCACCCGGTCAGGCAGGAGAGAAATGAACGCGACCATCGAGTCGTCCGGCATCGGCGACGGCGGTAGCTACGACGGCCGCGCAGCCGCCTACGACCGCCTGGTCGGCTCGCAGTTGTACAACCGGCTGGCCTGGGGCGCTGACCCGGCGGACTACGCCGCCTTCGCGCGGCGGGCGGTGGCGTCCGCCTCCGGACCGGTGCTGGACGTGGCCGCCGGTACGGCCACCGCAACCGCCGAGGCCTACCGAGCCAGCGACCGGACGATAGTGCTGACCGACCGGTCGACCGACATGCTGCGGGTGGCGGCTCAGCGGATCGCGCGTGATGCGGAACTGCGTCCCGGCATCAGGTTCGTACAGGCGGACGCGTTCAACCTGCCGTTCCAGCCCGGCGGCTTCGACACAGTGCTCTGCCTCGGCTTTCTGCACCTGATCGACGACCCGGGCGGGTTCGTCGACGGCCTGCGGGCGCAGGCTCGGGATGGCGGACGGGTGTTCGTCAGCTCGCTGGTGGCCGGCCGTCGGATCGGTGACGGCTACCTGCGGCTGCTGCACCGGCTGGGCGAGGTGGCTGCACCGCGGACGGCCGACGACCTGGCCGACCTGTTCGACACCCGGGTGTTGCGGCACGGTTCAATGGCCTACCTCGAACTGCCCTGCTGACCACGGGTCATGGTGGGCGGGTGTCGCCGCCTGCGGTGGGTTCGGCCGGGTCGAGCGGCTGCTCGTCGGTGACCGTACTGTCTGGCTGGACGCCGGGGCCCGCATCGTCCGCGCTCGGTTCGCTGTAGCGCGCTGCCAGCCAGCGGTACGAACGGGTGGTGAACGCGAACAGGGTAAGGGCCAGGCCGCCCAGCCCGGCCAGCAGGAAGACCAAAGCGATGCCCCGAGCCTGACCCTCGCCCAGCAACCAGCCGAGCTGGGCGCGTCCCGCGTCCGAGTCGGCGTAGGGAATCAGCCAGAACTCGGCCACCGGGCCGATCACGAAGGCGGTGATCGGCGCGGCGCCCACCTCGATCGTTTGGGCCAGCCCGAACACCCGACCCTGTTTGGCGAACGGCACCACCTTCTGCAACACGGTCTGCTCGGCGGCCTCGGCGACCGGAATGAGTGCCAGGTAGACCAGGGTGCCGGCCGCCAGCAGCCAGATGCTCTCGCGGATCGTGAAGCTCATCGCCACCAGCCACATGCCCACATTGGCCAGCAGCAGCGCGCGCAGGGGTTGTGCACCCAGGCCTTTGCGAGAGACCCACCCGGCGCCGATGATGAAGCCGAAACTGAGCACGCCCCACAGCACGCCCCAGACCTCGACCGAGACCAGGGTGAGGCCGTACGGGTCGAGCAGAGCCATGAACACCCCGCCCAGCAGGTTGTTGAAGCACGCGAACAGCACCAGGCCGGTGAGGCCGGGCACCTCACGGATCGCGCGGAAGGCGCCCGCAAAGTCGATGGCTCGGGGTGCACCGTCGACATGGACGATCTGTGGTTCGGGTATCTGTACGAACAGCAGGTGCACCAGCGACACCACGGTGAGCGCGACGGCGATGACCAGGGTGACGGTGATGCCCAGCCGGCCGACGGCCAGGCCCGAGAACACCGAGGTGACTGCGAAACCGAGACCGCCGACCATGCCCACCAGCCCGTTCGCCTGGGCCCGTTCGGACTCGTCGATCATCAACGTCACACAGGTCGAGAGCGCGATGTTGCGGGCCGATTCGACGACCGCGCCGAGCAGGCTGAGCCCGACGAACGCGTAGAGTTGCCAGCCGCTCAGGCTGAGCAGTTGCTCCTGGGGTGTGCTGAGAAACAGCACCAGGGCCAGCGCGAAGGCGACCGTGGTGAAAACCTGGGCGACCAGCATCACCTGTCGCTTGCGGGTGCGGTCGACCCAGGTGCCGAACGGCACCCCGACCACCGCGACCAGCAGCATGTACGCGCCGCCCATGAACGAGGTGACCAGCACCGAACGGGTCTCGAGAAACACCCAGAAGACGAGCGCGAACCACAGAAAGCCGGTGGTCACGTTCGCCAGAAACGTGTTCAGCAGCAGCTGGTGAAAACGTCGGCGATTCATCGCACCTCCTGTCCTGCGGCAAGACTGCCGGACGCCGCTGACATAAACCGCACAGCATACGGACAGTCAACCGCCGGTCTGGCCACAGCAGTCAACCAGTAGAATCCGGCCATGGCCGAGACCCGCAAGTACAACCCGGCGACCAGCGCGGTGGGCGACGCGATCCGTGCTGCGCTGGGCGAGGACGTCCGGCCGGTTCAGCCCGGCGAGAAGCCGCAGCCACCCGACGGTGAGCCTGCGTCGCCATCGGCGCCGCCCGCGGTCACTGTCAAGACGTTCACGTTCGGCGTGAAGAAGGCCAACTGACGGCGCTTTCACCAGCGGTGTTTCTCCAGCGCTGCCCGCGCGTACCCACCAGGTATGCGTGCCACTGGTCACGAGGTCCGGCGCCGAAATTCGGACCCAGGTGGAGGCCTTCGGATGGACCGACAGGGTGTGCCTTTAGCCCGCCTTAGCCTGCCTTAGCCTGGATCCACCGATCGGCGCCGTCGCGGGCGGCACCAAAACCGGTGGCCTGGCAAGACGGTCCGCGCGAAGGCATACCGGGCGTCTGATGAGCGTGGCCGACGCAACCAGGCGCCGGGATGGGCGGCGCAGCAGGCGGAGATCGGTGGATCGGGGCTTAGCCGGGCTTAGCCGGGCTTAGCCGGGACCTGGTGATTGAGTGGGTTCCTTGGTGACTCGCCCACCTGACCAACAGCCGGCGCGTCTGGCCGCCGCCTGAAAAGCCTGCACCAGTGGCAGACCTCGCGGCGCGCGCAGGCGCGACCCGCTGCACTGGTGCAGGGACTTCAGGCAGTGCCCGTGGCGACCGTGCCGAAAGCTCTGCCCGCAACCTCGACGCGGACCCGTTCGCTGGATCCAGGATCAGGGACACGCCCGATCAGTCGTTGGTCGAGCGTGTCGAGATGCTCGCCGGTAGGGGCTTCGACAAGCCCAGCCAACCGATCGTGGCTCCGATCAAGCCCCGCTCAGCTCTTGATCTTCGGCAGCAGCACCGTCGATTCGTCCTCGTCCTCCTCTTCGCCGGGCGGTGTGGCCTGACCCGGTAGCCGAATGATGAACTCGGCGCCGCCTTCTGCGGAATGCCCGGCCTTGACCCAACCGCCGTGCGATTTGATCGTCTGCGCGACGATCGACAGGCCCAGCCCCGAGCCCGGGGCGTTGCGGGCCGAGGGCGAGCGCCAGAACCGGTCGAACACGTGCGGCAGTTCGTCATCGGCTATGCCGGGGCCCTGATCCGAGATGCGCAGTCGGTCACCTTCGAGCAGAACGTGAATCGTTCCGCCTTGCGGCGAGAACTTGACGGCGTTATCGAGCAGGTTGGTGATCGCGCGCTCGAGGGAGTCGGGCTCGCCGACCAGGAACAGCGGATTCAGCTCGACGTCGAAGGTCAGGGACGGCCCGCGCCGCTTGGCCCGGGCGATCGCGCTATTGATCACGTCGCGCAGGTCGATCGGCTCGGGGTGCGGCTCGACGATGTCTTCGCGGCTCAGGTGCACCAGGTCGCCGACCAGGGTGGTGAATTCTCCGAGCTGTGCGGCGATGTCGCGCAGGATCTCGCCGCGGGCTCCCTCGGGCAACATGCGGCTGCGTTCGTCCGCCACCAGCAGTTCGACGTTGGTGCGCAGCGACGTGAGCGGCGTGCGCAACTCGTGCCCGGCGTCCGCGATCAACCGCTTCTGCCGGTCCCTGGACGAGGCCAGGCTGGCCAGCATGGTGTTGAACGAACGGCCCAGATCGGCGAGTTCGCCGGAACCTTCGATGGCGATCGGGGTGAGGTCGTCGGAGTCCTTCACCCGGGTGACCGCCTCGGACAGCCGTTGCACCGGACGAATCGCCGAGCGGGCGATGACGAAACCGATGGCGCTGGACCCGCCCACGCCCAGCACGCCGAACAGCATCAGCGACCAGGCCAACGTGTTCATGATGTTGTTGGTCGCCTCCAGCGGACGGCCCAGCACCAACGCGTAGTTCGCCGTTGCCGACTGAAAGGGCACCGCGACGATGCGGTACGGCTGACCGTTCGACGCCACGCCCGTGCGGGCCGACGAGCCCTGCTGCCGCCGGGCCACCGACAGTTCCTCGGGGCCGGACACCAGCGTCACGCGCTCGCCGGGCAGGGTGGTGGGACGTCCGTCGGCCCGAACCAGCATCACGGTGACGTTCGCGGCCCGCAACGCGTTGTTGTCGAGGCCGCCCATGCCTTCGATGTCGACGGCGACCCAGTCGGCGGTCACGGCCGCCACGTCGATCAGTTCGCTGTCGAGCTGGTTGTAGACGGTGATGTTGGTCAGCAGCCACGCCGCCACGCCGGTGAGCGCGACGGCGGACGCCACCGCGGACGCCACCAGGACGGCGAGGCGGTTCTGCAGCGACCGGCTGCCGAACGCGCCCAACCGGGTCAGCCAAGCTCTCACGGGGGCGTCTCACGCAACACGTAGCCGATGCCGCGGACGGTGTGGATCAGTCGGCTCTCGCCCTCGCCCTCGGTCTTGCGGCGCAGGTACCCGATGTAGACCTCGAGCGAGTTGGCCGTGGTGGGAAAGTCGAAGCCCCACACCTCGTTGAGCAGCCAGCCCCGTTCGAGCACCTTGCGCGGGTGCTCGAGAAAGGTCTGCAACAGCGCGAACTCGGTGCGGGTCAGGCTGATCCGCCGGCCCGCCCGCTGCACTTCGCGGGTCTGGGCGTCCAGCGATAGGTCGGCGAACGTGAGCACCTCGGTGCCCGCCTGCTCCTCGGTCGTGGGCTTTGAGCGGCGGGTCAGGGCGCGCAACCGGGCCAGCAGCTCGTCCAGCGAGAAGGGCTTGGCCATGTAGTCGTCTGCGCCGGCGTCCAGGCCGTCCACGCGATCACCGACCGCGTCGCGTGCGGTGAGGACCAGAATCGGCACGTCGTTTCCCGTGGAACGCAGCATGCGGGTGGTTTCGAGGCCGTCGAGGCGGGGCATCATCACGTCCATGATGACGGCGTCCGGACGCAGCGCCGACAATCTGGCCAGGGCCTCCAGGCCGTCACCGGCCGCCGTCACCTCGTAACCGGAATACTGCAACGAGCGGGCCAGGGAGTCACGGACGGCCTGATCATCATCGACCACGAGGATGTGCATGGCCTCAGCCTGCCATGTCAGGCGAAGTGTCGGGCGTTGACCGGCCGTGCGAGGCCGGTTCGGGCCACGTGGTGGGTCAGCCAAGCGAACGGCGAGCGAGGCGACAGCGATCTCCTCCGGTACCAGTTCTCCGAACATGAGTATCGCGGCGTATAAGAAGGATCCATAGACGATCGTATTGAACCTGATACGAGGTGGCAGCGCGGCCCGGCACCGATGGGCGAGAGGCGTTCGCCGAACATGAGTATCGAGGCGTATCAGAAGGATCCATAGACGATCGTATTCGCGATCCGACGCCTCCGCGGCCGGATTGACTGCGGCAGACCCCTTGGCAGGTCACGGTGCTGGGCCGTGGCGGCCGGGGCCTTCCCTGAAAAGCCTGCACCAGTGACTGGGCCCCCGCCTCCGCACGGCGGGAGGTACCCCACTGGTGCAGGCTTTTCAGGCGTCCGGCTGAGATCCCCCGCCGTCGTCGGCTGCGCCACGCCTTGAACCTGGTACGAGGTGACAGCGCGGCCCGGCACCGATGAACGAGAGGGGTTCGCCGGGTGACGGTACCGGTCAGGCGTGCAGTGTGCGGACGCGATGGATCCCGGCGTTCGCCGGGGTGACGGTATCCGTCCAGCTCTGCAGATCACGCACGCGATGGATCCCGGCCGTTCGCCAGGATGACGGCATCGGTCAGGCCTGCCACTCGCGCACCCGCGCCAGCACCCCCGGCATGGCCGCCTCGATCGCGGCCAGCGTGTCGTCGAAGCCGGACGCCGCCCCGTACCACGGGTCGGGCACACCCGACCCAGGGGGAGCGTCCGGGTCGAAATCGGTCAGCAGGGCCAGGTTGTCGGCCTGCGGGGCGAGCCGCTGCAGCCGTGACAGGTGTGAGGTTTCCATCGCGATCACCAGGTCGGCCGCCTCGATCTCGGGGGCGGTGATCCGGTGCGCCCGGTGGCCCCCGGTGCGGTACCCGTGCCGCGCCAGCACCCGCTGCGCACGCGGGTCGATCGGGTTGCCGTGCTCTTCGCTGGACACCCCGGACGAGGTGAAAACGACCCCGTCCAGGCCCTCACGTTCAGCCCAGCCCTGCGCGACCCGCTCGGCCATCGGCGAGCGGCAGATGTTGCCCCAGCAGACGAAGGTGACCCTGATCACGTCAGCGGTTGACTTCGCTCTTGGACAGGAACGACGAGTTCAGGATGAACGACACCACCGACACGATCAGCGCACCCCAGAAGGCCGACCAGAACCCGTCCACGTGCCAGCCCAGGTGCAGCTGGTCGGCGACCCACGAGGTCAGCCACAGCATCAGGGCGTTGATCACCAGCAGAAACACCCCGAGGCTGAGCAGCAGCAGGGGAGCGGTCGCGACGGCGAACAGCGGCTTCACCAGCGAGTTCACGATGCCGAAGATGATGGCGACGGCCAAAATGCCGAGCAGGGAGTTCTGCGGTTCTTTGCTTGTCATGCTGATGCCGGGAATCAGCCACGTGGCGAAAGCCAGCGCGGCCGCGCTGAACAGGAAGCGCATGAGCATGCGGGCAATTGTTGCATGGCAGAGTTCTCCTATCAGTAACCCGACCGACAGATGGGCCGCACGTGAACCTGCGTCACCGCCACTTCCTCAAGGAACTGGACTTCACCCCAGCCGAGTGGCGTGGGCTGCTCGACCTCACCGCCGAGCTCAAGAAGGCGCGCCGCGATCGGGTCGAACACAAGCGGCTGGACGGCCTGACGCTCGCCCTGATCTTCGAGAAGCCGTCGACCCGTACGCGGTCCTCGTTCGAGGTCGCCGCGTACCACCAGGGCGCGAACGTGAGCTACTTCGACGAGACCGGTGCGCACATGGGGCACAAGGAGTCGATCGCCGACACCGCGCGGGTGCTGTCGCGGTTCTATGACGGCATTCAGTACCGCGGCTCGCAGCAACGCATCGTAGAAACGCTCGCCCAGCACAGCTCTGTGCCGGTGTGGAACGGGCTCACCGACGAGTGGCATCCCACCCAGAGTTTGTGCGACATGTTCACCATGCGCGAGTCGTCCGGGCTGGACGATCGCGACATCAGCTTCGCCTACGTCGGTGACGCGCGGTTCAACCAGGGGCGCTCGCTGCTGGTCGCGGGCGCGATGATGGGCATGGACGTGCGCATCGTGGCCCCGCCCGCGCGGCAGCCCGACCCCGACCTGGTGGCGACGGCCCGCCGGATCGGTGCCGCCACCGGCGCGCACCTGACCATCACCGACGAGGTGGCGGCGGTGCGTGGGGTCGACTTCGTGCACACCGACATCTGGGTGTCGATGGGTGAGCCGAAGGAGGTCTGGGCCCCGCGCATCGAGCTGTTGACGCCGTACCGGGTCACCACCGAGCTGCTCGAGCGCACCGAGAACCCCGATGTGAAGTTCATGCACTGCCTGCCCAGCTACCACGACCTCGACACCGCGGTGGCCCGCGAGATCGGTGCGGCCACCGGCCTGGACGTCTACGAGGTGACCGAAGAGGTGTTCGAGTCACCGGCGTCGCTGGTGTTCGACCAGGCCGAGAACCGGCTGCACACGATCAAGGCGATCCTGGTGGCGACGCTGGCCTGAGCACCACCGTGGACGTCCTCAGCCGGCCGCGGCCGCGGCCGCCCCATCACGGCCCTGAACTGCCGCGGCCAGTGCCTTTGCCGTCCAGTACTGCTCCTGGAAGGCCTTCCCCCGATGCTTCACCTGCTGCTTGTCGACTTTGCGGCCGCGGTCGAGCACTGGCACGAGCATCCGCCCGGCGCTGAGCAGGGCAGCGATCGCCGCCGTGTGCAGGTCGGGCTCGGCTCCGAGGAGGAACACCTCGTCCAGCCGGGTCTCGATTTCGTCGACCCGGCGGCGGTCGATCACCGTCCACTGCTTGTACGGAAACAGTCCGAGCACCCGATGCTCGGCTCCGCTGACCAGTTCGGCTCGCACGAGACGGTCATAGACCTGATGGAGCAGGCCCTTGGCCAACTTCTCCACCACCGACGAGGACCACCAGGTCGGCTTTGCCCCGAGCACCGCGGCAGCCTGGGCCAGCAGCGGATCGGCGGGCCACGGGGCGTCCGGCACGGCGACGACCCGGTTGCGACGCGTCGACTCGCCCGACTCGGTGACCCGGACGTTGCCCGCCAACGCCAGATCGGTGAGTAGGCCGCCGGCGGTGAGCAGATCGATATACGGCATACCCTTCTTCTGCGTCGCCGTGATCAGCAGCAGGATGTCTTCGGCCAGCAGCACGAGCGACCACCTTTCGTTCGGCTGGTGCAACGTTTCGAGTCTGTACCGCGTGATGCAAGGGTATGACGCTTGTGGAGGCGCCGGTGATCGGGTTCGAACGGTACGTGTCCGAGCGTTCGGTCGCGCTGCAACGCTTCGCGTACCTGGTCTGCCACAACGTGGACGACGCCCGAGACCTCGTGCAGGACGCTCTACTGGGCCTCTACCCGCGCTGGACCAAGGTGTGCGCGGGCGGCAACCCCGACGCCTACGTCAAGCGCAGCATCGTCAACGCGAGCATCAGCCGGTGGCGTCGCACAGGCCGCGAGCAGGCCACCGACGAACCCGACCTGGGCGCGTCCGTCCCTGATCATGCGGTCGGCGTCACGGACGCGCAGGTGGCGTGGCGACTGTGCGCGACGTTGCCCCCGTTGCAGCGGGCCGCGGTGGTGCTGCGCTTCTACGACGACCTGGACTATCCGGCCATCGCAGGAATTCTCGGCTGTGCCGAGGCGACCGCACGATCCCACGTTCACCGCGCGCTGACCAGGCTGCGCACCACCCTGATCGAGGTTTCCGATGACTGATCCGGACGACCGCGCGGCGCCCACCGAGCGCCCCGACCCGACCGAGCGCCCCGACCCGGCCGAGCGCCCCGACCCGACCGAGCGCCGCGACCCGACCGAGCGCCTCGACCGGACCGAGCGCCGCGACCGGGCCGAGCGCCCCGACCAGACCGTGCGCCGCGACCCGACCGAGGGCCCCGACCCGACCGAGCGCACCGACTCTACCCAGCACCGCGCGGAGTGGGCGCTACGTGAGAGCTTGTCCGCGCACGCGCAGGGTCCGATCTTCCGCCCGTTGCGGATCGACGTGGCGGCCGCCCCGCGACGCCGCTGGACGCGCTGGGTACCCGCGGCCGCGCTGATCGCGCTGGTGGCGCTCGCGGTGCCGCTGGTAATCGGCCAGCTGGGGGGCGCGGGCGCCTCGACCGGGGTGCCCGCTGCGGCGGGCTCCGGCGCCGAGCGCGGCGATGCGACCGCGAGCGCTGCGGCCTCAGGGCCGGCGGCGTCCACGCCCGGCATGCGCTGGGAGTCGTACCGGGTGCTCAGCTATCAGGTGCCCACCTCGTGGGGCTACGGCTGGGCGCCGGCCGGCGACTGGTGCTCGAATCGCGCCGCAAGCGGGTACGGGGCCTTCGTCGACCTCGCGCCCGAGCTGCGGCCCGTCGCGGCGATCGCCTGCCCACGCGCGATTCCGGCCACCCGGCTGTCGATGTTCGTCACCGTGCGGGCGGTGGGGGCCGCCGATCGGGCGTGGGACCTGCCGTCCGGGTGGAGCGTCGCCTCGACCGAGCTGGACGGATACCGGCTCGAGGTCGTCCACCCCGACAAGCAGCAGCGGGTGGCGGACGAGATCGTGGCATCGGTGCGTCCGATCGGTGAGGTGGACCCGAACGGCTGCGCGGCACGCGGGACGTTGAGCGAGGCATTCGGTCCGAACCTCGTCGGGGTGTCGTTGTGTCAGTACGAGGTGCGCGAGGGCCGGCAGTTGTTGGCGTCGACGTTGCTGGCGGGGCGCGCGGCCGAACAGGTGGACGAGGCGGTGTCCACGGCGCCCAAGGGCAACGGTCCGGACGACGCCTCGTGCACCGCGAAGGGCGACACGTTCGTGATCATGCGAGTGTGGGGTGAGTGGCCCTACGACGTGCGCGTGCAGTACTCGGGCTGTCAGGGCAACGGCATCACCAACCAGGGAGAGCCGCATAAACTGACGGCTGCGGCCTGCCAGGCGATCATGGTGCCGCCGATCACGTTCACCAGCGGATCCGGCGCCGCCGCCGCCATGTGTGCGCCCGCCCCGTCGCCGACGCCGAGCCCGTCCAAGACCCGCTGACGGGCATCGCAGCCGGGGTCTGTCTCGCTACCGGGGCCGGGATCAGTCTCGCTGGTGAGGGTCGAGACCGCGCCACGAGGGTCCCGACCAGCGGCCGAATCCACCAGAGGTGTAGTCGTCATCCCGGCCTTGCCCCGGGATCTGGGCGGACGGGGCGATCCCGGCGTGCGCCGCGATGACGGGGGTGCCGACGTGGAGGGGTTGCCCGGGGCGCGAGGAAAAGTGTCGGGGGCTGATGCCAGAATGACCGGCATGGCGACGTGGCTCGGTGGAACGGCCGATCGTCCGGTCCGCTTCTTCTCGGGCCCGGACGACTTCGACGGCTGGCTCGCTGCGCATCACGCCACCGAGACCGAGTTGTGGGTGGGCCTGTTCAAGAAGCACGTCGCGCATCAGGGTCTCACCTGGGCGCAGGCGGTTCCGGTGGCGTTGTGCTGGGGCTGGATCGACTCCGTGATGCACCGGCTCGACGACGACACCGTGCGGCAGCGCTGGACTCCGCGCAAGCCCACCAGCCTGTGGAGCAAGGTCAACATCGCCCTGGTCGAGCAGCTCACCGCGCAGGGCCGCATGCAGCCCGCCGGCCTGACCGCGTTCGAGCGACGGCGTGAGTTGGCCGGCTACAGCTACGAACACGACGAAGAACAGACCCTGCCGCCCGACTACGAGGCACGCTTGCGGGCCGACCCGGCGGCCGCGGCGTTCTTCTACCAGCGTGCGACGGCGTCGTACCGCCGGGTCTGCATCGGCTGGGTGCTGCAGGCCAAGATCCAGGCCACCCGCGACAAGCGCATCGCCGACCTGATCGCCGACAGCGCCGCCGGACGACTGATCCGCAGCCAGCGCTACGGCACCCCACCCAGGTGGGCCGTCGGGGCGGGCGACCCAGCGAAAAAGGTGATGTGATGACCGAGCAACAGCACGTGCCGACATTCCCGGGGCGCGCGGCGTCCGAGCGATCGGGGCGGCGACGGGTGGTGATCGTCGGGGGTGGCCACAACGGGCTCACCGCTGCCGCCTACCTGGCCCGGGCGGGGGCAGAGGTCACGGTGCTCGAACGGCTGCCCGTGCTGGGCGGTGCCGCGATCTCGGCCACGGCTTTCCCGGGCCTGGACGCCCGGCTGTCCCGGTACGCCTATCTGGTCAGCCTGCTGCCGCGGTCGATCGCCACCGATCTCGGGCTGCACGTGTCGCTGGTCCGGCGGCGCTACTCCTCTTACAGTCCGGTGCCGGGCACCGAGCGCGGCCTGCTGATCGACAATCACGACTGGGCCGCCAGCACGGCCTCGTTCGACTCCGTGGGCGCCGGTGCCGACGCCGAGCGCTTCGCCGCCTTCTACCGGCGCATCGAACGCTTCGCCGGGGCGCTGTTCGACACCGTCACCTCCCCGCTGCCGACCGCCGAGCAGGCCCGCGGACTGCTAAGCGACGACTGGGAAGCGTTCGTGGAGCGTCCGATCGGTGAGGTGATCGAGGCCTCGGTCGGCAATGATCTGGTGCGCGGCGTGATCGCCACCGACGCGCTGATCGGCACCTTCACCGACCTGCACGGCGACACCGACGGCAACCGCTGCCTGCTCTACCACGTGATCGGTGGGGGTACCGGCGACTGGGACGTGCCGGTGGGCGGCATGGGTGTGGTGTCCGGCGGGTTGCAGCGGGCCGCTGAAGCGGCCGGGGCGCAGTTGATCACGGGCGCTGAGGTCACCGCGATCGATCCCGGCGGGGCCGTCACCTATGTGGTGGGTGAGCAGGCCGACCGCCTCACCGCCGACCTGGTGTTGTGCGGCGCGGCGCCGCAGGTGCTGGCCCGGCTGCTGGGCGAGGCGCCGTCCGTCCGGGCCGAGGGGGCGCAGGTCAAGGTGAACCTGCTGCTGCGCCGACTACCGAAGCT
>RRZU011484261.1_pt1 | contig 18072 bp, 11 predicted proteins | sample 2165561 | NCBI WGS metagenome assembly RRZU01 (sample SAMN10456909, study PRJNA506462) | wastewater metagenome | isolation source: wastewater sludge | place: USA: Moscow, Idaho | reverse complement strand
TGTGATCGGCCAGGAAGGACATTTCCTCGTCGCTGACGCCAGCCGCGCGGCGCAGGCCGGGGTTGACCTCGCCGTACTCGCTCATCGGGTTGGCGAAGTTGTTCTTGCTGCCCTCGTACGTTTGCCCCAGGGTATTGATCAGCGGCGCCTGCGGCTGGCCCGGCGCGGAACCCGTGAGCAACGCCGCCTGCACGCCGTCGTCCACCATGTCGGCGGCGGCGAGTTTTTCCATGCTGGCGGCGGCGCGCGCGGCCTCTTCCTTGGTGTTGAAGCGGAATTCCACGGTGTTGGCGGTGCCGACGTAGCCATCGGCGCGGACGAAGCCGTTCAGCGTGCCGCCCAGGCCCATCACGCCCTTGGAACCCATGACCGTGCCACCCAGCGGCAGGCCCAGCTCGGCCCCCAGGCCGCCCTGGCTCATCTTGGTGTAGCGCACGGTGTAGGTGCTGTCGGCCGCATTGCTGTCGCGCGTGACGTCGATCAAGTGCGCCGATTGGCCTTTGACCGCCAGATCCAGGTTGATGTCCAGCACCTTGGTCGCCTTGAGCGCGGCCTTGGCTGCCGCGCCGCCGGGAATCAGGTTGAGCACGCCGATGTCCAGTTCGCCGTCCAGCATGGTGCGTGAACGGGCAGTATCGCCCTTGCTGTCGAGCCGGTCGATCTTGCCTTGCCAGCCGCCCTGCTCGGTCTGCTTGTGCACGGCCTCGACCACCGGCTTGGTGCTGGACTCGATCGCGTCGTTGGTCTTGTCGTAGATCGGGTTGGAGTCGGGCCGCCAGTCGGAGCGTGGGTCTTTGTGGGGGGTGATCGGGCCGGACATGACGCTCCTGATGAATGTGTCGGTGTGATGACAGCATTGGAGCAGCGCTGAGTGGCGCGCAATAGCTGGGATCGTTTCGTAGGTAGGCTTACCAGTGGGGCAGCGTTATCACGCTGTTTTGCTATGTTTTTGATATCTAAAAATGGCACCCATCAAGCGCTGGCGGCCACTTTTGCGATAGAGCGGAGCAAACGCCGCTACGTGCGCGGCGGCCGAAAGCCGCGGCTCAGGTGGCGCGAGCCGGCCAGGCCAAAGCGCCAGGGCACATCCACCGCGCGGCTGATGCCGATGCGCGGGCCGGTCAACACTTGCACGGGCGCCGCGTCGGCGGGCGCTGCCAGCACGGTGAACGGCGCCGCATCCAGCGGCAGGCCGTAGTGCGCCGCGCCGATGCCCAGCGCCTGGCCGACGCGCCCAGGGCCGGCGCACAGCAGGCGCTCGTCGTCCATGCCGCGACGTGTGCGCATCACGTCCACGCCATGCGTCGGCTGCAGCGCGCGGATCAGCACGCCGGCGCCGTGGCCGGCTTCGCGGCAGACGAAGTTCAGGCACCAGTGGATGCCGTAGTTGAAGTACACATAGGCGTGGCCGGGTGGGCCGAACATGGCGGCGTTGCGCGGCGTCGGGCCGCGGTGCGTGTGCGCGGCCGGCTCGCTCTGGTCGTAGGCCTCGGTCTCCACGATCACGCCGCCCACGCCATCGACCAGCAGCGTGGCGCCGATCAGCCGGCGCGCGACGTCGGCGGCGTCGCCGGCGAAATCGGCTTGGACCAGAGGTTGGGACATGACGCCTGCAAGTCTATGCCCACGTCGCAGTGGCTTATAGTGCCTCGTGACCCGCCCGCACTTTTGAAAAGGACACCGCCATGTTCAAGGCCCTGCTGCTGACCAAGACCGACGACGCCCCGCTTTCCGCCGCCGTCACCGACCTTGACGACGACCGCCTGCCCGCCGGCGATGTGCTGGTGCAGGTGGCGTCTTCCACGCTCAACTACAAGGATGCGCTGGCCATCACGGGCAAGGCGCCCGTGGTGCGCAGCTACCCGATGGTGCCGGGCATCGACCTCGCCGGCATGGTGGTCGAATCCAGCGACCAGCGCTATCGGCCGGGCGACCCGGTGCTGCTGAACGGCTGGGGCGTCGGCGAATCGCACTGGGGCGGACTGGCGCAAAGAGCGCGCGTGAAGGCCGACTGGCTACTGCCGCTGCCAGGCGGCATGACGCCGAGCCAGGCCATGGCCATCGGCACCGCCGGCTACACCGCCATGCTGTGCGTGATGGCGTTGCAGCAAAACGGCGTCGCCACCGACCACGGCCCGGTGCTGGTGACCGGCGCCAACGGCGGCGTCGGCTCGATCGCCATTGCGCTGCTGTCGCGCCTGGGTTTCACCGTGCACGCCGCCACCGGCCGCCCGCACGAAGCCGAGCATCTGAAGGCGCTGGGCGCCAGCGAGGTGATCGACCGATCGACCTTGAATGCGCCCGGCAAACCGCTGCAGAAAGAGCGCTGGGCTGCCGCCATCGACAGCGTGGGCAGCCACACGCTGGTCAACGTTTGCGCGGGCATCAAATACGGCGGCGTGGTGGCGGCCTGCGGGCTGGCGCAGGGCATGGACTTTCCCGGCACGGTGGCGCCGTTCATCCTGCGCGGCGTCACGCTGGCCGGCGTCGACAGCGTGATGGCGCCCTACGCGCGCCGCGCCAAGGCTTGGGACCGCCTGGCGCGAGAGATGCCGCACGACGTGCTGGCGCGCAACACCGAGACGATTGGGCTGGCTGATGCGCCAGCTGTGGCGGCGCGGCTGCTGGCGGGCGAAGTGCGCGGTCGGGTGGTGGTCGACGTGAATGCCTGAAGCGCCGCCCAGCGGTTCAAAAATCATAGCTGCCCGCGCTTGATTGACAAGCGCCAGCGGCCTGTTTGACTTGAAAACGCTGCTGCGCGGCCTGGGCTGTCGTGATGCGGCGCGGTGGCGTGCCGATCAGCGGAAGATGGAGCGGGTGATGGGAATCGAACCCACGTTATTTGCTTGGGAAGCAAGAGTCCTACCATTGAACGACACCCGCGGCAGGAAAGGCTGCGATTCTAGCGGAGCGCCTCCATGGCTTCCACCGCTAGCAGCCCGCTGCGCACGGCGCCTTCGAGCGTGGCCGGATACGGGCCCTCCACGTAATCACCGCAGGCCAGCAGACCGGGGGCGACGGCGAGCGGCGGCCGCGCCAGCGCCGGTGTGCAGGCGAAGGTGGCGCGCTTTTCCGTCACGGTGAGCAGAGGCGTGACGCGCAGCCCCATTTGAGCCTGCGCCTGCTGCGTGATGGCTGCTTCAAGCGCGCCGCGATCGCCTTCGCTGGCGCTGACGACGAAGGCCAGCAGGCGCGTGGCTTGTGCGGGCCGCGTGATGGCGTCGCGCTCGAACACGAACTGCGCCGGCGCGCCTGGCCCGCTGCGCAGCGCCAGCATGGGCGCGCGCAGCAGCGTTCTGGCGCCGCCCGCTTCGGCCTGCGCATAGACCGTGGTAATCGCCCGGTGTTTCAGCGCCGCTGCACCGTGCGCCCAGGCATGCAACTGATCCGCTATGGATCGGGGAGCTGCTTGTGCTGTCTGGACGGCAATTTGCACCGCATGGGGCGCTGAAGTGGCAAGCAGCACGCGGTCTAAGGCTTGATCGCCCACCTGCCAGTGCGGCGCCTGCCATGTGAGCGATTCGACGCGCTGACCCGCCAGCACGTGGCCGCCGCGCGCTTCGATCCAGCGCGCCGCCGCTTGCGGAAACAGCGCGCTCAAATCGACGCGCGGCAGCAGCAGGTTGGAGCCGCCGCGCTCGGCAAACAGCGCATCGCGCAGCACGCGCAGAAACACCTGCGCGCTGGCTTCGGCCATCGGCGTGTTGAGCGCGGAAACGCACAGCGGCTCGATGAACTCCTGCCGCAGCCGCGGCGGCAAGCCGGCGCACAAGGCGCCCACGCTGATCCGGTCATCGCACACGAAGCCGCGCCGCCGCCAGCCGAGCGCGGCGCCCAGCAGCGCGCGCTTGTCGCGCCAAGACCAGCCGCGCGCGCGCAGGATGCCGGCCAGCGCGTCGGCCGGCGCCGGCCAGTCGGGCAGCACGAGGCCACTGCCATCGGGGTAGGTGAGCGCCAGCGGGCGGCGCAGCAGCGCCTGCGCGGGATCGACGCCGACCTGGCGCATCAGCCGCAGGCATTCAGCGTAGGCGCCGATCAGGATGTGCTGGCCGTTGTCGACCATCACCTCGCGCCCATCGGGCAATGACAGCGGCACGCCGCGCGCGCGGCCGCCCAGCTGGCGCGCCGCCTCGAACACGGTGACCTGATGGCCCGCGTCCGCCGCATGCACCGCCGCCGCCATGCCGGCCCAGCCAGCGCCGATGATCGCGATGCGGAGTGGGGCTGCGGGATTCATGATTAAAAGAAGAATTGGCCTCTGGCGCTTGTCTGGCAAGCGCAAGCAGCTATCAAAAAAAGAGTTTAGCCATTCTTGAAATCACCCCGCCACCAGCCATGCCGGCTGAGCCTGTCAAAGCCCATGAGCATGCCACCAAGTCCTTCGACAAGCTCAGGACGAACGGAGGATGGGTAAAACCGCACGACCATCGCCCGCCGTTCAGGGCTGCGCAGCAAGCCCAAAAGGGCCGCGGAGCAGGCCATGCGGGAACGCCGCGCTCGGGGTACTGCCGAGCGCCAGCGTTGTCCCCCTGGGGGGGAAGGCGCCGCAGGCGACTCAGGGGGGCTCAAAATCTTCCGAGCGCCTGCATCTTCCACGCCAGCCACAGCTTGCGCAGCGGCGTCAGCGCGATGCGCTGGTGCAGCACGTGAAGGCCGTCGCGCTCGATCTCGCCGAGCAGCGTGCGGTAGATGCTGGCCATCATCAGGCCCGGCTTCTGGCTGCGGCGGTCGGCGGCGGGCAGCAGGGCCAGCGCCTCGTCGTAAAAGCGCTGCGCGCGTTCGGCCTGGAACTGCATCAACGCCGCGAAGCGGTCTGAATACGTGCCTTTGAGTATCTCGTGCGCCTTGACGTCAAAGCGCTGCAACTCGTCCAGCGGCAGGTAGATGCGCCCGCGCCGCGCGTCTTCGCCGACGTCGCGGATGATGTTGGTGAGCTGAAACGCCAGGCCCAGCTTGTGGGCGTATTCGGTCGTCTTTTCCTGCGTCTGGCCGAAGATGCGCGCCGACACCTCGCCCACCACGCCTGCGACCAGGTGGCAGTAATTCTCCAGCGCGGCAAAGTCCAGGTAGCGCGTCTGCGTCAAATCCATCTGGCAGCCGGCGATGATGTCCAGCAGGTGCCGCGCCTCGATGCCGTAGTCGGCCGCGCAGGGCATCAGCGCCCGCATCACCGGGTGCGTCGGCTCGCCCGCGTAGGCGCGCGCCACCTCGGTTTGCCACCAGGCCAGTTTGGTGGCGGCCACGCCGGGGTCGCTGACTTCGTCCACCACGTCGTCCACCTCGCGGCAGAAGGCATAGAACGCGGTGATGGCGGCGCGGCGCGGCGGCGGCAGGAACAGGAACGCGTAGTAAAAGCTGCTGCCCGAGGCGACGGCTTTTTGCTGCACGTAGTCTTGCGGCGATGCGGAAGAAGAGTCACTCACGCGCAGGATTGTCCCATTCGCCCATGACGGCTCAGTGCCCCAGCGCCTGGTAGGCGAGGCGTTTGAATTCGACGGCGTACGGGTCGCCAAAGCCCAGGTAGCGCTGGGTCATCAACACACCGGCGATGCCAAGGCGCGGGTTGATCCACCACAGCGTGCCGGCCATGCCGCCCCAGTTGACTTCGCCAGCCGCGCCGGGCGGATCGAGCGGGCCCGGCTGTGCGAGCACGGCCGAGCCCAGGCCGAACACGCGGCCGGGGTTGACCGGCGCATCGGGAAAGCGCACGCACAGGCCGGGCGCGAGGTGGTTGCGCGCCATGTCGGCCAGCGTCTCGGCCTTGAGCAGCGTCGGCCCGCCGGGCATCAGCGCCTGCAGCAGTCGCACCGTGTCGGCCAGCGACGAGATCAGGCCGCCGCCGCCCCCTTCGCGCATGCCGGGCGTGCGGTAGGCGCCGGGGTAGGGCACGTCATCCAGCCGCTGCAGGCCGGGCACGGTCGGGTCGGCGCGGTCGGCGCCGGCGTACAGCGTGGCCAGCCGGCGGTCTTGCTCGTCGTTCAGCACGAAGGCGGTATCGACCATGTCCAGCGGCTCGAAGATGCGGCGCGAGAAGAAGCGGCCCAGCGTCTCGCCCGAGCTCACCTCGATCAGCCGGCCCAGCACGTCGGTGGCCAGCGAATATTCCCATTGCTCGCCGGGATGAAAGGCCAGCGGCAGCGCCGCCAGCTCGCTCACCAACTGCGCGTTGGACAGCGTGGGGCGGTGCACGCGCGCCTGACGGTAGGCGTCGTTGAGCAGCGCGCCCGGATTGAACAGGCCGTAAGACAGGCCGGCGGTGTGCGTCATCAGGTGGCGGACGGTGATGGGCTGGCGTGCCGGCTCGACATCGGCCAGGTCGGTGGCGCCCGGGCGCAGCACCTGGCGCTGGCCGAGTTCGGGCAGGTAACGCTCGATCGGGTCGTCCAGCGCCAGCAGGCCTTGCTCCACCAGCAGCAGCACGGCGCACGAGGTGACCAGCTTGGTGTTGGAGAAGACGCGAAACAAATGGTCTTCGCGCAGCGGTGTGCTCGCTTCGATGTCGGCGTGGCCACAGACAAAGCGGTCAACCACCTCGCGCCCGCGCAGCAAGGCGGTCGACACGCCGGGCAGAAAGCCGCGCTGCACCTGCGCCTGCAAGGCGGCGTGCAGGGGTTGGAAGTGGCTGGTGGTCATGCGCTGGGGTGCAAAGGGACGGGTGGGCGATTCTGCCTGCCGCGCGCCGGCTTGACGCTACATGCGCAGCATGCGCCACAGAATGCGCGGCGCGTCGACCTTGCCGACCGTGGGCCGCTGGTGCAGCACGGCGGCGCCCAGGGCGTCGATCTTGTCCAGCACGCGTGTGGCGCCTTGCGTCACGGCGCGCAGTTCCCACCCCGCGCGGCCGGGAATCCGGTGCACCAGTTTCAAGCCTTTTTGCATGCTGGCGCTGGCCTGGTGTGCGCAAGCAGCTATCAAGTTTGTAGTTTTTTCATCGGACTTCAAGGTGGCGAACTGCCGCGCCGGGTCGCTGATGACGATGCCGTGCACGGCGCATTCGGCCAGCGGCAGGTAGTAGCGGCCGCGCGGAATGTCCACGCTCAGGTCTTGCCAGAAATTGATGAGTTGCAGCGCGGTGCAGATGGCGTCACTCTCTTGCTGTGCCTGTGCATCGGTCACGCCGTACAGATGCAGCAGCAGGCGCCCGACCGGGTTGGCCGAGCGGCGGCAGTAGTCGATCAGTTCGGGCCAGTCGGCATAGGTGTCGCCGGCGGCGGTCTTGCGCACGTCTTGCGCGAAGGCTGAGAGCAGGTCGTCGAGCGGCTGCAGGGGCAGTTGGAACGCCTGCATCTGCACCGCCAGCGCTTGAAACACGCGCGCCCAGCGCGGCGAGGGCGGTGCGCCTCGCGCGATGGCGTGCAGGTCGGCGCGGTAAGCAGCCAGATCGGTCAGGCGTTCGGCCGGTGGTGCGTTGCCCTCGTCGGCGATGTCGTCCGCCGTGCGCGCAAAGTGGTAGATCGCCGCGATGGGCGACCGCAGGCGCGGCGGGCACAGCCACGACGCGACCGGGAAATTCTCGTAGTGATCGATGGGAGCGGGGCGGTGCGCGGACATGGCGGTGGCGGCACGCTGGCAGGCGCTGCGTGACGCGGCGATTGTGCCTGCGGGGCGCCACGCCGGCCGCAATCAGCTTGACACGGCCGGGGCAGGTGTTTAGATTACTAACCAGTCAGTCATTAACTTAAGTACATGCGAAACAAGTCGAGGGACGCCGTGCCCGCCAGCGCAGCGTGGCCGCGCGGCGCGCGCCTGTGGGGCGTGGGTCTGCTGGCGGCGGCTGCCTTTCTGGGCGGCTGCAGCAAGCCACCGCCGGCCGAGGAGCCGGTGCGCGCGGTCAAGCTGCTCACGGTGGGCGAAAGCGCCTATGGCAGTGGTTACGAATACGCGGCCGACGTGCGCCCGCGCGTTGAGTCGCGCCTGGGTTTTCGCGTCGCCGGCAAGATCACGCGGCGCGCGGTGGAACTGGGCCAGCGCGTGCAGGCCGGCCAGTTGCTGGCGCAGGTCGATGCGACCGATTACCAGCTGGCGGCCGATGCTGCGCGCGCGCAGGTCAGCAGCGCGACCACGCAGCGTGACCTGGCGGCGGCCGACTTGAAGCGCTTTCAGGGTTTGCGCGACCAGGGCTTCATCAGCGCCGCCGAGATCGAGCGGCGCACCGCGCAACTCAAGGCCGCGCAGGCCACGCTCGATCAGGCGCGCGCGCAACTGAGCAGCCAGGGCCACCAGGCGGGCTACACGCAACTTCTGGCCGACGCGCCAGGCGTGGTGACGGGCATCGAGGCCGAAGTCGGCCAGGTCGTGTCGGCCGGCACGCCGGTCGTGCGCGTGGCGCAGGACGGCCCGCGCGACGTGGTGTTTGCCGTGCCGGAAGACCGCGTGGCCGGCGTGCGCGCGGGCCAGGTGGTGGACGTGCGCGCCTGGGCCAGCGACGTGCGCTGGACGGGCACGGTGCGCGAGGTGGCGGCCAGCGCCGATCCGGTCACGCGCACGTTCACCGTCAAGGTCGCGCTGGCGGGCGATGCGCCGCCGCTCGGCGCCACCGTGTACGTGCTGCCGCGCCAGAGCGGCGCGCAGGGTGCGCCCGTCATCAAGCTGCCGACCAGCGCGCTGCGCCAGGCGGGGCAGGGCTCGGCGGTGTGGGTGTTCGATGCGGCCAGCGGCACCGTGCAATCGCAGCCGGTGGAGGTGGCCACGGCCGACGGCAACGAGGTGGTCATCACCGCCGGCCTGAAGCCCGGCATGCAGGTGGTGGCGACCGGCGTGCATGTGCTGTCGCCGGGGCAGAAGGTCTCGGTTTACAAGCCAAATATGCCGCCAGCGCAGGCGGGAAAAGCGCTAGCAGCTATGAATAGTGAAGCGTCTTCAGCGCCGGCTGCTGCGGCTGCACCGGTGGCATCGCGCTGAACACGGGGCGCGCGATGAGTGATTCCCCGCCTTCCGCCGACCACGGCGTGCCGCCCGGCGCGCCCGCGCCGTCCCGCGGCTTCAACCTGTCGCGCTGGGCGCTGGAGCACTCGGCGCTGGTGCGCTACCTGATGGTGGTGTTGCTGCTGCTGGGCGTGGCGGCGTACTTTCAGCTCGGGCAGGACGAAGACCCGCCCTTCACCTTCCGCGTTATGGTGGTGCGCACCAACTGGCCCGGCGCCACGGCGCAGCAGGTGGCCGAGCAGGTCACCGACAAGATCGAGCGCACGCTGCAGGAAGTGCCCTACGCCGACAAGATCCGCAGCTACAGCAAGCCGGGCGAGTCGATGATCATCTTTCAGCTGAAAGACAACTCGCCGCCCAAGGAGGTGCCGCAGATCTGGTACACGGTGCGCAAGAAGGTGGGCGACATGCGCTACACCTTGCCGCAGGGCGTGCAGGGGCCGTTCTTCAACGACGATTTCGGCGACGTGTACGGCGTGATCTACACGCTGTCGGGCGATGGTTTTTCGTATGCCGAGTTGAAGCAGTTTGCCGACGACGCGCGCCAGCAACTGCTGCGCGTGAAGGACGTGGCCAAGGTCGAGCTGTTCGGCGTGCAGGACGAGAAGATCTACATCGAAATCTCGCAAAAGCGCTTGGCCGAGCTGGGGCTGGACATGAACCAGGTGCTGGGCCAGCTGGGCGCGCAAAACGCCATTGAATCGGCCGGCGCGGTACAGACGCCGCTGGACGTGGTGCAGGTGCGCGTGGGCGGCCAGTTCAACGACGTCGAGCAGTTGCGTGCCATGCCGATCCGGGGTGCTTCGGGCAACCAGCTGCGTCTGGGCGACATCGCGGAGATCAAGCGCGGCTTGATCGACCCGCCGCAAGTCAAGGTGCGCCACGACGGCCACGAGGTGATTGCGCTGGGTGTGTCGATGGCCAAGGGCGGCGACATCATTGCGCTCGGCAAATCGCTGAAAGACGTGAGCGCGAAGATCGAAAAAAGCCTGCCGCTCGGCGTGGCGTTGCAGCAGGTGCAGGACCAGCCCAAGGCGGTGGCCGATTCGGTGAGCGAATTCGTCAAGGTGCTGATCGAGGCGGTGGTGATCGTGCTGGCCGTGAGCTTTTTGAGCCTGGGGCTGCACAAGCGCCAGGGGCGGCATCCGTTCTGGCGCCGCTGGACGCTGGATGTGCGCCCGGGGCTGGTGGTCGGCATCACCATTCCGCTGGTGCTGGCGGTGACTTTTCTCGCCATGCAGTACTGGGGCATCGGGCTGCACAAGATCTCGCTCGGCTCGCTGATCATCGCGCTGGGCCTGCTGGTGGACGACGCCATCATTGCCGTCGAAATGATGGTGCGCAAGATGGAAGAGGGCTACGACAAGTTCCGCGCCGCCACCTTTGCGTACGAGATCACGGCCATCCCCATGCTGACCGGCACGCTGATCACGGCGGTGGGCTTTCTGCCCATCGGCATCGCCAAGTCGATGACGGGCGAATACACCTTTGCCATCTTCGCGGTGACGGTGATTGCGCTGCTGGTGAGCTGGGTGGCGTCGGTGGTGTTCGTGCCGCTCTTGGGCGCCTGGCTGCTGCGCGTGCCGCCGCACGTGGCCGCCGCGCGCGCCGAAGCGCTCAACAGCGGCCAGCCGGCGCACGACGAACCGCACGAGATGTTCGACAGCGCGTTCTACAACGGCTTTCGACGCCTGGTGAACTGGTGCGTGGCGCACCGCTGGCTGACGATTGCCGCCACGGTGGCGTTGTTCGCGCTTGGCGTGCTGGGCATGGGCAAGGTGCAGCAGCAGTTCTTCCCCGATTCGAGCCGGCCAGAGATTCTGGTCGATCTGTGGTCGCCCGAGGGCACGTCTTTCACCGCCAACGAAGCGGTGGCCAAGCGGGTCGAGGCGCGCCTGATGGCCGAGCCGGGCGTCACCAGCGTCACGCAGTGGATCGGCGCCGGCGTGCCGCGCTTTTACCTGCCGCTGGATCAGATTTTTCCGCAGACCAACGTGTCGCAGCTGATCGTGCTGCCCAAGGATCTGGCCACGCGCAACCAACTGCGGCTCAAGCTGCCGACCATTCTGGCGGCCGAATTCCCCGAGGTGCGCGGCCGCGTCAAGCTGCTGCCCAACGGGCCGCCGGTGCCCTACCCGGTGCAATTCCGCGTCATCGGCCCCGACCCGCAGCGCCTGCGCGCGCGCGCCGACGAGGTCACGGCCATCATGCGCGACAGCGCCAACACGCGCGGCGTCAACGACAACTGGAACGAATCCATCAAAGCCATCCGGCTGGAGGTCGATCAGGCCAAGGCACGCGCGCTGGGCGTGACCAGCCAGTCCATCGCCCAGGCCGGACGCGTGATGCTGGCCGGCAGCACGGTGGGGCAGTACCGCGAGGGCGACAGGCTGATCGACATCGTGCTGCGGCAGCCGCTGGACGAGCGCGACGCCATCACCGACATCGCCAATGCCTACCTGCCGACGGCCAGCGGCAAGTCGATTCCGCTCACGCAGGTGGCCAAGCCGGTGTTCGTGTGGGAACCGGGCGTGATGTGGCGCGAAAACCGCGACTACGCCATCACCGTCAACGCCGACGTGGTGGAAGGCCTGCAGGGCGCCACCGTGACCAACGAATTGCTGCCGCCGCTGCGCGCGCTGGAATCCAAGTGGGCGCTGGCTGGCGAGGGTGCGTACCGCATCGAAGTGGCCGGCGCGGTGGAAGAAAGCAGCAAGGGCTCGGCCTCGATCGCCGCTGGCGTGCCGGTCATGCTGTTCGTCATCTTCACGCTGCTGATGCTGCAGTTGCACAGCTTCAGCCGATCCATGCTGGTGTTCTTGACTGGGCCGCTCGGCATTGCCGGCGTGGCGGCGGCGCTGCTGGTGCTGAACCGGCCGTTCGGCTTTGTCGCGCTGCTGGGCGTGATCGCGCTGATGGGCATGATCCAGCGCAACTCGGTGATCCTGGTCGACCAGATCGAATCCGACCGCGCGCGCGGCGTGCCCACCTGGGACGCCATCGTCGAAGCCGCCGTGCGTCGCCTGCGGCCCATCGTGCTGACGGCGGCTGCCGCGGTGCTGGCGATGATCCCGCTGTCGCGCAGCGTGTTCTGGGGGCTGATGGCGGTGGCCATCATGGGCGGGCTGATCGTGGCCACGGCTCTGACGCTGCTGGCGCTGCCGGCGATGTACGCGGCGTGGTTCCGCGTCAAGCGGCCGGATCAGGAAAACCCCGCCCCGGCGCCCCGGCAAGAGCCCGCCATCGCAGGTTAAAATCGTCAGTTCGCCAAATTCCGTCGGGCGGTTTGCCAAGCGAACCGCCCGATTCATTTGCAGCCGCGCGGGTGGCGAAATTGGTAGACGCACCAGGTTTAGGTCCTGACGCCAGCAATGGTGTGGGGGTTCGAGTCCCCCCCCGCGCACCACAAGTTCAACTATTCAGAGAGAAAAACCATGGCCGTGAACGTGGAAACCCTTGAGAAGCTCGAGCGCAAGATGACGCTGACGCTGCCCGTCGAAACCATCCAGAGCGAGGTCGAAGCTCGCCTGAAAAAGCTGGCCCGCACCGTGAAGATGGACGGCTTTCGCCCCGGCAAGGTGCCGATGGGCATCGTGGCGCAGCGCTACGGCTATTCGGTGCAGTACGAGGTGATGAACGACAAGGTTGGCGAAGCCTTTTTCAACGCCGCCAACGAGGCCAACCTGCGCGTGGCCGGCCAGCCCACCATCACCGAAAAAGACGGCGCGCCCGAAGGTCAGATGGCGTTCGACGCCGTGTTCGAGGTGTTCCCCGAAGTCAAGATCGGCGACCTGGCCGGTGCCGAGATCGAGAAAGTCTCCGCCGACGTGAGCGATGAAGCCATTCAGCGCACCGTCGACATCCTGCGCAAGCAGCGCCGCAGCTTTGCCCAGCGCGCCAAGGACGCCGCCGCCGAAGACGGCGACCGCGTGACCATCGACTTCGCCGGCAAGATCGACGGCGAAGCCTTCGAGGGCGGCAAGGCCGATGACTTCCAGTTCGTCATCGGCGAAGGCCAGATGCTGAAGGAATTCGAAGACGCCGTGCGTGGCATGAAGCTGGGCGAGAGCAAAACCTTCCCGCTGCCCTTCCCCGAGGACTACCACGGCAAGGACGTGGCCGGCAAAACGGCCGACTTCATGGTCACCGTGAAGAAGATCGAGGCCGCGCACCTGCCCGAAGTCAACGAGCAATTGGCCAAGTCGCTCGGCGTGGCCGATGGCAGCGTTGAAGGCCTGCGCGCCGACATCAAGAAAAACCTCGAGCGCGAGGTCAAGTTCCGCCTCAACCAGCGCAACAAGCAGGCCGTGATGGACGCGCTGATCGGCAAGGCCGAACTGGACATCCCCAAGTCCAGCGTGCAGGCCGAGATCGACCGCATGATCGAGAACGCGCGCGCCGACCTGAAGGCACGCGGCATCAAGGACGTCGAGAAGCTGCCGATCCCCGAAGACACCTTCCGCCCCGAAGCCGAGCGCCGCGTGCGCCTGGGTCTGGTGGTGGCCGAGCTGGTGAAGGCGCAAAAACTGCAGGCCACGCCCGAGCAGCTCAAGTCGCAGGTCGAGGAACTGGCCGCCAGCTACGAGAAGCCGGAAGAAGTGGTGCGCTATTACTACGCCGACAACCGCCGCCTGGCCGATGTCGAGGCCATGGTGATCGAGAACAACGTGACCGATCACGTGCTGAAGCAGGCCAAGGTGACCGAGAAGGCGCTGGGCTTCGACGAACTGATGGGCAACAACTGACCCCCCTGTGGCGCTGGCGCGCCTTCCCCCGGGGGACGGCGCCAGCGGCCGGGCCAAGCCCGCTCCGCGGCACCTTGGTATGGCCTGCTCCGCGGCCGCTCGCGTTGATGATTACTATTGAAAATATAGCTGCTCGCGCTTGTTAGGCAAGCACCAGAGGCTGATTTGGTCATAAACCGACGCTGGGGAAAACCCGCTGGCCGACGCGGCGACATGGGGCTTGGAATCGGTCGGTTCCGGCCCCATTTGCTTTGACAAGAACCACTCGGAGCTTTCATGCGCGATTACGACACCCCCCAAGCCCTCGGCCTCATCCCCATGGTCATCGAGCAGTCCGGCCGCGGCGAACGCTCGTACGACATCTACTCGCGCCTGCTGCGTGAGCGCGTGATCTTCCTCGTTGGCGAGGTGAACGACCAGACCGCCAACCTGGTGGTGGCGCAACTGCTGTTCCTGGAAAGCGAAAACCCCGACAAGGACATCTCGCTCTACATCAACAGCCCCGGCGGCAGCGTGACGGCCGGCATGTCGATCTACGACACCATGCAGTTCATCAAGCCGGATGTGTCCACCATGTGCCTCGGCTTTGCGGCCAGCATGGGCGCCTTCCTGCTGGCGGCAGGCGCCAAGGACAAGCGCTACAGCCTGCCCAACAGCAAGATCATGATCCACCAGGTGCTGGGCGGCGCGCGCGGTCAGGCGACCGACATCGAGATCCATGCGCGCGACATCCTGCGCACCAAGGACCAGATGAACAAGATCCTGGCCGAGCGCACCGGCCAGCCGCTGGAAAAAATCCAGCGCGACACCGAACGCGACTACTTCATGACGGCCGACGAAGCCAAGGACTACGGCATCGTCGACAAGGTGATCGCGAACCGGCCCTGATCCTCGGGTTTTTCCGCCTGCCGCGCCGTTGCCTCAAGGCCACGGCGCGGCGCCGTTTGGGCGCATGATTTGGTTATCATGCGCCGATTCATCATGAAACTGACACGCAATGGCCGATAAGAAGGGCTCTTCTTCCAGCGAGAAAACGCTTTACTGCTCGTTCTGCGGCAAGAGCCAGCACGAGGTCAAGAAGCTGATCGCCGGCCCGTCGGTGTTCATCTGCGACGAGTGCATCGACCTGTGCAACGACATCATCCGCGAGGAAGTGCCCGCGGACGCCGCACCGGTTGACTCAAAGGGCGATCTGCCCACGCCGTCCGACATCAAGGCCAACCTGGACAACTACGTCATCGGTCAAGAGCGCGCCAAGCGCACGCTGTCGGTGGCGGTCTACAACCACTACAAGCGCCTCAAGCACAAGGAAGAAGCCAAGAGCGGCGACGTGGAGCTGGCCAAGAGCAACATTCTCTTGATCGGCCCCACCGGCTCAGGCAAGACGTTGCTGGCGCAAACGCTGGCGCGCCAGCTGGATGTGCCCTTCGTCATGGCCGATGCGACGACGTTGACCGAAGCCGGCTACGTGGGCGAGGACGTCGAGAACATCATCAGCAAGCTGCTGCAAAGCTGCAATTACGACGTCGAGCGCGCGCAGCGCGGCATCATCTACATCGACGAGATCGACAAGATCAGCCGCAAGGCCGACAACCCCAGCATCACGCGCGATGTGTCGGGCGAGGGCGTGCAGCAGGCGCTGCTCAAGCTGATCGAAGGCACCATGGCCAGCATCCCGCCGCAGGGCGGGCGCAAGCACCCGAACCAGGACTTCTTGCAGATCGACACCACCAACATCCTGTTCATCTGCGGCGGCGCCTTCGCGGGGCTCGAGAAGGTGATCGAGGCGCGCACCGAAGCATCGGGCATCGGATTTGGCGCCACCGTGCGCAGCAAGCAGCAGCGCTCGATCAGCGAGGCGTTCCAGGAAGTGGAGCCCGAAGACCTGATCAAGTACGGCATCATCCCCGAGCTGGTCGGCCGCATGCCCGTGGTCGCCACGCTGGCCGAGCTGACCGAAGACGCGTTGGTGCAGATCCTGACCGAGCCGAAGAACGCGCTGGTCAAGCAGTTCGGCCGCCTGCTGCAGATGGAAGGCGTCGAGCTGGAGATTCGGCCCAGCGCGCTGAAAGCCATCGCCCGCAAGGCACTGGCGCGCAAGACCGGCGCGCGCGGGTTGCGCTCGATTCTGGAAGGCGCGCTGATTGACACCATGTTCGAGCTGCCGCACACGGCGAACGTGGCCAAGGTGGTGGTGGACGAGAACACCATCGAGGAAAGCCAGACGCCGTTGCTGGTCTACCGCGAAGCCGCGAAGAAGGCCTGATTTTCAAGTCTTTTTGGGCTTCAGCGCTTGCCAGACAAGCGCAAGCAGCTATATTTTAGATAGTAGTCGTGCAGGTCGGCCCAGCCGGCGTGCGTGATTTACGTCGCCTTCGCACCCCCAGCGGGCCACTGGGTTGAAAATGTCGCCTGAGCAGCCATCTCTGGCTGGTTCACCCCGAGGATTCGTCATGTCCGGAAACGTCCCCCTGCCCGCCACCCCCATCGACCTGCCGCTGCTGCCGCTGCGCGACGTGGTGGTGTTCCCCCACATGGTCATCCCGCTGTTCGTGGGCCGCCCCAAGAGCATCAAGGCGCTCGAAACCGCCATGGCCGCCGACCGCCGCATCATGCTGGTGGCGCAAAAGGCGGCCGCCAAGGACGAGCCTTCGGTCAACGACATGTTCGAGGTCGGCTGTGTGTCGACCATCCTGCAGATGCTCAAGCTGCCCGACGGCACCGTGAAGGTGCTGGTTGAAGGCCAGCAGCGCGCCACCGTCACGCATATTGAGGACGGTGGTGAAGATTCGCACTTTGTTGCCACCGTGACGCCGCTCGAAGTGGTCCAGGGCGACAAGGACAACGCCGAGGTCGAGGCGCTGCGCCGCGCCGTGATGCAGCAGTTTGACCAGTACGTCAAGCTGAACAAGAAGATCCCGCCCGAGATCCTGACCTCGATCGCCAGCATCGATGAGCCCGGCCGCCTGGCAGACACCATCGCCGCGCACCTGCCGCTCAAGCTCGAAAGCAAGCAAACGGTGCTGGATTTGTCGAGCGTGAAAGAGCGGCTGGAAAATCTGTTTGAGCAGATCGAGCGCGAGGTCGACATCCTCAACGTCGACAAGAAGATCCGTGGCCGCGTCAAGCGCCAGATGGAGAAGAACCAGCGCGACTTCTACCTGAACGAGCAGGTCAAGGCGATCCAGAAAGAGCTGGGCGAAGGCGAAGACGGCGCCGACATCGAGGAGATCGAGAAAAAAATCAAGCTTGCCCGCATGCCGAAAGAGGCGCGCAAGAAGGCCGATGCCGAGCTTAAAAAATTGAAGCTCATGTCGCCCATGTCGGCCGAAGCCACCGTGGTGCGCAACTACATCGACGTGCTGGTTGGCCTGCCCTGGGCCAAGAAGACCAAGATCAAGCACGACCTGGCCTATGCCGAAGAGGTGCTGAACGAGGACCACTATGGCCTGGAGAAGGTCAAGGACCGCATCCTCGAATACCTGGCGGTGCAGCAGCGCGTGGACAAGGTCAAGGCGCCGATCCTTTGCCTGGTCGGGCCGCCCGGCGTGGGCAAGACCTCGCTCGGCCAGTCGGTCGCCAAGGCCACCGGCCGCAAGTACGTTCGCATGGCGCTGGGCGGCATGCGCGACGAGGCCGAGATCCGCGGCCACCGCCGCACCTACATCGGCGCCATGCCGGGCAAGGTGCTGCAGAGCCTGAACAAGGTCGGCACGCGCAATCCGCTGTTCCTGCTGGACGAGATCGACAAGCTGGGCATGGACTTCCGCGGCGATCCGTCCAGCGCGTTGCTGGAAGTGCTGGACCCGGAGCAGAACCACACCTTCTCTGATCACTACGTCGAGGTCGACTTTGACCTGAGCGACGTGATGTTCGTGGCCACCAGCAACTCGATGAACATCCCGCCGGCGCTGCTGGACCGGATGGAGGTCATTCGCCTGTCGGGCTACACCGAGGACGAGAAGACCAACATCGCCATCAAGTATTTGCTGCCCAAGCAGATGAAGAACAACGGCGTGAAGGACGAAGAGCTGGCGGTGTCCGAGGAGGCCGTGCGCGACATCGTGCGCTACTACACGCGCGAAGCCGGCGTGCGCTCGCTGGAGCGCGAGCTGTCCAAGATCTGCCGCAAGGTGGTGAAGGCACTGCAGCTCAAGCAGATGGAACCGCAGGTCAAGGTCACATCCGAGAACCTCAACGAATTCCTGGGTGTGCGCAAGTTCAACTACGGCCGCGCCGAGCAGCAGAACCAGGTCGGCCAGGTCGTGGGTCTGGGGTGGACGGAAGTGGGCGGCGATCTGCTGACCATCGAAGCCGCGATCATGCCCGGCAAGGGCAACATCATCCGCACCGGTCAGCTGGGCGACGTGATGAAGGAATCGGTCGAGGCGGCCCGTTCGGT